>OBLU010006241.1_pt1 | contig 10627 bp, 9 predicted proteins | sample 1518681 | NCBI WGS metagenome assembly OBLU01 (sample SAMEA3539304, study PRJEB22396) | soil metagenome | biome: tundra; feature: field; material: soil | place: USA | collected 2010-05 | depth 0.15 m
CAGCGCCCGCACCGCCGCGCCGGCGCCGCGGCGCAAAGCTTCGGGGGCGGCCGGTTCCTCCGGCTCCCCACCGAGGCCGACGGCGACGATCAGGGGGGCGGTCAGCCGGCCGCCGGCGGCTATCTTGGTCACCTCTTCGGGCTTGCCCGTAGCGCCCAGGGCGGCCAGTGTCGCGGCGAGGCTGCCCCCCAGCGCTTCGTCGATCTCGGCAGATCCTGGCGCGGGGACCGGCCCGTCAGAACCAGGCAGCACCCCGACGACGATGGCGTCCGCCTCGGCCAGGGAGGGTTGCGAGTCGCTGATGCTCAACGTCGTCGTCACCCGTCCGATGCTAGTGCCTGCCCAGGCCGGACGGCTCCCGAGCCGGGTTGTCCCGGGCTGCACCGCCCTGCCCGGCATGTGCCGACGTGCCCGGGCGGCGCGCTCAGCTGGTGCCTGCGGTCCGCTCAGCTGGTGCCTGCGGCCCCTAGCGCAGGGGCCCCGGTGTCGGCGAGGGCCGGTGCCTGGCCAGGGTCGGCCGTGGCGGCGAAAAGGTGGCAGCCGGCCGGATCCAGCCGCAGGCCCACCGCCTCGCCCCGATGCGCGCGCGCATCGGAGAACACGCCCGTCAGCCGCCCGGTTCCGGGGATGTCGATCGCGTGCTCGTACCCGCGTCCGCGGAACGCGACGTCGGCGACGGTCCCGGCGAGATGGTGCTCGCCGGTGTGGCTGGCGCACAGGCGGACTCCGGTGGGGCGGATCATCAGCAGGGCGAGGCCGGCGCCGAGCGGCTCACGCGGCATGCGGGCGTGGAAGGGCCGGACACGGGCCGCACCGGCCGGCTCGACCTCGATGAGGCCGTCGCCCGCCGCCTGGCGGACATGCACCGGAAGCTCGCCTGACAGGCCGGTGAACCGCGCCACGAAGGGGGTAGCGGGCTGGGTGTAGATCTCCTCCGGGGTGCCTGTCTGGACGAGCCGGCCCTGCTGCAGCACGCCGACCCGGTCGGCGAGCGCGAACGCCTCGGCCTGGTCGTGGGTGATGTAGATGGTGGTGGCGGCAGCCTCTCGGACCAGCGAGGAGATCTCCACCCGCATCCGCTCGCGGAGGTCTGCGTCCAGGTTCGACAGCGGCTCGTCGCAGAGGATGAGCCCGGTCTCCGCGACCAGCGCCCGGGCGAGGGCGACCCGCTGCTGCTCGCCCCCGGACAGCTCGTTCGGGTACCGCTCGGCCAGCTTGCCGAGGCCGACCCGGTCGAGCATGGCATTGGCCCGGGCACGGGATTCGCCCTTGGAAAGCTTGCGGCGGCGCAGGGCGAACGCCACGTTGTCCCGGACGACGAGGTGCGGCCACAGGGCGTAGTCCTGGAACACCATGGACAGGTCACGCCGCTCAGGTGGCAGGTGCGAGCGCCCGTCGGCGACGGTGACCGTGCCGATCGTGATCCGGCCCGAGGTGATCCGCTCGATGCCGGCCAGGCTGCGCAGCAGCGTGGTCTTGCCCGAGCCGGACGGGCCGAGCAGCACCAGGAACGTGCCTGGCTCCACCTCGAGCGAGACGTCGCTCAGCGCCTGGTTGCCGCCCGGGTAGACCTTGGTGAGTCCCTGGGCGGAGATCCGTTCAGCCACGGATGGCTCCTCCGATCCGGCGCCATCCGGCCGGCGCGATCAGCCGGTAGGCGCCGAGCACCAGCCCGACCGCCACGAGCGCGAGCCCGACCGCCAGGACCGCCTGCGCCATGCCGATCCCGAAGTGGTAGTTGCTGAGGTTGTCGTTGATGGCGACCGATGCCGGTGGCGAGCTTGGCGCGTAGAGCAGCTGGGAGATCGGCAGTTCAAGGAACACGCCGCTGAAGGCGAGCAGCCAGGCCATCACCAGCGGCCGGGAGACCACCGGCAGCACTCCCCTGGACCAGGCAATCAATGCGCCGGCGCCGTGCGTGCGGGCGGCGTCCTTCAGAGAGGGCTGGAGCTGGGAGACCGCCCCCACGAGCACCCGTGCATTGGTCGGCAGGCTTGACGCGGTGTAGGCGATGATCAGCAGCGTCACCGTCTGGTAGAGGTTGATGCCCAGCCGGGACATGATCGGCAGGTTGTAGGCGAAGATGTAGCCGGCCGCGAACACGACGGTGGGCAGCGCGATGGCGGCGAGCAGTAGGAAGTCCAGGAGCCGCGTCCCCCTGGCTTTTCGCTGCGCGAGAAGCCAGGCGGCGATGAACCCGCCCACCACGGTGAGGCTTGCGGACACCACGCCGTATCCGAGCGAGCGATCAAGCGGGCCGATCAGGTCGGCCTGGTGGAACAGTGCCCGGTAGTTCGCCAGGGTCAGGGTGAATGAGCCGCCGTAGTCGCCAAGAAGCGAGGCGCTTACCGCCCCGAAGCCGGGCACCCCGAGAGCCACCAAGTAGAACAGGCCGACCCCGCCCGCTGCCGCCAGCGTGCCCGTCCGGCTGAGCTGGCGGCGGACCACCTGGCGGGTCCGCCCGGACAGCATCTGGTAGGACCGGCCGCGCAGCGCGCGCGCCTGCAGGCCGAGCGGGATGGCTATCGCGGCCACGAGCAGGCAGCCCATGGCGGAGGCTCCAGGGAAGCTGGGCGGGAAGTTGTTGATGTACGCGTAGAGCTGATAGGTACCGAGCGAGAAATTGGAGTTGTAGGCCAGGGTGGCAGCCACGCCGAAGTCGCTGATCGACTCGGCGAAGCCGATCGCCAGCGCTGACCAGATGGCCGGGGCGAGCATCGGCACGATGAGCCGCAGGGTCTGCACCCGGTCGGCGCCGTGCACCCGGGCGGCGTCCTCGAACTCCTGCCCGAGGCCGGCCAGCGAGGCGGTCACGGCCAGGAACGTGAACGGCACGCAACGCAGGCCGAGCAGCAGCACGACCCCGATCGGCCCCATGATGGCGTGCGTCATCCAGGGCCAGTTCAGGCCGACCCGGTACATGACGCCGTCGGGCTGGACCAGCCGCTCCCAGCCGAGCGCGGGCAGCCACGACGGCAGCAGCAGCACCAGCCACATCGTCCCGGCCACCAGGCGGCGCCCGGGAAGGGATGTGCGGCCCGCGAGCCAGGCGATAGGGAAGCCGATGGCCAGCCCGAGCGCGGCTGCCGCGCCACTCACCCAGAGCGAGTTGGTGATGGCCACCGCGGTCGAGCCGGTGAGAATCTGGCGGAGGTAGCTGAGCGTGAACCACTGCGACCCCTGGTCGAACAGCCGGGGGGAGAACGCGAGGATCAGCGAGCAGGCGCACGGAATGAGGATGAACAGGATGATGGCCAGCCAGAACACCGGCTTGCCGAGACGCCCGAGGGCCGACAGCCCCCGCGAGACGGCCTGCCGGATGGCCTGCCGCCCCAGCCCCGGGCCACCGCCGGGTGTGCCAGCGGTGGCCGGGGCAGCGGAGGTGGCCGCGGTGGATGTCACGGCGGAGCGCTGGGCCCACGGCGGCAGCCGCCCCGCTGGCTGGCGGGGAGGCTCATCTGACGATGTTGCTGTCGAACCAGGTGTTGATGGTGGCCTCCTGGGTGCCCCAGGTGTACGGGTTGATCGTCTGGGTCTTCACGTTGGCCACCGAGGGCAGGGCCGGCAGCGGGGTGCCGCTCTGCAGGACCGGGTAGTACAGCGAGTCCCCGGTCGGGTCGCCGGACTGCATGACCTTCTGGCCCGCGGGCGACAGGACGTACTCGATGAACTTCCCGGCCTCGGCGCGCACCGCGGCCGGTGCCTTGGCGTCAATGCCGATCGCGCTGGGCAGCACCGTCACCGGGTCGAGGTACTTGACCGTCAACTTACTGTCGCCGATCGCGGCGCCGACACCCGCCGAGCTCTGCACGAGCGCGAGCTTGATCTGGCCGCTGGTGAGCGCCTGCAGCGTGGGCCCGTTGGTCGGGTGGATGATCAGGCCGTTGGCCTTGAGCTGCTGGTAGTAGTGCTCTCCCTGGCTCACGCCGCCGAGGTAGTTCATCATGCCGGCGATGAACGGGAACGTCGGGCCGGACTGGGACGGGTCGTTCATGCCGACCGCGCCCTTCCACTGCGGTTGCAGCAGCTGCTGCCAGGTCGACGGCGGGTTGGTCACCTTGGTCTTGTCGTAGACCAGCGCGGCCATCAGGGTGACGCCGGTCGGCGTGTAGCTCTTGTCTGAGGGCACCGACTGCTGGCCCAGGCTGTCCCAGGTCACGTTGGGCTCGAAGCCCTTCTGCAGCAGGCCCTGCTGGTCGAGGCCCGCGAAGGCGGTCGCGCCGTCCACCCAGAGCAATCCCCAGTTGGGGTTGTTCTTGGAGGCCTCGATCTGGGTAAGCAGCGGGCCGGTCGAGTTGTCGTCGAGCTTGACCGGAATGCCGGTGGCCTTGGAGAAGGCGGCGGTCATCACCTTGTCGTAGCCCTGGGCTGAGTAGACGACGAGTGTCACCACGGCGGGCTTAGAGCTGGACGAGGCTGTTGGCGACGAAGAAGAGGAGCAGGCGGCCGCGGCAAGCGCGCAGGCGCTGATTATTCCGGTGAGCAGGAAGACCCTGTGGCGCCGTGAAGTGCGGTTCATGAGCGGCAGACTGCCTCAGTTGGTGGTCTGCGGGGTGTCCGAAAAGTGACTGTACGGTGAAGCGTGGGCTACAACACAGGTCTAACGGTTGTGACTTGGCAAAATTGACGGGTGTTACGATGACAAGGTGGCCGCAGCGACAGGGCTGGGCCGGAGGAAGGTGAACTCATGGCTAGCGGATCCACGGCGGCCAGTACCGGGCGCGCCGGGGCGCTAGTCGCCTTCTGCTTCCTCCGTGTAGACGCGGGCGGCGTAGTCGTCCAGCGCCTGCTGGCAGGTCTCCAGCGCCTTCTCCGTCGGCGGCCGCCCGGCCGCGCCGAAGACATCCCGCTGACGGACCCGCGCGAACCAGTTCCGCAGCTTGACCAGGTCGACCTCGTTCTCCTCCAGTTCGGCGTAGGTGAAGTGGTCGGCGGCGTATTCCTTCTTCACCTGGGCCAGAAAATCCTCGCACTTATCGACGATCTCCTCGTACTCGTCGTCCCGCGCCGCCTGGAACGCGGCTCGCACGTCCGGCTCGCCCGCGAGCACCGCGCAGGACAGCAGCGCGGCCGTTCCGCCCATCTCGAGGATCTGGCTGCGCAGCTTGCGGAGGGCCCGTTCCGCGCCGACGCTGGCGGGCAGCGCGGCCGCGGAGTTCTGCAGGTATATGGCGCCAAGGCTCTTGAGCCGACGCCACACCGCCGCGCGCAGCCTGCTGGGCTCGGACGGCACCCGGTAGACGAGGAGCAGCCAGCCCTCATCGGTACCCTGGTCAGCGTCGGCCATGCCGCCATTCTGGCAGAGATCCGCCAGCACGCTTGTTCGTCGTCGATGGTGCTACTGGAGGTCGCGTGAACGCCCTTGCCCTTGTGCTCACTGTCTTCGTGGCCTGCTCGGTCGAGGCCGTCGAGGCCCTGACCATTGTGCTGGCGGCCGGCCTGACCAGGGAGTGGCGCTCGACGTTCCAGGGCATGGCCGTGGCCCTGGTCGTCCTCGCGGTCGTAGTGGCCGCCGTGGGCCCAGCCCTCACCCTCTTCCCGCTGAGCGCGCTCCGCCTGGTCGTGGGGGCGTTGCTGGCCGTGTTCGGACTGCAATGGCTGCGCAAGGCGGCGCTCCGCGCGTCCGGATACAAGGGCCTGCACGACGAGACGAGCATCTACGCCCGCCAGGTCGAAGCCGCGCGGGCGGCCGCCGCCGGCGGCAGGCACGGCGTCAACGACTGGTATGCGTTCACGCTCTCCTTCAAGGGCGTGCTCCTCGAGGGCCTGGAGGTCGTGTTCATCGCGATCACGTTCGGTGATAACCAGGGAAACCTGGGGCTGGCGGCGCTGGGCGCCGCGGCCGCCGTGCTCGTGGTCGCCGCGGTCGGCGTGGCCGCGCGGGCGCCGCTGGCGCGTGTCCCTGAGAACACCATGAAACTGGCGGTCGGCGTCATGCTGACATCGTTCGGGACCTTCTGGGGAGCCGAGGGCGCCGGGGTGGCCTGGCCCGGTAACGACGCCGCCCTGCTGGTGCTCGTCATCGTGATCGCGGTGGCGTCGCTGGGCTCCATCGCCCTGCTGCGCCGGGCCCGTGCCGCGGCGCCGGCCGCCGTGCCCGCCCGTCCGGCTAGTCAGGTCGCCTCAGAGGATGGTGCACGATGAGTCGCCGGCTCCGCTCGTTCGGCGCGTTCTGGTACGACTTCGTCATCGGTGATGACTGGCGCGGTGCGGCGGTTGTCGTCGTGGCCCTGGCCCTGACCGCGCTGCTCGTCCACGTGGCCGGGGTCAACGCGTGGTGGCTGCTGCCGGTATGCGTCATCGGCGCGCTCGGCTGGTCGCTGCGCAAAGCCACTGGCGGGGGGGCGTAGCCGCAGGCGGTTCACCGCCCCTTCCCGCCCGCTCCACCGTTGTCCCAGCCGGCCAAAGCGAGTCCAGGCAGCGCCGCACGGCAAAACTGCCGCGTTTTGTGTTGGCAGATCATCATCAGCGCCCTCTTGCTAATGTCACACCTTGGTACAGCTGGGAGCTGATGATGAAGCCAGTCAGGATCGTGATCCTGGCCACCATGGCATTCCTCGCCTCCGCATGTGCGGCCACGTCAGCCGGGCAACCAGCGGGCAGCGGCGCCCCCGGCGTGAGCCCGAGCGGCAACGCCGGCCCTGGCCAGGCCGCCACCCGCCCGCAGAGCACTCCCGCGGGGGAAAGCAGTGGCGACAACGCACCTAGCACGCTCCTGCTCGGCCACCTGGTCATGCGGGTACCGGCCAGCTGGCGGGTCACCTATAGCGATGCGAAGGGCGATTACGCCGTCAGCACGGGGAGCTGTAACGACGACGCCCTGCTTGGTTCGATGGGAGGCTCCCGATGCCCTTCGTTCAGCATGATCGTGGGGGCGGGCGCCGCTACCGGCCCGGTCCCGAGGGTTCAGACTTACAGCCGTGAGAAGCCGTACGATCCGTCCTCGGGCGTCCTGGGCTGCCCGGGCAAGCCGGGCGCGGGCTGGCAGCGGCTCGGCCCCAGCAACTCCTACCGGGAGGGCTTTGCCCGGGTCAGCACCGGGACGGCCTACTACACCGTGTGGAAGATCGGCTGCGGGCTGGCCAGCTCGGGTGGCTCCATGACCGCCTCGTTCTATTTCGAGCAGCAGGACTGGTATCTCCCGGGGTCGCAGATCCTGATCGTGGATGAGTACCCGATCACCGGCCTGGCCACTGCGCTGGCCAACGCCACCTGGCGCTGACCGGGGCGCCGGCCGGGAGGCCGATGGGGTCAGCGAGGCGCGCATCATGCCTCGGCCATGCCCGCGACCACGGACGCCCGGGCCGCCCGGCGGGCCGGCAGCACCGCGGCGAGCAGGCCCGCGCACGCGCCGAGGACGAGGTACAGAGCGATCCGGCTGTAGGGGATGGACACCACGCCACCGCCGGCCGACTTGATGAAGGCGTTCACCATGGCCGTGCCGAAGCCGGCGCCGAGGCACAGCCCGAGCGTCACCCCGAGCAGCGCCATCAGGAGGGCCTCGACCAGCAGCATCCCCCGCAGCTGGCCCCTGGTCAGGCCCAGCGCGCGGAGCAGCGCCGACTCCCTGCTCCGCTCCAGCACGGACAGGGTCAGCGTGTTGGCGATGCCGATCAGCGCAATAAGGATCGCCAGCCCGAGCAGCACGCTGAACAGGGCCAGCACCTGGTTGATCCGCGACGACAGGGCGCTCTTGTAGTCGGCGATGCTGCTCACCTGGAGCAGCGGGTCGGTGGCAGTGGCCAGGTCGACCGCGGCACGGGACGCTCCGGGACTGACCCCGCGCGCCCCGTTGATGTAGACAGCCTCAGCGCCGGACGGCCGGAAGCCCCGCACGTAGTCGGACTGGGCGACGAGCAGGCCGGGGAGCGGGCTGTTCGACGCGTTGTAAACCGCCACCACCCGCAGCGTCAGCTGGCCTGCGTCCGGGGTGGCCACGGCCAGCGTCCCGCCCTGATGGGTGCCGAGCGCGCGCAACTCACCCGAGTCGACGGCGGCCGTGCCCGCGCGCAGGTTCGCCAGCGTGCCGGAGACCAACGGCGGGGTGATCACGGCCAGGCCGGCCGGGTCAAGCGCGCCGACCCCCACGGCCGCGGCGTTCACCTGTGAGCGCTGCTGGTAGTACGGGGCCACCACCCCGAGCCGGGGGGAGGAGCGCAGGGCGCTGATGACCCGGGACGGAACCGCCTGGCCTCCCTCACGTCCGGTCTGCACGGTGTAGTCGAACGGGTAGTGCTGCTGGATCGCCGCGGTCGCCGAGGCCTCGGCCGAGGACGCCACCACGGTGAACACGGTCATCAGCGTGATGCCGATGGTGAGCGCGGCGGTGGTGGCCGCTACCCGGTGGGGGTTGCGGCGGGCGTTCGCCGTGGCCAGCCGGGCGGGCACGCCAAACAGTGCGCCGGGCAGCCAGCCCAGGAGGGCCATGACCGGCGGCGCGATCAGCGGGCCGATGGCGAGCACGGCAACGAAGAACACGCAGCCACCCGCGGCGATCTCCAGGAACCCGCCGCTCCCGTTGACGTGCTGGGTGCCCAGGAACGTCAGGGCGAGGCCCACCGCCGCCGACGCGACCGCGATGCCGCCCCGCCACCATCCGATCTTCCTGGTCACCCTGGGCTCGGCGTGCCCGCCGAGCGCGGCCACCGGTGCCACCGTGGTCGCCGACCGGGCGGGCAGCAGCGCCGACAGGAGCGTGACCGTCAGGCCGAGCGCCATCGAGATCGCCACTGTCTGGATGTTCAGCGTCAGCGGCCCCGCCGGGATCGCCGCGCCGAATGCGGCGAACACGTGCTCCAGGCCCCAGCCCAGGCCGAGCCCCGCGACAATGCCCGCGGCCGAGGCCACCGCCCCGGCCGCCAGGGACTCCGCCAGCATGCCGGTGAACACCTGCCCCCGGCTCGCCCCGACGCAACGCAGCAGCGCTATCTCCCGCTCGCGCTGCGCGATGAGGATGGTGAACGTGTTGTAGATGACGATGGCCGCCACAACGAGCGCGATCATCGCGAAGATCAGGATCGCGCTGGTGAACTGGTCGGTGAATCCCGCCGCCGCGCTCGCCTCCGCGTTGGCGAGCTGGCCGCCGGTCTGCACCGCGTCGGCGGAGAGGCCCGGCATGGCCTTGATCCGCGCGACCAGCGCGGCTTGCGACACGCCGGGGAGGGCGCGGGCCACCACCTGGTCGTAGCCCGGCCGGCCCGTCACCTGAAATGCCGGCGCGGTCTGGAAGGCAAGCACCGTGGAATTGCCGTACGAATGGTTGACGCCGAGATCGATGGTGCCGACCAGGCGGTAACTGCGCACCGTTCCGGCCTGGCTGACCACCCGGATGCCCTGGCCCAGCCGGAAATGCTCGTCAGCCGCGGTGCTCGTGTCGGCCGCGGCCTCGCCAGGCGCCGTGGGCAGCCGCCCGGTGGCGAGCGTGAACCCGCGCAGCGCCGGATCGGCCGCCACGTTGATGCCGAGTCCCGGCCGGCCGCTGCTGGCGATGACCTTGCCGCTGCTGCCGATCAGCGGGGCCGGGCCGACGACCCGGCCCGCGGCCGCGGCCACGCCCGGAACGTGGGCGACCAGGCTGAGCACGCCGGCCGGGACCGTGGGCGCGCCGGACTTTCCCGGGCGGCCCTGGTTACCGCCGGCGCTGGCCGGGGGGCTGACCGCCGCGTCGACGTTCTTGGCGCCGGCCGCGAAGCTGCTGTAGAAGGCGTGGTTCATCGAGGCGCCCAGGACCAGCGTCCCGGCGACGAACGCCACGCCGGCCGCGATGGCCAGCGAGGACAGGATCAGCCGGAGAGCGTGATAGCGCAGCCCGGTGAGCGTGGTGCGGAGCATGGCGGTCCTCACTCCCCGGCGCGCTTGAGGTAGTCGAGCACGGCCTCGGGCGTGGGCTCCAGCAGCTCACCGGAGGCCAGCCCGTCGGCGAGGAACACCACCCGCCCGGCGTAGCTGGCGGCGGCCGGGTCGTGCGTCACCATGATGACCGTCTGGCCCAGTTCCCTGGCGCAGATGCGCAGGAAGGCGAGCAGCTCGGCGCCGGACTTCGAGTCCAGGTTGCCGGTCGGCTCGTCGGCGAACACCACGTCGGGCCGGGTGATGAGGGCGCGGGCGCAGGCGACGCGCTGCTGCTGGCCGCCGGACAGTTCCGCGGGGCGGTGCCGCAGGCGGTCCGCGATCCCGGTCGCGGTGATCACCGTGTCCCACCACTGCGGGTCGGGCTTGCGGCCGGCCAGCTCGAGCGGCAGCCGGATGTTCTGCTCTGCGGTGAGCGTGGGCAGCAGGTTGAACGACTGGAACACGAAGCCGACCCGGCTGCGCCGGAGCCTGGTGAGCGCCTTGTCGCTCAGCCCGGACAGCTCGGTGCCGCCGATCAGGACCGAGCCCGAGGTCACGCTGTCCAGGCCGGCCAGGCAGTGCATGAGCGTAGATTTCCCGGAGCCGGATGGCCCCATGATCGCGGTGAATTCGCCTGCGGCGAAGGCGACAGTGACGCCGCTGAGGGCTCGGACCGCGGTGTCGCCGGATCCGTACACCTTGACCATGTCGGCCGCGGCGACAGCGGTCCCGGCCGGGGCGAGCACAGGCATGAGGCCCTCCGTGGGGGTCATGCGGCCGCGGCAGCCAGTGGGCA
>OBLU010006242.1_pt1 | contig 10627 bp, 10 predicted proteins | sample 1518681 | NCBI WGS metagenome assembly OBLU01 (sample SAMEA3539304, study PRJEB22396) | soil metagenome | biome: tundra; feature: field; material: soil | place: USA | collected 2010-05 | depth 0.15 m
GCGGCCAGGTCCTCGCGCGGTCCGTCGAATGCGTCGTAAATCGGCGCCAGGCGGGGGTGGGCGAAGATCGCATCAGGCACTCCGTGACGGTATCCACCGGTCATGCCACCAGCAACTGGGATTTCTACCGCAGTCAGACCGGTTCTATCGGCAAAGCGGAGCCGGCTGCCATCGGCCCAGCCCGCGCTCACCGAGCCGCCTATGGCGCTGTGGGACGGCCGTAATTTGCACAATGCTTGGCCTGCCGAACTGGGCATTCTGCGCGCCGGTTCGCCGCGGCTGCCTCGACGTCCTCGATGGATGCCGCGTGCGGTGGGTGGGCCAGCTCGAGCGGCGCGGACTGCCTCCACGATCGTCACCCGGGCCACCGGGAGCGCCGCATTGGGGAATCGCCGAGGCCGTGTGGAGATGTCGCGTCGGATGGGTCGCGGCGCATAGGGCGGCTCAGAGCCAGCCGCGCTCGTCTGCCGTCCTGACGGCCTGTGCCCGGTTGCGTGCCCCAGTCTTGGCGATCGCAGCGGACAGGTAGTTACGAACGGTCCCTTCGGACAAGAAGAGCTTCGCTGCGATCTCGGGCACGGTCGCCCCGGGCCGGGCAGCGACCAGCACGTCGCGCTCCCGGGCGGTGAGCGGGGAGACTCCGCTGGCGAGCGTGGCAGCGGCGAGCGCCGGGTCGACGACGCGTTCGCCGGCTGCCACCCGCCGGATCGCGTGGGCGAGCTGTTCTGGCGGCGCATCCTTGACAACGAAACCGAAGGCACCGGACTCCATCGCCCGCCGCAGGTAACCGGGACGCCCGAACGTGGTGAGGATCAGCGACCGGCACTCCGGGACCTCGTGGGCGAGAGCGCCAGCCGCCGCGAGGCCGTCAATGCCCGGCATCTCGATGTCCAGCAGGGCGATGTCCGGACGGTGCGCTCTGGCCGCGGCGACCACCTCGTCGCCGCGCCCGACGGTCGCCACGACCTCGAAGTCGTCCTCCAGCGCGAGCATCACGGCGAGTGCGCTGCGGATCAGTTCCTGGTCGTCGGCGAGCAGGAGCCGGATCATCACGCGCCCCCTGCCGGGGACAGCGAGACCCGCAGCCGCCATCCCCTGGGCTCTAGCGGCCCGGCGTCGACGACCCCTCCGGCCGCCGCGACCCGCTCGCGCAGTCCCGACAGGCCGTTGCCCGGCCGCCCAGTCCCGCCCACGCCGTCGTCCACGATCTCGACCGAGCAGCCGGAGAGCCGGACAGCGCACGAGGTGGCGCGGGAGTGCCGCACGACGTTGGTGAGCCCCTCGCGCACCGCCCAGCCGAACAGCTCATGGTGGGCTAGGTCGACCACGTCGACGGCACGGGGCAGGTCTGCGGTAATGCCGGCCGCCCGCAGCAGCTCTCGCCCTGCGGCGATTTCCCCCGTGAGCGTCACGTCGCGATAGCCGGCGACGGCGGCCCGCACGTCGGCCAGCGACTGCCTGGCGATGGCTTCCACGTCGGCGATCTCCTGCAGGGCCTGCCCGGGATCGGCCGCACCGAGCCGGCGCGCGAGGCCGGACTTGACCGTGATCGTCGTGAGTGAGTGGCCCAGCAGGTCGTGCAGGTCGCGAGCGATCCGGATCCGTTCGTTCTCCGCCGCAAGCCGCGCCAGCTCCGCCCGCGCCTCGGCGAGCGCGAGGTTGCCGCGCATCACCTGGAGCACGGCGAACGTCACCATGGCGACGATCGGGATCGCGAGCGGGGTGAAGTCGCGGATCGAGTCGGCGAGGCTGACGTGCCAGGAGGGAATCCAGAGCGGAACCAGGAGCGCCGCCAGCGTCAGCGCGAGGACGACCGGCACGGAGCGGCCACCGAGACGGGCAACCGTGATCATCGTGATGTAGAGGCACATGACGAATGCCGCGGCGCGCGCGAACGGCAACTCCGCCACGAACAGCGCAACGAGGATCGCGTAGACGGTCCAGAATCGCCGCGAAGCCGCCTGCTGGAGCACCACCGGGGCGACGAGGATGCACAGGCCGAAGGCGGCGAGGATGGCGTAGCCACCGACCGCCTCCGGGCCGCGCGAGTTCTGCGCCACCGCGCCAGCCACATAGACCAGGTAGAGCAGGGGGCCGCCGACCAGGCGAGCCGGCGCCACCCCTGGGTCCACTTGCGCTGATCCGCTATCCACTCCGCGCCGGCGGGACCGGCCGACCCTGCATACTGGTCCACGTCAGTCAAGGTACCGGCGCTCGCGGAGTTCAGGCCCGGCCCGTGTCCCGCCGGTAGGCCAGCGAGGCGGCCAAGACCAGGACGACGGTCCAGGCAGCGACGACGATCCACCCCTCGGCCGGCCACCTGCCGACGACCAGCGCCGCCTTGCCTGCCTGGACGAGCCAGAAGGAGGGGAGCAGTTTCACCACGGTCAGCATGGCCCCCGTGTTGAAGAACGCGCCGTACGCCCCGCCGAACAAGGCGAAGAGAACCACAAGCCCGCCCACCGCAGGTGCCAGCGCGTCTGCCGCCACCAGATGGCCCAGGATGATCCCCATCACGATGAACGGGGCCAGGCCCACGAGCAGCAGGCCGGCCATCTCCAGCCATCGCGCCGCAGTGAGGCGCACCCCGAGCGACGCGCCCGCCAGGCAGAGCAAGATCAGGGTGGGTATCGCCACCAGGTACGCGGTGACCACCTTGGCGGCGAAGTAGGTGCGGGCCCGCAGTGGCGTGATCCGCATCTGCCGGGTCCAGCCCCTGGCCCGGTCGGCCGCGATGCGCCCTCCCGGCGAGACCGCGGCGAACATCGCGCCGTAGGCCGCCATCCCGGTCATGAAATAAAGCGGGAACGAGATGCCGTCGGTCCGGGCATGGCGGTTCGCCGAGGCGATCGCGTAGAACAGCACAAGCGGCAGTGCCAGGGTGACGGCGAAGAACCTGCGGTTCCGCAGGGTGCGAAGGACCTCGTAGCGGAGATGCGTGGCGCCGGTCATCTGGCTCCCTCCTCGGCGCCGGTGTCAGCGCTGTCCTCGTCGGCGGTCAGCTGCAGGAAGGCCTCCTCCAGGCTCCCGCCGCGCACCTCGATGTCCCGCACCCCCCGGAACGTCCCGAGCAGGGCATCCAGGGCGGTGTCCGCGTCCGAGCACGACAAGATGACCGCGTCCCCGTGTCGTTCCGCGCTCACCACCCCGGGAAGCGCGCCGAGCGAGGCGACGTCCACCGCGGGCAGCGTCGCCCGGATCGTGCGGGAACCCGCCCGCGCCTTGATCTCGGTGGCCGGGCCGTCGGCGACGATCCGGCCCCGGGCGATGAGCACGATCCGGTCGGCGTAGGCGTCGGCCTCCTCCAGGTAGTGGGTGGCAAAGGCCACGGTCTTGCCCCGCTCGGCGATGGCCCGGACCGCGTGCCAGAACTCGCGCCGCCCCTCGACATCGATCCCGGCGGTCGGCTCGTCGAGTACGAGCAGATCGGGGTCGCCGACGAGAGCGGCGGCGAACCGGACCCGCTGGGCCTGGCCGCCCGACAGTTTCGTGGTCCATTGCGTGGCGAACTCTGCCGCCCCGGTCAGGCGGAGCACTTCGTCGACGTTAATAGGTTTCGGGTAGTACGACGCCATCAGCGTCACCAGCTCGCGCACCCGCAGATGATCGAGCGGCGACCCGGTCTGGAGCATCCCGCCGACCCAGCCCGCCTGCACGGCCGCCGCCGGCGGCACGCCCAAGATCGACACCGTTCCCTGGTCCGGCCGGGTGAGGCCGAGCACCATGTCGATCGTCGTCGTCTTGCCGGCGCCGTTCGGACCCAGCAGCGCGACCGTCTCACCGGGGGCGATCACCAGATCGACCGAACGGACAGCGCGCACCTGGCCGTAAGACTTGGACAGCTGAGACAGGACAATCCCCCCGCCAGAAGCGTTAACAGAGGCCATGGCAAGAGGGTGGCGCGCCCGCGGGCTAGCCGTGTAGTGCCGGAAACCACGACTTCGGCGTGACAAATGTCAGAAGCCGTATCTACCAGAATTGCAGACCCCCATGACCCCCCCATGCAGCTGGCGCCCTGTCCCTGTAACCGCCATATAGCCTCTGAACAGGCCAGTCGCTGGCTGACGCTGGCCGCCGCCAGCCGCGGCAAGCCCAGACGGGCAGCATTCTGCCCCCCAAAATGCCCCCGGAATGATTTCCTGACGGCCGGTTCCGCCAGACCTTCGGGTGAGGACCCCAGCCGCCAGCGCCCGGTAGGAAAATGTTCCTACCGGACGCTACGATGGCAGCATGACCGTACGGAAACTGTCGATCTCAGTCCCCCCCGAGGTCGAGGAAACGATCAAGGCCGCCGCCGCCGAGGAAGGCAAGCCAGTGTCTGCCTGGCTCGCCGAAGCCGCCACCGAGAAAGCACACGCCGCCGCCCTGCGCGCGGCCGGCCGCGCCGCCGCCCGCGAACTGGTCACCGAGTACGAAACCGAGCACGGGCCGCTGCCCGCGGAGTCCCGCCAGCGCGCCCATCAGTTCCTCATCGAGGCCGGGCTGATCGACGACGAGCCCCAGCGGGCCGCCGGCTAATGCCCGCCATCGTCTACGACACCGGCGCGCTGCTGGCCGCCGAACGGCGCAACCCCGACTTCCTTGCCCTGCACGACGAACTGACCAGCGCGCGCATCCGCCCGACCGAACACGCCGGCGACCCGGTTCCGGATTGCCTCGCTGACCGGCGTCCCGGACGAACTGACCCTCACGGTTGACGTGGCCTGATGCCGGCTGTTCCAGCCGTGCGCGGCGAGCGGATTGTCCGCGCGTTCAATCCCCAAGCCCTATCACCGCCGCCAGTCAGAAAGATCCGAGCATGGCACTAAGAGAGGCTCTTAACGCTCACGTCGTTTGCCCTGACGAAGAATTTCCGGTGATTGAAGGAAATCTGATCATAGGCCGTCTTGCCGATGATGACTGTGTGATCGTCCGGCAGGCTGGAGTTGATTGTCGCAGCGTAGTAATAGTCCGTGGGGATTGCGTCGATCGTGGGATATTGCTGGCCAGCGGGAATGATGTATGAAAGCTTGACGACAGTCATCATGGGCACTGCTGCGGGGTAGGCTGATGCCTCTGGATAGGCGGCACCGTACACAGGGATTGAGGTCAGTCCCTCCTTCGGCGTTATCACCTCGCCGCTTGTATACAGTGCTGTTTGCTCGGGTCCGGGTGGGTTGTAGAACCACACCTTCTGGCCTGAGAACCATATAGCCGTCCAGTTGCCGCTCTGCCCGGCGTCCACGAATGTCTCTTCGATTGTGGCCTTGTCACCCCAGTCGCTGTCGACTGTGGTGCCATTGCTGCCGTCCGGGTGCAGTAGCGGGTCACCGAGCAACGGGTAACTGCTGCCGGGACCGGTGCGCAGGTAAACGAAGTTGGCCGGCTGCTTCGGCAGGGTGACGCAGCTACTACCCGAGCAGTCGGTGACCATGGGCTCATTTTCGGCGAACGTGGGGTCTATGGTCACCAGATGATGGATGCTACGGGAGACTGAGCCGCCGCTCGCCTGCTCAGCAGAGTCGCTCCCCCGTGCTTCCCTGCCTGCAAGTTAGGTGTAGTCGGTCCGGGTAAGTAGCCGGCGATCATCTATTCTCTCCACGTCGGCATAGCTGGATCAAGGTTCGGTGGCGGCTTCATCTCATGTGGCTTTATGAGATAGGCTACGCCGCCCGGGCTATAGCCAGTCGACCCGTTCCTTCTCCTCCAGAAGGTGCGGAGCCAGACGTTCTCGAATTGGCGCCTGTTGAAGACGTGCCGGACTTGCGAGTTTGACGGGCTGGCCGGGTCATTCACGATCACGTCGCCGTCCTCAATGAATCCCGTTACCACCCACAGGTGCCTGCGGTTTGGTAGCTTGCGCCGGTAATCTCTCCGCCGTCAAAGGCTTGCGCTGTGACAACCGGGATCCCACCTGCGACGAGCTGCTCCAAGTGCTCCATCGAAGGCAATTGGATAATCTCGGCGTCCAGCCCGAAGTGTGACGCATAGGCGGCATTGAAAGCCCAGTTGCCCGTACTTTGATACCGGTAGTCATAGCTGTACCGGGCGGCAAAGTCCACCTGGGCGTCTTGGTATTCTGGACTTACCCAGGCCAGGTCCTCCTCACGCGGATGCATCCCCCAGTACTCAGTTACCATCTCGGTGGATGTGGAGCTGCACCATGACCTGCCGCCGCCATCGTACTCTGTGTACCGACCCTCGTGTACGTACTGCGAGTACCGGGGTACGCTCAGCTCAATGCCCTCTCTCGAAGCAGGACCTGGTGCGCTTTCAAGCACCATCTCTCGGGGCGGGATCGCGGATGCGAGCGCAGCGAGTTGCCAGACTCTAGGCGAAATACTGGTACCGGGCTTTCGGCACAGGGTGACCCGTAGTCTGTAGGCGCGTACCGTAAAGCCCAGGTAGGTTAGGAAAGTGTCCGTGTCAACCTCACCATAGGGCTCCGCGATCTGGCTGAGCGAAGTGCGAGCAATATCGGTGTCGAAGAAACTGTAGTTGCCCATGGTCAGCCATGGGGTCTGCTCGCCATCTTGCATGGTCGCCTGAATTTCGGTTCTGAGCCATGTGCCATGCGGCGTTTGCGCATTCCATGACATGACCAGCCTCGTGGCGCCGAAGGCCAAAAAGTGAACTGGGGAAGTCCACGTACTGTAAGCCCACGACGTCGTTTCCTTTCTGTAAGGGTCGTAATATGCCAGGTCGCCGATCGTATGAGAAATCACGATGCCGCATCGGTAGCCTGGAATCATGGTTACTCCGCAGCAGCTTCCGTTGACGAAGTCAGCATCGTTAGTCCAGGCATGGAAATCAACCCTGGGCGAAGCCTTGCTCGGCTCAGTTGAATGGATCGCAATACACATGTCAACCCCGAACTTAGGGTCATGGCCCGACGTGGATCTACGCTAAAATTGCATCGCCTGCGGCCACAGCGAGCGCCGCGGCGAAGAGCCCCACAGCTACAGGCAGAATTCCGCGCACGGGATCGCGCTGTCCTTCGAGTACTTGTTGTAGAGGACAGCCACGTTCTCGATCGTGTTGTTGGTGTTGACAGGCGTACATGTGCTCGTCGTGTCGGTGCATCGGCCTGACGGATCGAGGCCGTGACAGGAATATCCTGAGCAGCTCGCGGCGGAGGCGGAGCCCACTGACACGGCGAGGCCGAGCGGGACGAGCGCCACTATCAGCAGGGTGCCCGCGACGAGGTGCGCGGTTCGTTTCATGCATGCTTTCATTCCCTGTCCTCTGGGACGTCGTGGTTTGCCGGTAGGACTTGGCGCCTGCCGGCGCTTAATACCCGCACTATCAATTAACTTCACGGCGACAATGGCGGGCAGCTGTTCAGCTCGTTGTTGAGCCAGTCCCATTCATCGGTGGTCGCCGGCGCTTGCACGAGCGTGCCGTCGATGGCTAGATTCCACTGGTATTTGATGGCGACCCACATCTCGGCGTAGGTGCACCAGTAACCCCTGTTGGGCGGCTGCCATTGCTCGATCGAATTGTCGTTCTTCTTGGAGTTCGCCGTCACGCTCGCCGGGATGAGCTGAACCGAGTACAGGTCGTTGGCGAAGTCCACGCGCATGGGCAGTGTCCATCCGGCGGCTCCGTTGGCCCACGCGTCCTTGAGCGGCACGACGTGGTCGACGGGGATGCTCTGGTTACTGGTCGAGATGGGGGGGGCGTCGTAGGGCGGGGTCCATGACGCGCTGGTCAGGTCGCACAGGCCCGGGGGCGGGCTGGCAGCTTCGTCGTCGCGGTGCAGCACGAGGATCCGGGTCGTGCAACTGGCGTAGGCGGCTGGCCAGGTGATCCAGAGGGTGGGGGTGTTGTTCTTGTTGAACTGGTTGCGTGCGTACCCGGCCCCGTTGTACGTCGTTCGCCCTCTGGGGAACAGGGTCAGCAACGCCCGTGCGACTACCGCGTTCGGCGTGCCTGGCCGCGGATCGAGCAAGCTCTTATACGGGGGGACGAGCAGCGCGGGATCGGCGAGCGCGGCGGCCAGATCGGCAGCCAGCTTCGTGTATCCGGCGATGTTCGGGTGGAAGGCCTCGGGAACGCCGCTCAGCGCGTTGTTCACATCCGGGCTCCCAGGGGCGCAGACCTCGTGGCCGGCGAACGCGTAGCGTTCGTCGAGCGCCTGGATCCCGGCCCGGTGCGCGGCGATCTCGACCTGGTTGTCGAGGTTGTTGGTCTCGCTGATCAGCCACTCGATGTCTTGCGCGGGCAGTCCGAGTACGGTCGGGCCAACGCAGCTGGCCACACTGGTCGGCGCGAAGATGCTGGGATAGGTCAGGGCGATGATCGTGGCGGTCGGCACCTGGGCCCTGATCAGGTTGTAGACGTTCTCGAGTTTCGGCTCGAGGTTGCTGATGGTGTAGTCCACGTTCACCGGGGGCTTGGCAGGATCTGTGTTGTTCTGCGTGTAGAAGCTCTCGCACCCCTTCCAGTTCGGGTCCGGGGTCAGGCATTGCTTCAGCACGTCGGCGAAGCCGACGTCGTTGCCGCCGATGGTCACGGTCACCAGGCGGGCGTGCTTGGGGATGGCGCTGATCTGCGCGGGTTCGCCGTACTTGTTTGTGGTGGTCAGGTCGGTGGTGACGGCGCCGCTGCAGGCGAGGTGAACGGTCAGCACCCCGGGGTACCCGTGTGCTGTGCCGTATTGCCGGGCGTAGGAGTCGGCCGAGCGCAGGCACTGGTTAGTGGAGGTGTTGGTCCCCTGGTCATAGTTCGCCGAGCCGACGCCGACCCCGGAGGAATAGGAATCGCCGAGCGCCGCATAGGACGCGACGGGGGTGAAGGCTACCGCGTCGAAGGCTACGTCGGTGGTGCCATCCCCGCCCGGCACGATGTTGGTGGTGGTCACCTTCGCACCTGGGCCGAGGTAGAACCGGCCCAGGTTGACCCACTGGTTGGTGTAGTTGGCCTGGTCAACGGATATCGGCTGGCCGACCTGGTGGCCGCGGCTGTCGTAGATCGTGTAGGAGAGCGTCCCGGCCGCGCCGAGGCCGGGCACGAACACGGCGACGTCATAGACGTCGTAGCTGGCTGTCAGATCCCACTCGGCGGTGCCGCCCCATTGCTTGTAGGCGGGGTCTTCCAGGTGGGTGAAGAGCATGTGCCCGCCGTAACCGGTGCCGAGCTGGTGCAGGTCCACCAGGCCGATCGGCTGCAGGTTCGTGTCGAAATTGGGAAGCCAGCTAAACGTGCCGCCGTTGCTCTGGGATGCCTGCGGGCAGCCCGCCAGGTTCAGCCCGGCCGTCACGTCATCTACCGACCCGTCATTGACCAGGACCGTGCCAGCTGGCAGGGAGTTCGTGCAGGTAGCCGGGAACGGATCGGCGACGGTGGGTTCCGCGGATGGGGCCGCGGCGGTGTGGCCGGGATTGCACGGCTGGAGCGGGTTCGCGGTGCACACGCCCGTGACCGGCTTGTTCCACCAGCAGTGCCATTGCAGCGGGTCGGCCGCGGAACTGTGCGCGCACGGCTGGGCTTGTGAGTAGTCACACTGATCCGAGCTGTCGCACATCTGGTTGTGCGCCGGCTGGGCCAGGAAGAACCCGGTCTGGGAGGAGTAGTCGAACGTGCCGGGGTACCTGGGGGTGAAGCCGTCCGGCTCGGTCAGCGGTGTCTCGATCCAGCCGAACACCTTCTCCTGATACGGCCATCCCTGCGGGTGCGCGGCGTCCTGGAACTGCTCGCCGCACGTCTGCGTCCCGGATTGGCGCCGGGCAGGCACAGGTGCAGGAACGGGTCACGCCCAGGGTTGTACACCGGATTGGCCGGGTTGTTGGTCCAGCCCAGGCCCCAGTTGCCCGCAGAGTCGGTACACCCGGGCCCTGGCGTGCAGCCGGTGGTGTTGCCGGTGGAGGCCTGCGGGTTGATGCCGCTGTTGTACGCCCACACGGCGAAGTACCAGTCCTCGATCACGGCCGGATCCGCTGTATCGACGGTCATGCCGGCCGCCGCGAGGTGGTTCCACTTGGTGGCCAGGGTCTGGGCCGCGGCGGCGGCGTTCTCCGCGTAGTCGACCGCGACACGCTGCTGCAGGTTGGCCGGGGTGGTTTGGCCGGTCGCCAGGCGCATGCCGTCGGTGATCTGGCCCAGCCCGTAGCCGCAGTCGGCGTGGCTGTAGTCGATGGTGCCCGCGGAGTTGTAGCCGTAGTAGTCGGCGATGTACGGAGCGCCAGGCAGGCCCTGCGGTGCATGCGGCGACGCCTGGTTCCAGTTGCTCTCCTGCGCCATGATCCCGTCCAGGATCTCCTTCGGCACGAACGCGCTGCCACCCTTGCCGAACGGTATGGGCAGCGGGAAGTCGCCGCTGGGATCCCAGTTGCCGCCAGTCAGGTTGTCAAAGCCGGCCGGCCGCAGGGTATTGGGGCCGGTGCCGATCAGGTTGCCGCTGCCGGCCAGCCCGGCCGCCCACTCGATCTGCGCGGACGAGGGCTGCGGCACCTGGTAACCATCGGAGAGCCGGGGCACCGCGCAGGTAGCCGTTGGGGGTGGTGGATCGGCGAGCGCCCCGGGCCTCGCCGCGGAGACCGCGGCGGTCAGATGCGCGGAGATCGCGGAGGCCGGATGCGATGACTGCACGGGGGCGCGCCGCTGGGCGGCACCGGCCGCCGCGGTGGCCGGAAGCTCGGTCACTGGC
>OBLU010006243.1_pt1 | contig 10627 bp, 8 predicted proteins | sample 1518681 | NCBI WGS metagenome assembly OBLU01 (sample SAMEA3539304, study PRJEB22396) | soil metagenome | biome: tundra; feature: field; material: soil | place: USA | collected 2010-05 | depth 0.15 m
CCTTCCTGGTGCGCGGCGCGGATGGCAAGGTCGGCTTCGAGTTCGCGCCGCGAGCAGCCAAACCGGGCAAGGCCGAGGCCACGCCGGCCGAGGCGAAGGCCAGTGCGATTAAGCCCGCGGCAAAGGTGGCGGCGAAGACCGCCGGCAAAACCGGCATCAAAACTGCCGCCAAGGCTGGCACCAAGACCGTTACCAAGACGGTCAAGGCACGCAAGACCGCGGCCGGCTAGGCCGCGCTGCGCCGAGGTCGAACGCAGCTTTCGCGCGGTACCCGGCATCGAGCCGGGCACACTGCCCGTCCTCAACAACCTGGTTTGGATCGTCGCGTGCTTCGTCGTCAAGTGAAGCTAGGGCGCACCTATGGCCCGGTCATTGCATCATCGCAAATATCCCCGATCGTCACTGCGCGTCCGGCCAGGTGTGATTTTTGCAGCACGTAGGACAGTCGCGGATAGAGCAAGTCCACAAATGTGACCGAATCGGCTCGCCGATGAACATCATTCGGCGGTATCTTCGTGTACACGCCGGATCCCGATGTCCGCTCCCAATAGGGCGCGCCCCGGAACTTGCACTGTGCCAGCACAAAGTAAGTATCGTGCGCTTGTCCATAGCGCTCTACCCAGAGACGGGCGCGAAAATACAGCAGATCCAGAGGGAGTGCGAATTCATAACGGAATCTGGCGGCAATCGAGACCGTTTCAGCCGCGTTCAGAATCAGCAGTCCACAGATGCCGACACGCAACAGCATTCCCCGCCAATTGCTGACCGGGCCGGCTGTTGTATTGCCTCCCAACACGGCACTTTCGCGATCCTGGATTAAAAATCGGGTGACCTTTGTCTGTTCTATGGACCAGGTGAAGAGCGCGATTCCGACCAGCATGGTCAGATATGCCATGTAGCTATAGTAGACGTTGCCGTACAGCACGTATTCAATTCCGCGCGGAACGGACCTGCCGTAGGCGATTACCCAAGAGTACACAAAAAGAAACAGCAGCGCCGGCAGCGTCGTTGCAACGGCGCCGAAAAGCCCGGCACTCCTGTTGCGTTTGCGCCAAGCCCTCAGGGAAACCAGTGCGCCGATCGCAAAAATTGCGACCAGAACGTAGTTAACGATCTGCGGGGTGGCCCAGCCAAATGAAATCGACGTCACCACCATCCGGCTGATCGGCGCAACGCCATATGCCGTTGGAAACAATGCAGCTTCCAGCCAGAACGCCAGCTGTCTGACCGTGTAATTAAGCGACAAGAGGAGCTTCACGACGGAAAATGGCTCTCCTGCCGGAAGCGAGAGGCCGCGAAGTGCCAGATCGAGAAAGCTGCAAACGGGGTACGCCAGGGCAATCGACATAAACATCAAGCCGTGGCGGAATGCGGTTGCGTTGCCAGGGACCTCGGCACGTCGCCCAGCGCCGCGCCCCACTTGCCGATAGCGGTACATGGCCAGCGTGATCCCTATCAGCAGATTGACCACCACTCCCAACTCATAGGTGAACTCTGCCAGCAGCCCAAGCAAGGCCCCGATCCAGATGTCGCGCGTACGCCCGTGCTCCAGGTAATGAAGCACATGAATCAACGAAAAGACCGCCAGTACGCAAAACAATACATAACCCATGATGTGTTGCCACAACACGAGTTCGGATCCGAGCAACGTAACCGCAAACAAGAGCGCCAGCAGGAATGGCAACGCGGTTTCACGCAATGACCCGCGCAACAGCAGCGCGTGCAGGCCGAGCACCGCCAGCACGTGCAAGGCGAGGCTCGTCATCTGCCACAATACAAAGTTGTATCCGAAAAGGCGATGACAACCGACTAGCAGCGCGTAGAGCACCGGCCGATACAGTCCCTCATCGCCGTGGGCGATGACCCTGTTCCAGGACATGAAATCAAGCCAGTTGTCAACGCCCGGGCCAATGGATGCGAGTTGATACAGAAACTGGACCTGATCCGCACGCGGCATGCCCGCGAAGAGACCATCCCAAAAGACGATCAGGATAACCACTACGATCAGCAGCCTCTGCCGAAATGGATTGCGGATGAAACCGGCTTTCCACCGGGCGGCGTCAAAACTCACTTCTGCGGCTTCCAGAACCAAAGCTCCCGCCAGACCTGAAAGTAGTAAGCGGCTCCCCAGCGCAATATCTGGAGCTTTCTTTCTCCGCCGATGCGGGGTGGCTCGTCACCGGGGATTTCACTAATCTTCACACGCGCCTTGGCAGCACGCACCGACAGCAACGGCTCCCAGCTGATCTTCGTCCCGAACAATGTTTCCGCCAATGCATGAGCGTCATCCCGGTCCAGGCCGAGTTCATAAGCCAGGTTCTTCCGATACGCGCGAAACATCACCATGACGTCGGTGTAGCGCCCGCCGTGGAGCAAGTTGACAGTGCGGGTGAACAGCCAGTTTCCAAAGCCGGTGATGAGGTCGTCGTCTTCGCTCTTGGCACCCGCGTGGTAGCGCGACGCGATGACCATGTCGTACCCTTCATGCATTCTTTCGATGAGCGCGGGAATCAGTTCGGGGATCGAGTTACCGTCCGGGCTGAAGGTAATGACGTTGTCGCCGATGATCTGCGGCCACACTTCCGTGTAGGCATGGCGAAATCCCTGCTGCTGTTGAACGTAGACCTCGTAGTCGTTGGCGCGCGCCCACTCAATCGTGCCGTCGGTCGAACCGCCGTCAACCACAATGATCTGCTCGCACCATTCAGGCTTGACGCGCGGCATGATCGCTTTCATGCCGTTGATTTCGTCAAGCGTCATGACTAACAGGGTCGTGCTAGCTTTTTTCACGCGGTTTCCCGAAGAAGCGCCCCGCCACCTTGATGCCGGCCAGAGCTGTGATCGCCGCTGAGATGATCAGCATGTTGCGCAAGTAATCGCTTACCCCAGGCTGGTTGGCCGCAAATGTCTGCAGGGAATCGCCGATATACGCCACCGCAATGGACGGCGGGAGCAGAAATAGAAATGTTGACCACGCAAATGTGCGGTGCCGGAGTGCCGTCAGCCCCAGCAGATAATTCACCGGCCCTGTCGGAAAGATCGGATTCAGTCGAACGAATGCAACCAGGCGCCAGTCGCTTGCGTGAAATTCACGAAGAATGGCGGCGAGCGCGCGGTTGTTGACCTCCAGTTCAAGCCGCTTTCCCGCAAACGCGCGCACGACAACGAATGCCACCAGCCCGCCAGCCGTGACGCCGAGGGCAGAATACGCGCCGCCTAGCAGTCCACCCCACAGGTAGCCTGCTCCCAGATTAAGCGGAATCGTCGGCAAACAGGCCAGCACCGACAATGCATAAATCAACAGGAACATTGCGGCGGCACGCGATGGATGCTCGATCCGGTATTTTCCAATCAAGTCGGGGCTGAAGCTCCCCGTGCGGGCGTACCACCAGGCCGCGCCAACGGCCAGCGCAAGCAGCGCAAGGAGCGTCAGGCGCAGCGCGAAGGCGAAACGGGGCAGTGTTGCTGTCAGGTTATTCTGCAAGGAGCACTCGACGGCACACAGCGGCGGAGTTCGCCGGCTTCCTGACCGACATCGTGGTGAACCAGCCCAAAGCACGACAGATCCATGCGATCCCCCACAACCTCTTGGCCCATAAGACTAAGCGGGTCGATGACTTCCTCGACCAGTACCCGAGCGTTCATTCGCACTTCACCCCTGCGTACTCCTCCCGGCTCAACCCATTCGGCTAGAATTCATAGGAGCGCCGAGCGAGTCGAGCGCCTCCTCGACGACCTGCCTCACGCGCTCCGCCGCCACCGTGAAATCCCGCTTCAGAAAATCGGGGTCCGTCGGGTGCGATGCACCGATGATTTCATGGTGCGGCTGGCGAAGCGTCCCGGTCAAGGCCCAATTGATATCCATGACGCCTTCCAGGTCGTACTTCAACTCCACGACAGGCGTACCCTCCGGGGCGAACAACAGCAAATTCATTCCGGCTCCAAACGCGCCGACAATAATCTGCGCGGATGCTGCGAGCTCGATTTGCTCATCGAGCGACATCGCTCCCGGGTCCACGGTCTCGAATCCGAATCTTCCGAGCATCTCGACGATTTCCGCCTCGTTGATCAACCGTCTCCACCTCGCATCCTTTCGCCCGACGAAAATTCGCCGCATGGGCCTGGCGCTGAAATCCAGCCGCAGCCGCCTGCGGACAAAGGTTATCGCCTCAGAGCTCCAGTACAGCCCGCCTCCCATTCCATCGCGTCCCGCAAGTCCGCAGAAGAGCAGCGAGGGCACCCATAATTCCCCGAAACTGGCAATGCGGCCCCGGCGCAAATACACTAATTGCTCAGGCGCGATACCTGCTCGAATCAGGCACTGACGATGAACAGGCCGAATGTCGTCGCCGACGATCAGCGGAGCTTCGCGCAGCGCAGGCTCCTCCTCGGCATGGCGCAAGCGCGAAAAATGGTTGAGCAACCAGTGTCCGAAGTTCTCGCTGTTGCCGACCAGAAGGTGCCGGCCGTCGTAGGAATCCGTGCCGGAAGAGCTCACCAGAAGTCGCGGCCCGGCTGCGAGCCTGACCATATCGAAAACTCGCGCCGCATTGTCCCACCGAAGTTTGCGCGGGTTGTGTATGCATTGCTCCGGAAACGCGTGCCCCGTTTTCGCAGCGGGAATGAAAGATCTCCCCAAAACCAGTCCTTCGGGCAGCGCGCAAAGGAATGACGGGACGGCAGGCGCCGCCGGATTGCGCGGGCGCTGCATTGGGCTCAGCTCCAGTGAACCGGTTATTTTGCATGGAAAACCCAGCTTTCGGCAGTAGTCCGGCATCGGGATCTGCAGATCGAACACAGCGTATTGCGAGTCTGCGTCCTCGGCTCCCCCCAGAATCCGCGAACACAGCTCTGCCCCTTCTTCATCTACAGACAGGCAGGCGGCACCGAGCAGGAATGCGACTTCCGCCCGGATCACCTCCGGCGGGTCGTTCCTGCCGGGCATTTGCATGCCTGCGTTGAGCAGCCTCCGCACTTCGGGTGTCGGCGATGCCGAATCCAGCCGTTGCGACAGGGCGTCGAGCGTCTTTCGCAGATCGCTGCCGAGCTGGCATCGAGCCAGGTTCGCAACCGCGAGCTCCTTGTATACCCTCTCGTGGTCGGGAGCAAGTTTTCGAGCGCTGGTGAGAATTTCGGCAGCACGTTCGGGCCGCCCGGTGCGATTCAGCACAACTCCGAGCAGGTGCAGCGCCTCGACATCGTCAACCCCGCCGCCGGAAGCAGTACAAAGAATATCCTCCGCGGCCGAAAACTCTCCGCGCGAAATTGCCCGCCGGGCCTGTTCGACCGCGCGGATCGTGTCCCGCTGAGCGCGTGACGCTCCCGCGGCGCGGCCTACCGAACCAAACAAGCGAACAATTCTGGAAAGCATAGAGAATTCATGTCGGACCGCCGCGCTGTATGCGCCATACCGCGTCATTGTACGCAGGTATCGCCCCATCCTGGCGCGCCTTATCCGGGATTCGGCAACTCGTCTGACAGGGTCGCTCAGAATTTCAGATAGGCTCGGATGCTTCCATAAATCCTGCCGCAGTTATCCAGTCTTCTCATGGGCAGGCTACAGCCTTGTCAAGCGCCGTCTTCAATCCATTGTTCCACCGGTCGATGGTGAATTCTTCGGCTACGCTGCGTCGTGCGGCCGTCTGAATTCTGTACATCTTGTCCGGGTCCTCGACCAGCGCCGACACTTCCTCGACGATTCTGTCGATCACCTCTTTGTCCGGTCGATGCATGTGCGCGTAATGTTCCCGAAGAATACCACTCGCTTTTTCCATCCAGGTTACCTTGCCATATCGGCCAGGGACAATAATCCCGGTTTCGCCGTGACGAACGTACTCGTCGATGCCCCATCCATCGGAAGTCAGCAAAACGGTTCCGAAAGACATCGCCTCCAGCATCGACATGACGTGGATACGGTCGGAAGGGAGCATGTAGATGTCGCACTGACGAATCAAACGATGCCAACTTTCCCGCGTAAGGAACTTGTCCAGCAACCGTACCCCTTCGCCATAAACGATTTGGCGATGACGCTCGCCCAGATCGGGAAGGGTCGTTCGCAGAGTTAAATAAACATGAGAATACTTTTTGCGCAGAATGGCGAATGCTTCCAGCACGTCCAAACCGCCGCGATTAAAAAAGGTGCCACCTTTTTGCCGCCAGGAATTGGTAAACAGCAGGTCTATCCGCGACTTGGGGAACCGGCTGCGTGAATAGACCGGCTTTGGGCTGACGCCCATGGGCGCGTAGGTGACCTTTTCTCTCAAGCGTTCACTCCGAAACAGCGTTGGAATGCTGTCGGCCGTTGACTTCATATGGGTAATGATGCCTTTGCAGGAATTTGATTCCAACATGACCTTCAGAATGGGAAGGATTGGATTGCCTTCCGGGCCGATGTCCCGAGTCTGTCCATTGTGCACAAAAGGAAACATCAACGAGATTGTGTCTTCAATTTCTATCAGCCAATTGTCCTGGCCCAGAGTGTATGGCACGCTTGGAACAAACACCAACTGCGGGCGCATGGGAAGAGCAAGCTGTTCTCTCAAACCCCGCGTTGCCAGGAACCTCAGTATTTGAGATGGCCGGGCGCCAGCGATCATGGCCCGTGCAGCAAGTCCTGTTGCCCGAGTTACCAATTTCACGAGCATGAACAGTGTGCGTCCCGGATTGAGCGATCGATTTGGCCCCGACTCGCGAAAATAGTATCCTTGGGGAGGCTGAGTGGTGTGGATAAACTGGGGATGACGACCGCAATCGCCGAATCGCCGAAACACTGGCAGCCAGCCGACAAATTCCACCGGTTTGCTGTGCGACCATGACTTCAAGGTCGCCTGTAACGAGTCCAGTGACTCACTCTTGATGATGCGGCTGTCGTTTCGAAGGTCAGCGTTACCGGCCAAGTCCCCAGGCTCCAGTTCTTGGGGAACCCCGTAGAATCGGCCCTGAAAACGAACAATATTCCACCCGCCAATGGCTTCGACAATCTCGGCCGGCAAAGCGTCGGCGTCTGCTTTGTCGTGCATTTGACCAGCCCAGTCAAGACTGGCCGGATCCAATGCAGCCAGGTCTGCGGCCTTATCCGAGGCGAGAAACTCGTGGATCTGCCGTTCTGCGTCAACCCGGTTGCGGGCGAAAATTATAGCCCAGTGTGAAAGGATGTGGCGATCACTAAAGAAATCAAGAGCGCCAAATTTCTGCGGCAGACCATAGTAGCCGCCTCCGAAAGCCGTGAGATTGTAGCTTAGGCCGTGACGTGAATCATTGATAACGGTCGTCAATTTGGGGCGGGTAACAAACGTCGCGGCATTTTCTTCCAATTGTTGCCTTACAGACCTTTCATTTTCGCCTCTGACAAAGTGTGGATCCTTTAAACATTCGCGATCCTTGAAATCAATGTGCCCCAGCGCCTTCGGCACGGCCACATAAAAATCGGACACTGCAAAAAGATCGTAATCGCCAATCGAATCTACAAGACTTGAAATATTGAATGTCGCGCTGATTGCGTCCAATTTCCGCCTGACACTTTCTTCATCCACGCCCTTGATTACATAATGGTTATCGTGAATTTCACGAGCGCTGAAATCATTCGGCCATAGCGGCTTCGGCACCGCCGCATAGAAATCGGATATTGAGACAAGAATGTAATCGCCGATCGAATCCACGTAGGTTGCCGTGAGCCAATAGGTGTAGTGTGGATTCTCCTGCAGTCGCTCAAGTTTTAATTCCATCAAGTAGTCTGGATCGACCAGATCAGCGACCAGTGATTCAAACGAGAGATCTTCCGTCTGCCGCAATCGCTGAATTGCCCGGTTTTCCCGCCAGGGAAAGACCCGTCCGATCTCCTTTGCCAATAGGGCGCGAGTTGATACGTGTTTGCCGTCATGCGGCCCCACCAAGTTGCCGCCTCCGTTTACACCCGGATGCCAGGTGTGGTACAAGAATTCGGAGCCGTGCCAGATCATCACGCGGCCGAAATTTTCCAGTCGAAACGTCAATTCATATGGTCCGCAAACGTACCCGACGTAGTCTGTGTGTTCATCGGCGCCGCCGATCTTTATCAGGTCTTTGCGACGCGCACAGAAGGCGGCACCAAAGTTAAGCAAATGTATTGGGTCATCAAGATCCAACAGGCCGGTTGTCGTTCCGTCCCGCCAGTTCCTGACCCCCTCGCCAATGACCTCCTCGAAGCTGGGGTAATTGAATGGGTAGTACTTCCTGTTCGTGTTTCTCACCTCATCGTAGTGAAGGACCACATCACCATTCAGGTCGAACGTCTCCAGCATGGACTGGATAAAAGTCGGGCGAAACATCGCATCAGAATCGCCGATCATGACGATCTCGCCACGACTGGCGGCTATGCCAACGTTGTACATCAGGTGCTTATGGTAGTAGAGATCATCGGGCATACCCATGATAATCCATTGATCGACCGGATCCGGCCTGCCGCCAGCTCTTGCATTTTCCAAGCGACGTGAAATCTCTCCGGTACGACGTGAGTAGTACTCCACGAAAATGATCTCGTATTCATCGCGGGAAACGGTCTGATCAGCCAAATAGTCCAAAGAATGCAGACTTTCTCTGCACGACCAGTCGATAAAGATGATGCTGACCTTTGGACTTGCCACAGACGATTTGTGAATTATCTCAATCAATATTATTGTCCTTTTCCACTATTGCGACGCCACCAGGGTTGCTCCAATTCGACTAGGATACCGCACTTGCTTTGCCGCAGCCCATGTGTTCGGCCCGCGCGTCCCTTGGCGGGATTTTTGCCCTCGTAGCGTCGGCGCCCGGAAACATGGGACGAACTTCGGCCGGGGCGCTGAACCGCGCGCCCACAGATTTGTCACATCCTCGGGCAGGCCGTCCGGTAAAATATGCGCATGGAATACACCAGAGCGAACCCGAGCCCGCGTTACCGCGACCTAATCGCGCAGTACCGCACCATGCACACCGAAGGCGAGCGCTTTCTCGGTGTGCCGGCCGAACAGACATTTTCCGGAATCAGCCTGTTGCCGCAGGCGCGGGACATCAAGCGCCTGATCCGCCAGACCGCTGCGGCGTCGATCCTCGACTATGGCAGCGGCAAGGGCGGGCAGTACCAGCCGCAGCGCATCGAACTGGACGGCGGACAGTGGGACAACGTGCAGGACTACTGGGACGTGGATTACGTGCGCTGCTATGACCCTTGCTTCGTCCCGTTCAGCGAGTTGCCCGCGGAGAAGTACGACGGCGTCATTTCAACTGATGTGCTCGAACACTGCCCGGAGGACGACCTCCCTTGGATTCTAGACGAAATGTTCGGCTTTGCGCGTTCCTTTGTGTTTCTTACCATAGCCTGTCATCAGGCGCGCAAGCGCTTGCCCAATGGCGAGAACGCGCACTGCACCGTCAAGTCGTCGGACTGGTGGAACCAACTGCTGCAGCGCGTTTCAGCCGCGCACCCGGGGATTGTCTGGGAGGCGAAGCTCTACGAAGTTCCGCCGGGCGCAGCCAGCGTCATCGAGCAGCGCCTGCGCGGCTAGCGCCTGAACTGCGCGTCCACCGGAATGAGCAACATGATCAACTTCATCATAGGGAATCATTCGCCGTACCTGGCAACCGAAGATGCCTTTGAGTACGTCGTGGCGGGAGTGAGAAGTGTCGGTGGCCTCATCAGCTACTCGATCGATGATTATGCCACCGAGGGCGTGAACATCATTATGGAGCGGCGAACAGTCGAGCAGGCGAAAAATCTGGTCAGCCTGAGGCAACGATTTCCGAAGTCGAAGCTGTATGTAATCGCTACGGAGATATTGACCGGGACCGGATTCAATTCCGCCAACACCGTCCACACTGATGACGGATCCCATTACTCAAATGCGCCGTATTGGGCCGAGCGCACCAATGGATTTCTGACATTGGTGCCGTGCATCGACGGGCTGATTTTTCTTGCGGAATCTTTATTTGAGGGCTATCGGAGGCTGAATCTCCCCTCATACTACTTGCCCCTTGTCGCGTTGCCGGACTATCCGATACTCGGGCGTTTGCCCGTGGAATTGAGGGATATTGACGTTTTCTTTTCCGGTGCCATGACCGAGTACCGTGCGCACGTCATGGAAACCCTGCGCGAGGAAGGTCTCAGGGTCTTTTCGCAGCTGGCGAAAACGCCCAGCTATCTGCGCAATCACTTCCTGGCGCGGTCCAAGTTCGCTATCGGTCTGCGGCTTGGCCCGGACACGCAATTTACGTCAAAGCAGCGCGCGCACTACTATTTGTTGAACAGGATCCCTCACCTGTTCGAGAGCACGCCAGACCACACGGATCTTCACCCGTACATCGAGTTTGCCGCGCCAGGCGATGAGTTTGTGGAGCGTTGCTTTGAATTCCTGAATGGCGTTCGCGTTTTCCCCGAACACGTGTTTGATGACTTCAGGCATAACCCGCAGTTCGATCATGTTTCAGTATTTCGGGGGTTCCTGCAGTTCCTCAGGTCCCGATAGATGGTTCAGGCCCGCCGCGCAGCGCGCCGAGTTGGCAGTGTCAGCCGGACTTGGGTCCGCGCATGCTGCCTGCGACGATTTTGTATTCGAACAGGCGGCACTCCAGCGCGCCGTTGTAGAGCGGCGTGCGCTTGGACACCTGCAGCTTG
>OBLU010006244.1_pt1 | contig 10626 bp, 7 predicted proteins | sample 1518681 | NCBI WGS metagenome assembly OBLU01 (sample SAMEA3539304, study PRJEB22396) | soil metagenome | biome: tundra; feature: field; material: soil | place: USA | collected 2010-05 | depth 0.15 m
GCTCCGGTGCGCGCCGCCGTGCTTTCCCGCCCGCACAGAGGATCCGCTCGCGGCGGTGCCCTTGGGATTGGGCGAGTTCGAGCTCCCGCCGCTGGAAGCGATCGCCACCCCGGCTGTGATCGCGACGACTGCGCCGAGCGCCCCGGCCCGCCGGCGACGTGCGCGCATCCTGCGCTCCCGCTCCCGCTCCCGCTCCGCGCGACGGGCGTGCACGTCCCGGAGACTCATCCGCACTGAAGTTATCGACTAACGCGACGCGGCGAGCCGTGGCGGGCGATGTCGCTTGCTGGGTGTGTCGCATCTCTGCGAGCCGTCGTGCCCTGCGATAATCACCGCCGATGTCTGCGGAGCTCGGCGCAATCCTGACCCCGATGGTCACGCCCTTCGACGCTCGGGGAGCAGTCGACGAGGACGCGGCCGTGCGGCTGATGAACCACCTGGTGACTCACGGGTGCGACGGGTTGGTCGTCTGCGGGACGACCGGCGAGGCCGCGACGCTGACCGACGAGGAGCAGTTGGGGATGATCGCCCTCGCCGTTGCAGAGATGGGAGAGCGCTGCACGGTGATCGCCGGCGTCGGGTCCAATGACACGCGCCATGCTGTCGCGCTGACCGAACGCGCGACTGAGCTGGGGGCGGATGCGCTCCTGTCCGTGAACCCGTACTACAACAAGCCGAGCCGTCGCGGGATCGTGCGCCACTACGAGGAGATCAACCGCGCCACCGACCGCCCGATCCTGCTGTACAACATCCCCCAGCGGACCGCGTTCGACATGCCCAACGACTTGCTCGCGGAGCTCGCCCAGCTCGAGAACATCGTCGGGGTAAAGCAGTCCAACCCGGCCAACCTCGAGAAGATCGACGGCCTTCAGATCTACGCGGGCAACGACGAGATGCTCGCCGACGTGCTCGACCTCGGCGAGCCCGGAGGAATCCTCGTCGCGAGCCACCTGTTCGGCGAGGAGATGCGGCGGATGGTCGATCAGCCAGAGCGGCGCAGGGAGATCGACGCGAGCCTCCAGGACGTCTACGGTGACTTGGCCGTCGCGCCGTTGGCCTGCTCGACGAAGGCCGCGCTCAACCTGATCGGCCTCGAGGTCGGCCCGCCACGGCTTCCGTACGTCGAGCTCGACGAGCAAGAGACCACCGTGGTGCGCACGATGCTCGAACGCCACGGCCTGCTTCAGACCGCCCAGGCGGCCCGATGACTCACGCGGCCTCCGGCCATGGCGAGGCTGGACGCCGAGCGGAGGCCGCGTGAGCAGCAAGCTACGCGTCCTGCCGCTCGGCGGCCTTGGGGAGATCGGCAAGAACATGATGGTCGTCGAGTACGAGGGGCGGATCGTCGTCGTCGACACGGGGCTGCGGTTCCCGACCACGGACATGCTCGGGATCGACCTCGTGCTTCCCGACTTCAGCTATCTGCGCGAGCGCGTGGAGGACATCGAGGCGATCGTGATCACCCACGGCCATGAGGATCACCTCGGCGCACTCCCATGGGTGCTGCGCGAGCTTGGCCAGCAGCCCCCCGTCTACGGCGGGCGGCTGACGATCGCGATGGCGCGTTCGAAGCTCGACGAGCATCGCCTGCGCGAGGCTCAGCTCGAGGACATGCTCCCGGGGGACGAGCTGGAGCTGGGGCCGTTTACGATCGAGCTGGTGCACATGACGCATTCGATTCCCGACTCCTGCGCCGTCGTGATCGGGACCGAGCTCGGCCGGGTGCTGGTGACGGGTGACTACAAGTTCGACCAGACGCCCGTCGACGGACTCCCTGCGGACGTATCAAGGCTCGCCGAGCTCGGCAGCGAAGGCCTGCTGCTGTTGTGCGGCGATTCGACCAACGCCGATCGTCCCGGCTTCTCGCCGTCCGAAAGCGGCGTCGGCCGCCACCTGCAAGAGGTGTTTAGCCGCGCAGAGGGCCGGATCATCGTGACCAGCTTTGCGTCGAACATCCACCGCGTCCAGCAGGTGATCGACGCCGCCGGTGCGCTGGACCGGAAGGTTGCGCTGGTTGGCCGCTCGATGCGCAAGAACGTCAACATCGGGCGCTCGCTCGGCCACATCGACTTCCCCGAGGGGATCCTGATCCAGCCGCAGGAGGTCGAGGACTGGCCCGATGAGCGCGTCGTGGTCGTATCGACCGGCTCGCAGGGGGAGCCGCTGTCGGCGCTGAGGCGGATGGCGCACAACGACCACCGCATGATCAAGCTCCGGCGCGGCGACACGGTCGTCTTCTCGGCGACCCCGATCCCAGGCAACGAGCGGGCGGTGAACGAGACGATCGACCGTCTCTACCACATTGGCTGCGACGTGATCACGCCCCAGGACGCGCCGATCCACGCCTCGGGGCACGGATACGTCGAGGAGCTCAAGCTGATGCTCAACCTGGTCAAGCCGCAGTACGTGATGCCCGCCCACGGCGACCACAAGCGCCTGCATCTCCACGCGCAGCTGGCCGAGGCCGTGGGGATCGATCCGGACTCCGTGTTCGAGGGCGAGAACGGGCTGCCACTGGAGATCGACGAGCGCGGCGCCCGCTTCGGCAATCTCGAGCAGGCCGGGATGATCTTCGTCGACGGGGTCGACATCGGCGATCCCGCCGACGTCGCGCTGCGCGACCGGCGGATGCTCTCGGCCGACGGGATCTTCATCGTCGTGGCGACCGTCTCAGAGCAGACCGGCGAATCGGTCGTGCCGCCCGAGGTGATCTTCCGCGGAGTCCCGTTCATCGAACAGGCCGATGAGCTGCTGGCCGACATCCGGGCGGAGGTCGAGCGCTCGCTGGGCAACTCGGCCCGCGACGGGGTGCGGGAGATCGACCTGCTCCAGCAGGAACTTCACGACGACCTCGCCGCGTTCGTCTACGAACGGTTGCGCCGCCGCCCGATGGTGCTGCCGGTCGTGGTCGAGGTCTGATCCGCGCCCCTGGGTCCGCCTTCGCCTGGCGCGCGGCCGGCCCGATCGGGGCGGGCCGCCCGATTCTCCTCGCCGGCCACCTCGGCCGCGCCGGCGGAGTCAGCCCCGGTTGCGGTCACCGCGGGAATCCGGATCACGAACCGGGTGCCGGCACCCGATCCTTCAGGCTCGAGCGCGACCGTTCCGCCGTGGGATTCGACCACCGCGCGCACGATCGCCAGTCCCAGTCCCGAACCGCGGCCACCGTCCCGGCCACCGCGGACGAAGCGCTCGAACACTCGCTGGCTGAGCTCCGGCGGGATCCCGGGCCCCTCGTCGGCCACGACCAGGACCGCGGTGCCGTCCCGGGTCTCGGTGGATGCGCAGACCTTGGTACCGGGCGGCGTGTGACGCACCGCGTTCTCCAGCAGGTTGAGCGCCAGCCGGTGCAGCTCGTCGCGCACGCCGGCGACGATCGCCGGCTCGGCGTCGATCGACAGCTCGTGATGCTCGGCCATCGGCCCCAGCTCGGAGGCCGCCTCGACCAGCACCTCGCGCAGGTCGGTCAGGCGGTAGGGCTGAACGCGCTTGGCGTCGGCGCGCGCCAGCAGCAGCAGGTCGCCGACCAGGCGCCGCATCCGGCGCGTCGAACGCAGCGCCGCCTCGGCCGTCTCGGCGCGCTCGCCTTCCAGCTCCTCGGTCAGCAGCTCCAGATTCGCCAGCACGCTGGTCAGCGGCGTGCGCAGCTCATGCGAGGCATCGGCGACGAATTCGCGCTGACGGTCGAGCATCGCCTGGGTATCGCTGCGCGCGTCGTCCAGTGCCCCGAGCATCCCCTCCAATGTTCGCGCCAGCTCCGCGACCTCGTCGTCGGCCTCGGGGTGGGGCAGGCGCCGGCTCGGGTCGCGCGTGCGCTCGATCTCCCGCGCGGCGTCGCCCAGCTCGACGATCGGGCGCATCGCGCGCCGGGCGGCAGCGCGTCCGGCGATCAGCGCCAGCACGGTGCCACAAAGCACGCCCAGCAGCAGGATCAGCTGCACGCGCGCCAGCGTGTGGTCCACGTCGGACAGCGGGCGCGCGTAGAGCAGCGTGACCTCGCCGGACGGCTGCAGCCCGAGCTCGCGCACGACGACGCGGTAGCCGAGCTCCTGGAAGGTGCCGGTGCTCGCCGGCGCCGGGAAGCTGGGGGTCGCCGACGCGTAGCCGGCTCCCTTGAGCGTGGCCTTTGACTCGCTCTGCGTGCACAGCAGCTCGCCGGCGTCGTCGAAGATCCGGATCTGTGCGTGCTCGGCGCTGGCATAGTCGCTGAGCTGGATCGTCTCGTCGCAGTTGAGCGCGCCCGCGCCAACCCACCGGAGATGCAGGCGTCCATCCAGCTGGTCGATCGCCGAGCGCACCTCGTCGTTGAACTGCCCGCGCACCTGGCGGGTGGTCAGCACCCCGACCATCGTCGCGAACCCGGCCAGGATCACGAACGTGAGCGCCGCGGAGCCGCCGGCCAGCCGCCAGCGGATCGGCAGGCGCCTATACGCGGAGTACGTAGCCCGCGCCGCGGATCGTATGTAGGAGTCGGGGCTCGCCACCGGCTTCGAGCTTCCTCCGTAGGTTGGAGACGAACACCTCGATCGTGTTCGTCATCGAGAACGGGTCATAGCCCCACACCTCGTCGAGCAGGCGCTGGCGCGAGATCACGATCCGCTCGTTGCGCATCAGGTACTCCAGCAGTTCGAACTCTCGCTGGGTGAGGTCGATCGTCCGCTCACCGCGCGCCACCTCGTGGGTGTCGGGGTTGAGCATGAGATCGCCAACGGTCAGGCTCGCCTGGCCTCGCGGTGGCCGGCGGCGCAGCAGCGCCCGCAGCCGGGCCAGGAGCTCCTGGCGCTCGAACGGCTTGACGAGATAGTCGTCGGCGCCCGAATCCAGGCCCTCGACGCGGGACTCGACCGCGTCGCGGGCGGTGAGCACCAGGATCGGAACGTCGTCGTCGGAGCTGCGCAGCGCCTTGGCGACCTCGATCCCGTCGAGCTTGGGCAGGCCGAGGTCGAGGATCACCAGATCGGGGAGGAACCCGTGGGCCAGATCGAGCGCGCTTACGCCGTCGCCGGCCACTCGGACCTCGTATCCCTCCATCCGCAGCGATCGTTGCAGCACCTGGGCGATCGCGTCGTCGTCCTCGACGACCAGGACACGCGGTTGACGCTCGTAGTCGGCCATTTAGTGATTTCGAGAACGGTGCACTAGCCCAGATGGTACGGGCCGTGCCGACGGGAAGGGCAAGCTTTTAGCGGGACTTGATCCGCAGCGGCGAGGGGGCAGGAGGCGCGCCGTCGCCGTCGAAGCCACCAGTTCGGACATGGCCACGGCCCAGAAGCGCAAGAAGCCGCCTCCCAAGCGCGCCAGGCGCTCGCTGCTCGCGAGCCGTCCGACGCTGCCGAGACTCGCGCTCGAGCCCCATCACATCGACATCATCGGCCTGGCGCTGATCGCGATCGGGGTCTTCCTAGGGGGTGTTGCCTACCTGCACTGGGCCGGCGGAGCCCTCGGCGATGGCTTCGTGCGAACGGCCAAGCTCATCTTCGGGGCGCTGGGCTACGCGGTTCCCGGCGCGCTGGTCGCCGGCGGGGGGTTGATCCTCGTCCGCGAGCTGCGCCCGCCGGCACGACCGCTGCGGACCGGCGTGCTGTGCCTGATCGTCGCGCTCACGCTGGCGCTCGCGGCCGGCACGCTCGGGCTGGGACCTGGACCGACTCCCACCCACGAATTCTGGCGATCGGCCGCCTACGAGTCCCGCGGGGGGGTGGTCGGCCAGGCCGAGCTGTGGGTGATCTCGCACCTGCTCTCGACGCTGGGCGCCAACATCCTGGCGGTGTTTCTGCTGATCGCGGGGCTGATCCTGGTCACCGGGGCCACGCTGGCGGGGATCGTGCGCGCGACCGGCGCCGGCGTGGCCGGCACCAGCCGGGCGCTGCGGCGCTCGACCGAGGAGCTGGCCGCGACCGTCGCCCGCCGTCCCGCCACCGCCGCTGGGCGGGCGAGCGCGAACGGGCGGGTCACCGCCGCGGGACGGGCCGAGTTTGCCGGCGACCCGATCCTCCCGCCCGAGCCGGACACCGCGGAGCTGATCATCCGTTCCACCCACGTCGAGGCGCCGCCGATCGACGGTGAGCTCGCCGAGGACGGCGATCACGGCGGGCGTGACGATCTCGCCGCGCTGGCGAGCGGGCACGACGAGCCCGCGCTGCCCGAGCTCGACGAAGACGGCGTATCCGATCACGATCCCCGTGACCAACTGCCGGTCGGCGGACCCGGACGCGAGGTCGGCGCCGGGGATCTGACCCCGCAGGGACGCTACCGCGCGTCGATCACCGACGATCCCGAGTTCGAATGGCGCGTGCCCGGGGCGCGCTTCCTGACCCGGTCCACCGGGGAGGCGGCCAAGCCCGACACCGCCGGGCAGGAGCAGGTCGCGCGGACGCTGCTGCAGACGCTGGGGCACTTCGGGATCGAGGCCAAGGTGATCGGGCGGGTGACCGGCCCGCACATCACCCGCTATGAGATCCGCCTCGCCCCGGGGATCAAGGTGGCCAAGATCGCGCAGCTCAAGGATGACCTGGCCTATGCGTTGGCCGCGACCGACATCAGGATCCTGGCTCCGATCCCCGGCAAGCAGGCCGTCGGCGTCGAGGTTCCCAACGCCCGGCGGCGGATCGTGCACCTCGGCGACGTCTTCCAGGACCCGCCGGCTGACTGGTCGCCGCTGACCGTCTGGCTGGGCAAGGACATCGCCGGTCGGGCGATTGGCGCCGACCTGGCCAAGATGCCCCATCTGCTGGTCGCCGGCACCACCGGCGCCGGCAAGTCGGCCTGCGTCAACGCGATGCTCTCCAGCGTCCTGCTGCGCGCCACCCCGCACGAGGTCAGGCTCGTGCTGGTCGACCCCAAGCAGGTCGAGCTCAACCATTACGACTCGATCCCGCACCTGCTCACGCCGGTGATCACCAGTCCCCGGATGGCCGCCAACGCGTTGCAGAACCTGGTCAAGGAGATGGAGCAGCGCTACACGACGATGTCGCTGGCGCGCACGCGGAGCCTGCCGGAGCTAAACCGGGCCCGGGAGAAGCGCAATGAGCCGCCGCTGCCCTACATCCTGTGCGTGATCGACGAGCTGGCCGACCTGATGATGGTCGCGCCGGCCGACGTTGAGGACTCGATCATCCGCCTCGCCCAGAAGGCTCGCGCGGTCGGGATCCACCTGGTGCTCGCCACCCAGTCCCCGCGCGTGGATGTCATCACGGGAATGATCAAGGCCAACGTTCCCTCTCGGATCGCCTTTGCCGTCTCCAGCCAGACCGACTCGCGCGTGATCCTTGACCACAACGGCGCCGAGTCGCTGCTGGGTCAGGGCGACATGCTGTTCTCTCCGGTCGGATCCTCCAAGCTGCAGCGGATCCAGGGCGCCTACATCGATGAGGAGCAGATCCTGGAGCTAACCGAGGCGTGGCGCCGCCAGGGCGAGCCTGAGTTCCACGAGGAACTGCTGGAGGAGGTGCCAAGCGAGGACGCTGCGGCCGAGGGCGACGATGTGCTGCACCCCGACGAGGATCCGCTGCTGCAGGACGCGGTCCTGCTGGTGGCGCAGATGGGCACGGCCTCGACCTCGATGCTCCAGCGCCGGCTGCGGCTGGGGTACACGCGCGCTGGGCGGCTGATCGACATGCTCGAGCGGCGCGGGATCATCTCCGGCTATGAGGGCTCAAAACCACGCCAGGTGCTGATCAGTGAAGCCGACGCGCCGCGGATCCTGTCGCACCTGGCCGAGGCCGACGGCGCGCACAGGTCGGCCCAGGCGACGGTTGCCGACATCCCGCCGGACCCCGATCCGGAGTGATCCTGGCGGCGCCCGCAGGACGCGGCCGAGTGTCTTGTTGCGGGAGCTTTTGCTCAAGATGCGCGTCGCTAGCCTTGTGGTGAATGGCTGACATCGGCGCCACGCTCAGGGAGGCGCGCATGCGTGCGCGGATCGACATCACCGAGGTCGAGACGCGCACCAAGATCCGCGCCAAGTATCTGCGCGCGATGGAGAACGAGGAGTGGGACCTACTCCCGGGGGAGATCTACGTCAAGAGCTTTCTGCGCACCTACGGCGATTACCTGGGCCTGGACACACGCCAGCTGATCGACGAGTTCAAGCGGCGCTACGAGCGCCCCAGCGACCATGAGCTGCGCCCGATCACGCCACCGCGCAGCCGCGAGCGCGACCGCCGCCCCCGCGGGCCGCGGGTGCCGCCGTGGGTACTGGTGGGCGCGGTGCTGATCCTGGTGGTCGCCGCGCTCTGGTTCGTGGGCAACATGACCAGCAAGCCCACGGCGACGACGAGCGCACGGTCGCCCAGCCGGCCCGTGCACAAGCACGGGGCCCCCCACCGGATTACGATCCCGGTCGCCAACCGCCCCAAGACCGTGAAACTCGAGCTGATCCCCACCGGCCAGGTGTACGTGTGCGTCGTCGACGGCACCGGCAAGAAGCTGATCCCCGGAGTGATCTTCAACGCCGGGAACAAGATCCCGACCAAGACCTCGGCCAAGCTGCTGCTGACCCTGGGGAACAACTCGGTGACGATGAAGGTCAACGGCAAGGCCGTCCCGGTGCCCGCGTCGAGTGCATCGATCGGATTTGCGCTGTCGCCGAGCGGCAACGCCTCGCTCCCGGTGTCCAAGCAGCCGCGGTGCACATGAGCAGGCCGGTCTCAGCGCCCGGGCTGTGCCTATGAGCGAGCCCGACCGTCAGGCGCAGGCGGCGGCGTGGGCGTCGCAGGCCGCGCCCCGCGCCGGGATTCTGATCACCGGCACCGAGGTGCTGACCGGGATCATCTCCGACCGCAATGGCCCCTGGCTGTCGGAGCGGTGCAGCGAGGTCGGCGTCGACGCGGCGATGATCCAGATCGTCGGCGACCGGCCCGAGGATCTGCTGGCCGGGCTGGAGTTCATGCGGGCGCAGGGGATGGCGCTGATCCTCACCAGCGGCGGCCTCGGTCCCACGGCCGACGACCTCACGGCCGAGATCGTCGGGCGGTTCTGCGGGCGCGAGATGGTGCTCGACTCGCGGCTGGAGGAGCGGATCGCCGAGATCCTCGCCCCGATGATGAAGCGCTGGCCGAACATCGACGCCGAGGCGATCCGCGTCTCCAACCGCAAGCAGGCGGTGATCCCGAGCGGGGCCACCGTGCTTGACCCGGTCGGCACCGCTCCGGGCCTGGTGGTCGCGCCGCCGGAGGGTGGCGGCCCCACCGTGGTCGTGCTGCCCGGACCGCCCCGCGAGCTGCAGCCGATGTGGGACGCCGCGTGCGAAACCGAGGCGTTCCGCGCGGCGATCACCGACGCGACGACCTATCGCCGTGAGATCGTGAGGCTGTTCGGGATCCCGGAGTCCGAGATCGCCAACACGCTGCGAGCGGCCGAGAGCGCCGGGCTGTCGCTGGCGCCGCTGGAGATCACCACCTGCCTGAGGCGTGGCGAGATCGAGATCGCCACCCGGTACGAACCGCCTGCCCAGCCCGACTACGACGCGTTACTGGCGTTCATCCGTCGCCGCCATTCCGACACGTTGTTCTCCGAGGACGGCTCGACGATCGACGATCAGGTGGCCCGGCTGCTCGAGGGCCGCACGATCGCCGTCGCCGAGTCCTGCACCGGTGGCCTGATGGCGGCTCGGCTGACCGATCGCGCCGGCTCGTCGTCGTACTTCGCCGGCGGTGCGGTTGTCTACTCCAACTTGGCCAAGGCCGAGCTCGCCGGGGTCGATCCGGCGCTGATCGAGCGCGTCGGGGCGGTCTCGACCGAGGTCGCCGAGGCTCTCGCCGATGGAGCCGCCGCACGCTTTGACGCCGAGCTCGGGATCGGGATCACCGGAATAGCCGGACCGGGGGGCGGCACCGAGGAGAAGCCGGTGGGCACTGTCTGCTTCTCGGTCTGCTCGCGTGGAGGCGAACGGCTGACGCGGCGGGCCCGGCTTCCCGGAGGACGGGCCGACGTGCGCGAGCGCTCGGTGACCGTGACCATGCACATGCTCAGGCGGCTGCTGCGTGGCGAAAGCGACGCGACCGGTGTCGGACCGCCCGCCGGCGATGCGCGCGCGGCCGGCGACGGCGCGTCAGAGCGGCACTAGGGGTCGGTGCCGGCGGACCAGGCGAGGCTGTTCGTGGCGCTCTCGCTGCCGGCCACGGTCGTCGACGAGTTGCTGCGCTGGCGCGCGCCGGTGGTGGCCTCGGTGGCCGGGCTGCGGCCCGTCGGCGCCGGATCGCTGCACGTGACGCTGTGCTTTCTGGGCTCGTGTCCGGGGGACCAGCTCGATCAGATCGCCGACGCGTGCGAGGTCGTGGGGGAGATGGCGCTCCCCCGGCTCTCGCTGGGCGAGCCGGTGTGGCTGCCGGCCCAGCGCCCGAAGGTGCTGGCGGTCAGGCTGGAGGATCTTGGTGGCGGCCTGGAGGACATCCAGTCCGACCTATCCGGATCGCTGGCCCGGGGCGGGTGGTATGAGCCGGAATTGCGGGCGTTCACGGCCCACGTGACGGTGGCGCGGGCGGGCCGGCGCGAGCGCGTGCGGCTGATGGAGCTCGAGCCACCGGCGGCGATCGGGTGGCGCGGTACCAAGCTGGTGCTGTTCCGGTCGCGGCTGGATAGCTGCGGGGCGCAGTATGAGGCGTTGCGGACGATCGAGCTGGGGCGTTA
>OBLU010006245.1_pt1 | contig 10625 bp, 13 predicted proteins | sample 1518681 | NCBI WGS metagenome assembly OBLU01 (sample SAMEA3539304, study PRJEB22396) | soil metagenome | biome: tundra; feature: field; material: soil | place: USA | collected 2010-05 | depth 0.15 m
TTGTAGATCGCCCGCTCATTACGTTACTTCAGCGTCGAGCAACTAGCGAAACATCTGATTTCGTCAACAATGTGCCAAGGGCATACGAAGAAGTTTTACACATCTTGAGTCTTAAGGCGCGTATTATCTCGACTGAATCGCCATTTGGGGGTGCTGAATGAGCGACGAGTGGATCAAAACGCTTGCAGATCGCAGAAGAGTGAAATTCACCAACCAAGAACTGGACGAGAGGGCGTTTCTCACCGCTCAGGTCGAAGGCAACAAAGTCGTTTATTCCATCGTATTGAGCAACGCGAAAAACCCGCTCAGTCGCGAAGAAGTTGAAAATCATTTCGAGGATGAGCTTTCAAAGGTGTCACCGAACCCGAAGTTGAGCCCACTCTGGGCAGGCCGTCAGCGCCAGGAACGGTGACAGAATCATTGGAGGAAGCATGGCGATCAACTTTGTGCAGACACGTGACGGAAGAGACGAATCTTTGCACTTTCAACCCATAGAGCGCCTGAAAGTATATTTGTTCGGGGCAACTATATTATTTGCTTCGTTTGGGATGGGTGAAGCGGTGTATCGACTCTTGTTTTCGGAGTTTGACGGCATGACCGATCGTATCCCGATTGAGGCGCTGTTTGGTTTGGTATTTGCGTGGCTTGCCACTAAGTTCGTCGGAGGAGTTTACAGAGATCGCAAGGAGAGGAGCGCGAGGCTCACGTTCATTTGGGTGCGGAATCATCAAATACGAGACGCTCTGGAAGGAATCACTCCGTTGGCCCATCCAGCGAAAAACCAACAATCGATCAGAGTAATCCGCGAAGAAGTCGATAGGATTGAGTGGGCGCTTAAGGAGATCCTGCCGCGCTAACCTTCAGTGTCACATGCATAAAGGCTCTTTGACCGTGTGCGCATCGCGTCGATGCTGTTCAATATTAAATTCAGCACCACCTGCTGTAGTTGTACGCGATCACCGAGCACACGCGGCAGATCAGGGGTTAGGCGCGGCCCTCAATCCTTTGCAATCAAGCGTCGAATACGATGCGGTCCTGTTCGGGACTGTCCCGTGGTGAGTTTACATTTCTCGCCCGGACCCGCGCCACAGGTCGGGCAACGGCGGGCTTGTATCTGTTTGAGTATCTGTTTGAGAGTCAGCTTCTTGGCCTTCATGGTTGGTCGACTATGAAGCAATCCTCAGAAACAAAACGGTCAGTTTTGCACAGGAAGATGGGTGGTTGTTGAAATATCGCCATTACGCTCATTGACGATGCAGGGAATGAGGAAACCTTATGCCTTTCGGCGTATGCAAGATGTGTTTACAGGAAAAGAATCTCGTATCGAGCCATCTTATCCCCCGGAAAGTCTATGAATACTGCGACCGGGAAGGCCACAATCCGATTGTGCTTTCGAACGATCTTTTGATGGCAAGTGACCGGCAATGGCAGTATCCTCTTCTCTGCTTCGACTGTGAGCAGGTTCTGAATGATGGTGGTGAGGATTGGTGTGTGACCAAGCTGGCTACCTTCGAACAAACATTTCCTCTTTACGACCTCGTTACCGCGAACCCTCCTGTCGATTCGGTGAACAAAACCAATATCTTTTTCGTGCGGGATCTTCCGGCCGTAAAGGTCAAGGAACTTGTTCACTTTGGGATGGGAATGTTCTTCAAGGCGGCTGTTCATGGCTGGCAGAAAGGGATAACAGAACCCCGGATCAATCTGGAGCCGTATACGGAAAGTTTGCGTCTATGGTTGCGTGGCGAAGGGAAATTTCCTTCGGATATGTACCTCGTTGTTCAGATTGCTCCTCCTGATCGCGCTCAAATCGGCCTTTTTCCGCCCTATGAAGCGGAAGACCGGGTGTTTTATGTGTATGTGCCGGGGCTTCTCTTCATGCTGAATGTGGGCCCGGATGTTGATATGCCGATGAAGCCTCTCTGCCTGTGGAACAATCCTGATAGACCAGTCCTGAGTTCGGGTGTTCTTATCGACAAATTTACTGCTCATGCGAACGAGAGATTCCAAAATGCGAAGCAGACACAATCGTTTCTCCGCGCGATGGAGAAGGTTGCCAAGGAAAAAGGAGAAACATTCAAGAACTGAAGTCTGATCTAGAGAGTTGAAGTTCCTCGTATCACTGATCGCCTCTTGCGCTCTAGCTCCTCCACTGTTTGTGCTAGCTTTTTCCGAGTGCCTGGGTGGATGCGTTCGCCGCGAAAGAAACGATCAATAGCATGTTGCGAAGCTCCAGACTCACGCCTGAGCAACTTCTTGGAGAAGCGAGTCGCTCTGAGGATCAGAGCGGCGTCTGCGGGCCGTGTGTTCGCTGTCTTACGTGGATGATATTTGACGGGTCCTGCATTGTCGAAGATGCTGATATCTTCACCTTCTTGCGATCTCCGCTCAATCTCCTTCCCTATCGGGATGAACGGCGTGATCGCTTTAATAGGACGGCGTAAGAGAAGCCCCCGCGTATACGGATTACAGAACCCTCCGTCTGGGGAAAGAGACTTGTCCTCCGGATGGAGGAAATGTCGCCAGATAACGCTAGAAAGAGTCTGTGGCGTAAGGGTTTTTCCATGGTATTCGCTTCCCAGCTTTACTACGTCTCCGCTATGAATTTCCGTGTATTCCCTCGCCTAACCAGTCTTCTGGATGCTTGCTGGCCGGCGCAACTAGTGTGCAATCGGGCGAGGGCCGAATCAGTATCGGTGAAAGTGCGAAATTGTAAGGCTTGGCGACTTCGGGACTGCGCTTCCTCAAAGCTTTCAGGACATTCGGAGATGTGATCCGTACACGCATGACGGCGGGCAAGTCGTCAAACCATAACTGGCGTCCGAGGAGCGCATTTTCAGGGTCTTTGTCATCTTTGAAATGATCGGTCAGCAGTCGCTCCCATGCCTCAACGATCCACCGGGGATAGTTTGTGTCCTGATCTTTGCAATCGTCCGGTTTGTAGCGGCTCCGCTTGTCAGGAACGTATACGATTCCCAATCCGTGTTCGCTGGGTTTGATGATTTCTAGGCTGTTCTTCTTGCGTGTGTAAACGACGTATCGTTTTGCGGATACTGCCAGACCGTACGGTTGATGCCGGTTTCCGCTGCGATCGTAATTGCACTCCTCAATTTTGAGAATGTCGGCGACGATGTTTGGGTCGTAGGGATTCAAACTGTTGAGCTTCGCGCAAATTGCGTCTACGTGTCTCCAAGTTATCGCTCTGACAGCTGGTTTTCCGTCTTGAAGCTTGTAATGGCCACCTGGACACGGAAAGAGTCCGCCTTTTTCCGATGCGACGAAGAACATCGAGTCCGTGTCCGTGAGCAAATAAGTTCCTCCCATATCCTTGGCCATACGCTCCAAAATCGCCAACATCAGCCGACCACCAGCCGTAATCAACGCGGCTGCGGGTGGGAATTGCCATCGGCCTGGACGTTCAACAACAAAAGTTGTCTGATCGAACTTGTATTCACCAGAAAACACCTCCAGTTGTTTCGCGTTGTTCTTGCCAAATTCTTCCTTGTTCAGCTCCGCGAAAATCCCATACAGCGCGTTCGCAATGATCTTCAAAAGCAAATAGTGAGGGTGCGACTTGGGGAGGCTTTTTCGTTCTTCGATCACAATGCGAAAGAAGTCGTCTTTCGCCGGGTCGATTGTCCTGTTGCCGATGGTCGTCGCCTTCATGCCTTCTTGCAAACCATGCGGAGCGATTCTGAATGCCTCGATGATCTGCGGGGTGACCTCTCTCGCAAGCCTTGACGCGGCCAGATCGGGACCTGCGTACCAAATCGGCTCTGATGACGTGAGCGGATTCAAGCCTATGTTTGTCTCACCGGATTCGCCATAAAGGGCACGAACTGGAAGAAGGTCGCCCGATGCCTTCACAGAAGCGAAGAACGCAAGACGCGGCCACAGCGATGGGTCAAGAATTGTCTCGGCATCAACGCCATCGAGAATGTCGCGCGCCTCTTCGGTGCAGTCCTCCACCTCAACTCTTGCCGAAGTCAACACGGGCCACAGGCGGAGCAGTCCCGCTACAGACGGGTATTCAGAGGTTGTATCGCAGACTACGATTGGCACTTCCTCGTGTCGAATCCGAATTTCGCTACGACCACCGTAGTAAGCCTGCATACACTTGCCTAAGATGTGGTCTGGTAAATCAAACTTCCGCGATGGCTGCTCAACCTCCATTTTGTCTAGAAACGCTTTTGTGATGCTGGCAGCACTCATAGCCCGTTCGGGCGGAAGGTCTATCGGGAATCCGTCATATTCACGTTTCATGGCATTGAGTAGCTCAACCGTGCGCTCCGTATCGCGCCTACCGTATGCCAACTCCTTATCGGTAACGCATCCCGTCGGTTCGTGATCGATTTTCTTCTTCAGCCCAAACGAATCAAGAAATCCGGCTAGCGTCATATGCCTGTTGCGTAATGCCCAGCCTAGGACGGATAGATCAAGGAAGCGCCCGCGATAGACCGTACGGTTGTTCGGATCACCACCGCCAAAACTGATAAACGCTGAACGCGAGTCCTTCGGTTTAATTCTTAGCTTTGGCTTAAACTTGTCTGGTTTACCCTGATACCTCCAAAGGACCATGGACCATCCGCTGTTTTTGTTGCGCGCCTCGCGATACTCCAGTGCCAACCGGCTAAGGTCAAACGGCGCGTTGAAGCAAACGATGACTGCACCAGCCTGAACCGCCGTCCAGAATTCACCGTCAACAAACTCCGAGCGGGATTGCACAAGAATGTCTTTTGGGCAGCCGTCTTCTACATCAGCCCTCTGGTTCTTCGCGTATTTGTGAATCAGTTCGATTGATTGAGGAGCGAGGGCGTCCGCATACACAAGCCCTTCCTGCTGGCAAACGTAGGTGCCTTGCTTTCGCTCACAAAATCGCCAACAGAGGAAATTGAGATCCTGGCGGATATCAGTTGTGGTTTCGCAATCGAACACGAGCGCATAGTTTGCCCATTTGTCTGGCAACTTGCCCTCGCCTTCTTTGCGAGGTTTCTCATTTTTCACACGCGTATGAGAGCGGACGAAGACAGGTGTTGGCTCTGGCTGAATCTCTCTTGGGAGGTGCTTCTCTTCGGTAGGTCTAGCGAGCATCAAGTCTCAATCCGACCGCTGCGCTGCAACGAGCAGGTTGGACAATGATAACGCTTGCGCTTTGCGACGAAGAGATGCCGCTCTCGCCTGAGACGCTTTAACAATCAGACTGATTGGGGTATTTTCTTCGCGCTCCAATAGTTCTGCCTGTGAATCCTCGTCTTCGGCCATCAAAAGCAAATAACGGCGGAACTTTTCAACCTCTGATTCGACCACATCGTGCTGGCCATTCTTGGTAAGTCCTTTGATGTCCCTGCTGGCTTCCGACTTCCGATGGCAGTTGAGGCAAATAACCCTTTTGAATCTGTCATCCAGTTGGCGGGTAACCGGATGATCTTCTTCGAAACAAAACAAATCCGTTTCAGCACAATAGAAACACCGAGACGGGTACCCCAACTGCTTGCGGCGCATTTCAATGCGCCGAGCCCGCGCGATGGGGTTGGAATTTTTCATGCAGCAACGTCAGGACTCACGTAGAGGCTGTCGAGCTGGCCGACGACACCCGCTTGCGCCAACAAAGAAAGTCGCGCATAGTCGCTGATCAAATCATGGCCCCCAACTTTCTTACCGCGATACCGCTCAAGGGCGGACTTGGGCTCCAGACCCCGAAGAACCCGCCTGACCGTCGCGCGGTGTTGTCCCGCAAGCTCACGCTCACGAGAGCCACGAGCCGTTGTCGTGAGTGCGCCGTCGTTTGCCAGGATTTGCACTTGGATTGAATATCGATCACTGGCCGTAACGCGAATGCGACCACCGGGTCGATCCTGAGTGATCGTCTTCGGCACGAGCGCCCGGATAGCTTTAACGGTGGTTCCCTCGGCGCGTGCGGATGCGGAAACTGTTCTAGCCTCTCCTCGACGAACCCGATTGATCGCCGCCAGACATTTAACTTTTACTTCTTGTTGACGTAGGGTCAAAGGTCGCGCCTTGCGAGCCGATCTGGACCGCGCGGTTCTATTTCGTGTCGAATTGTTCTTTCGCTTTCTCATAGTTGTTAGCTCCTTGTGGGTGCCGTCGGGTCTGAGTCAGACTCAAGCCTTTCCGACGCATTAAACTAGAATTGCATTATGCACCCTGTTTCCGAAGTAAAGCATTTGTAAGCAATTACTTACACAGGATGTCTTTTCGTAGTTTCCGCAAATTAACGCGATTTACTCTGGAAAGTTGCGTATAATTGAGACACGGTTCTCCGGAACTGACCGCAATAATGGCGAAACGGAAAAGACCTCGGAAAACAGCAGAAAATCCACTTGACATGTTTTCGGTAAAACGCGGCCGAGGCCGTCCTGTGAAGGTCGTTCCGACGTCTGTGACGGGGCGAGCGTCCAACTACCGTAATTTACTGCCGAGGATTTGGAACGAGCTTGAGGGGCCGCTCCTTGCAGCGAAAAGACCGGAGGAAGTAGTGAAGGCCTTTGAGGCAGCACTACCGGGCAGCACTGAATTTCTGCCGCTAGCGCCGTTGATTTTGGAGGTTATAAAAGATCCACAATTCCCCAAAAGGCAAAGACCGCGAATCAAGTTCTTGGCAGAATCAATTGCTGGCGTAGGGATGGTCACTCCTCGCAGATCGCGCGACATCTGCGCTGAAGAAAGAGCAGCCTCCGAGGAGGCCCAGCAAGCCCCCTACATTCTGCGGTACGAGTACTACGTGGAATGTTCTTGCGGTTATAGAGGTCATTCAGAGAACCACGCTTGTCGCAAGTGCGGTGCGAAAATTCTGTTCCCAGTAAATCTGGGTAGCAGTATGTTCTGAAAGACAAAACGGGCCTGCCGACTGTTATCAGCAGCCGACAAGCCCTGACCACCATCGGAGGTAGGCTCCAATGACAGCTACGAAAACCGTATCCCAACTCCTCGAATCCCACAATTCCGACGTTGAATTGCTTGTGTCGCGAACAGGCGTGGTCACGCTTTTCGGCTATGGCATCCAGGTTCGCGTGGATCGCGGGCATCTGCTTATTGCGGATGGGATAGGACCGGACCGACGCCAATTCCGTCTTCCGCGTGTCGGTCACGGCCTACGACGATTAGTCGTCATCGGCTCAGACGGAATGGTTTCGCTCGCCGCGCTCCGTTGGCTGGCGGACCAAGACGCAGCTTTCGTCATGCTGGAAAGGAACGGTTCCGTTTTGGCAACGACTGGCCCGGTTCGCTCGTCGGATGCCAAGCTGCGGCGCGCTCAGGCGCTGGCTCATTCGTCGGGAACGGCGCTGCGAATCACGCGCGAACTAATCAGCCAAAAGCTCGCCGGACAGGAACGGGTTGCGCGTCACAAGCTGCTCGATTCAGCAACTGCGGACGCAATCGCTCAATTCAGAGCGGAAGTGCCCACCGGCGACAGCAGTTCGACGATCCGGCTAATCGAGTCACAAGCCGCCCGAGCGTACTGGTCAGCATGGAGCACATTGCCAGTCAACTTCCCGAAGAATGAATTAAGTCGAGTCCCCGAGCATTGGCGGAGCTTCGGAGCCCGCGTCTCCCCGCTCACGGGATCACCGAGGCTATCGGTAAACCCTCCCAATGCGATTCTGAACTATCTCTATGCGGTCCTGGAGTCCGAAGCTCGGCTGGCGGTCGCTGCACTCGGGCTCGATCCGGGCTTGGGCGTTTTGCACGTTGATTCCGGAAACCGGGACAGCCTCGCCCTTGACGTACTGGAACCTGTTAGAGCCCAGGTGGACTCTTACGTTTTAGACTGGGTCACGCGCCAGCCGCTCAAGCGGCAATGGTTCTTCGAGCAGCGAGATGGCAATTGTCGTCTCATGGGCGAGTTTGCAGTCCGCCTCTCTGAGACGGCTGCGATGTGGAGACGAGCCGTTGCACCTATTGCAGAGTGGGTAGCGCAAGCACTATGGAATTCCCATCACGAATCATCCAGAACCGTCCCGCAGCTGCCGACACGCCTCACGCAACGCCGGAGAAGTGAAGGACGAGGGAACGACTTTAAAGTGCAAACCAGTACCACACCTCGTCGAGTTAGAATCTGCGAGGTCTGTGGCGCGGAGGGCGTGAAAAACCGCTACTGCCGCTCATGTGCCGTTGAGGCATCGAGGGAAGCAATGGCGCTGGTCGCTCTGATGGGTCACGCAAAGCCTAAGAGCAAGAAGACTAAAGCCCACATTTCCAAGACCCTGAGCGATCACGCCGTGGCGAACTCGTGGTGGGACCCGTCCAGTCTGCCGAGCTGGCTAAATGAGGAATGCTACGTTCAGAACATCCAGCAACGACTCAGGACCATCAAGGTTCGGGAAATATCGGAGACCATGCACGTTTCGAAGCCGTACGCCGCGCAAGTCCGAGCGGGCCGACGCCGCCCGCATCCGAGGCATTGGCAAAGCCTTGCGCAGTTGGCAGGCGTGACGGATCGCGGTGGGTCGAAATAGTCCACAGTCAATTTCTCATCGGTCTCAATATCCCCTGAGAGCGAAAACTTCGTAGTCTTCGTTGTATCGCAGATTCGGTGTTTTCGAATCGTTCAAGGGATGGTCTCAAACTCCCCAGTCCAGCGCGAAAGCAGTGGTCAACCATCACACCCGTGATCCGCTGCAACACCGGATTGGCAACCGAACCGGATTAGAAAGTTTCCGGGCATGTAGACTTGTCGCAGGACGAGGTGCGTTGTGGACAAACGCTATCAGGTCTTCATCAGTTCGACCTACGCCGATCTTAAGGGTGAAAGAAGGGCCGTCATCGAGACGGTCATCCAATCGGACTGTATCCCAGCTGGGATGGAGCTTTTTCCAGCCGCCGACGAAGAACAACTTACATTCATCAAACGCGTCATCGACTCCGGCCTAGGGTGGCCGCGTCTTATTCGCCTCCGTGGGACGATTCCCGCCAGGACGGACCCGGAACCCGCGTTTCATCCTCAGCGACTACTTAGACACAACTGGCCCGATTAATTAGATTTTAGCGAGCGCGTAAAGATTGTTAGTAACCGAAAAGAAAGCTTACTTCCGGCCTGCGCTGTGCCATCGACGAATGTCCTGCCGTCTTAAGAGGCGGCAATTTTCAGTTTTAATGAACCTCACCTCACGTTCTTCATCCCGCGAGAGCAGGACTATGTGGATGGGAATCGTGATGTATTTCTTAAGCTTTCTAATGAGCTTGGCGCGGAAATACAAGGCGTCGCCTGGCCGTAATGTCGTTGCGTACACGACCAGGATGTCGATGTCACGAGGATTTTCAGAATACAGTGCGGAACCGAAGATAAACAATCGGGTGAGGGGGTTACTTGTACCGAGATTTCTGCGCTCCCGAGTCGTCTCTTTTTTCATACTTCCAGATATGCTTGAAATTCAAAGCACCCATGAACTCAGCGAACATAAATAAGCCAACCCGATTTTCGGCAGCATACCGCTTGGCGTCGCCGGTATATCCATTCCAGTTGGACATTGTCACGATGCAATTCAAATCGCTACATTTTGACTGTATACCAATAACATCAGCATAGCCAACGGTGTAAAGATTAGTAATGTAGACGATAACCTCAGTCAAATCGCCGGTCCGATCTAGTCTATAAGTCTGATCAGTGATCGCTTCAAGTTCCGACACTTTATCGTGGTTCGCAACCGCCTCGCGAAAAAACTTTCTTTGCGTATAGGTTGGCTTATCGTCTTGTGAGTCGGGCATTATCTCTCCTTGCGCGCAACCATCTTTCCAAACGCAACAGGAAACATCGGCGCCGAATCCTGCCTGTCTTCTGCGTTAGCAGCAAATGCAATCGCGTGTGCTTCAAACCGACCAAACGCCCTAAGTTCGCCTGCAGTTAACAATTTGCTGTATCGCCTGAAAGCCGCAACAATCAGGGAATTGTTCGGGATTATTTCTTCGGTCTTCTTTGCCTCCCAAAGTTTCTGCAGATTACTAAATGGCCTCGCCTGTGCTGATTCAGATTGCGGGCCAAAGTGTGTATGAATGAACTTGTTTTGGCGTAACAGGGAGTGTGCGTACTCGAACAGTTTACCCGTGTTGCTAAAAACTGGGATATCGATAGCTTTATCGACCCGATCTTCCAGTGTACTCTTCCACGCTTTCAGCGACTCCGCAGGAAAATCGTCTGGTGCCTTGTCTACTATCGTGTGGTGATGGGGACACAATAAAACCAAATTGCTATAGGTATCTACGTTGTCTTGATTTGTACCAGCTCGTCGTGGTCCTTTCTTGCCATGCGCTAACACGTGTGCCATCTCCCCAATCAAAATAGTGCCTGTTTTCGCAAAAGAGTCGACACATCTGTTTTGGCAACTAGGATAGGCGCAACGTCCTGCGGATTTTGCCCATAGCAGATGACTGTCTCTAGCAGCTATCGCACGGGAGCTCACGCGAAAAATACACCTTGTCGGCAATGGGAACTCCAGCCTGGATTCTAGCGCAACTCATCGCAGCGAAGCGCGCGGGCGGGCGGGGGCGGGCCAAAGTCAAAACCGGGGGTCCGGGGTGGGGGGGTAGCCGAATTTTTCCCGAAAGGTACTACCCCAAGTCCCTCTTGACAGCTTGATCTTGGCGGACTATCGTAGGCGAATAAAAGG
>OBLU010006246.1_pt1 | contig 10625 bp, 8 predicted proteins | sample 1518681 | NCBI WGS metagenome assembly OBLU01 (sample SAMEA3539304, study PRJEB22396) | soil metagenome | biome: tundra; feature: field; material: soil | place: USA | collected 2010-05 | depth 0.15 m
TTACCCGCCGACACGTTGGGGGGACTGGTTTTGAATGAGGCGCTATCGCACCGACTACAGGCTCGCTAACGCGACCACTTCACGCAGAAGCGCGGAAATTACTAGTGGATTTACAACCCGCACGAGTTCACGATTGCGCTACCACCGAGACCACGACGAGCTTCGAAAGAGCGAGCTGCAACGAGCGGTTCTAAAGGACAGCCACGCTTCCAGCGTGTCCTTTATCCTTTTTTTACCCCTGAACCGCAAGTTTCGGCGCCTGTTTCCCTCTTCCCTATATACGGCAAGATCTTCCCTGAGGCAGGAGTGGCGGTTGGTTTTGGAACCAGAAATGACGAGCCGCAAATCCCGATCGGTGATTTCCCTGGTAGAGAACACCAGGGACAATTCTGCAACAACCGCAAGGGGTCTACCACACTCGCTGCATAAACCCTTGAATATCAAGGGGCTTCTCGAATAGTGCAGGAGACCCCTTGCGATTGTTTGTGGAAGGAGATTTGGAGTTTTTGGGCGGAAAATACGCCGACTTTAGCGAGGTCTGACGTTGTTTCAGGACTCAATGTCGGCTTGAGGGACCCTCACCGCGAGTTGGCCGATAGGCTCTTGAACCACATCCCCCGGCATCGCGCCGATCACTCAGTCTATTTCATCGCCCGCTACAGTGAGCTTCCCACCGGCGTCAGTTTGCTTGCTAACGTGGCTGGAGACGACCACCACCTGCAAGCATCCGACATCGTCGGCGCGTTCAACCCGATTTGACGCGACTCATGGAGACCGCGCCTGCAACATATCCTGGGCAACGCCATGTCAGCGCTATTCGGCACGCACGAGGCGCGATCTCGGGAATGGTGATCCAAGCCTCACGCCGCCGCCGTCAGGCACGCTGCCGCATGCGGGCGGGCGCCTGAGATTAGTATTTACGTTGGAGCGGGAATTCTTTACACTCAAAGCAATGGAAAGTCCGTTAGCGATACGCTGGTCCAATCCGTCCATCTCTGCCTTCGCCGCGGGGGATGACCCAGTCGAGAAGATGGTCAAAACCGCGCTGCGGGCGGCGTTGGAGGCTATTCAGGATGGATGGCAGGGCCCCCCCTTTGATCCCTTTCGTCTTGCGGAATATCGCGGAATCAAAGTTGTTCCCCGGGATGATATCTCTGACGCACGCACTGTGCCCGTCGGTGCAGAACGCCTCCAGATCGAGTACAACCCAAACCGGCCGATCCAACGAATTCGCTATTCAATAGCCCATGAAATCGCTCACACCTTTTTCCCCGACTGCGCCGAGCGTGTCCGGCACCGTGCCGCTGCAACCGAAAGCGTCCCGGTAGAGCGGGAGTTGGAAATGCTTTGCAACCTCGGAGCAGCAGAACTCCTGATGCCGACTGGAAGTTTTCCCGACCTCAAGGCCAAACTGCTCACCATCGAGGGGCTCTTGGAATTGAGAAAACAATATCAAGTCTCGGCTGAAAGTGTGTCGTTGAGGTATGTCAACATGACCGAGCAACCAATTGCGGTTTTCGTGGCGTCTCGAAAGCAGAACTCTCCGCAAGGACGGTATCAGGTGGATTACGCATTCGGTTCACGCACTTGGCCGATTCGGATGCGCAAGGGGCTCTTATTGCCAGACGGCACGGTCGTCCAGAAATGCACGGCAATCGGCTCAACGGCGAAAGGCCAGGAGAAATGGGCACTCAGCACTGAACACGTCAATGTGGAGTGCGTTGGGTTGCCACCGTATTCGGGAAGCATTTATCCCAGGGTTCTCGGCATCATGCATCCCCTGGCGGGAAACATTCAACCCGCACCCAAGATCCAATACGTCGTCGGGGACGCACTTAGGCCGACCGGGACCGGCAGGAAGATCCTTGCACATGTGGTTAACGATAAAACCCCGAACTGGGGCGCCGGCTTTGGGTTAGCCGTTCGAGACGCCTGGCCCCCTGTCCAGGATGATTTTCGCAGTTGGTCTTTAAATGACCCTACACGACTACACCTTGGCAACATCTTCATCAGCCGGATTTCGGACGAGTTCTTTGTATCGCCGATGATTTGCCAGCATGGTTATGGGCCCTCACAAAGGCCGCGCCTAAGATACGCCGCATTAAAGGTGTGCCTCGAACAACTCTTAGCCAAAGCTACGGAACTCAAAGCCAGTGTCCACATGCCCAGGATCGGCTCTGGCTATGCGGGCGGAACATGGGGGCTAATCGAGCAGCTTGTGGATGAAAACCTTTGCCGCTACGGTGTCCATGTCACCGTTTACGATTTACCAGGCGCAAAGACCCCACCGGAACAGCGCAGCTTGTTCGCTTGAACTGCTGTCAGACAACGGTCATGAATCAGATCGTAATACTCTCGGGTAAGGTTGGCGCCGGAAAAACCACCCTGGCGCATGAGCTAGAGTCGGGGTTCGGGTTTTGCCATGTGCGAACAAGGGACTTCCTGAAGACTCGCTGGCAGGAGCTTGAACTGGAGCGCTCAGCGCTACAGGCATTCGGTGAGAAGCTTGATCGGAAGACCGGCGGGTCGTGGGTGGTTGAGGATCTGGAAGGGTTCGCTCGCAAATCCCCGCAAGTCGTCAAAATAGTGCTAGATTCCGTCCGGCACCCGGGGCAAATAAGGGCGCTTCGTGAAGCTTACGGACCAAAGGTGATTCATATCCACCTCGAAGCCGACTTAACCGAATTGGAAGCACGCTATAAGCGGAGGGCATCATCTGAAATCAAAGAGCTTCCGTCCTACGCAATGGTGCAGCAAAACAAGACGGAAAAAACAATTGACCGCTTGGCCAAATTGGCCGACGTCGTCATTCGAACCGACCGTTGCACGCCATCGGATGTCTTAGTAAGAGTCGCCAGTCACATCGGTTGCTATGGGCGTGAGTGTTTGCGGCTCGTTGATGTTCTGGTGGGGGGGCAATATGGCAGCGAAGGGAAGGGCCAGGTCGCAGCTTACCTAAGCGGTGAATACCATTACCTGATCCGAGTCGGAGGACCCAACGCTGGCCACAAGGTGAAGGTGGGAAATTCGATATTCGCGTTCCGACACTTACCTTCGGGCACGCTCTCCTCCAATGCCGGCCTTATCATCGGCGCTGGAGCCGTCTTACATGTGCCCACCCTGCTTGAGGAAATTGCAGCCTGCAGGGTAGAAAGCGACCGGCTTTCAATCGATCCGCAAGCAATGATTATAAGTGAAGAGGATCGAGCGAATGAGACCACGCTCAGAAAGAACATCGGTTCAACCGCCCAGGGAGTTGGTTTTGCCACTGCAAGGAGGGTAACACAACGCGGGCTGCCAGATGTCAAATTGGCGCGTGATGTGCCAGAGCTGGAGCCTTTTATCCGAGAGACCGGCCGTATTCTTGACAATGCCTTTTCTCAAGGCAAGCGGGTGTTTTTGGAGGGAACCCAAGGGACCGGTCTCAGTCTCTACCATGGCTTCTATCCCCATGTAACATCGCGGGACACCACTGTTGCAGGTTGTCTGGCAGAAGCGGGGATCTCGGCAACCCGCGTCAGAAAGGCGATCATGGTGTGCCGTACGTATCCTATAAGGGTTATGTCGCCCAAAGGGGCAGGTAAGACCTCGGGCTACATGTCTAAGGAGCTTGAATGGAGCGAAATCGAAGAACGGGCTGGCGCTCCAAGAGATGAATTCTCAAGCGTTGAAAAGGGGTCGGTCAGCCTTAGGCTGCGGCGGGTTGCAGAATTCGATTGGGTGCTTCTCCGGCGCGCAGCTTCACTGAACGCGCCGACAGACATCGCACTGACTTTCACTGACTACATAAGCATAAAGAACAGGAACGCGCGCCGCTTCGAGCAGCTCACTGGACCCAGTATCAGATTCATTGAAGAGGTAGAAAAGGTGGCAGGAGCGCCCGTGACCCTAATATCTACAAGGTTCCATAGCAGGGGGGTCATAGACCGACGCGCGTGGTAAACAAGAAACCAGATAATCGAATGGCTCTGGACTTAAATCATTTTATCAGGCTCAGACCATACCTATATCATCTTACAGCGCGCAATAATGTCGCGTACATCCGGCAGGATATGATGCTGAAATCGGCGAACACCCTCTTCAGCGACTCCGGCGAAGCTACGAACGATCGCGAGGTTCGCCGAGGTCCACGCTGGGTAACTATTGGTGGCCGAAAAGTACATATCCGCGATCAAGATCCCCTGCATGGGGGGCGAATTGCGTTCTCTGCCGGTTGGACACTACAGGACCTAGTCAAGCACCTCGATAATCACGTGTTTTTCTGGCCCGGTTGGAGCCGTGGTCCCGTTTCCTCGGGGATGAATCATTTTGAAAGGTACCGAAGTGAGCGCCCGGTTGTGCTTCGCGTCGCGACTGGGGAGTTGTTCGAAGCGAATCGTCGAGGCGAGCCGCTCTTCTGCAAGTATAATTCTGGCGCCCCCAGGTGCAGTATGGGCAACGGCAGCCCACGTGGTCCAACAGTATTCCTAAATGCCGCACAATTTGACGCCTCACCCAGTAGTGTTGTGGAGGTCACGTTCAGGTCGGCGGTAATTTTACCCCCCTCAGTACAGGCGGCTGGGTCCTTGAACGGACCATGGGAGCCATTGAAAAGTTTCACTTCCGAAGATGAGCAGAGGACCCGGTGATCGTCATTGAAATGGAGCCCTTGCGAAAGCTGACACGAGTCGCCGTCGAACGCTCCGGCTCTATTACTTACGGCACGCTGACCTTTGTATATGATATTGAAAAGCAGAAGTGCGTTCCCGCTCCGCTTCGCACCAGAACCGGAATGAAGTTGGTTCAGAGTTCCCCCCTTGGCTGATTGGCCTGTCAGTGGATGATTTATGAGCACCGGAAATGCTGAGACCTCAAATAAGCCTAACAGTGGAGATACCGCCCCGCAAACGGGCGCCTCCACACCTCAACCGCTGCCTGACCACGCTTCCGAGCGAAATGCACACCCGCCAGCACCCACGCTGGCTTCAAGCCCACCCACAACTGCCGCCGTCGGACGGTTTATAGCTGGTACCGACGAAAGGTGCCTATGGGTCGATCCGCTGGCCAATGACCCTCGCGTGAAAGCCGGGGCAGTCTTACTGGGGGACATTATTGATCACTATGTCAGAAACTTCAACGTCCTAATCGACAGTAAGCCGAGCTATGACGTCGGCAAATTGAAGGCCGGGAGTTATACTATGACGCCCGATGAGAATGACGCTTGCACGTTTGTATTGAACGACACCGGTGAGGTTGAGAAAAAGGAGTTGCGTAAGGATCGCGACCTTAACGGACAGTATTATGTAGTGCCATGTAACTCTCTTGTTTACATTAAGCTTAAGCAAAGATTGCGTCTGCCGTTTTATCTCATTGGCCGCCACAATCTAAAAATAAGATACGTTTATAAAGGCCTGCTGTTGGGCACCGGTCCCCAAGTGGACCCCGGTTTTGAAGGCAATTTGTTCATTCCACTGCACAACTTTACTACGTCCGACGCGAAGGTATATATTACTGGGAAACAGAACTCTTTTGTCAGCATAGATTTTGTCCGTACTACACCCTTTACCGACAATTTGGACATTCCGGTGCAGACACGCACAGTGAATGAGCTTCGGCAGTACCTGCAAACGCTCGGAAACCCGAGGGTCCTGATCGAGGAGGACAAAGTCAAACGGCGTACGGTCGAGGATTACTTGGATGGAGATAAGCCCAGAAGTCAACTGGCACAATTCCAGTCGGCTTATCAGCGGTTTGAGGAAGGAACGCGTGAGGAAGTTAGAAAGCTGAAATTGTGGGCAACGATCGAAAGAATAGCGCTGTTCATTACAGTCGGGTCGCTTTCGATCGCAACTGTGGGGGTATTGATTGCAACGATAAATTGTTTTCGCGGATTCGCTGCCGATCTGAAGACAGAGACGCGGGAAGTAAGGCAGCTTGTGGCGACTCTGAAGGCGGATGGATTGGAGCAGCGCCTGTCATTGCAAGCCAGCAACTCTGTTCGGTCGTTCACCGGAGTGCAAGATAAGATCTCCTCTCTCGCATCATCTTCTTTAGAAACAGCAAGTAACGTCGCCGAGTTGAACAACCGCCTAAAACGTGTTGAAGCGCGTTTAATGCAATCCCAGAGAGATCCAACAAACAGTGCGTCGACGAATGCCCCGAAGCCTGGAAGCTAATTCCAGCATCACATACTATCAGCCGGATTTGCAAATGACACTATCTCAAATAAAGCATCATCTATTCTCCATCGCAAATCTTCCAGAGTCCCAGTGTTTGGAATAAGAAAATCACACCGGATCCGCAAAGCTGAGATGTTTTGGTCGATGCGATTAACCAGCGGCCGCCTATTGAATGAGGGGAGTTTGGACTTCTCTAATAAACGGTTACTCGCAATTGATTCATCGCAGTCGATGAACCAGATGTAAAGTGGGCGATGCACGTACGACGGCGGATCTATGTCTGTAAGATCACGGATAGAATCCACCACGAGTGGTTCTGCGCAATTAGAAATCGCCGCGGTTAGCTGTTTGCGCAGCGGCTCCTGCTGGTACTTCTCCAGAACGAGAAGCCCAAAGTCGCGCAAGTCTTGATCTGTAATACGGTTTTGGCTAAGCCCCTTGGCATACATTCTTTCCGGGGCAGGCAAGCTAGCATCGCTCACGAGGATATCCCTTATTAACTCCCTGGTCCTGACCCATTTGAATCCATAGAAGAGCGACAGGTACCGTGCCACCACGGATTTTCCTGCCCCAGTGCGTCCCGCGAGACAGATAATGGGAGATGCATCAAACCCAAGCGGCTGAACCTTAGGCACAATTAGCTCCGACTCTGAAGGTATCCCCATGGGTAAAAACGCTCCAGTTTGGTAGAACCTTCCGACAACAGCGGAGGTTATTGCATCCATTTCATCGTGGGAGTCCGTGAGGAGTCCCGGACCGCTTAGCCCTAGCTCCCGTAGGCCATCGCGCAATAACTCCAAGCCTTTTTGTTTGCGGGGAATGCAAAGAACATCCTGTGCCGCGCCCGGATAGGATTCGATAACAATTGGCGGTTCTTCTAAAGCCTCTATCATGTGCTTCAGCCCAACACCGCGGACGGTAAGATCCCTCATCGAGTCAATCAGGGCGGGGTATGCCGGAATACCCACGCTGGACAGGTCGTGTTCGGCCACCCTTACGATTCCGGCGGCTGGATCTATCTCGGAGCCACCACCAGGAAAGCCAAGGGGAGAGTCTATGCTCACAATCGCCGGCTTGGTGCGGGCGACGAAATCCACCAACTCCCAGTCACTTTGAAGTGACCACGTTTCGACCTCTAGCCCAGTGAGGAGCGCCACCCCAGTTGCCTTGCCCTTGCCTGCCGTCAGATCGAACCCAACAACCCTCGACCCTTCAGGGATTCTTTGGGGTGGGCGCAAGTACGCCTTAATTGTCCGCAATTGCGGGATGCAAGGTGTCTCCGCAAACAAATCCGGTTGCGCACAATGCGCGATGGTCCTCGGAAGCATAGCGCGAACCCGTCGGGCGGCCTGGAGCCATTTCTTGAGTTCCTCAATGTTGAGGCAATTCAGAACACGTTTAGTGCCCAGTTCTCTTAGGACAGCCTGACCGAACTTCAGGTGGGTCAAATGGCTACGAGAGTGCGCGTCGGAGCCCAACGATATCCAGCAACCCGCCTGCACCGCTTTAGCGAGCATATCCACAGGAAGATCAAGCCGGGACGGAAAACAGTTCAGCTCAAGAGCAACGTTCCACTTTGCGCAATGACCAAAAACTCGTTCCCAGTCTAGTTTGGCTGGGAAGCGCACGTAATCAGGGACCCCAGGCTTGCCTATGATCGCCGAGGTCGGGTGGCCGATGATGTCTACGACTCCGCTTTCGATTGCATTGATCAATCGGAGAGTGTTGGCGTGTTCCTCCACCGTCCAACTGGAATGTACGGACCCAACAACGATATCCATTCCAGATAGGAGTCCCGCCGGAAGATCCAAGCTGCCGTCATCAAGAATATCTACTTCAATGCCGTGCAGTATGGGGCAAATGGGCTTGTTCAGAGTTATAGATGCTGCCTGCCGCAGCCAGGCGGGTGGGGTCAGGCCACCTTGTAGTTTGCATGACCGGCTATGGTCTGTAACGGCAAAGTATTCTAGTCCACTGCCTTTTATGACAGCGGCCATGGATGCAAGCGAGGCGTTTCCATCTGACCACGACGTGTGAAGATGGAGATCGGCTCTTATGCTGTCTGCCTGTTGCAAAAGGGGGTCCGCTCCGTAAGCCCAGGTTTCGAGGTCAAAGCTCTTGCGGCCTTGGATGAACCACAGGTCGAAGCACCAACCAAGTTGATGCTCGATGACGAAGCCTTCCGCCCTGTCTGATACCAGTTTGAACAGGGGTTGCTTCGCGAGGACCTTTCTAACTGTCTCAGGGTCTCGCGGGCCAGCCATCTCAACGGTAAACTGCTTGGTGACAGGGCGGATGCCGTCTATAGAGGGCTCAATTGAGCAGACGACGTTGGCAGGGCTTTGAGCGTGGAACTCGTTTAGCAGCCGAACCAAGGGAGGCACAATGTGCGCGGCCTGCCAAGTCCCGAAACGTCCTTGATACGCCGCAATGATCTCCTGTGCGGGCAGTTGGGTAGTGGTTGCCGCAGTGGCAAGCCACTGCTCCGACGGGGCGGCGCCTCCCAGCAAAGTCTTGGCGATACTTGCAACTCCAAGCCCTTTGACTGCCCGCAGGCGCAGGGCACGGCGAAACTGCGGCGAGGAATAGCTCTCGAGCTCGGCAATTGTGCCCATCTGTCTTATGTTGCTCAAATACGCTCGGATTCTGCTCGACGGCACATAATCCAACGACTGATCCGGCAGCTGATGGTCGAGCCACCTATCCAGAGCCGTTGAGTACCCATCGAAGCTGTACGCAGCTTTCCACAAAGAGAAAGTTCGATACTTGGGAATTTCATGCCCTTTAGACAGGGCATCAATTTCCAGCACGTACGCAAGGTCGTAGAGCGGTTGCGCATACTCGAAATCCCGGAGTCGGAAATAGTCGCCCGGGAGAGCATTGTTGTCGTCGGCCTGCATGTCAGAGCGCCTTAGGCGGAAAAGAGCACCGCACTCCTCCGTTCGCGCACGGCATCGTTTGCGGCTTGTGAGAGCACTCCCACGAGGGAGGAGTTCTTTACGAAGTCGTATTTGCCAGCCTGCACCGTAAGGACGGGTGGCCCCTTGTACCTCTGAAAGAAGAGTTCGTACGCAGCATTCACCCGCCGGTAGTACCCAAAGTCAATCGCCTGCTCGTAATCGCGCTGCCGTCGCTTGATCCTCTCAGAAATCAGTTCGTCCGTGGCTGACAAGAAGATCACCAAGTCGGGTCGCCGAAGCCTGCCTGTCAACGCGCGGTGCAGGTCCTGGAATATTCTCTTCTCGGGACCGTCTGGAAAGTTCAAGTCTGCATAGATAAGGTCCTTCTCAAACAGAAAGTCCGAAATAAGATCTTGATCAGATTTTGGCGCTGCACAGATCAGCTGGTGGTAGTGAATTAAGAGAAAGCCGAATTCCGCCTCCACCACGTATTTTACCGGGTCCTCATAAAAGGCACGGATAAACGGGTTCGATTCAAAGTTTTCCTCCAACAGGAGGGCGTTCCTCGAATCGGCAAGCGCGCGGGCAATGGTCGTCTTGCCTGCGCCAATACAGCCTTCAACAGCGAAATGCATTGGCTGAGTATGAAAACCTCCTGCCCAGACCGCAATCAAAACCCAACTTTAGCTTCGCTGCCAACAAGAAAAGCGGCCGAGCTTAGCCTTGTCGCCCATATCTGGGAACTGGCCAACGTCTAAAGCACTTTCACCCATCTCCGGCAAGTTTCGGCGTCTGGTTCCCTCTCCCCTACGCATATATCCTGAAATTGCTCGATTCGGGTTTCAAGAGCAGTCGCCATTACCTCGCCGGCGTGCCCCAAAGCACTTTGCCGACGATTGAGGAAACTCAGGTCACTACGGGGAGTTAACACACGGGGACTTCTCTGTGGCAGGAGTGGCGGCTGGTTTTGGAGCCATGAATAACCACCAGCCCTACATCGTGATAGGAGAACGTGACGGCTGGGGGGAGCCGCAGCCTTTTGGCATATCTGCCGCTGACCAGCGGCAGCACATCTACGTCATCGGAAAGACTGGTTCCGGGAAGACTACCCTCTTGCGGAATTTGATCATCCAGCACATCACCCTTGGTCACGGTGTCGGCGTCATCGACCCTCACGGCGATTTGGCCGAAGATCTGTTGCACCATGTTCCGCCCTGGCGCGCCGATCACCTGGTATATTTCAATCCGGGCGATCTCGAATTCCCGATTGGCTTGAACGTGCTTGCGAACGTCACCCTGGACGGCCGCCACCTTGTGGCCTCCGGCATCGTGGGAGCGTTCAAGGGAATTTGGCGCGATTCCTGGGGGCCGCGCTTGGAATACATCCTCTACAACGCCGTCTCGGCGCTCCTTGATTGCAGGAATGCAACCCTCTTAGGCGTCAATCGGCTGCTCACCGATCCAAACTTCCGCGCCAAAGTGATTCGTCAGATCAAAGACCCGTTCATCCGCGCCTTTTGGGCCGAGGAGTATGAGGGGTATGACGAGCGCTTTCAGCGCGAGGCCA
>OBLU010006247.1_pt1 | contig 10622 bp, 8 predicted proteins | sample 1518681 | NCBI WGS metagenome assembly OBLU01 (sample SAMEA3539304, study PRJEB22396) | soil metagenome | biome: tundra; feature: field; material: soil | place: USA | collected 2010-05 | depth 0.15 m
GGGGTCAGTTCAACATGAACTGCGGGAAAGGCATCGTCGGTGTCTTCTTCACCCTTGCGCCGACACAGCCACCTGCCGTGCAGTACCTCGCTTTCCGCAAGATCGATTCAGACAGTATCCGGCTGAGTGCTCCAACTGGCGCACCAGCCGGTGTCGCCTGCTCCGAGTAAGCTCCTTTTCTGGTAGAAAGCCGGATAGACCTGTTGCTGAGAAGGCTCGGATGAAGATGTGGCTGGCCCGCATCGTTGACCTGACACGGAAGGTGGGTCGCCCGGCCAATGATTTGTCCGGTTTGGCTACAAGCTCATGCAGTCGGGCTCCCGCTGCGACCTCTTTCCGAGTGGCGCGTAAACCGGACGGAGCGAGGCGAACTAGCTGCCACAGTGCCACTAATCGTTACCAATCCGGCCGACTTATTCGAACGCCGTCTCTGGCCAATCGATTGGAGAGTCCGCCAAATACTAACTTTCGGGTATTGCCGTCCTACATCGTTAGCATGCAACCCATGACGAGCCAGCGCAACTACATTGAAGAGCTGGCGGTGAGGGTGGAGGCCGGCAAGAAGGCCGGGCAGTCGCGGAGCGAGATCCAGAAGAGCCTGCCGGTGGCTTCGATCAAGGCGCTGCAGGCCGATGGTTACGGCGCACTGGTACGCGCGGGCCGGGATGAGGCCGCCCTGCAGGCAGCGGTGAACACGAATATTGAGCATGTGTTCAACCGGCTGGGGCAGAGCTGAGTTGCGTTGGAAAGTCAGCGCTGGATCCTCTCGATTCCGGCCGTGGCCGGTGGGAGCGAGTGTCTCCGCAACGGCAACCCAACCGGCAGCGACGACTCGGGGTGGTCCAATTCCGCCGGATGGGGGCATCACCCAAGTGGCGTCCGGCCCGTCCCCGAGCCCGTTCCTAAACGGTTGGCGACCAGGAGCCAGTTCCCAGTTCCCAGTTTCGCCTCAATATCGGGGGAAATAGAAAGTGGGATACGTCTGGGGCACGGCCGGCGGATTGATCGCCGGCTGTACGCGTCCCGCATTCAGGATGGTGTCATTGGTCAGAGTGTAATCGAAACCAGGGACCGGATTGCGCGTGAGCAGGAAATCTCCGGGTAGGGTAGCAGCACCGAAATTGGGATCCACTGAAACGGTTCCGCCCGGGTCCTCATTCATCGGCAGTGGCGATCCGTTGACGAGCGGACTTCCCGTCTGCCACTGCGTGAATTGCAGGAAGGTCCAGGCGCGGTTGGGATTCGCGGCTCCGCTACAAGTGCTGGCGGCATCTCCGCTCTGAGGTCGGGTGAGCACGTGGAACGCCTTGCTATAGCTGGCGAACCCTCCGTCAGTCCGCCAGTAGAGATTGTCCTGGAAGTTCTGGAACTGGTTGTACGGCAGCCCGCAGGAATTGGCGCAGCCGAGCTGGACGTAGAAGCCCTCGGAATCGTCGAAATCGAAATAGAAGAGGTTGTTGCCGAGGGTGACTTGGGGCGAAGGCGCAGAGCCGCAGCCCTGGGTCCACGGCGTCTGCTGCTCGAACATTCCGGTACGGGCGAGGGCAAACACGTTGTTGCGAAACGTGTGGCCGGGTTGACCGGCCGCAGGGCCCTGGGTCAAGTGAATCGCAGGACCGGTGACACGGAAGACGACATTGTTTTGCACGTCAACGCCGGCCGATTGGGCATCGAGATAGATCCCCGACCCTCCGTAGCCCGATCCGCTGACCCCGGCATCGATCACCAGCGAGTCGGTGACGTCGTGAACCAAATTGCTTAGGATGCGGTTGCCCAGTCCGCTGCCCCCCGCCGATCCGACGTTGTAGTATAGGGTTCCGCCGTCGGCAGTGATGCCTTGAATGACGTTCCAGATGTGGTTGTACTGGCTCAGAATGTTCGTACCGTTGGCCTGGAAGCCGACCGACGGGCAGCCCAGGTTGCAGATGGAGATACCGGCATGATAGCCGTCGGTAACGTCGTTGTGAACATAGCTGATGTCGTGGCCATTCCCTTGCGCGAGGCCCTCCCCATCCGCAAAAACGCGGGAGTAGCCCTGAATAATATTGTTGCGGACAGTGACGAACTGCACCACATTGGCTGCCCGGTCTGAGCCGAGAGGGTGGTGTCCGATGTGGATACCGCTACTCCCAATATCGTAGAAGGCCGAATCCTGAATGCCATCGTTGGTGGCGGGCGCGCCGGAATTACCGGACGAGGAGGCAATCTGAAGACCTGAGGCGACGGTGTGGCGGACGGTCACGGCCTCGAACGTCACATACTGGCAGCTCTCGCAATCGAGGGCAGCGGGCAAGGTGTTCTCGCCATTCTCGTCGTCGGTGAATCCTTCGGCAGGTATGGTCCAGGCGTCCATCTCAAACACAATGCCGGAAAAGTTAACGCAACTGAGATTGACCGCCGAAACGAGGCTGCCGCCGGTTGGAGACGTCGCTTGAACCTGCGGAATGACGACGGTATCGGCATTTGGGTTCTCACCGGAGTTGGCCAGATAATTCAAAACCCAGGGAGACGCGGAGCGGTCCAGAAACCAGGTGCCAGTCAATCCCATGGCACGCGCTGCGTTGAAAGCGTCGCGCGTGTTCTCCACGACGTAGCGGTGGCCTGTGGTCGGCCCAAAGAAGTTATACACCCCCGGATTCCCCTTGGCGGGACCCGTGAAATGAATGATGTGATTGGTGGTGTCGACGCAGACGACTCTCACAATATCCACGGTCCACGCGTCGAAAATCGTAATCTCGATATCTCCCGCGGGATATGGACTCACGGGGCCTCCACAGGTGCTGCCGGAGGCGTTGAGATTGATCCACTGGCCAATCGGGTCGTTAGGGTTATAGGAGAAACGGTCGAGGCACTTGGACTGCGACGTGTCGCTGGAATTGGTGACGCTGGGGCAGGAGGCATTGGCGCCTGTGGGCGAGATGTCGGAGGCGACTCGGAAGAAGGTGCCCACGTTGCAGGAGGACAGGGCGACGGACTGGCCCGTGACCGTCGAATAACAAACCCCGCCACTCATATAGTATCCGAGTCCGGTGGAGGAGGCGATGCGGGAACGCAGGCGGCGCTCACCGTTATAGAACAGGGACTCGAAGTTCGGTGTGCCGGTAGGCAGGGGAACCTGCCAAAGGCTGTCGGCGACGTGGGTCCACGCGAGTCCGAATCCGCCTGCCCCGACTGGATTGCCTCCGCTGATGACCGGGGTCTCACCCGGATAGTTCTGCCAAGTGACTGACGCCGAGGCCGAGCCGGAATCGGCCTGGGTAAAGTTGATGGTACCGGGGCTCGACAGACTGAGCGGAAGATAGTAAGTCCCGCCGCGAAGCATCACGGCGAGAGGAAGGTTGGGGCTGGACTTGCGAAGGGCACGCACGGCCTGCTGGGCGCGGACGACAGTGGCGAACGGTCCATCGGTCGAGCTTGCGTTCGGCGCGGCTACCGTACCGCTCCAAGCATCGTTGCCGTTCGGTGCGACGTAGAAGTTTGCGGTCCCCGCAGTGGATGAACCGGTGTTCATGGTGACAGTGTTGGATGCTTGTCCGTCCACCGTGAGCACGATAGTAATTTGGCCTTGGCCCGCCAGGCCGGCGGGTAGAGAGACATTCACCTGATCGAGGCCCGCGTACTGCCCCTGCGCTCCGGCATAACTCACGGCCACCGAAGTGCCGCCCATAGTGCAGGTAACCGGAGAGCTGTGGCCGCGGATACCCGTGCCGTACAGTTCGAGCACCGTCTGATTGACGTTGATGGGTATGGCAGTACAACTGAGCGGCTCGGAGCCGCAAGAAAAGATTGGGGAAACGTTGGAACCTTGAACGGCGATCGCCGCCGCTACTCCCTGGCCGTTGGCATTCGCCGAAAACAGTCCTGGCGCAACGGTGGAAATCTGCACGGCTGCGGTGGACACGGTTCCGTCACCGCTGGTCACGGTTACGGCGGCGGAGCCGAGGGCGGTCCCAGTGGGAATCAAGAAGGCGATCTGCTGGGGATAGGCATAGAAAAGCGTTGCCGCCCGCACGGTTCCGGTGCTGTCCTGGACTGCAACGGTGGTCCCGGCACCGGAGGCGACGGCAAGATGGGAGCCGAAAGCCGTCGCGATGCTTTCCGGCGCCAGCGCGGACGCATAACCAGCGGCATTGACCACGGCCAGACCGGCCGCGGGCACCGGCAAGGCAGCAAGAAACAGGCACACAACAAGCAAACTGAGCCTGGACACAAGCGATTCCTACTTTATGAAACCGTCCGACGGAGGGAAGTTGTGCCGCGCCCTGCTCTTGTTCCCATCATAATTTGGGCGACTGGCCCGAAAACGGCGTCGTGAGATAGTGATAGTGAATCGCGGGCTAGGCATTCCGATTTAAGAAGTTGGGCCGGACTATTTCGCCAGCGTCGAAGTGTTTACGAGCCACTTGGACGTATCGCTGGCGTTACGCACCGAAACGAGACGCCGTTTTCGGACAGGGCACATTGGGCCGAGGCCCCAGCCGCGTCCTGCCGTCCAGCTCCCCCTACCCCGCCAGATTCAACGTCCGAATCCCCCGAGTCTGGTACACGGACTGTTTCTTCGGCCCCGCGACCATCGCCCTCGCCAGAGCATTCACCGTGGCCGCGATTCCATCAATGCGAGAAGAACTCGTCGAGCGCTCGGGCTTGGTGAACATCAGATTATCATTCTGTTCCTTCGCGGTGAGGCAACTCGCATTCCACCGCAGCACCGGATGCCCGCCATGATGGAGCTTCCCGCTGGTCACCAGCTCCAGCAGCTTCTTCGAGGGTTCCGAGAGGCTCATGACTCCCTGGCGGATCTCGACACACTGGAATCCTTCCTCCACCATCGGCACCGACAGCTGCCGGGAGTTCCACGGGTCGAAGCAGATGTCCTGGAGGTCGAACACCTGCGAGCCCCACTCCAATCGCGCCTTGACGTCCCGGTAGTCGATTACGCTCCCAGGACACGCTTCCATGAACCCCTGATCCACCCATAGCCGATATGGCATCCCGTCCCGGAGCTCACGCTTCCTGACACCCTCTTCGGGAATCCAGAAGAACGGCAGCACATCAAACCCGCCGTCCTCGCAGGGGAAGACGAACGAGACCGCCGTGAGGTCGGTCGTCATCGACAAATCCACGCCCGCCCAACAGCGCCGCCTGGCGAACAACTCTCGGCGAAATCCTCTCGCCGAGCCAGGCCAACACCTTCCTCAACTGCTCCGCGAAATGGTGGTTCAAATATGGCGCCGGCTTGCCCGATCCCAAGGGCGGATCGCTCGTCCGCGGGCTGGCCGTGCACAAGACCATCGAGCGCTGGTTCCAACTGATCCTCGAAGGCACTACGCCCGACATCGAGGACATGCGCGAGCCCTACGACGACGCCTGGGAAGCGCTTTCGGCGGATGCCTCGTTCGCGGCCGATGACGACATCGACGAGCTCAAGCGCTCCGGCGCCGTGCTCCTGCGGAAGTACCTGGAAGAGGTGGCCCCGGAGATCCGCCCCGCCGCCCTCGAACAGCAGGTCATCGGCGAGATCGGCGGCGTGAAGGTTCGCGGCTACATCGATATCGTGGACGTGGACGGCACCATCGTGGATGTGAAGACCGCGGCCAAATCGCCTTCGGGCATCTCCTCCGATTATGCCTTCCAACTCGCCACCTACCGGCAACTGCTCCCCGGCGCCAGCGGGAAGGCGCGGCTGGACACGCTGGTAGCGACCAAGACCCCCAAGCTGGTCAAGATCGAGTACGAGGTCACTGCGGCCGACCAGCTTCTCACGGCCAACCTCTATCCCCGCGTGCGCGAGGGGATTCGGGAAGGCCTCTACTTCCCCAATCGCAACAGCAATCTGTGTAGCCGGAAATACTGCAACTTCGCCGACGCGTGCTGCAGGGAGTTTGGAGGGTGCGTTGACTAAGCGCGCGCAAGCAGTAGACGAAAGGTGCAACGGCGGCGCCCAGCCGCCGTTGCAGGCGACCGCGCCCGACTTGCACCAAGGTGGAGGGCACTTGAAAAGAGCAGCAATTTACGTCCGCGTGAGCACTACGAACCGCGCCCGCGGCGGCGACGGTTTTGAGCAGAATCCCGAAGTACAGCAAAGAGCAGCTTGTGATCGCATTGGCCGAGTTCAGGGCGCCTGGGATCGACTTCGTTTCCTACCAAGAGGCTCATGCGCGGCTATCTTAATTAAAGCGTTGACGGGTGACGGGTGACGGGTGGTGACGGGTCTTCCAGGAACTTTTCTACGCGTGTGCGTATAAGCGGAAGTTTACGGAAAACCCATCACACCCGTCATTCATTGGGAAATCCTCGTCACTCTACATCGGCCCGAAGCCCAATTCCCGCCCAGACCGCGCCGGTTTTGGTTTTCCGTTTCGAAAATCCATGCTCCAAGAGGTGCCGGCCGAAGGCAACTTCGGTAACCGGCTCTTCTCCGGAAGCCCCCGCCCATTGCCGGTAAGCGTCGTACAGACTGCGCCCCTTGCCCAACGCAAATTCGCCCACGATGCACACGTCATCGACAAACCTTGCCGTCTGATCGGACTCGTTCCGGTACTCAGTTGTGGCGTTCAGAACAGACTCGGGAAATTCAAGGCCATCGGCTTGCCATCTGAGACAGCCTTCGATTGCCCAGTTCAGGATGCCCGAGAGTTCGCCCGTTAGCACGGTCTTGAGCGTTCGGTCCTCTCTGCCCTCGAAGTTGACGGCGAATGGAACCAACTTGATCCGGCTCCAAATTGCCGGATCCGTGCCACGGATGATCGGCCGATGATTCGTCGCGAGCCAGATTTTCCAGATTGGGTCAAACTCGGTAGAGTTCTCATAGAGACGCCGCGCGCGGATCATATCGCCGCCGGTTAACCACTTGAGAAGCGATTCTGCAAGTGCTGCACCCTCACGCGACTCCTGAGCCGACACTAGGCGCTTGCCCCGCATATTCGCTATATCGTCCCGTGGCCCGGCATCGTCGCGACGTTGAACAAAGGCGGAAAAGTCGGCCGTGCCGGCGTAGTCTCCGAGTAGCAGAGTGAGCGTTTTTAGCAACGTCCCCTTGCCGTTGCGCCCCGTGCCGTGCAGTAGGAACAGGCACTCTTCCCGCGTGTCTCCCGTAAGAGAGTAGCCCACTGCCCGCTGAATGAACGGGATCACGTCCGGGTGTGGTGCCAAAACTTCCATGAGGAATTTTTCCCAGCCCGGGCACATTGCCGCGGCATCAAACTCAACGGGCGCGAGCTTGCTTATGAGATCTTCACGCCGATGCGGCTGGAGCTTGCCGGTCTGAAGGTCAACCGTCCCGTTGCGGACGTTCAACAGCCATCGGTTGCTGTCGAGATCCTCGGGTGAAATTGGGATGCCTGGTTCGCTCTGGGCCAACTTGAGCATGGCCTCAATTGCGGCCGCAGATTCGCTACGCTTGGCCCAGTTCGCCGCGTCGGCCCGCTGCTTTTCAGTCGCGTATTTACCGGCTTCGGAGTAGATGGAGCGCACCGTTTCCTTGGCTAATCGGCGAACATCGGAGCCGGCGTCTCGCTTCCATCGGGTGCCGTCCCAGACCAACCAGGCGCACCAATCGAAGCAGTAGCGGACGTTGGCGCCGTGCTGCGTGGCGAACCGTTCGGCGTTTCCTAGTTCGGTCAGAGGTCGGAGAGGGGGCATCTCGATGTTGGCCGCGCCGTCCGGCTTCGCCTGATGCTCGGCCTTCACCTTCGCGCCTTCCTCATCAAGGATCCGATCGAAATCCGGTTGGGGTGTCATGCCGCCTCCGCCCCGATCAGCTTCAGATACCTTTGGATGGCGCGCCGCTCCGTCTGTTCCCATTGTTCAGCCGCTCGCACCAGGGCCGCCGTTATGCCGGGGTGATGCTGCCGCCACCAGTGATATTCCTCCATCAGCGCGGCGTCGTCCAATCGCTGCCAAGTCGCGAGCTGCCGCGTCCATTGGGCTACCTCGCCAATCTCCGGACGCATGGGCGCCGCGGCATCGAACAACGCAGATTTGAGGGCGTCAAGCGCTTCCCAGCCCAGTGCGATCACTGCCCGCCGCCACAGTCGCCCCACCGGCAAGTCGCGCTCAAGTTGATGCCGCTTGCGCGCCCACCGCTTCCGGTCTTCAGCGGAAAGCGACTTGTTCTCGATCGGCAAGCCGGCGAGTTCCGCGCACCAGTGCAGCGCATCGGCCCTATTGCAGCCACGAACGCGCGCAACCAGGTCAAGCACGCCGCCGCCTTCTCCCGCCGCGAAGTCGTACCAAGTGCCTTTACCATCGTGGAGGGAGAGATTGCAATCGGAGGTGTCGCGCCACGGCGCGGGCGCGCGCCAGGTCTCACCGTGCCCGCGCGGTTTGATCCCCGTGAGGGCCTGGTACACCACGGAGATTCGGACACTTCCGAGAATTTCGGGTGCACTGGTCCGCGGTGCTATGCTTGCCATGAGATTTGCTCTAAAAAGATTCGGCCCGCGATGCGTCAAACATCGGCGGGCCGTTTTGTTCTTACGACTGAAGCCTTCCAATTTTGCGTTCAGGTCTGCTGGTGTCTGTCAGCCGGGCGGTTTCAAGCGCACATTTGATCCGAATCGGAGGTGATTGGCGCTAAGCTACTGAAAGCGCAAGGGAGTAAGGGTCATCAGGCAAAGGTCTGCAAAACCTTTTATTTCGATATACCGCGCAAGCGCATGCCGAAGTTGGCAAAGAAGCGCTAGCAAAGCCGTGTTCTGAAACGTGCTGTTCGAGGTTCGCGTGCGCGCTGCTCATAAGCTTAGCGGCGTCCAACGTGAAGCGGAAGAGTCGCAATATCCTGCCCGGTTGTCTGTGAGCACGCTACGCTCAAGCTCTGAAACCGCAAACGAATACGCTGCCGTCTTGATCTTGTACCGAGCTATGAGTTCGATCTTCACTGGGCAGGGCATGTACGCCACCAGCATATCGTGCCCGTTCTGCCGCGCCGGGCATTTGGAGTGGGCGTTGCCGTCCACAGCTTCCCAATTCGCGCCGGAATTGCCCAGCCAGCGCCCAATCGGTTAACCGATTCTTCCTTGGCTCACTGGGGAAGGCCCAATAGTGTCTTGTACCGCGTCTTGCACCAGATTCTGGCTACCCAGTGCACTCTATGCGCTCGGACAGACTACACGATGGCCGGAATTAGTGCATCAGGCGTACTGTTGGGAAGCTCTGGTTTGATTTGTAATCAGAGGGTCGGGGGTTCAAGCCCCTCCGCCGGCTCCAGACTTTTCAATCAGAGGTCAATCAGGAATTGCGTTATACCCGAAGACCGCTCCCTCACGGTCGCGGCTCTGATGAGCCGCGCGGGTGAGCGAGCGGTCTGGCGATACGCGAAGGAACTTCTGAAAGCTACACTGCCAGCGCGCAGCCCGGATGTCCGCAGTCGCAGGAGATCTCTACCTCGCCCTTCGCATCTTCGCAGCGCTGGCTGCAGTATTTTTTCTGATCTGGCACGATGCACCGGCATGCCGGATGCGCACATTTGTTTTGCTCAATAGTCGCCATGATTATTTACCCTTCCTATCAACCGAGTAACCACTCGGCAGGAGAATTACTTCACTTGCCGCGGCCCTTCTGGTAGCCAGCCTCATAGGCCTTCTGGTCTACGTCCTTTTTGAAGTGCCGATTCTTGCTGTGGTCTTTGTTATGCGTACGGTCATCCTGGCCTTCGCGCATACCTTGCTGGTATGTTTTGTTCTTCGAATAATCCTGTTCGTGGTCCTGGAAAAATGGAGCCGCCACAGCCTGTACCACGCCTCCGGTGATACCCATACCCACCGCTATCGCCAGCACTCCAACACAACGTTTTAAATTCATTCTCATGAAAAGTTATCCCTTCGTCTTGCAAGAAGCACGCCCATGGCCGTTCGGGCGGGTACGGCGCGGATTGCACCTGCCAAGCGCAAGACCCCGCCGGCGCCAAAGTGAAGCGGCGAGCCGCTAACCGTATATGGTCATGTGACCGGGGATGGTCAGGTCCTCCCATTGCCCTCTTCACCTGGAAACCAGCGGCGAATTCCTATGCTTGCGGGATATCCGTGCTTCTGAAATCCTCGCCGGTCGAAAGCAGCGGCATGCCTGCGACCGATGCGACCGCATACGACATGCAGTCCCCGAAGTTCAAAGCGGCGGGGTGGCGGCCCCGTCCGAACCGGATGAAGGCGGTGGTGGCGGCGTCCAGGTGTTCCTCGTTGAACGGTATCACCACGGCTTCCAGGCGGCGCAGAAAAGCGAAGATCATCGGACGGGCATCCTGCCCGAGCCGCGCGGTCAACACCATGGCGGTTTCGAGCAGAGTGGGGACTCCTACGACCACCACTTCAGCCGCGTCGATTCTATCGATCAGCCGTTCGTGGCCGGGCTCCCGCAGGTGAATGGCAACGATGGCGGAACTGTCCAGAACCATGCCTCAGTATCCTTCCGGCCCATAGCCCAGGATCTGATCTTCTTCCTCGCGACTCATCACCCGCCCCAGCTCGGCGGCCGGCATTATGGGCCAAACGTTCTGCTCCAGGTAGTCCCGCAGGCTCTTACGGCCGCCGGGCTTACCGGCCCGGGCTTGGAGCCGGGCCCGGCGTTCCACCAGCGCCCGCCTGATGGCTTCCGTCTTGGTTTCGTGGGCCAGGTTCGCCACTTCA
>OBLU010006248.1_pt1 | contig 10621 bp, 5 predicted proteins | sample 1518681 | NCBI WGS metagenome assembly OBLU01 (sample SAMEA3539304, study PRJEB22396) | soil metagenome | biome: tundra; feature: field; material: soil | place: USA | collected 2010-05 | depth 0.15 m
AAGATGCGTTGGACGTTGAAATTGCGGACTACCATTGAACATTATGAAAACGAACAAACTGTCCCCGATACATCCGGGCGAAATTCTCCGCGAAGAATTTATGAAACCGCGTGGTCTATCGCAAAACGCTTTGGCGCGCGCGTTGAAAGTGCCGCCGCGCCACATCAATGAAATCGTTTTGGAAAAGCGCGGCATCACGGCAGACACCGCGTTGCGGCTGGCGCGCTACTTTGGCACAAGCGCGGAAATGTGGACGGGCTTGCAGGCCGACTACGATTTGCGGTTGGCGCGTTACCAGAAGGCCCGAACTATTGAGCGCGAAGTCGAACCACTGGCTGCGTTGCAGCCAGTGCTGGTGTGAACATGGCGCTCACACGAGACTAATTGGCCTGAACCCTAAGCTCGTAGCGGCGTTTTGGGAGAGCGCCTCTGACTATCATCCAAATAATGGCGGCGCCCTGCCGAGACGCCGCTACGCCAGGATTCGTGGTCCCCTTTTCGGCGTCCATGCAAATGAGTTGACGGAGCAGAACCAAAGCCCGACTTGTTCCTTGCGATGAACTCTTTTGTCACATACCTCGAATGCGCCCTCTGCGGGCAACGCTACGATGCCAACCAGATCCAGACCCTCTGCCCGGCCTGCCAGCGGCCCCTCTGGGTGCGCTATGACCTCGATGCGCTGAAACAGCGTTTTCCGAAGACCGCGCTCTTTGGCCGTCCGTCCACGCTCTGGCGCTACGCCGAACTGCTGCCGGTGCGCGAGCCGGGCAATGTTGTATCGCTGGCCGAGACCATCACTCCCATTCTGGAAGTCAAACGCCTGGCGGCGACGTTTGGCCTGCAACGGCTTTACATTAAAGACGAAAGCCGCCTTCCCACAGGGAGCTTTAAGACGCGCGGCATGGCCCTGACGGTTTCGAAAGCCAAGGAGTTAGGTGTCCGGCACTTGGCGGTCCCGACTGCGGGCAATGCGGGCGGCGCCATGGCGGCTTATGCGGCGCGGACCAGCCCGAAACCACTTGCTTCACTTTCCGCCAGGCCCATAGCTGGCGGAAAGTGATTTGAGCATCCTTAGAAGTTGGTGTTGCTCAAGATGAAGAACTGTCGCGAAGCCCCGGAGAACACCGCATTGGTGGCGGTGAAGGTGTAACTCCCGGAGCTGCCTGGCACATTGGTTGCCACCACCGTCCACTGCCAGAGCGGCAAGGACACGTTGGTGCTGGTCAGCAGGTAATAGGCGTCGCCCGCCTGTCCGTTGCTCCCGTTGATGACGAGGTTCGCCCCGTTCAGGCTGAAGCCGGTGATGGCGGTAGGCTGGGTGAATATCCCGGGGCCGGTTGAGGGAACCAGCAGGCTGCCGGTGCCTGCGATCAAGGGCGTGTTGCCGCTGTTGTAAACGCCCGGAGCCTGGGGCACTCCGTTCAGCACGAGGGCGGCCACCTGATTCGTCACCGCGAAGTTCAACTTCAACAGGGCACTGTTGGCCACGGTGATGGTTGAGTTCGTGGCCAGCGTGGGTGTGGTGATGACCAGCGTCCCGCCATTGACCGTGGTGTTGCCCGTGTAGGTGTTCGTGCCGGTCAAAGTCAGCGTGCCGGGGCCGGCGCTGGTCAGGGAACCCGTGCCGGAGATGACGCCGCTGTTGGTCTGGTTGGCCGAGCTGGCATAGTTGAACGTGCCGTTGTTGAGGATCAGCCCCGCATAAGCGCCGTTGCCCAGCAGGCCCGCGCCGCCGATCGTCAGCGTCGAGCCCAGCCCGATCGCCGTAGCGCCGGTGCAGGTGTTCGTGGCGGTGAGCGTGAGCGGGCCGCCGACATTGGTCAGGGAACCGGCGCCGGAGATGACGCCGGCCAAGGTCTGGCTGGCCGAACTGGCATAGTTCAGCGCGGCGGTGCTCGAGATTGCGATGGTCCCCGTATAATTGCCGGCGCCCAACTGGCCCGCGCCGCCAATCGTCAGTGTGTTGGTGCTGATGGTCGTGGGGCCGTGGTAGGTGTTCACGCCGGAGAGCGTCCAGCCAACGCCCGTCATCGTGACCCGGGTGTCGCCATTGCCGACACTGGTGTAGCCCGAGGAGTCGGAGATCACCCCGTTGATCACGTTGCCCGTGCTGGTTCCACTCAAAAAGACCGTATCATAGTGGCCCGAAAACAAGGTTTCCTGGTTCACCACATTTGAAATGATCACCGAGGTGGTGGTGGGGTTCAGCGTGGTGTTGTTGCCCCCGCTGCCCGGCAGCCCCAGGCTGCTGAAGCTCAGCAGGTAACCATTGGCCCCGGTGAAGTTGAACGTGCTGACAAAGGCATTGGCCGGCGTGCCGTTGTTCAACGCCCCAAACGCAACGATGTTGCCGGTGTGGCCACTCCCGTTGTTGCCGACATTGATGGTATCAGTAGTGGCTGCGGCATTCAGAGTGATGCTGTTGCCGAGGGCAATGGTGCCGCCGCTGCCGGTGCCGTCGTTGAGAACCTGCAGCGTGGCCGCGCCCAGGTTGATGGGCGAGGCGCCCGGCAGCGCCCCGCTGCCGGCAAATGTCACTGTGCCGGCATTGATCGTGGTGGCATTGGTGTAGGTGTTAACGCCCCCAAGCGTCAATGAGCCCGTGTTGTTCTTGGTTAGTCCGGTTGAGCCGGCGATGCCCCCGCTGCCGCTGATCGTATAATTCTTCGTCGCGTTCACGGTAACGCTCGCAGGACTGACCGTGCTGTTCAACGCCACGGCAATCGGTGAGGCGCCGCTCGCGGTGTCGTCGAACGTCACGATATTGCCGCCCGTATAAAACCCAGGGACGCTATTGTAGTCCTTCCAATTGGCCGAAGTATTAACGTCCCAGGCCCCGTTGCCGACCGCCCACGTCAGTGGGATCGGGCCGGTTCCGGCCGTCGTCACCACCAGGTCCAGAGATTTGTTGGCGACATCGTTGCTCAGGCTGGCCACCATCCCCGCCGGCAGCGCAAAGGCCGTCGCCGGCAGTGGGCCGTTGGTCACACCGGTGTATTTGAGGAGCGGATAGACCCCAACATTAATTCCTACGCTGGAGCGGACGATGAGATTCAACGTGCCATTATTGGTCAGGTTGCCCGTCACCAACAACGGCGCGTTGGTGGCGCTCGGATAGATGCTGCCAAAATTGATGTCCAGGTAGGTCGTCCCGACGCTGTAGGTCAAATTACTGCAGACCCAACGCCCGGCAAACACGCCCGCCAGCACGCCGTTGGTCGCGCCGGCGGCCACGAAAACGGGGTTGTTCGAACTGGAACCTCCCGTTACCCCCAACAGCTCACCAGCCGTTACCAGGATGGAACCGACGCCGGAGTTGGTGCCGGCCAAGGTCTGGCTGGCCGAGCTGGCATAGTTCAGCGTGGCGCCGCTCGCTATCGAAATGTTCCCCGTATAAAGGCCGGCGCCCAACTGGCCCGCGCCGCCAATCGTCAGGGTGCCGGTGCTGATGGTCATGGGGCCGTGGTAGGTGTTCGTGCCGGAGAGCGTCCAGCCAACGCCCGACATCGTGACCCGGGTATCGCCGTTGCCGACACTGGTGTAGCCCGAGGAGTCGGAGATCACCCCGTTGATCACGTTGCCCGTGCTGGTTCCACTCAAAAAGACCGTATCATAGTGGCCCGAAAACAAGGTTTCCTGGTTCACCACATTTGAAATGATCACCGAGGTGGTGGTGGGGTTCAGCGTGGTGTTGTTGCCCCCGCTGCCCGGCAGCCCCAGGCTGCTGAAGCTCAGCAGGTAACCATTGGTCCCGGTGAAGTTGAAGGTGCTGGCCAAGCCATTGGCCGGGGTGCCGTTGTTCAGCGCCCCAAACGCCACGATGTTGCCGGTGTGGCCACTCCCGTTGTTGCCGACATTGATCGTATCCGTGGTGATTGCCGCCGTAAGGGTGATGCTGTTGCCGAGGGCGATGGTGCCGCCGCTGCCGGCGCCATCGTTGAGGACCTGGAGCTGGGCCGGGCCCAGGTTGATGGCCGACCCGCTCGGCAGCGCCCCACTGCCCGCGAATCGCAACAGGCCCGCGTTCACAGTCGCAGCGCCGGTGTAAGTGTTCGCGCCGGAGAGTGTCACCGTGCCGCTGCCGTACTTCACCAGGGAGCCGGATCCCCCGATCGCGGCGGACACGGTGTAATTATTGATGAAGTTATTGAAAGTCATGGAGCCAGGCAAAACCGGGCTGCCACTGCCCACAATGAAGTTCCCGGCGGCGGTATCGTCAAAGGTCACGGCATCACCCGCCACATAGGCTGAAGAACCGGTCCCATTTCGCGTCCAGTTCAACGCGCCGCCGTCCCAAACCCCCGACACGGCTCCTTGCCACACAGACCCGGGCACATAGGAGGTGGCGCTCACGTTCAAGGTCACGCTCGTGGCCCCAACGGTGAGCGTGGCATTGGGATAGGCTGCCTGCAGCGCCAGGGTGCCGCTTCCCGTCTTGGCCGCGTAGGTCATCAACGTATAGGTGCCGGCGGCAATTGAACCGCTGGGAGCGACCAGTTGCACGGTGTTCGCCCCATTCAAATACAGGGTGCCCGCCATGGCGATTTTGTCGTAATTCGCCACGGTTGAGAGGCCAAAGAACAGCGTATTGCCATTAAGGGTCAAAGCGTTGGTGGCGTTGATGCTTAATGTGAGTGTGCCCAGGCTGGTCTCGGAGGCGCCGGGGGCCAGAAAGCCACCCGCTGCGACATTGACCCTGTTCGAAATCGTGCCCGTGCCGCCCAGGGTTGCCCCGCTGGCCACCGTCACGAGACCGGTCGTGTTGTTCAAACCATTGAGGAACAAGGCACCGCCGTTCACATTGATCGAACCGGGGTTGTAATCCGTGCCCGTGAAAATCTCGGTGCCGGTGCCGAGCTTGTTCAAGGTAATAGTTCCGGTGGAAGGGTAGGTAATGTCTCCGGTAAAAGTGCCGCTGCCGTTGTTGACCCCGAAATTAAAGGTGCCGCCACCGGTGTATCCATCGGTGAGCGTTCCTGGACCCGTCAGGGCGTCCACATAAACCGCAGAACCATTCCAATTATCGAAGGTCGCTCCCGCGGCGATGTTCAGCCCGGCCAGGTTGGTCGTCCAGTTTTGACTCGTGTTGCCGCCATTAATCACCCTCCCCGAATTTATATTGATGGTGCCGCCGGTCATGCCCACATTAAACTTGGCGCCGCCACTGATATTCACAAGGCCGAGGCCATTTCCACTCCCGGGATCGAATTGGAGTGTGCCGTTGCCGGCGATCGTTATTCCGGAGCCAAACGAATTGGCAAAAGTTGTTCCCGAGACCGTGCCGCCGTAGTTGATGCTCAAGGTCGCGCCGCTGGCGATGGTGAAGGTCCGGCTGATTTGGCTGTTCAAGTTCGCCGCGCTGGCCAGGTTCAACTGGCCGCTGTTGACGTTGATGTTGCCGGTAAACGTGTTGTTGCCGGAAAGTGTCAAAGCGCCCGGCCCAGACTTGATCAAGGTGTTGGTGCCCGCAATCACCGCAGTGATGTTCGCGCTCTGATTGTCGACCGCGATGGTCGTGGCATTGGTGCCCGCCAGGGTGAGCGACCCGCCGCTGCCGGGATCAATCTCCCAGCCGTAGTTGTTCCCCACGTCCCCAAACTTCAGATTGCCAATCGTCCACACGCCATCCAGCGTGACATACACCAGACCGGAAAGGGGCAGCGTGCTGAAATCCGCCGTCGCATTGGCCCCGTTGCCCACGACATTGTTGGACCAGTTGCCCGTCGTCGCCCAGGAACCGCTGCCCAGATTCGTCCAGGTCGGTATCGCAATCGTTTGGAAGAGCGCACTCGCCACCGCGCTGGACGCATAGCCAGTCTTGAAAGCGAAAGCCTGGATGGTCATGCTGGGCGTGTTCACCGGCACCATGACCGTGAGCCCACTGGGGCCGGACGGGGAATTGGTGGTCGGCACGCTGCCATCCGTCGTGTAATAGATGGTCGCGCCCGGCGTCAGGCACGTGATGGTTATCGTTTGCGCCCCAACATATCCACCCGCGGGCGGATTGAAGATCGGTACGGCGGCGGTATTAGCCACCATGAGGTAGCCCGTCGTCAGCAATTGGGACGCATCCCAGCTCAATCCGGCCGGCAAAGCGGGCAGGATGAGAGAGTCAAAGGCGCCCTGGATGGCGGAACCGCTGAAGAGCTGGAATCTGTCACCGGCTGCCAACTGGTTGGTGTCGCTGGTGACATTGGTGACCACCAGCGTGCCATGGAACGTCGTCCCGGCGATGAATCCGGCAAGCAAGTCGCTGGCGGTGGCGCCGCCGGTCTTGGTGATGCCCATGAAGTTCGTGCTGCCGGGGCTGAAGGTCAGCAGGTTGTAGAGGGTCAGCGTGCCGACGCCCGCGCCCAGGTTCACCCCCAGCGTCCCGCCGCTATTGATCGTCACCGGGCCGCCAATCAAGCCTGAGCCGCCCAGGGCGCCCCCCGCATTGACGGTATAATTGCTGGTTGCCAGGGAGAAGTCGCCGTTGACGAGCATCTTGCCGGCGTTGACGGTGATGAAACCGGCGGCGGCATTCTGTCCCGTGAAAACCTGGGTGCCGGTACCGCTTTTGACCAGGTTAATGGGGGCGACCGCAAGGGCCCCAATAGCCCCGTCGAATTCGCCACTGCCATTGTTCACCCCGATAATCAGGGTATTGCCCGGACCAAGGATAGTGCCCGAAGCACGATACCCATCGGTGAGGGCCCCGGCACCCGTCAGGGCATCAATATAAATCACACCACCATTCCAGGCATCGAACGCCGCGCCGGAGACAATGTTCATCCCGGCCTTGTTGTTCGTCCAGTTTTGACTGTACCAACCGCCATCAACCACAGTCCCCGAATTAACATTGATCACACCGCCGGTCATGCTCAGATTAAGATTGTTGGCGCCATTTGCACTCACCAAGCCGATGTAACTTCCACTCCCGGGATCGAACTGGAGCGTGCCGTTGCCAGCCACCGTTATTCCAGAGCCGAAAGCGGCGCCCCCCGCCACACCCTCAGTCGGACCGCCGTAGGCGATGTTCAAGGTCGCGCCGCTGCCAATGGTGAAGGTCCGGTTGGTGGCATTGTTCAGGTTTGCCGCATTGGCCAGGGTCAACTCGCCGGTCGTGACATTGATGTTGCCGGAAAAGGTGTTGGCACCGTTGAGGATCAACGTGCCGGCCGTGGTCAAGTTGTTGGTGCCCGCAATCTCGGCGTTGATCGTCGCCGTCTGGTTGCTGACCGTGATGATCGAGTTGCCGACCGCCAGGGTGATCGGCCCGCCACTGCCAGGGTCAATCTGCCAGCCATAGCTGTTCCCCACGTCCCCAAACTTCAGATTGTCAACCGTCCACGCGCCATCCAGCGTGACATCCACCGGACTGGAAAGGGTCAGCGTGCTGAAATCCACCGTCGCATAAGCCCCGTTGCCAATCACATTATTCAACCAGTTTTCCGGAGTCGCCCAGGACCCGCCGGCCGGATTCGTCCAGACCGCCACCGGGACAGTCTGGTAGGTCGCAGTGGCCACCTGGCTGTCCACAAAGCCGGTCTCGTGTCCGAATGCCTTGATGGTCAGGCTGGGTGTGTTCGCCGGCAACGTGATCGTCAACCCGCTGGGGCCGGACAGTGAACTGGTGGTCGGCACGCTGCCATTGGTCGTATAATAGATGGTCGCCCCCGGGGTTATGCAAGTGATGGTCACCACCTGCGGCCCGACATATTCCCCCGAACCGGGACTTAGGAGCGGCAAAGCGACGGTAGTACTATCATATACCCGGATGAAGCCAGCCGCCATCAATTGGGTAGTATCCCAGCTCAATCCGGCCGGCAACGGGGGCAGGACAAAGTTATTAAAGCCGCCATTGGCGCCGGAACCGTTGAAGAGCTGGAAGGTGTCATCCGCTGCCAGCTTGCTGCTGTCGGCGGTGACATTGGTGACCACCAATGTGCCGGCGAACGTCAGGGCGCCGAACCCGGCGATCGAGTCGTTGGTGATGCTGCCCTCGGTCTTGGCGATGCTCATGAAGTTCGTGCTGCCGGGGCTGAAGATCAGTGTATTGTTGATCGTCAGCGTGCCGACGGACGCGCCCAAACCCACCCCTAGCGTGCCGCCGCTGTTGATCACGACCACATGGCCAATCGTGCCGGTGCCGCCCAGGGTGCCGCCCGCATTCACGGTGTAACCATTGGTATTGGCCGCGGCTGCCGTGGTGAAGTTGCCATTGATGAGCAGCGTGCCGCCGTTGACGCTGATGGTGCCGGCGTTGACATCTGCTCCCGTAAAAATCTGGGTGCCACTGCCGGCCTTGACCAGGCTAATGTTGTAGTTTCCAGCAATGGGTCCGTCGAATTCGCCACTGCCGTTGTGGACCCCGATATTCATCGTAGCCGCCCCTTCCGTATCGGTGAGAGTTCCGTAACCGGTCAACGCATCAACATAAATCGCCGCCCCGTTCCAGGCATTGAAGGTCGCTCCTGAGACGATGTTCATCCCGGCCAGATTGGCCACCCAGCTTTGACTCGTCCAACCGCCATTGATCAGGGTCCCCGAATTAACATTGATGAGACCGCCGGTCATGCTCAAAATAAAATTCGCGCCACCACTCACATTCACCAGGCCGAGGCCATATCCAATCCCGGGATCGAACTGGAGTGTGCCGTTGCCGGCCACCGTTATTCCAGAGCCAAAAGAAGCGCCAAAAGTTGTTCCCGAGACCGTGCCGCCGTAGGCGATGCTCAAGGTCGCGCCGCTGCCGATGGTGAAAGTCCGGCTAATGCCGCTATTCAGGTTCGCCGCGTTGGCCAGGTTCAACTGGCCGCTGTTGACGGTGATGTTGCCGGTAAAAGTGTTGTTGCCGGAAAGGGTCAAGGTGCCCGGCCCAGTCGTGACCAAGCTGCTCGTGCCCGCAATCACCGCGCTGATGGTCGCGTTCACGCCTACGCCCAGGTTGTTGACAGTGATGCTTGAGGAGGGGCCGGCCAGAGTCAGGATGTTTCCGCCCCCAGTGCCATTGTCATCCAGAATCCAATTGGCGGCGGGGTTGGCATCCCTATTGCCGAAAATGAGCGCCGTCAGTGTATGGGACGCGTCCAGGTGAACATTGTTGTCGGCGGTGATGTCAATCTGGCTGAAGTCGGCCGTGGCGCCACTGCCGTCGGCCACAATGCCGTTCAACCAGTTTCCAGCGCCGCTCCACAGGCCGTCGCTGGCGGTCTGGGTCCAAGTGCCGCTCTGGGCATGTAGCAGGGAGGGGGTGGCGAGCGCCATCAAGAGAATAGCCAGGGGAATAAACAGGATCCTTGTTGTTTGTTTTGTGCTCATTTTCATATACTGTAATTAAGGCAGGTTCTTCCGGTCAACTGGCGAGAATAATAGGGGAACGGGAGGTCGGGAGTCAAGTCAATAAAAGTTCTTTTTGGGCTGGACTCTGCCCGGTGGCGGGTGCAGCGCCGGGGCGTGGAAAAGAGTCTGGTCATGCTTTGATTTTACCCCGGGTGCGTGTGCCGGAGTTGGCCAGCCACCTACAGGGGAGACGGCAGGCACGCAGCCTCGGTGCGGTCGATAATGAGCTCCCGTTGCGGGTGGCGACAGAAACGGCTACTGCCGTAGGTCATGGCATACGGGCAGTGCTGCGCCCGGCTGACACGGCAATTGGCAGACTCTTTGATGTGCTCCATCCTGCGGGCGCGGCAGTCGGGGCCGATTCCCACGCTCACCGGTGGCGCCGGTTCCGCGTGAACGAGCTTCTTATCGGATGGGTCGCTGTCTGGCACAGGGTGTCGGAGGGTGAGTCTTCAGTGTGGAACGGCTTTGAGGGGTGGATCGCTAGGCATGGGTTGGCTGCCTTGGCCTTGCAGGCAGCCATCGAGGACGCCGCGATCTTCGTCGCAATGGAGCGCGGGCATGCAATGACCCTCTCACACGTTCGACGGTTCCGCAACTGGCGCGCCAGCAAAGCGCCACAGCATCTCCGTCTGTTCCTGCCCCTTCTTTTTGGGCTTGGGCGCCTTCTTGAACTCCTCATCCACGGCGGCGACGTTTGACGGGCGTTCGATGCCCTTATCTTCGCGACGAGCCTCGTAAACTTGCTGGCAGTCGCCCGCCGCCTTTGCTAAACACTTTCCCCATGAACCGGCTCCTCTTCGGCGACGACCTGGGTTGGCTGCGCCACCCCAAGGAATTCCCCGACGCCAGCGTTGACCTCGAATACCTCGCCCCGCCGTTCAATTCCAACGCCGATTACAAGGTCCTCTTTCGTGAAGTGCCCGGCGAGGCCAGCCAGGCACAATTCCAGGCCTTCACTGATACCTGGAGCTGGGCCGCCGCCGCCGAGGCTTATTATCAGTTTATCGACACAATCGAAGGCTTGCTGGACAACACGGAGCGCGTAGATGTGCCACCGCAGACGAATCCCTTTGCCAAAGCCCAGCGAGAAGCCAAGCCGCAGAAGCAGACTGACCGGATCTAGTCGGCAGTGCCAGCGTCGCAATATGAAACACGTGCGAGACCAAAACCGAAACCTAAGTTGTTCTTTGCGATGAACTATTTTGTCACACACCTCGAATGCGCCCTGTGCGGGAAAACCTACGACGCCAACCAGATCCAGACCCTCTGCCCGGCGTGCCAGCGGCCCCTCTGG
>OBLU010006249.1_pt1 | contig 10620 bp, 6 predicted proteins | sample 1518681 | NCBI WGS metagenome assembly OBLU01 (sample SAMEA3539304, study PRJEB22396) | soil metagenome | biome: tundra; feature: field; material: soil | place: USA | collected 2010-05 | depth 0.15 m
GGGCCGTGACGCGCTCGACGTTGCCCATCAGGCCGGCGGGGTCCTTGAAGACGTTATGGTTGATGCGCTGGAATATGTAGCGCATGGGGCTGCCGGCCTGGTCGAAGACAGCGGCGTAGGTGTCGTTGATATGGCCGCTGCCATAGGGCGCCCCCTCCTGGAAGTCGCCGCAGATTTGGAAGTCGGCGGCGACCGAGCGCAGGTCGTGTTTCGGCATGGTCGCAACCATGGGAAGGCTCAGTTCCAAAGCCGCTCGGGATACTCGCCGGCGCGCACCAGCGCCCGGATGCTCTCCATCACGACGGGGCGGTCCTCGCGGTAGGTCACGCCAAACCAATGGTTCGGTGTGGGCAGCACCTTGACGCGAGCCTGCCCTTGCTTGATCTGCGCGTTAACGGCGGTCGGCAGGTAGAACTCCGCTTTAGGGTTGGCGTCGTTGCGGTCCAGAAACTCACTGAACTGGCGGCGCAGCCCGCCAAAGAGTCCCAGCGTGAACCCCCAGCAGTTCATGGAGACTATCTCCTGCCCGGTCAGGTTCCGGAAGCTGCCATCGGGCTCCTTGTTGCGAGCGCCGCCGGGCTGCTTTTCAATCGCAGTCAGTTCTTCAACGGCTGCCAGGTTGCCTTCAGCGTCCGTCTGGCAGAGGCCACGCGCCACCGTGCCGTGCTCGGACAGCGTCCGGTCCAATTGGAAACCCACCATGGCGAATACGTCAGGGTTGGTCGAAACAGGCTGCGCCAGGAACCGCGCAAGCGCGCGGAAGGACTCCGCGCCGTAGAAGTCGTCCGCGTTGATGACGGCGAAAGGCCGGTCCAGGGACGGAGCCGCGCACAGTACGGCATGGCCGGTGCCCCAAGGCTTGGTGCGGTCGCGGGGCACGTAACGCCCCGGCGGCACCATGTCGAGTTGCTGGAAGGCGTAATCGACGTTGACGTACCTCGCGAAACGGCGGCCAAAGGTCTCCCGGAAATCCTGCTCGATCTCCCTGCGAATGACGAAGACGAACTTTCCGAAGCCGGCCTGCTTCGCATCAAACACCGCGTAGTCCAGAACCGCCTCGCCGCCCGGGCCGACGGGCTCCATCTGTTTCAATCCGCCGTAACGGGCGCCGACGCCAGCGGCCAGGACAACTAATGCAGGGGCTGCGCTCAAAAGTCTGCGCGACACGCTACGTAAGCCAAAGGAAGGCGCAAGCCCAAAATGCCCATTCGAGCTTTCTAGACTTCCAGGCGATCTCCGGAACGCGCGACCAGGAGATATAGCGCCGGCATGAGGAAAACGCTGATCAAGAGCCGCGAGAACAAGCCGCTGACGATGACCAGCGCAAAAGGCCGCTGCGAATCGGTGCCCACCCCGGTGGCCAGAGCGGCCGGCAACAGTCCCAAGGCGGCCACGAGAGCAGTCATTATGATCGGGCGCAGCCGCAGAATCGCGCCCTCCCGCGCGGCCTGCTCGATGCTCGTGCCGCCGCGACGCAGCTCATTCACGTAAGAGATATAGACGACGGCCGTCTGCACCGAGACGCCAAACAGGGCAAGAAAGCCAATGCCCGACGAAACTGAAAAGGGCGTGTGGGTCAGCCACAACGCCACGATCCCGCCGACCGGCGCCGAGAGCACTACTCCCAGCACGGTGATGAAGGGGAATTTCAGATTGCTATAGAGCGCAAACAGGATCAGGAAAATGAGGAACAGGGTTAACGGCAGAATGATATTCAGTTGGCGCCGCGAAGAGGTGTATTCCGTGTATTCGCCGCCCCAATCGGCGCGATAGCCTTCCGGCAACTTGACCTTGGCTTCGACCTGCCCAATGGCGTCCTGCACAGCCCCGGCGAGGTCGCGTCCTTCCACTGAGAACTGAACGCCGATGTAGCGCGAGTTATCCTGGCGGTAAATGAAAGACGCGCCGTTCGCCACCTGGATATCGGCGAACTCGCCGAGCGGGATCTGCTGACCGCCGGGCGTGGAAACCAGAATGTTCCGGATTTCCTCCGGATTATCCCGGTATTGCTGCTCCAGGCGCACGATCAAGTCGAACTGCTTTTCCCCCTGCACCACCTGGGTCGCCACATCGCCGCCGATGGCCGCCTGGATCAGGCCGTTGATGTCGGAGACGTTCAACCCATACCGAGCGATCCTGGCCCGGTTGATCTTGATGGTGAGGCTCGGCTGTCCAAGCTCCTGGACAAGCGTCACTTCCTTGATACCGCGCACCTGTTCCAGCACGCGCTTGATGGCCCTGCCCTTCTGCTCCAGCGTGTCCAGGTCGGAACCGAACACTTTGACGGCCAAGGCGCTTTTCAATCCTGTTTCCGCTTCGTCCACGGCGTCTTCCGCCGGTTGGGTATAGTTGAAGATGATGCCGGGAAACACCTGGAGCTTTTTGTTAACGGCCTCAGTCAGCTCCCGCTTCGTGCGGTAAGGGCCCGTCCACTGCGAATAGGGCTTGAGGCCCACGTAGAACTCCACGTTGAAGAACCCCGTCGGATCCGTGCCGTCGTCAGGCCGGCCGTGCTCCGAGGCCACGATCGTGACCTGCGGAAACGAGCGCAGAATCTCGCGCACCTTGGGCGCGATCTTCCGCGATTCATCAAACGAAATGGTGTAGGGCATCGTCGCGCGGACCCAGAGGGCGCCCTCATCCAGGTGCGGCATGAATTCCGCGCCGATGCGGGGAACAAGCAGCAGGGAACCCAAGACCAGCATCGTCGAGGCCAGGGTGGTTCCCCAGGGATGCGCCAGGCAAACATCGAGTCCCTTGGTGTAAAGGGATTTGATGCCTTCATAGACGGGATTGCGCCGCTCGCGCACGCCCTTCCGCATAGCCCAGGAACAGAGCACCGGCAGCACTGTCAGCGTGACAATCAAGGAGCCGACCAGCGCAAAAATCATCGTGTCCGCCATCGGCGTAAACAATTTGCCAGAAGGCCCGGACAGGACGTAGATCGGCAGAAAACCCGCCACGATCACGGCGACGGCGTAAAAGATCGGCCGATCCACTTCCGCCGCCGCCACGGCGATGATTTCCCGGATCTTGTAGGACTCCCCTCGCCGCAGGGCGACCTGACGAAAGATGTTTTCCACCATCACCACGGCGCCGTCCACCAAGATACCGAAATCGATCGCGCCGATGGAGAGCAGGTTGGCCGAGACGCCCTGGACGTGCAGACAGATGAACGCGAATAGCAACGCCAGCGGGATGGCGGTAGCGACAATCAATCCGGCGCGGAAATCATACAAAAAGAACACAAGCACCACGACCACCAGCAGCATGCCGCGCAATAGGTTCCGCTCAACAGTCTCGGTCGTCAGCGCGATCAAATCGCTGCGATCATAAAACGGGAGGATCTTGACGTCCTTGGGCAGGACCTTTTCGTTGAGTTCTTTCGTCTTCGCCTCGACCCGTTTGAGAACCTTCTGCGTTTGTTCCCCTGTGCGCATCAAAATGACGCCTTCGACGGCGTCGTCCTGATCCTGGTAGCCAAACTGGCCCAGGCGCGGGGCATGGCCTATCACCACTTTTGCCACGTCCTTGACCAGGATCGGGGTGCCATCGTGGACGGCCAGCACCACGTCGTTGATGTCCTCCAGCGTCTCCAAGCGGCCCAGACCGCGCACGTAATAGAACTGGCCGCCCTGCGAGTAGAATCCGCCGCCCGCGTTGCCGTTGTTGGCGCCCAGCGCGCTTTCCACCTGCGCCACCGACAATCCAACCGCGGCGATCTTCACTGGGTCGAGCAGCACCTGGTACTGCATGGTTTCACCGCCCAACCCCGAGTCTTCCGCCACGCCGGGAACAGATTTGTATTGGCGCTCCACGATCCAATCGTCGATCGTCTTCAGCTCCATTGGCGACCGGTCGGGGCTCTGCAGCACGTAGCGATAGATCAAGCCCGAAGGCGAAAAGAGCGGCGACACCGACGGCGTCACGCCGCTGGGCAAGCTGAGCTCGGGAATCCGATTGAACACCCGCTGGCGGGCGTAGTAGTTATCCGTGCCGTCGTGAAACGTGAGGATGACGTCGGATAGCCCATAGAGTGAAATCGACCGCAGCGTCGTCATGCGCGGGATGCCGTTCATTTCCACTTCCACGGGCACCGTGATAAGCCGTTCCACTTCCTCGGCCGCATGTCCCGGCCATTGGGTGATGATCTCAACCATGGGTGGCGAAAGATCGGGGTAGGCATCCACCGACAGTTGGTTCAACGACCACGTGCCGGCGCCGGTCAGCACGAGCGTCATGAGGATGACGAGAAAGCGCTGCCGCAGCGAGGAGGCCACGATCCGGTGGATCATCGAGGCCGTTCTCGGCTCGGATTCGGGCGGGGGCAGATTGTCGCTCATTGATTTTGCAGGAATTGAACGAACAGCCCGCCTTCCACCACAATCCGGTCGCCGGCTTTGAGACCGGAGGTGATTTCAATCCGATCCCCTTCGCGATAGCCCAGCGCCACGCGCTGCCGCCCAAAGCTGCCGTCGGGCTGCGCGACATAAACGAACGGCAGGTTTTCTTCGTCGCGCAGAATCCCCGATACCGGCACCAGCAGGCCGGCGCTTTCCGTGCGCGAATGAATCAGCACGCGGACGTACATCTGTTTCTTGAGAATGCCGCCCGGATTCTCGACCACCACACGAACTGCCACGGACCGTGTGTCCGGATCGACTAGAGCCGAGATGTTGCCCACCGTACCGGAGAAATGTTCCGAAGCGTTGCCCGTCAGCACTTCGGCGGGGTCGCCGAGGCTGACCGAATCAAGGTCCGGACCGAAGAGGTGTGCCATTACCCAGACCCGGGAGAGATCGGCGACCGTGAAACACGGCGTGGTGCCTGCTTCCAAAAGCTCTCCAGGCGTGATGGGCCGTTCCACCACGGTCCCGGCGATCGGGGAGCGAATCATGCCCGGGACGCGCGAAATCGGCTTGCCTGCTTGAATCGCTTTGATGGTCTCAGGAGCCACTTTGAGCGAAACGAGCTGTTGCAGGGCGGCCTCGGCATCGGCTTCAGCATTGGCGGCATCCGTCTTGGCCTGTTCGGCTTCACGCAGGGTGATGCCGTGTTGCCCGATCAGTTGCTGGTCCATATCGGCAAGTTGTCTGGTGGTTTTGGCTGTCGCGAGCGCCTTGCGATATGCGCTGACGGCCGAGGCGAAGTCCGGTGAGTCAACCTCCGCCAACGCCTGCCCCTCTTTAACCTGCGCGCCCAGGGAAACCAACAGTCGTGAGACGGGGCCGGACATCGGCGCCAGGATTGTTGTGGCTTGGTCCTCGTCAAAGTCAACCGTGCCTGTAGTGTCCACGGTCTTGTGGAACTTGGAGGACTCAACTGCATAAAGATGAAGAGTCTGACGCTGAGCCGCCGTCAGCGTTACGTTGCTGGCCGTGATGGAGGACGCCGCCGGGTTGCTGTCAGGCTGAGATGAACAGCCCGCGAGCAGGCAGGCCCCAAGCGCGACGGAAATATTGGTTTTCATGGTCAATCTTGTTTCAGTTCCGCGCGGTTCCACCATCCGCCGCCCAGAGCCTGAAATAACGCCGCGGTATCGGCGAAACGATTCGCCTGGGCCTCCACGAGGTTGAGCCGGGCTTGCTGATAGGTTTGTTCCGCGTTTAAAAGGGCCAGGTAACTGCCATAGCCGACTTGGAGTTGTTGCCGGGAAAGCTCTAGCGTCACCTTGGCAGCAGCGGCGGCGGCGGCCGCGGCTTTCAGCGCGGCCGCGTCCTGTTCGAGCGCGTGCAAAGTGTCCGCGACATTCTGACAAGCGGTGAGGACCGTGCTGCGATATTGTTGGGCCGCCTGAACGTAGGCGGCCTTCGCGGCCCGCTCGGCATGAAGCAGCGCACCGCCCTGAAAAATAGGTTGCGTCAGTGCGCCGCCCACCCCCCAAAAGCCGGTGCCGGACGTGAACACCTGATCGAGCGCCAGTGCGGTGCTGCCGGTTTCGGCCGTGAGGGTTATATTCGGCAGCCGGTTCGCGGTGGCGATTCCGATCTGGGCACTCGCGGCATGCATGTTCGCCTCGGCTTGAAGAACATCCGGACGTTGCTGCACGAGCTTTGAGGGGAGGCTCACTGGCAATTGTTCCGGCAAATGCAGGCTGTCAAGCTCGAATGTTTCGCCCTGCTGGCGGCTTGGGAAGTCGCCGCCCAGAGCCGCCAGAAGGTCGCGTTGCAGTGCCAATTGCTTGAGCAATAGCGGGAGCGCGGCGGTCATCTGCGCCAGTTGCGATTCCTGCGCGGCGACATCGAGCCCGCTGGCATAACCCTTTGCCAATTGGTATCGCACGATTTGAAGCATGTTGGAGCTGATGCCGATAAGCTCGCGTGTCGTCTCAATCTGCGCCCGCAGCGTCGCCTCCTGGACCGCCGCTACAACAACATTGGCGCTCAGCGTGAGATACGTCGCGATCATTTGAAAGCGCACCCCTTGTTCCTGCGCTTTAAAGGACTCGACCGTTCGCCGGGTCAGACCAAATACATCGGGCACGTATGAAACGCTGACTTGGGGAGTGAAAAGATCATATTGGAATATATTGGCGTTCGGCGTGGGCGCGATTACTTCGGACTGCCTCTGGCGGCTCGCGGAGAATGCTCCGGCGATACTGGGATAAAAGGCGCCCCGCTGTGCCCGCAGGTTTTCTCGAGCCACCACCAGCGCCGCTTGCGCCGCCTTTAGGTCGGGATTGTTGGTGAGCGAGCGCTCAATCAAATCATTCAGCGGCTTCGAGTGGAATAGGTCCCACCACTTTGCCGGAATCTCCAACCCTTCAACAAACCGTTGTGCTTCCCCCCCGGCAGTGTTTGGTGTGCTGGTGGTGGTCTCGAGCGGACTGGAGGTATAGCTGTTGACCGGCGGAGCATCTGGCCGCTTGAAGTTCGGTCCGACGGCGCAACCGGCGAGAAGCGAAGAAACCAGGATTAGCGCCCAACCGGCAACGTATGGCTTACAAATTGGCCTCATGCTGGTCAAAACCCATCAAGCCGGGAGCGCGGTGCCGTCGCCGGAAATGCGGGACCCGGTTTCATGAATTGCTGGTTTGATTCGCTGGCGCGGTCAAGACCGGGCTCAGCTCGACTCTGGATATTCTCATGTCTTCACTACAAAAGGCTTGTTGGACCACACGACGCCATGCCGTTAACAGCAAGGCAGTCACAGTAGAAAACGAACGGGGGAAGAAGCTATAACCGCGGTGGAGCGCGGCTGGGAGAAAAGAAATAATTGAAGCGCGAAGCCAGCGGGGTTTCCGAGGCCAAGACACCGCAAATCAGGAAAACGCAAGCAGTGGCGACAATAGGGCTTGTGTCCGCTACGTTGAGTTGCCCGCTGGCCAGCGCACAAATGATGCAGAAGTGATTGTGATGATCGCCGTCAGCCTGGAGCCGTTGGTGCAGCGACGGGCTGGCGGCAATGGCTCCGAGAACCATCACTAGCAAAAGCGCGAATACCGCCGTGACTGTTTTTGCAGTCCGGCCAAAACCCAAACAGATCCGGTTTCGCCGCAGGGTACTCGTGTCAATATCCAACCACATATTCCCCTTCAGCGCAAGCGCAGAAATTAGGATAATTAGGGTTTTAAGGCTGGCATTGGCTCTAGTCTCTTTATGCCGCCCGAGTATCGTGCCCGACGGGTCAGGAATACAGCCGGCACTTTTCTCACCTGTTCCTGTTGCGCTCGATCTCCTTAAAGAGCCAAGCCTTGGCGTGGGCCCAGTAATTATCGGCCGTGCGGGCGGAAATGCCCAGAGCCACCGCCGCCTCTTCCAGGGTCATGCCAACAAAATAGCGCAGCTTCACCAAGTCTGCTTCGGCCTTGTTTAAAAGGACGAGCTTGTCGAGCGCTTCATTGACGTCGAGGATCTCTTCGTCCTCACAAGGCGCGGCGATTTGCAACTCATCGAGTTCCACCACCCGCTGGTCCCCACCATGACGAAGGGCTCGTTTGCGTCGAGCCTTTTCAATAAGTATTCGACGGATGGCCTCGGCGGCTGCGGAAAAGAAGTGAGAGCGATTGGCGAATCGCGGGTTGTCCTTGCCTACCAGACGCAGCCAGGCTTCATGCACCAGCGCGGTGGGTTGCAAGGTCTGGTTGGGCCCTTCCTTGGCCATTTTGGCCGCCGCCAGTTTGCGCAGCTCTCCGTAAACCAGCGGCAGCAGTTCGTCGGCGGCTTTCGGGTCGCCTTGATCGATTGACTCGAGAATGCGGGTAACGTCGCTCAACGGACAACTCTTAGCAGACACCGCGGAATTGCGAAAGAGATTCTCACCAACGCGGGTTCGGCGTGGGAAAGGCGCTCGTTTGAGCATGCCCCTTAAAAATATTGCGCCTTTCGGTCTGCAATTTCGCATTGATAGGCAAAGAACAGTATTCGATTGGCAATCTATGCGAGTGGAGAAGCGGCTGAATCCGGCAAAATGCAGTATATGAACTTTGGACTTATAAAGCGTGCCCTGGCGCTCATGGGTGTATCCCTGGCCTCCGTTGCCGGAGCGCACCCTTACGCCTCGGGTCTTACCAACAACAACGGCGTCATCTCCTGGGTGCTCAACGAAGCAGCCACGGACGTCAAAGTTGCTTTCGACAGCGGTACGACTACCGTGGACTACGGGAGAGGGCTCGCCGTGGGCATCAATAGTTTTGCCTTGGGTACCCATAGCAACTTTTCCATTGTCGTTTACAAAGTGGGTTCCAATGCGCTCAATCAAATCAGCAGCGACGCCAATATTTACAACAGTTTTCATGCCCCACGCGGCGTGGCCGTCAACCAGAACCCCAAGACTCGCAATTTTGGCCGCATCTATGTCGCCAATGCCAATGGCGGCAGCGCGGGTCCGCGCCCCAACACCACCAAGGGAATCTACGCCCTCGACGCCGCTTCGGAGGACTGCCTGGGCCTGGGCAACGTCGCGGCGACGGCGGGCATCTATTTGGGCGCCAGCACCACCTACTCTCCTTACAAATTGTGCGTGGGCTCGGATGACGCACTCTACGTCGGCGACGCTTCCACCGGCACTATCGGCGGGGTTTGGCGGGTGGACGCCAACCTCACGACCTCCGCCGACATTTTTGTGCTGGCCAATCCCGGCAACAACACCGCGAGCTCAGGCTTTAACTATGGGCGCGCCGTCGGCACCCCGAACGTCACTGGCTCATTGGCTGCGGGCAACCTCGTCCTGACGATGACCGCGTGGGACTTGAATCTCATGAACCCGCCGGGCACATACTTCCCTACCCCCACAGGCTACCAAAACATCTACCGATACAATATCCGCGGCGGCCCGTTGCCATGGACAGGCTTCCCCACCGTGGTGACGAATCCGATTGCCATCGGCAACGTCAATTCGGTGGTCATGGATGCCCAAGTCGCTCCAGACGGAAAGTACTTCATCACCGCCCACCGCAACAGTCCTTCGGACGGCACGACCAACGTCTGCGTTCTGGACAGCACGGGAACAACCGTGCTGTGGGATTCAAAGACGCAGAGCGCCGCTTATTTTGGCGATCCGGTCAACGACCACCTTTGCATCGTTAATTATTCAATAGCCGTTTCCCCGGACGACAAATATGTGCTCATTCAAGGCGCGGCAAATAATAATTTCCTTCTGATGTCGCTGACCAACGGGATTCCAGACATCTCCACACTGACGTTCAACAGCACGGTTGGAACGGGCGGTGGTTCCACCTGCTATGCCTCGACCTGGGATGCGGCCGACAACATCTACGTCACCAGCGGCGGATCGGATACCTTGCGCATTCTTTCCCCAGGCATGACCACGACCTGCGTCACGAGCAACGATGCAACCTGCACCAACGGCAGTTTCCAAATGACCGCCACGTCTGCCGCCCTGGCCGCGATTCAAACGCAACCGACCAACCAAACCGCGCAATGCTCCGGCAACGCCTCGTTCTCTGTCAGCGCCTCCGGTGTGGGGCTCAATTATCAATGGTATCTGGCAGGAACAGGGGCGGTTAGCGGCGCGACCAACGCGGTCTTGATGCTGAGCGGATTATCCACGGCCCAGTCGGGCGCGAGTTATACGGTCATCGTCAGCAACACATTGAACAGCGTCACTAGCCAGGTTGCCGTATTGACCGTCATCGATACGGTTCCCCCCGTGGTGACGCTGAACGGCAGCGCGACGATCAGCCTCCTTCAAGGCACGCCGTTCACCGATCCGGGCGCAACCGCTATGGACTCATGCGCCGGCAGCGTGCCCGTGACGACCAACGGGGCGGTCGATGTGAATTCTGCCGGCACGTATCAACTTTCCTACGTGGCTGCCGATCCCAGCGGAAATTCAGCCACCAATAATCGCACGGTGGTCGTTCAGTCCACCAACGGACCGCCCGTTATTGTGCAACAACCCTCCAATCAGATCGCGCAATGCACCTTGCCAGCGATTTTCACGGTCATCGCGGCGGGCGCCGCGCCTCTGAGTTATCAATGGTACCATGGCGCGGTCACTCTTGCCGACGGAGGCGGGATTTCCGGCTCCTCAACCGCGACGCTCACCTTGAGCGGCGCGCTGCTTTCGCAAGCAGGCAGTTACACGGTCATAGTAACCAACAGCCTCAACAGCGTCACCAGCCAGGTGGCAACCCTGACCGTGAATGACGCGACGACT
>OBLU010006250.1_pt1 | contig 10620 bp, 10 predicted proteins | sample 1518681 | NCBI WGS metagenome assembly OBLU01 (sample SAMEA3539304, study PRJEB22396) | soil metagenome | biome: tundra; feature: field; material: soil | place: USA | collected 2010-05 | depth 0.15 m
TCAGGTCTGATCTCCGGCCATAGTGACCTCGCCATCGGCACCCGCCTGGCGCCCGGCTCCCGCGTCGTGCGCGGCCGCAAGCGCGAGCTGATCTCGCGCACCTACAACCGCCTGCTGCGGATCTCGCTGGGCGCCCGGTTCTCCGACGCCCAGTGCGGTTTCAAGGCGATCACGGCCGACGCAGCGCGCCGCCTGCTGGCAACCGTGGAGGACCAGGCCTGGTTCTTTGACACCGAACTGCTGATGGCGGCCCAGCGCCAGGGGCTGCGGATCCACGAGGTGGCAGTCGACTGGGTCGACGATCCCGACTCCCGTGTTGACATCGTTAGCACTGCGATGGCCGACCTGCGCGGCGTCGTGCGCCTGCGGATGCAGGGACCGGTGGCGCGCTTTTTGGCCATCGGTGTGGCCTCCACGATCGCCTACGCCGTCCTGTTCCTCGCCCTGCGAGCTTGGCTGGGCGCCGGCGCAGCCAACGCGCTGGCTCTGGCGATCACCGCCGTGGCCAACACCCAGGCCAATCGCCACTTCACGTTCAGGATCCGTGGCCGCGCCGGCCTCTTACGGCAGCAGGCCGCGGGCGCGCTCGTGTACCTGATCGCGCTCGGCCTGACCGACGGCGCGCTGAGCGTGCTGGGGCGCCTGGACCCCCATCATTCCCGCGCGCTGGAGGTGATCGTGCTGGTGATCGCGAGCGCCTTCGCCACCGTCAGCCGGTACGTGGCGCTGCGCAGCTGGGTGTTCGCCCGCCAGGTGCGCGCCTCCAAGCCGTTGCGTCCGGCCCCGGTCGATCGCTGAGCCCAACCTGGGTCGCCGCTATTCGGGCACGAAGAGACGCCCGCGCATCTGCTCTTCGCTTTGCGGGCTGAAGTCCCAGAGCCCCTTCAGCTGCTGGCGCAGGTCGTCCGGTAGCCGGTCGACACCGAAATGGTCAATCTCGACAAGGTTGCCGGCAGGGTCACGGAGGTAGAGCTGGACAACGTCCCCGGGCAACTCGACGAGGTGGTTGGCGAACGCCTGCCGGTCGAAGGCGCCGCGGCGCTCTGCGGCGCGGTACACGGGCTCGACGTCGTCCACGGTAATCGCGAAGTGATGGTGGCTGGTCGGCTGCAGGTCGCGTTCGAAGAGGTGCAGCTGCGTGCGACCGAGGGCGAGCCACTGAACCGGGAGGCCGAAGTTGGGCGTCGGGATCGGTTCTGCGCCGAATAGCTCGACGTAGAAGTCCACCGACTCCTGCAAGTCGCGAGCGTTCACGCTGACGTGATTGAGCCTACTGGTCACGGGCACTCCTCCGGCCATCGTCTGGGAGGACGCACGATATCGGGCCAGTCGGGACGAGGACCGTCGGATGCGGTTCCAGCCGCCAACGACCACGCCCCGGGGCGGTCACATTCTTGCGCCGGCATCCGTCATCGGGATAACACCCCGAAACCGGAGGGTCCCACATGACAACAATGACCTCTACATCGTCCTTTCTTGCGACGCGTCGCGGCAAGCTCACGCTGGCGTTGTTGTGCGCGGTCGCCTTCCTCGACTTCGTCGACGCGTCGATCGTCAACGTCGCGCTTCCCTCGATCCGCCGCGACCTGCACTTCTCAGTTCAGAGCTTGGTTTGGGTTCCCAGCGGCTACCTGTTGACCTACGGCGGGTTCATGCTCCTCGGCGGCCGCGCCGCCGACCTGCTCGGTCGCCGCCGCGTGCTGGTCGCCGGCACGGTTCTGCTCGGCGTCTCGTCGTTCATCGGAGGGCTCGCTGGAAGCGCGGGGGTTCTGGTCGGCGCCCGCTTCGCGCAGGGGATCGGCGCCGCGATGATGCTCCCAGCCGCACTCTCGATCCTCACGACTACGTTCAAGGAGGGAAAGGACCGGCACACGGCGATCGGAGTCTGGGGCGGCGTCGGCGGGCTCGCTTCCGCCGCCGGCGTGCTGTTCGGCGGCCTGTTGACCGAGGGACCCGGCTGGCGCTGGGTGATGTTCGTCAACCCGGTCGCTTCCGTGCTCGTGCTCGGCGGGATCTTCGGACTGATCAGCGGCGAGCGACGCCGGTCACAGCTTAAGAACTTCGACCTCATCGGAGCCATCCTGGCTACCGCCGGGATGCTGCTACTCGTCTACGCGCTCGTGAAGGCTTCCACTGTCGGCTGGGGCAACGCTCGCACGATCGGCGAGATCGCCGGCGCGCTGGCGCTGCTGGTCGCGTTCGTGATCAACGAGCTACGCCACCGAAACCCGATCGCGCCGTTGTCGATCTTCCGCATCAACGGGCTCGGATTCTCCAACGCCACCCAGCTGACCGCCTTCGCCGGCTTCCTGGCCATGTTCTTCTTTCTCACCCTCTACATGCAAAACGTCCTTCACTACTCGCCGATCCAGACTGGCGCCGCCTACCTCCCGCTGTGCTTCGCAATCGGCATCTCCGCCGGCATCTCCTCCCAGCTCCTATCCCGCGTCGGGACCAGGCCGGTGATCGTCGCCGGCGCGCTGATCGCCGCAGGCGGCCTCTACTGGCTCTCGCGCATCCCCGTCCACGGCACCTACCTGGCCAACCTGCTCCCGGGCATGCTGGTCCTATCACTCGGGTTCGGCCCGGTGTTCGTCGGCGTCACCACCGCCGCCAACGCCGGCGTCCCGGCCGACAAGGCCGGCCTCGCCGCCTCGCTGCTAAACGCCTCGCAACAACTCGGCGGCGCGCTCGGACTGGCGATCTTCACTGCGCTCGCCACCAGCCGCACCCATCACCTACTCGCAGCGCACACCCCACCCACGTACGCGCTCACCTCAGGCTTCCAACGAGCACTGCTCGTCGGCAGCATCTTCATCTTCGCGGCGGCCGTGATCGCGCTGCGCGCCACCAACACCCGCGGCGAGACGGACCACACAGCACCAGAGCCAGCGTCGGGGGCATCGAAAGACTCCACCGGTCACCGGCGGAGCGGTTCAGATCCAGCACCTGGGACCGCGACCGTGTTGGTCGCTGCTATCACGGAAGCCGTGACGACGGGATACGACCATGAATGAGCGCGACTGGCTGGCGGAACGCTTCGAGGAGAACCGAACGCATCTCCGGGCGGTGGCCTACCGGATGCTCGGCTCGCTGAGCGAGGCCGACGACGCCGTGCAGGAGTCCTGGCTCCGGCTCAGCCGCTCTGATGCCAGCGTGATCGAGAACCTTGCCGGCTGGTTGACGACGGTCGTTGCACGTGTGTCCCTGGACATGTTGCGCTCGCGCGAGGCGCGGCGCGAGGAGCCTCTGGGCGCCCGCACTCCCGATCCGATCGTGAGCCTCGGGGACCGTCTCGACCCCGAGCATGAAGCGCTGCTGGCCGATTCGGTCGGGCTAGCGCTGCTCGTGGTACTCCAGATGCTCGCCCCGGCGCAACGGCTCGCGTTCGTGCTGCACGACATGTTCGCGGTGCCCTTCGACGAGATCGCGCCGATTGTGGGGCGTTCCCCGACCGCGGCGAGGCAGCTCGCAAGCCGCGCACGCCGCCGGGTCCGGGGAGCGGCCACGGTCCCCGACGCCGACCTCACCCGCCAGCGAGCAGTTGTCGCTGCCTTCCTCGCTGCCGGGCGGGAAGGTGACTTCGACGCCCTGCTCGCTGTGCTCGATCCAGACGTCGTGCTCCGAGCCGACCTCGGTGTCGGGCTCCCGAGCGCGTCGAGCGAGGTCCGCGGGGCGCCGGCGGTGGCCGCGCGGGCGCTCACCTTCGCGCGGTTTGCCCGGTTCGCACATCCCGCGCTCGTGAACGGTGCCGCGGGAGTCGTCGTGTCTTCGCCAACGGGGCCGGTTTCGGTGATGGGCTTCACCGTGGCACACGACAAGATCGTCGCAATCGACGTGCTCGCCGACCCCGCGCGCCTGCGCAAACTCGACCTTCCGGCCGACTTGCTGTGACTATTGCCCTGATCAAAGCTGCCGCCTCGCACTGGCGACATCACCAATTGGCGTCCTCAACCCATAGCGAGGGAGATCTCGAGCGTCATTCGCGTGAAGAGTTACGCCGCCAAGACTGACAAGCCACAGCACCAAGGAGAGTGGGCGCGAGCGTGACACTGGAGCGCGCATAAATTGGGCCCTGGAGAGGGCATAGCCGCGCGGCAGACCACAAGCTCCTGACGTCTGCGCTTCGCTTCGTCAGTCGCTCGCGCCCACTAACAACCCTAAACCCCCCCGCCCACGCTGTCCACCCCGGCGACCGACACGCGCCCGCGAATTGCGGCCAAGACTGTCAGTGCTTGCTCTATTGGGAGCGCCGGACTACTTCAGCATTTTGCGAGCGGCGGATGTCCAAGTCTCGGTGACGTCACGGATGAACTTGGCCTGAGTGGTGGCCAGGTGCGAGATCCAGTCGATGTCGCTACTCCCTGGACCGCGTTCGACGGCACTTGCCATCGCCTTCAGCGCCTTCTCGTAGCTCGACAACGTGGTCTCGCCTGTCTGCTTGCCCGCTTCGATAATCCGCTCGTTGAGCTTCCGAAGACGCACTGCGGCCGCCTCGAGACGGGCCTCCGGCGAGCTTGCCGAAGCTTTCGCCTTGGTCGATCGTGCGCTCGTCGTCGATGCCGAGCCCCGAGCCGAGCTGGCGCTCGCACGTGGGGCCCGCGCTCCTCCCGCCGACGATGCGGCGGTTGCGCGCTTTGGTTTCCTGCTCGCCGGCGTCGCCTTTGCACCTGACCCCGACTGTGAACCACCACTCCTAGCTTGCGGCATTTTTCCTCCTCGAACCTAGTTTACGACTGGCTGCACCCTACCTCCCGGTGGCCTGTCGTGGGGATTTCCGCCTCCGACCGGGCGTGTCTCTTGAGGCGGCGGCGCTGGAAGGACGCGGCGGGAGCAGCTCGGTCACTCCGTCTTTCAGCCAGTCGATGAGGCGGTGCAGATCGGGCATCTGGTCACGGTCGGCGACGATGCCGACGTCAAGGTTGCCCAGGTAGCTCATGACCGTGATGTTCAGGCCCATGCCGTCCGTGATCACGGAGACCGGATAGTTGGCGACGAGGCGGGCGCCCGCGCAGTAGAGCGGGATCCGCGGCCCGGGCACGTTGGAGATGACGAGGTTCCAGGTCGGGTGCGCGGCGCCACTTGTCGAGAGCCGGAACGTGAGCTGCGCCGCACGGGCAAAGACCGCAGCGGGAATGAAGTGGTTGGCGTCCTGGAGCAGTGTGGCGGGCAGCGCCTTGTGCCGCTCCTTCATATCGCTGAGCGCCTCGTGGGTGCGATGCAGGCGCTCCACTGGGTCGGCAATGTTCGTGAACAGCGGTGCGCTCATCAGCAGGATCCGGTTGCCGTAAGTGCCGATCTCCTCATCGCTGCGCACGGAGACCGGCACCTGTGCGACCAGCGGCTGATCGGGGAGCTCGTCGTGCTCGACGAGCCAGCGCCGCACGGCACTGGCGCAGATTGAGACGATCGCGTCGTTGACCGTGCCGCCGTGGTGGTTCTTGATTGCCTTGACCTCGTCGAGTGACAGCTGGCCGAAAGTGAACCGCCGGTGCGGAGAGATGCGTCCGTTGAACGACGTCCGCGGCGCCGTGAACCGTTCCTGCCCCTGAGCGACCGTGTCACCGCCGAGCAGCCTGCGCAGGCGGGTCGTCAGGCCGCCCGCCATCGCCGCGCCGGGGAGAACACCAAACGGAGTGTCCTCGACGTTGGGAAGCGCGCTCGGAAGTGCCCTCAGCAGCCGTAACGGATAACGGGGAATCCCGAGCGCGGCGCGCGCGAGCATCTCCGGTGCTCCCGGCATCTTCTCGCCCTGGGCTTTCCCCTTGCGTTCCTTCGGCGGCAACGGACCATCGGGCCCGAGGTCGAGCAGCAGTCCCATGATCTCGGCACCGGAGATGCCGTCGATCAAGGCGTGGTGAATCTTCGTCAGCATCGCCACGTGTCCGTGTTGGAGTCCGTGGATCAGATAGAGCTCCCACAGCGGGCGCGCGCGGTCCAACGGCCGGGAGGTGATGCGGGCCACCTGCTCAGCGAGTTGCCCATCCGAGCCCGGCGAAGGGAGCGCCAGCTCGCGCACATGAAAGTCGAGGTCGAAGTCCGCGTCATCGACCCAGAAGGGATAGTCAAGACCGAGCGGCACCTCGGCCAAGCGCCAGCGCAGCAGCGGGAGCATCGGCAAACGTTCGACGATCAGCGCCTGGATGTCGGCGGCGTTCAGGGCGCCGCCAGGTGCGGTGGATGGATCGAGCACCGCGACCCCGGCCACGTGACCGCTCTGCCGCGAGTTCTCCAAGGCCAGAAACTGGTTGTCCAGGCTCGTAAGCTGACGCATCGCTCTCGCCGCGATACTCGCACAAGGCCGGGCGTAGAGCTAGACGCAACCAATTGGCCTGGCTCGTCTGGTGGCCGGCTTGTGCTTCGGCCTGCCGGCAGGACTGGGAGCTCATCCGAGGATCTCGTCAAGTCGGCGGCCGCTGAGGACCGAATGAGGGCGCTCGGCCACAATGTCTGAACCAGGGCGCGCCTCCTGATCGCGCCGCTTGATCAGCAGCCACTGCGCCTTGGCGCCGGGACCGGTTCGCTGCAGGGCGAAGCCGCCGCGCAGCTTTCGCCCGTGCAGGACGAAGACCGCGTGGCCGCGATCCAGCGCTTGGGGCCAGGCGACGCGTCCGCCCTGTTCGTAGGTCCCGTGATCCCAGACGATCACCCCGCCCGCGTCGAGCGTCCCCTCGAACGTGTTGTGCGCCTTGGCGTGATCGGCAACCTCGACGGCGAGGCGCTTGATGGCGGGGTCGAGCGACGGACCCCTGGGGATCGCCCACGAGCGCATCACCCCGCCGACTTCCAGGCGCAGGTCGAAATGGTGCGCGGTCGCCGCGTGCTCCTGGACGACGAAGGCTCCGGCGCTCACGCCGCGGATCGCGAACTGTTCGTGGCCCTCGACCGCGACCGGCTCGATCTCGACCCCGGCAACCCGTGCCAGCGGCGGCCCGTCGTGCAGGAACGCCACCAGCTCAGCCACCGCCCGCCGATCACCCTCGGCGTGAACCTGCACGGTGCCCGCATCGCCGTTGCGCACCCAGCCCATCACCATGAGTTCGCGAGCCCTGCGCACGGTCGCGTAGCGGAACCCGACGCGCTGCACGTCTCCGCGCACCACGGCACGGATCGCTTCGGTGCTCGCCACGGCTGCTCCTTCACACAAGCCGAGTTCCGCGCGTCGCCCCGTCAGATTCCGAGGAGCTCATCCCAACGAACATCGCCACCGCCACCCATTGCTGCTCCTTTGGTCAATGTCGAGCCCAAGCGACCCCTCGTCCGCTTGTGCATTGAGCACGGAATGCACAATAGGCTCCAATCGCCAAGGTCGCCGCGACGTGTCGCAGAGCTGACGGGGTACGAATGGAGCTCGCGCCATGGGGCGTCGGCGTCGTGCCCGTGGAGCCGGCGCAGACCGACACCTCTGGCTCATTCGCACGCTCTAGCGGCCCGTGAAGTGCGCCGGTCGTTTCTCGGCGAAGGCTGTGACGCCTTCGACGAAGTCGGCCGTTGCGGCCTGCTGTTGCTGGATCTGCGCCTCGAGTTCGAGCTGCTGCTCTATCCCAGCGTAAATACGGGCGTTGAGTTGACGCTTGGCGCCAGCGTAGGACCCGGTCGGACCGGCGGCCAGTCGCTCGATGAGCCCGCCCACCTCGACCGAGAGCTCAGCGTCTTCGACGACGTAGTTGATCAACCCCCACACAAGCGCCTGATCGGCTCCGACCCGCTCGCCCAGCATCGACATCTGCATCGCGCGGGCAAAGCCCGCACGGGCCGGTACAAACACCGACGAGCCCCCGTCGGGGACCAGCCCGATGTTCACGAACGCGAGCAGGAAGTAGGTGCTGCGAGCGGCGACAATGAGGTCGCAAGCGAGGGCGAGTGAGCAGCCTATCCCGACCGCGGGCCCGTTGACCGCGGCGACCACGGGCTTGGACATGTTCCGAACCCCGAGGATAATCGGGTGATAGAGCTCGTGCAGCACCGTAAGCACGTCCGGATGGCCTTCGGGCGTGGAGTCAAAGCCCGCGCGGAGGTCCGCGCCGGAGGAGAAGCCGCGCCCGGCCCCGCCGATCTCGACGGCGCGCACGCCGGTGTCGTGAGAGACGGTCGTGATCGCATCGAGCAGATCAGAACCGAGCTGCCGGTTCCAAGCGTTCATCGTCTCCGGGCGGTTGAGCTCGATCCGTGCCGCCGCACCGTCGCGCAGGAGGGTCACGGTCTCATAGCTATGCGCGATTTCGTAATTGGGCATCTTTGTGCCTCCTCCGCCTCGGTTTATTAGGAGCTTCGTTCTAGAACCAATACGCTACTACACGATGTCACGTCCGCCGCTCTACTCAGATGGCGAGATCATGGACGCCGCTCGCGCCGTGGTGCTCAAGCGGGGCGCGCGAGGAGCGACGATCGGCGCGATAACCGATCAGAGCGGGGCTCCGACGGGATCGATCTATCACCGCTTCGCCTCCGTCGACGAGTTACTCGCCCGCACGTGGATGCGCGCAATGCGCCGCGTGCAGGAGGCACTGCTCAGCAGCGAAGAGCAGGACCCCGAGGCGGCAGCTGTGGCCGGTGCGCTCGCCGTGTATGACTTCTGCCTGCGTCATCGAGAGGAAGCTCTACTCGCCGCAAGCTTTCGCTGGAGCGACTTCGCCACGGACCTGTCACACGAAACCCGATCACAGCTCGAGGGGCTGAATAACCGAATCAACCCGTTTCTTGCCGCGCTCGCCCGACAGCTCGGAGGACCAGGCCAGCAGGACGTGGCTCTGCTCGCGGTGCGCGACCTGCCCTTCGGCGCAGCGCTGCCACACATCCGCAATGGCACCAGGCCGCCGCCGGAGCGACGCAAACGGCTCGAAGCGGCCGTCCGCGCGGTCGTTCAGGCCTCAGCGCGGCAAGCCGCCGCGGCGTGTCAAAGACCGTGAGTGAGGTCAGCGGCGCTCTCAGCTTGCGCTTGGCGTCGGACTTGGCCTTGCGGACCGCGCCGAGCACCGCGCTCGCGGCGTCACGACCACCTGCGGCGGCGGCGTTTGGCAGCTCCTCGGGTCGCGGCCACGACGCGCCGTGGACCGAGCCTTTATGCGACCACGACTACCCGTCGCGCAGGCACTCGCGCCCTATACGACCTCCGCCCGCGCACGCTCGATCGCGGAGGGGCCCGCCAGCACCCGAGCCGCGCCGGCTGCCCTGGATGCGGGCTAGGGGTTCGGATCCGGCTGTGTTTCAGCGATGATCGTGCGATGGTCGATGCCGTCGTCGAAGAGGTCTTCCCCGAGGTCCCGCGGATCCCAGCGTCGGCCGGCGCTCTGATCTTCGACGAGGCTGGACGGCTGCTGATCCTGAAACCCAACTACAAGAAGGGTTGGACGATTCCCGGCGGGCAGGTCGATTCAGACGGTGAGTCCCCGTGGGAGACGTGCCGGCGCGAGACCCGGGAGGAGTGCGGCCTCGAAGTCGAGCACGGACGGCTGGTGTGCGTCGACTTCCTGCGGCCGAAACCGCACCGGCCCGGCGGAGTGCGGTTCCTATTTCACTGCGGCGCTCTTACCGACCGGCAGCTCAGCGAGATCAGATTGCAGGACGAAGAGATCGACGCGCACCGATTCGTGGAATTGGCTGAGGCGATGGCGATGCTGAGCGGCCCGGTCCGGCGCCGCGTGTCGGCGTCTGCCGGCACGAAACGATGCGTCTACCTTGAAGAGGGCCGGCCCGTCCCGACCGTCGAGGGCTAAACCACCACCACCGATACCCGGCGGCGATCACGGTCCGCATCCCGTTCTGGAGCCGACGCGCTCGCCTCTCTCGACGCCCCGGATCGCTCGTAGGTGACGCGCAAGCGCGTCTGGTCCGACGGCGCCCGCGGGAAGCTCGACCACGAACGATGTGGTACCCGGGAAGGTGTGGTTCTCCCATCCGGGAGCTGTACCGGGCAAGAACGGGAGGCAAGTCGCGCGCAGACCGGCAAGATGGGCGTAGCGCCTGGCGATGCCACGGTCACCGCCAGCCATATCGACGAGGTCCATGTGCTGGTGATACCAGACCGTGACCGCCGGCTTGATCCGACGGATGAGCTTGACCGCCGCCCGCGTCTCAGGCTCTGAGAGCGGACGCGGACCCGAGTAATAAGTCGGGTCGGTGATCCGCTCCCACTGGTACGGGAAGTTCCGGTTCAGATCCACGCCGTGCGAGTTCTGGCGCGTGTCGGCAGCCGTGCCATCTGGGTTCAGCTCGCCAACCAGCCACAGCTGAATCCCCTTGGGGGCCGGTTGGCGCGCTAGCTCCGACAGGATCGCCAGGCCAGCGCATTCGTTCCCGTGGATGCAGCCCACCAGGAGAATCTTCCGCGGCGCGCTGTCAGGGCCGAGGACCTTCGCGGTGATCGGGCGCCCTTGCACCGAGCGACCGATCAACACCTGCCTCGCGTCTGCGACCGGCGAGGCCGCAAGCGCCGCGAGCACCAACAGCGCCACCGCAAGTGTGAAGGAGGATCGCCGAGAAGCCCGCAACCGGCTACATGTTGCCACTCAAATGAGGCGCTTTTCGAACCAGTGCTCTGCGAACGGCTCGTCGTCGAATGCGGGCACCTCGACGTATCCGGCCGAGCGGTACATCGTGACGGATCGACCGTAGATCGGA
>OBLU010006251.1_pt1 | contig 10618 bp, 12 predicted proteins | sample 1518681 | NCBI WGS metagenome assembly OBLU01 (sample SAMEA3539304, study PRJEB22396) | soil metagenome | biome: tundra; feature: field; material: soil | place: USA | collected 2010-05 | depth 0.15 m
TCGACGTGGATCGCGTCGGCGTCTGCGCCACTGTCAAACTGGAGCAATAGCATGACACGTCGGGAATGGATCGCCATGATTTCGGCGGCGCCGGTGCTGCACGGCGCGCCGCAAGCGCCGGCGGCGCCGGTAGCGCCGGTATCGATCGCCAAATGCGCCACCTACGATGAGGACGTGACGGCGAAGATGGCCGCCATGTTCGACCAACTGGGCGGCCTGGAAAAGCTGGTGCGCAACAAGACCGTCACCATCAAGGTGAACATGACGGGTCCGCCGGAGCAGCGCTTTCAGGGCCTGGCGCTCGGACTGACGCACTACACGCATCCCAAAGTGGTGGGGGCTACGGCCTATCTTTTGGGCCGCGCCGGAGCCAAGCGCATCCGCTTCGTGGAAAGCGCATGGGCCACGGCGGGACCGCTGGAGGACGTGATGCTCAATTGCGGCTGGAATGTCCGCGCGCTGCAATCGGCCGCCACGGGCGTGGAATTCGAAAACACCAACGGGCTGGGCAAGAGCAAGAAATATGCGCGCTTCAAATTCCCCGGCACGGCGTACATGTACCCCGAATACGTGATGAACCAGGCGTACGAAGATACCGACGTGTTCGTCAGCCTGGCCAAGCTCAAGAATCATGCCGATTGCGGGGTGACGCTCTCCTTGAAGAACTGTTTCGGCTGCGTGCCGGCGTCGATCTACGGCGACGACGCCGGCCGCGACGAACCCAACGAGAAGCCCACCAGGGGACGCAGCGACGTGGTGCACTTCGCCAAACGGCAGCCGGCGCGGATCGCGCCGCCCGAGTTGCATCCCGGCGAGGGGATCAAGAACGCCGGCTACCGGGTGTCGCGCGTAGTGGCGGATCTGGCGGTGGCGCGCCCCATACACCTGGCCATCATCGACGGCGTGGCATCCACCGCCGGAGGCGAGGGTCCATGGGTCCGCGGATTGCGCGTGGTGAAACCGGGAGTGCTGATCGCCGGGCTGAACCCGGTGTGCACGGACGCGGTGGCGGCCGCCGTGATGGGTTACAACCCGCGGGCCACGCGCGGCACGCCGCCGTTCCGCAACGCCGACAACACGCTGCTGCTGGCCGAGGCGCACGGCGCGGGCGCCGCCGACCTGAAGCGCATCGAGATGCGGGGCGTCTCCATCGAGCAGGCGTTATACCGCTACGATGTGTAGTAGATGCCCACGCGCAAAGGGAACCACGGGTCCTATCGCGTCTTCCGGCTGACATCCTGGGAGGCGTTTCTCAAACTGGTGGTGCAGGCGCCGTATTCCAACTGGGCGTTCCGCGGCGAACGCGACGAGCGCTGGCCGCTGTATAGTTCACTCTCCCGCTACCTGATGAACTTCGGCGTGGATCAAAGGGCCTGGGCGGACCAGGAAAGCCGCATTCTGCGCGTCTTCAAACGCAAAGCGCACCAGTTTCTGGCGCAGCCGCCGGAGACTGACGACGACTTTCAGTGGCTGGCGCTGATGCAGCACCACGGCGCGCCCACGCGGTTGATCGATTTCACGTGGTCGCCCTATGTGGCGGCGTTCTTCGCCCTGGAGCGCACGTTGAACGACGGCGTGGTGTGGGCCATGAATCCGGGCGCCATCGATAGCAGCCGCGCCGATAAGCCGCTGCGCATGGACCCGCGCAACAAGGGTAATTTCAGCCGCTATTACCTGAAGGGCAAGCAGCGCTTCATCTGGATGGGAGAGCCCCACACCATGAACCGCCGCCTGATCGCGCAATCCGGCACCTTCGCCGTCCCCGGCGTGCTGGACGTGCCGATTGAAGAGATGCTGAGCGATCGCGACCAGGAGAATATCCTGGCCAAATTCATCCTGACCAACGCGGTCCGCGAGGTGGGGATGCGCGAGCTCTACCGCATGAACATTACGTACGCAACGCTGTTCCCGGATCTGGAAGGGCTGGCACGCTCCATGGGTTACGAACTGGAGTTCCACTGGGCGTACAATCCGCGGACGCTGGAGAAGTTTCACACGTAGGACAGGCCTCCCGGCCTGTCCCGGGCGAGTTTCGGCCGCCTGGCAAGCTTAAGAGTTCGGTTACCAAAAGGCGCATGCTACAATCGGGGAAAATACGAAAAGAGGTGCCCCCAAATGGCCCAGGACCAAGATGTCTCCCGCCGCGAGTTCGTGAAGGCCGCCGGAGCGGTGACAGCGGTGGCTGCCGCTATCCCCGCGGTATACGGCGCTCCCGTCGTGCAGAAGGTAAGAGCCGCCAATGACCAGGTGCAGTACGGCATCATCGGCACCGGCAGCCGCGGCACCTATCTCCTGAAGCATCTGAAGGGCATTGACAACGGGCGCTGCGTCGCGGTTTGCGATATCAATCCCGAGAACCTCAAGCACGGCGTCGACACGATCGGCAACAATCCGAAGGAGTTCAAGGACTATCGCGAACTGCTGGCCGCCAAGGACGTGGACGCGGTAATCGTCACCACCCCTCTTTTCGTTCACTTTCCGATTACGAAAGATGCGCTGATGGCCGGCAAGCACGTCTTCTGCGAAAAGTGCCTGGTGTTCAAGCCGGAGGAAGTTCACGCCCTGCGCGCCCTGCACGCGGAGCATTCCAAGCAGGTTCTTCAGACCGGATTGCAGCGCCGCTACAGCTACTTCTACCAGACGGTGAAGCAGATGGTGGACAAGGGCATTCTGGGCGATGTGTACCACATGCACGCGCAGTGGCACCGCAACATGATCAACGAACCCAGTTCGCTGTGGACCATGAAGCCGGGTGGCGAAAAGAACATAGCCAACTGGCGCGTTTACCGGTCGATGTCGGGCGGACTGACGGCCGAGTTGACCTCGCACCAGGTGGATGTGGCGGACTGGATGTTCGGCTCCGGGCCGGAATTCGTAACCGGCTTCGGCAGCCTGGACGTGCTTAAGGACGGCCGCGACGTTTATGACAACGTCCAGTTGATTTACCGGTATCCGAAAGGCCGGCAACTCACCTATTCGTCGATCAGCACCAACCAGTTCCTGCCCTACTTCAACTGCTCGCGCGCGCAGATGGGCGAGTGCATCATGGGGACCGACGGCACCATCGAAATCACCGTCGGGTTCGACGACCCGCACTGCATCGCCTGGTGGTACCGGGAGCCTCCCAAGAAAGCCGCCGAGGCGGCGAAGGCCGGCGAGAAGAAAAAGGAAGCTTTCGTGGCGGGCGCCACCATGGTGACCGGCGGCGGCTCCAACGGCCCCATCCCGATCATGACCAGCGATCTGAACTTCACCGGCAAGGAAAGCTTCATCGACAAGGAAGTGAAGTTCGCCAAGCGCTGGCTGACCAGCAAGGGTGTCATGCTGCAGGAAGAGCAGGGCAATCCGGTGGACGTGGAGTTGGAAAGTTTCTTCGACTGCTGCCGCACCGGCCAGACCCCCAAGGCCAATATGGAAGTCGGCATGGCGGATTCGGTAGCCGTGATCCTGTCCAATATGGCGATGGACGAAGGCCGCAAGGTCTACTTCAACGAGATTGAGAAGATGGGCAAGCCCGGCTCCGTGCCGGTGAAGAAAGGGTAGGACAGACCTCCTGGCCTGTCTTCCTCAACGGACATCTGTAACGTAGGCAGGCCGGGCGCACCCTGTCCTACTACAACCGGTTGATCAGGCTGGCCACGTAGCCGGCGCCGAAGCCGTTATCGATGTTCACCACCGTGACGTTGCTGGCGCAACTGTTCAACATACCGAGCAACGCCGCAAGTCCATGAAAGCTGGCCCCGTACCCCACGCTGGTCGGCACGGCGATTACCGGGCACGAGACCAGGCCGCCCACCACGCTGGGGAGCGCGCCTTCCATGCCGGCGCACACCACCACTACGCGCGCCTGGGTCAGGCGTTCGCGGCTGTTCATCAGGCGGTGGATGCCGGCGACTCCGACATCGTGGATGGTATCCACGTCATTGCCCATGATTTCCGCCGTGACCTGGGCTTCCTCCGCCACGGGGATATCGCTGGTGCCGGCGCAAACCACGGCGATGCGACCCTTGCCGTGCACCGTGCGATCGCGCCAGAAGCGGATGACTCCGGAAAGCGGGAGGTACTCGGCGCCGGGCAATTGCGCGGTGACCAGGGAGGCGCACTCGCGGTCGGCGCGCGTAATCAGCACGTTTTGTGCGTTGGCCAGCAGGCTGCGCGCAATGGCGACCACCTGCTCCGGCGTCTTGCCCTTGGCTAAGATGACTTCCGGCAAGCCGTGACGCAGGGCGCGATGGTGATCCACCTTGGCAAATCCCAGATCTTCAAACGGCATGTGCCGCATGCGCCCCATGGCCGCCTCGATGTCTACCGCTCCGGTGCGCACCTGCTCGAACAGCGTTCGTAATTGGTCCTGGTCCATGACGCCAGAATATCAGAACGTCCGCGGCAGCCCCTCGCCCCCCGACTGTGTAGGGTTTTCCAACACTTATACCGGATGAAACCAAAGTACTGGGTAGTTTTCTGTAAAGATACGTGACTTTAGAACTATTGTGCTCTATCAGACAAAGGTCGATGATAGAACCCATGAATAAAAGCACAGACAGTTTAGGTGCTCCAATCGGAGGGTCCCCTGAACGTCGGGGTACTAACAGGTTTCCGGTTTGTGAGGACATACGTTATCGCCTGGTTCAGTCCCGGACTGCCAGGATCATGGGCTGCGGTACCACGCTGAACATCGGCAGCGGCGGGATTCTGTTCACCACCGAAGACAAACTGCCGATTGGGCGCGTGGTGGAGTTGAGCGTGAACTGGCCGGCGAGGCTGGATGGCATTTGCCCCCTGCAATTCGTCGCCACGGGCCGCGTGATTCGCTCCGAGGCTCAGCGGGCGGCCGTCCGGATCGAAAGATACGAGTTCAAGACGCGCAGCATGAGCGGCATGATGGCCGCGGCAGCCGCCGGATAGACGCGCTTTACTCGTCGCGGTGAACCGTATCGAGGGCGAACGCAGGCAGGCACACCGCAATATATTCGGCGCCATCTGCCCCGGGTGTGCTGTAGCGCACCCACTCGCCGCGGTGCGCGATCACTGCCTGACCCGAGTGAACATCCATCGAACCTGTGCGATGTTCTACGCGTAGGGTGCCGCGTAATACGACAGTGAATTCGTCGAATTCCGGAGTCTGGCCGGGTTCCTGCCATCCGCCGGGGCTGCGCATGTGCGCGATGCTGGTTTGGCTGGTGGCGGAATTTACACGTCCGACATATTCGTCAATCAGTTTGGGTTTGTTGCCGGCGGCCTCTACCCGCGTGGGTTTGGAGATGAATGTTGGCACCGTTGCCTCCCCTTATGGATTTATTCTAACAGTCGCGTAAACCAGCAGATTGGACTTGCCGGATCACAAAGGTCCCCGGTATACTTACAATTTCGCTGAGTACCACGATGACGGCGAGAGACGATTTCGATCCACTGGCGCCGCAGCGGGAAGCTGCGTTCTTCTACGGTCTATTCCTGCGCGGGCACGACGTGGACACGCTCCGGCAGGATATCGACGTGCCGCATCCAATGATCGAGAAGTGGATGAAAGCACGGGACTTTGAGGCCAGCTTCCGGGATAATCTGCGACGCGTTTGTGCCTACCGCAAACAGGTGCTCGCGATTTTCGACGGGCTGATCCTGAACGAACAGAATCGCCCGCGCTTGCAATAGCAGGGCCGTCCGGGACTGGCTCGTCCCCCACTAGAAACTGAACGCCCGCAAGCGGTAGTCGTCGGCTTCCGGCAAGACCGGCTGCGACCACGGACTCTCCGCCGCGGGTTGCGACCAGGGATTCTCCGCCACGGGCTGCGACCAGGGATTCTCCGCCACGGGTTGCGACCAAGGGCCCTCCGCCACTAGTTGTGACCCGGGATTCTCCGGCGCCGGCTGCGACCAGGGACTCTTCGCCACGGGCTGCGACCGGGGGCTCTCCGCCGCTGGCTTCTCCTCCGGCTTTGCGATAACGGCCCATGCCTCGGCGAGAGTGGATAGCAGGCCGAGAACGTCCGCCAGAGGCGCATCGCTCTGCTGCATATTGGCCTCCAGCAGACGCCGCTGCATATAGTCGTAGAGAAGGGCCAGACGCTGGCTGATCTCCCCGCCTCGCTCGTGGTCTAGCGCTGTGGCAAGTTCGATCAAAATGGCGCACGCCTGGTTGATCTCTCGCGACCGTTCCGCGATCCGGCCCTCCGCCAGGTGGCGCCGGGCCTCCCGCACCGCTTGGGCGCAGGCCTGGTAGAGCAGGTTCACCAGTTCGATGGGGTCGGCCGTCAGCACTCTGCTTTCCAGGTACGCGTCGTGTCCGCTATTCCACATGTTGTTCTCCAAAAGGCTTATCGGCGGTCCAGGCAGCTTCTTTACAGTTCCGGTTTACCGTTCCGGGGGTCTCACATTGGGCGTGCGTGAAAAACCGCGCCGCCGAAGATCGCTATCGGACAGGCGATCTACCGGCCGTCGCGGCGCGCGTCTACACCGATAGCCATGGCTCGCGCAACAGCCGCCGGCAGAGAATGCGGCAGATGTCCGAGCACGGTCGAGCTGCCGCCATCCGCCATCCCCAGTCCCGCGGGCACACGGGTCGCAACCTGTTCCAGTTTGATGCGCGGCCCGTCCGGCTTGCCGGCTTGCCCGCGCCGCAACTAGCCCGATTTCTTGAGGTCTTCCGCCAGCCGGAGCACATACTCCTCCGGCACTTGCGAGACCACTTCCCGGGTTTTGCGGTTGATCACGCGAACCACATACCGGTTGGTTTCCGGATCCTTCTGGAAACGCAACTCGTTCTCCGGCCCGAACATTTCCGTACCGTTGATCGCCTTGACCGCCTGAACCACTTCTCTTTGTTCCGCCGTCTTGTCGACGGTCACCGCAGGCGCTGGCGCATGGACACCCGTTACGCTACGGCTGATTGCGGTTAAATCCATAACGACTCCTTCGCTAGGTTGCCGGCGCTGGGGTCTCCCGCGGCCGGACTTCCACTCGCTTTTCTTATCGGCAGCAAACCGGGGATCTCCAGCTCTCAACATTCCCCCATCGTGTCCGAAGAGATGGGTGAGACTCTCCCGATGGCCAACACCGTCCCCGTGATCGGTATCGAGCCCGACGAACTCGCCTGGATCCGCATGCTGGTTCTGCTGCTGCGGCATCCGGACCCCGTGGTCCCCGAGTTGACCCGCCAGGCTCTGCGGTATCTGGAAGCCGCCGCCGCCAGAAGCGGCGACGCTCCATGGGACCGGGAGGCCGCGCCGGCCATCAAAAGATAGCCCTCCTCAGCCCCCACGGCAGCTGGCATCCCGATTCCAGATCGTCCTATCCTAATAATGAGGCGATCATGAATTCCCTTGCCAAAATCCTACTGCCTGTCGATTTTTCCGAGCGTAGCGCCCTCGCCGTGCGTTACGCCCGCGAACTCGCCCTCCACTTTCACTCCGAGATGATTCTCGCCCACGTCTTACCGCCCCTGCATTCCGAATTCGGCGTGGAGATCGCCGGTTCCATGCTGGTGGATGTCTACCGCTCGCGCACGCTCCAGGCGGAACGCGAACTGGAAGCTTTTGAACCCGATGCCCTTGCCGGACTCAACGTGCGCCGCCTTCTGCTGCACGGCGACCCCGCCACCAAAATCGTGGAACTCACCCGCCAGGAACACATCGACCTGATCGCCATGCCTACCCACGGGTACGGACCCTTCCGCCGCTTCATTCTGGGATCCAACACGGCCAAGGTGCTGCATGACGCCGATTGTCCTGTCTGGACTGGTGTCCACATGGAAGAGCCGCGCCCCGTGGCCACACCCTTCAGCGAGATTCTGTGCGCCGTCGACCTTGGCCCGCAAAGCGCCCGCGCGCTGGGGTGGGCCTCCTGGCTGCAGCGGGAGTTCCATGGCCACCTCACCCTGCTGCACGCCATCGCCGGCCACGCCGAACCGCTCGGCGAACCCGACCTCGCGTGGCGCAGCGGAATTCGCGAGATCGCCGAAGAAGAACTGCTCCGCCTGCAGCGCGCGGTCGGCGCCGAGGCGGATCTGGTGCTGGAAGTCGGTGAGGCGTCGCGCGTCATCTGTTCGGCTGCCGCGCGGGTGGGCGCCGGCACGGTCATCATCGGCCGCGGCAGCGCCGCCGGCGATTTCGGCCGCCTGCGCACCAACTCCTACGCCATCATCCGCCAGTCCCCCTGCCCGGTGGTCAGCGTGTAGCTTGGCAGGACAGGCCATCGCCGTTTGTGGCCTGTTGGGATGGGCCAGGTAAAATTTGACAGACGAAAAAAGCGATCGTCTGTCCCACCGTGATAAATTGCATTAAGTGACCCCCCGCACCCTGTATCAGGTTCTCGAAGAGACCGCGCGCGTCCACGGCGACGCTCCCGCCCTCCGCCAACCCGCACCCGACGGCTCCTATACGGTCTATTCCTGGAACCAGTTCAAGCGAGCCGCCGAGGAAATCGCCGCCGGTCTGCGCAATCTCGGCATCGCCAAAGGCGACATCGTCGCCCTCAACTCCGAAACCCGCCTGGAGTTCTACCTGGCCGATCTCGGCATCCTCACCAACGGCTCGATCGCCGCCGCCATGTACCCGAGCTATCCGGCGCCCGACCTGGTGCGCACCATCCAGGCTTCCGGCGCTCGCGCCGTCTTCGTGGAAGACGCGAAGACGCTCAAGCCCCTGCGCGCCGCCCCCGTCGCCTTTTGGATTTTGCTCACCGGCGAAGCCGAGGGCGCCATTACCCTGGAGGCGCTGCGGGGGATAGGGCGCGACGCGCTCGCCCGGGACGCCGGATTGCTCGCCCGCATACGCAGCGGCGTTTCGCCCTCCGATACCGCCATTCTCTACCTGACCAGCGGCGCCACCGGCGAACCTAAGATGGCGCTGGTCACCCACCAGTCGGTAGTCGCCAACATCGATATGGGTCCCGCCGCCCTCCCCCTCGGGCCGAAGGATTCCACCGTGGTTTTTCTGCCCTCGGCCCACATCGCGCAGCGCGTCGTCATGGAGTTTCTTCCCATGCGCTGCGGCATGCCGGTCACCTTCTTCGAGAGCCTGCTGAAGCTTCCCCAGGATATACGCAAGGTGCGCCCCACCATCCTGCTGGCCCCGCCGCGCATGTGGGAGCGTATCTACTCCACCATCTGCACGGAGCTTCGCAAGCGCCCTGCCGGCATCCGCAAAGCGTTCTATGGAGCGCTCGGCCTGGGACTCGCCGCCGCGCGCTACCGCCGCGAGGATAAACCGGTGCCGGCGCGCATCCGCCTGCCGCTGGCCCTGGCGGACCGCCTCTTCTTCCGCAAAGTGCGCGGGCGCTTCGGCGGCCGCCTGCGGATCGCCGCCAGCGGGGCGGCTCCCCTCAGCAAAGATCTCGGCGAGTTTTACGAAGCCATCGGCATGCCGATCAGCGAAGGCTACGGCCTCACGGAAGGCGGCGTGGTCTCGCTCAACCCGGGAGAACGGCCAAAGCCGGGCAGCATCGGCAGGCCGCTGGCCGGGGTGGAGATCACCTTCAGCGAGGACAACGAGATCCTCGTCAAGAGTCCCTGCCTCTTTTCCGGTTACCTGAACGACCCCGTGACCACCGCCGAGGTCCTGCGCGACGGCCGTCTGCACACCGGCGACCTCGGCCACATGGACAGCGACGGCTACGTCTTCATCACGGGCCGCAAGAAAGAGTTGATCGTCTCTTCGACGGGGAAGAAGATCTATCCGTCGCGCGTGGAGAGCCTCTTCAAGATGGAACCCCTGATCAGCCAGGTGCTGCTGATCGGCGACCGCCTCCCGTATCTCACCGCTTTATTCACCATCAACCCCACCGCGGCCGAGTCCCTGAAAGGCATGGAGGAGTGGCAGGGCCGATCGTCGGCCGAAATGGCGCAAGCGCCGCCGGTGGTCGCCGAGATCCAAAGGGCGGTGGTTCGCGTCAACAAACAACTCGCCCCCTTCGAGCAGGTGCGCAAGCACCGCATCCTGGGCCGCGATTTCACCATCGAGGATGGCGAGCTCACCGCCACCATGAAGGTCCGCCGGACCCGCGCCATGGAGAACTTCCGCGAGAGCATCGACGAACTCTACGCCGGCCGGGAATAAGGGCCCAACAAATTGGACAGGCCGGGAGGCCTGTCCTACTACACCTTGAATTCGGCGCGCACCACTTCGTCATCCAGCGAATGCTTGAGCGTAAATCCGAGCTTTTCGCAGATGCGCATGACGTCGCGGTTGTCGGGCAGAATGTCGGCGGTCAACTTGGACAGTTTCTCGTCGGCGCCTACAATCAACAACCGCGCCAACAGTTCCTTGCCGAGCCCGCGGCCCTGCCACTTGTCGCTGATCACCACCGCGACTTCGGCTTCCGTGGTGCCGTGAATTTTCATCATCCGGCCCACGCCCAGGATCTCGCTTTCGCCGGTTTCGGGATTGCGCCGCTCCGCCACCAGCGCCATTTCGCGATCGTAATCGATGAAGCAAATCCTGGTCAGGCGTTCGTGCTGCGTCCGCTGTTCCAGGTTCATCAGGTGGAAGTAGCGCAGGTACACGGTGCGCTCGCTGAGCGTCTCGTGGAAGCGCACCAGGGCCGGCTCGTCTTCGGGACGGATCGGCCTTATGGTGACCGCGGTCGCGTCCTTCATCGTCCAGGGCGCCACGTAGCGCGTCGGATA
>OBLU010006253.1_pt1 | contig 10617 bp, 9 predicted proteins | sample 1518681 | NCBI WGS metagenome assembly OBLU01 (sample SAMEA3539304, study PRJEB22396) | soil metagenome | biome: tundra; feature: field; material: soil | place: USA | collected 2010-05 | depth 0.15 m
GTTCGTCGTCGCGCGCGGCCTCGCCTTCCGGGGTCTGATACTCTTCGCGGAAGTGGCCGCCGCAGCTTTCGTTGCGGGCCAGAGCGTCGGTGCAGATCAACTCGGCGAGTTCGAAGAAATCGGCCACGCGTCCGGCCTTTTCGAGCGACTGGTTGAGCTCTTCGCCCGTGCCCAGCACCCTGACGTCGCTCCAATACTGCTCGCGCAGCGGCGGAATCACCGATAGCGCGTGCTTGAGGCCCTCGGCGTTGCGCGCCATGCCGCAATATTCCCACATGATTTTGCCGAGCTCCCGGTGGTAGGAATCCACACTCCGCTTGCCCTTGGCGTCGAGCAGCTTCCGGGTGACCGCGTGGACGCCGGCTTCGGCCTCGCGCGCGGCGGCGTGCGTGGCATCCACCTTCTCGAACTTGTTGGAGGCCAGGTAATCGCCGATGGTGTTCGGCAGCACGAAGTATCCGTCGCCCAGGCCCTGCATGAGCGCGCTGGCGCCCAGACGATTGGCGCCGTGATCGCTGAAATTAGCCTCGCCGATGACGTACAGGCCGGGGACGTTCGACATCAGGTTGTAGTCCACCCAGAGGCCGCCCATGGTGTAGTGCATGGCTGGGTAGATACGCATCGGGTCCTTGTAGGGGTCCTCCCCCGTGATGCGGTTGTACATGTCGAACAGGTTGCCGTAGCGCTCCTTAATGACGGAGGCGCCGAGGCGCTCGATGGCGTCGCGGAAGTCCAGGTAGACGGCCAGGCCGGTCTCGCCGACGCCGCGGCCCTCATCGCACGCCGCCTTGGCATTGCGGGAAGCCACGTCGCGCGGCACGAGGTTGCCGAAGCTGGGGTATTTGCGCTCCAGGAAGTAATCGCGCTCGGCCTCGGGGATCTGGCTGGGAGGGCGCTTGTCGCCTTTCCTGGCGGGCACCCACACGCGGCCGTCGTTGCGCAGCGATTCGCTCATCAGGGTGAGCTTGCTCTGATATTCGCCGGAGACGGGAATGCAGGTGGGGTGAATCTGGGTGAAGCAGGGATTGGCGAACAGGGCGCCGCGCTTGTGTGCCCGCCAGATGGCGGTGGCGTTGCAGCCTTTGGCGTTGGTGGAGAGGTAGTAGACGTTGCCGTAGCCGCCGGTGCCGAGCACCACGGCATCGGCGAAGTGGCTCTCGATCTTGCCGCTGATCAGGTCGCGGGTCACGATGCCGCGGGCGCGGCCGTCCACCACGATCAGGTCCAGCATCTCGGTGCGCGGGAACATCTTCACCGCGCCCAGGCCGATCTGGCGTTCCAGCGCCTGGTAGGCGCCGAGCAGCAACTGCTGCCCCGTCTGGCCGCGCGCGTAGAACGTGCGCGACACCTGCGCGCCGCCGAAGCTGCGGTTATCCAGGTAGCCGGAATACTCGCGGGCAAACGGCACGCCCTGCGCCACGCACTGATCGATGATGTTGAGGCTGATGCCGGCGAGACGATACACGTTGGATTCGCGCGCCCGGAAATCGCCGCCCTTCACCGTGTCGTAGAACAGGCGGTAGACGCTGTCGCCGTCATTGTGATAGTTCTTGGCGGCGTTGATGCCGCCCTGCGCCGCGATGCTGTGCGCGCGCCGGGGGGAATCCTGGAAGCAGAAGCAGTGGACGTTGTAGCCCAGCTCGGCCAGGCTCGCCGCGGCGCTGCCGCCGGCCAATCCCGTGCCCACCACGATGATGGTGTACTTCCGCTTGTTGGCCGGATTCACCAGCTTGAGATTGAAGCGATGGCGGTCCCATCGCGTCTCGATCGGGCCGTTGGGAGATTTCGAATTGAGTTCCATGCTGGTGTTTCTCTCTTATTTCACGAGGCCAACCATCACCGCGATCGGGATGGAGCAGTTGCCTATGGCGATCAGGATGGCGAAAATGGCCGCGCCCGTTTTCAATTTCGGAGTGTAGCGGGGATGGCTGAAGCCCAACGACTGAAACATGCTCCACAGCCCGTGATACAGGTGCGTGCAGAGCAGCACGATGGCCAGGATGTAGAACGCCGAGATGGCGGGATTGGAAAATCCGGCGATCACGTTGGCGCGCACGTCCGGCTCATTGGGCCCGATCTCCTGCAAGGGCACCACCGCGCCCACCGTGAGGTGCAGCACGTGGAAAATCACGAACGCCGCTACAATCGGTCCGCTCCACAGCATGGTGCGGGAGGCGTAGGTGGCGGCCGCGTCGTCCTTCTTGACGTAGGCTACCGGGCGCGCGTCTCTCTTCAGCTTCCAGAGCTGGAGGGATGCCAGGATGTGCAGGCCGACCGCCACCAGCAGCGCGCTGCGCGCCACCCACAGCAGGCCGGCATTGGCCGGATTGTGCAGGAAGGCGGCGTATTTATTGATCTGGTTTGGGTCGCCAAAGATCTGCAGGTTGCCCAACAGATGCGCTACCACGTAGCCGAACAGAATCACCCCGGTCAAGGCCATGATGGCCTTCTTCCCGATGGGGGCTTCGTAGAAGCGGACGACCCGATGCACGGGATTGATCGCAATAGCACTCATGCGGAGATCCTTTGTTTGAGGCAATCCTCTGGGGATGCAAAAAACAGGGCAGCTGATTTCAAACCTGTAGTATAACCCCGTGACGCGGCGGAGCAGCAAGCCGCGAACGTTAGAACACGTAGTCCGGCGGCTTGATCCCTTTGACGCGCAGATAGACCTCGGCCTGCCCGCGATGGTGAGCGGTGTGGGTGAAGTAGGACCACAGCGTCTCGAAGGCGGTCATCTGCCGGCCCTCGGGCCCCACCATGGCATGGAGCTTCTCCGCACTCATGCCGTTCACCGCCGAATAGCAGAAGCTGAACGAATCGGTCAGGAACTGGATTGCCGTGTCGCGATCCACATCGATCTTGTTGGTGTCCTTACTCCACGCGGCGATCTTCGCGGGCAACTCCGGCCGCGGCATTCCGCTGGCCCGGCTGCACGCCCCCAGATTGGCCAGTGCGATGTGGGCCATCACCTGGCCGAAGCTCATTTCCTCGGGGTTAGGCCGGAAATTGTAGCTGTCGGCGGGCATGGCCTTGGCCACCGTAATAGTGAAATCGCCGCTGGTCTTCCAGTGCTTGGCCAGCGCGTCTTGAATTCCGGTCTGGGGGAATGCCGGTAATGCCAGCGCGATCAAAACGAACAGTCTTGTCTTCATGATTTCTGCCTCGCGATACATTGTAGGCGAAACCGCCGCGCTTCGCTCGGCTCTGGAGTCTTGCCACTCCCCCGTGCCCACGGAGCATTGGTGGGGCATGCTTTAGCTTGCCAGGCCGCTCAGTCCTTGACGGCCACGACATCCACGGCGAAACCGGCGTCCATGCCGGGGAGGCCTTCGAACAAAACCAGCGATCCGGCGGAGGCTGCGAAGAATTCGCTGCGCAACTTGCGGACCTGCGCGGCGAGGAGGTCGGCCAATGGGTAGTAATGGGCGAAGGCCACATCGCGGCCGGATACGCCGGCGGCTTCGAGCACCTTTTGGAGACGCTCGAAGGCCAGGCGGGAATTGGCTTCCTGATAGCCATAGCTGACTTGAGTTCCGGTCAGCACGACGTGTTGGGCGGCCACCAGCGCAGCCAGAGGCTCGCCTTCCTCCGGCTGGAAGGAGACGCGTTTGCCCGTGTCCCGGAGGAGTCGCGCCACGGCTTCGCAGGCGGCGAGGGCGTGCGTTGGCAAACGCTGGGTTTGCACGTAGTTCAGAGCGGCGCGGGGATACTCGGCTTCCACCAGCTTGCGGGTGGCGGCGAGATTCTCCAGGGAACTGAGGAAGCAGGTGACGCGCAGGACATCGGAGGACTCGGAGCCGGCGGTTTGGATGGTACGCTTCAAGCGGCCGAGCGATTGCGCAACCAGCGGTGCCACGGGGTCGAGCGGGTTCTCGCTGGCGGCGACCGGAGCCGACAGGAAGACCAGGCCCTGCGGGCTCACTTCTTTCTTCCCGGCCACAATGGCCTCCAGAACCACCTGCGCGCCTTCCAGCGGCAGGCCGCCGGATTGAATCAAGCTGAGGACGGGCAGCGGCAGATGGCGCTCGGTGAATGTTTCGCTCACCAGGTCGCGCACGCGGCGCAGGTCTCCGGAGCCGGCCACGAAGGCACGAATCTTGAGCACGGGGTCGCCGCCGGTTTCGCGCGTGAGGGCCTTCAAAGCGTCGCGCACTTGGGCGGAAAGCAGGCCTCGGGAAGAAAGAGGGGTGACGTGGAAGGTGAGGCGGCGGGTTTCGCCGGTGACGGCTGACGGCAGTTCCTTGGGGAGTTGCAGGACTTGCGTAATCTCTTCCTTCTTGGGCTTGGTCTTTTTCTGTGCGGCCAGTCCGGGAGCAAGCACGAGGCAACAGGCCCACGCCAACAGCAACAGCCCTTTGATGGTGTTCGGGGTTCGCGTAGCCGTCGATGACGCTTGGGCGTGGGCCGGTATCATGGGCTGGAATTCCGCGCAGCGGCGTTCGGGCCGCTTCCCGAGCGGCTAGAATTAGGATTGTAGCAAACGCAGATTTGAGCGCCGCCGATTCGCTGCCTCCCTGACAAAGGAAATCATGTCGGCGGGGGACTATTCGTTAAATATTGAGTGACGGCGGAGCTTTTACGCTGCCGGCGGGTTGAGGAACAGCCTCTTCTCGATTTCGCCCAGGCGGACTTCCACTGTGTTGGCGCGCGCTTCCAGCGCGGCTTAGCGTGCTTCCAGGGCCGAATCCCGCAAACCCGTCTGCTCCTGATAGGGAAGAAATTCCTTCAGCAGTTCGGTCTGCATATCGCGCGCTCCAGCAGGTGCTCTTCGAGGCCGCGGATATCTCGCTTTGTTGCGGGGGCGTCTTCCGGGGCCATGGAGCGACTATACCGCGGGCCGGCGGGAGTTGGCTCCAGTCCCATTGTCATTGCGAGGGACCGATGGCAGTCCAATGTGGTATGGTATGGCTGGGTGGAATTCCAGCCAAAACTCGATCACGGTGCCGAAGCGCCGCTTTACCGGCAGTTGTCGGAACAGATTGCCCATCAAATCCGCCGCGGACTGTTGGCTCGGGGCGAACGCCTGCCAGCCACTCGCGAATTGGCTGGCTTACTTGGACTGAACCGGACCACGGTTTCGGCAGCCTATGAGATTCTCGAATCCGAGGGCTTGATTTCGGGGCAGGTGGGTCGCGGGAGCTTCGTGACTGGAGGCGCCGGCTCAGCGGGCGGAGTGGATTGGAATGGTCTGCTGGAGCGCGGCGACACTTCGCCGGCCGGGCCCAATGGCGGGTGGAGCAAGGACGTCATCAGCTTCGCGGTTTCGCGGCCCTCGCGGGACCTGTTCCCGCTGGATGAGTTTCGGGCTACCTGCGGCACGGTGCTGGCTCGCGGGGATCTGGCGGACATTCTGCAGCTCGGCTCGCCGGGTGGGTACGAACCTCTGCGGCGCTACCTGATGGAAGAGGCGCGGCGGCAGGAGGTGGCGGGTCCGGGGGACGACCTGCTGATTACCAACGGCTGCCAGCAGGCGCTGGACCTAATTGGGCGCGTGCTGCTGAAGCCGGGTGACACGGTGGCCGTGGAAGATCCGCTGTACACCGGCTTGAAGAATCTGCTGACGGGAATGGGCACGCAACTTTGCGGAGTCCCGGTGGGCGCCGACGGCATGGATGCGGCGCAACTGGAGCGCGTGCTGGAGCGCGATAAGCCCCGGTTCCTGGTGGTCACCTCGAATTTTCAGAATCCCACCGGGGCGAGTCTGCCGCTGGCCGCCAGGAAGGCGCTGCTGGAGGCGGCGCGCCGCGCGAGTGTGCCGGTGATTGAAAACGACGCGTACGGCGAATTGCGTTACTCGGGCGAGCCGCTGCCGGCGCTCAAGCAACTGGACGACGGCGGCGGAACGGTGCTGTTGCGGAGCTTCTCCAAGGTCAGTTTTCCCGGACTGCGGGTCGGCTGGGCGCTAGGGCCGAAACCCCTGATCGACCGTTTGCGGCACGCCAAGGAAGCGGCGGACTTGCACACCGATCAACTTTCGCAGGCGGTGCTGCTGGAATTCGCCGAATCGGGCAGGCTGGAGGCGCACCGTACGCGGATGCGCCAGGCGGGCAGCGAGCGTTTGGCGGCCACGCTGGAGTCATGCGCAAAATACTTGCCCGCGGGCACACGCTGGACGCGTCCCGAAGGCGGCATGAATGTCTGGGTGCGGCTGCCGGAACCGCTGGACGCGGGTGAGTTGCTGGCCCGGGCGCAGCGCGCCGGCGTGGCCTACATGCCGGGGCGGTACTTCGCGGTTTCCCGGCTGGAACCGGGAGCGTTGCGATTGAGTTTTGCGGGCCTGGCGCCGGAACAAATCCGGGCTGGCCTCGCGATTCTGGGGCGGACCGTCGCCGCGGAGATGGAGAATGCCGGGCGGACTTACGAGCCTTCGCCCGCCATGGTGTGAGTGTAGGAAACCCCTTGCTGACGCGCGCGGCTCCGATCCGAGCCGCGACCGTTAGGGAGCGGTTCCTCGATTTAGTTGGAATAGGAGAGCGATATGTTGCAGTTTTCGAGCGAGCAGTTTCGACTGAAGGTGGGATTGGCGGAAATGCTGAAAGGTGGCGTAATCATGGACGTCACCAACGTGGAGCAGGCGAAGATCGCCGAAGATGCCGGAGCCTCGGCGGTGATGGCCCTGGAGCGCGTGCCGTCGGATATCCGCAAAGATGGCGGCGTGGCGCGCATGGCCAATATCGAAATCATGGAAGCCATCATGCAGACGGTCCACATCCCGGTGATGGCCAAGGCGCGCATCGGGCACTTCATGGAAGCGCGGATCCTGGAAGCGCTGGGAGTGGATTTCATCGACGAGAGCGAAGTGCTCACGCCGGCGGATGAAGAGCACCACATCGACAAGAACGATTTCAAGGTGCCGTTCGTCTGCGGGGCGCGCAATTTGGGCGAGGCGCTGCGGCGGATTGGGGAGGGCGCGGCCATGATCCGCACCAAGGGCGAGGCGGGCAGCGGCAACATCGTGGAAGCCGTGCGCCACATCCGCACCATCGTCCGCGAGATGAAGCAGCTCACCGTGTTGGGCGCCGAAGAGCTGGCGGCCGCGGCCAAGAACCTGCAGGCGCCGCTGGAGCTGGTGGAGTGGGTGGCGCGGCACGGCACGCTGCCGGTGCCGAACTTCTCGGCCGGCGGCATCGCCACGCCGGCGGATGCCGCGCTGGTGATGCAGTTGGGCGCCGAAGCCGTATTCGTGGGATCGGGAATTTTCAAATCCAGCGATCCGGCGAACCGCGCCAACGCCATCGTGATGGCCGCCAAGAACTACAACAACCCGGTGAAGCTGCTGGAAGCCAGCCGGAGCCTGGGTGCGGCGATGGCGGGCCTGGAGATCTCGAAGATTCCGGAAGGCGAGTTGTTGCAGACCCGGGGCTGGTAATGAAGAAGGTAGGGGTGCTCTCGCTGCAAGGCGATTTTGCGGCGCACGGCGCGGCCTTGGAGCGCGCTGGCGCCTCGCCGGTGTATGTCCGGGAGCGCTCGCAGTTGGGCGAGATCGACGGGTTGATCCTGCCTGGCGGCGAGAGCACCACCATGCTCAAACTGCTGCGCCACGAAAACCTGTTTGACGATCTGGCCGAGTTTGGCCGGCGCAAGCCCATGTTCGGAACTTGCGCCGGCGCCATCCTGATGGCCAGGGACGTCACCCACCCGGCGCAGGAAAGCCTGGGGTTGATGGATATCGCCGTGGAGCGCAACGCCTATGGCCGGCAGGTGGACAGCCGGGTGGTGGATCTCGACCCGGAGCCGGAATTCGAGCGGCGCACGGCCCCTGGAAAGTTGGAAGCGGTTTTTATCCGCGCGCCGATTATCCGCCGGGCTGGTGACGGAGTCCGTGTGCTGGCGGAGTATGCAGGCGATCCGGTGTTGATCGAACAGGGACGGCACCTGGTGTCGACGTTTCATCCGGAACTGACCAATGACGCCCGTGTGCACAGCCTGTTTCTGGGGAAGCTATGATCCCGGCCGGCAAGAAGCGTGTGCTGTTCGTCTGTATCGGCAATGCCTGCCGCAGCCAGATGGCGGAGGGCTTCGCGCGGGCTTTCGGCGACGATGTGATGATCGCGGCGAGCGCGGGCCTGGCGCCGGCGACTATGGTGGCTCCGGCTACCATCCGCGCGATGGACGAGAAGAAGATCGATCTGCGGGGTCATTTTCCCAAAAGTCTGCGGCAGTTGGGGCGGGCGGAGTTCGACCTGGTAATCAATATGACCGGCTTCTTCCTGCCGAAGGAGTTCCGGTGGCGGATTGTGGATTGGGAAGTGGCCGACCCGGTGTTCATGGAATATGCCGAGCATTGCGAGATTCGGGATACCATCGAAGCACTCGTGATGAAGCTGATTGTGGAACTGCGCGAGGCGCCGCGCCCGCAATTCCGCGGACAGGGTTCGGGCCGGCTGGAACTCTGAGGTGGGGTTAATTCTCTATGAACAAATACTGTCTCTATCTCCTTTTTAGCGCACTTCTGCTGCCCGCCGGCGCAGCCGGCCAGTTAGTCGAACAGTTTGCCCCGCCGCGGGCCAACTGCTGCCTGCCGTCCACCGCCAAGAGTCTGGCCGATCAGTTGCAGGACTGGAATCAGCTCGGCCGTTACTACGCCGATAACCTGAAGCTCCAGCAATTGCCGCCGGACGCGGAGCGGGTCGTTTTTCTGGGCGATTCCATCACAGACGGTTGGAAGCTCGCCCAGCATTTCCCCGGCAAGCCCTACGTGAACCGTGGTATCAGCGGACAAACCACGCCGCAAATGCTGGTGCGCGTGTTTCCGGACGTGATCGCGCTCAAGCCGGCCGCGCTGCTGGTCCTGGCGGGGACCAACGATATCGCCGGCAATACGGGATGGTCCACGCTCACCCAGATTGAAGATAATCTGCAAGCCATCACTGAACTGGCGCAGGCGCACGGTATCCAGGTGATTCTCTGCTCGGTCATGCCGGTGAGCGATTACACCGCCCGCAAGCAGACACTACAGCGCCCGCCGGCGGACATCCTGAGGCTGAATACCTGGATACGCGATTATGCCGCCAGGGCAAACGCCGGGTTTGCGGACTACTATGCCGCCACGGTGGACGAAAGCGGCATGTTGAAACAAGGCTTCTCCGGCGACGGGCTGCATCCCAACGAGCAAGGCTACGCGCTGCTGGTGCCGGTCGCCGAGGTGGCGATTGCCAAGGCACTGCCGTAAATCCTTCTATCGATACCAGAGCTGGTAGGTCAACGTAAGCGTTTGGCCGAGCAGCTTCTTGTAGCTGATCGAATAAATCTTGCCGGTGGTCGGGGGCCAGGGATCGTATACGCGAATGGTGGTTCCTTCGGCCGTGCCGTTTCCGCGAATGCCTGCAAATATTCGAAAGTGACCGCTGCTGCCGGCATACAGGCCGGTGGGCAGACGCCGGGAGTAGCCGCTGGCATCCCACAGCGTGTTCACCTGTAAGGTACCGTGGGTCTGCATGATTCCCGCCAGGTAGGCCGGCTGGTAGGATTGCGGCGGCAGGTAGTGGATGCCGTAGAACTGCGTGAACAGGCGCGTAGTAGCCGGATCACTGAGGTCCGAATCATTCGGCAATCCGCCGGTTGTGACGACGCCGGGCGGCGCCGCGACCGGCACGTTGCGGCGGAGCAGCATGGCGGTGGCCGCCGCCCAGCAGGTGGTATCGGTTGGCTGCGGCACCAGATTCACGGTCGTCAGGACCTCGTACTCTTCCAGGTCGTTGATGGCGCTGAGGGTGCAGGGACCGGCAATGCCGTCCGCCACCAGCCAGTTCTGTTCCTGAAAAGTGCGGACGGCCTGAAAGGTCTGGGCATCGAAGACGCCGTTGGTAGGGATGTGGAGGTGAAGTTTGTAGTTCAGCCGCTGCTGCAAATCCGTGACCAGCGGCCCACGAGAACCCATACTGAGTGTGTCTGACATACCCCTAATATACGCTGGCCCTTCTTCAGAAACGGGGTGGCCGCCGAATCCCAGTACTAGACCCGGAAGGGGCTATTCCGCGCAGTCGCAGGCACGGGCGGTGCGCAGGGCGAGCGCTCCGGTGGGGCACGCCGCGGCGCAGCGTTGGGCGGCATGGCGCAAGCCTTCGGAGAGCGGCTTGCCGAAGGGCACGGCCACCGCGACATCGAAGCCGCGGCCGATCGTCGCCAGACCCAACTCTTCGCTGGCCGCCGCGGCGATGCGCACGCAGGCATCGCAACTGATGCACTTGCCCGGTTCGTAGACGATTTCGGGGTGCGACAGATCCTGCGAGAAGCGGCGCCGCTGGCCGGCAAAACGATACATGTCCACGCCGTACTCGGTGGCCAGGGAGCGGACCAGGCAGCAATCCGCCTTGCGGCATCCGCAAGTCAGGCAGCGGCGCGCTTCGCGCGCGGCGTCGGCATCGGGCAACGCCTCCGTCACCTCATCGAAACTCGACAGGCGCCGCTCCATCGGGATCTCGGGCGAGCGAACGCGCCCGGCGCGCTCGATGGCGCGGAAGATGGCCGCCCGCTCCGCGTCGTCCACCGGTTGCATGGCGATTCCGGCGATGGCAGGTTCGCCGGTCACCGCCTGCCCGGTCAAGTACTGGTGGATCGATGCGGCGGCGATTCTGCCCGCCGCCACGGCGCGCACCGCCAGGTCCGCGCCCA
>OBLU010006256.1_pt1 | contig 10613 bp, 10 predicted proteins | sample 1518681 | NCBI WGS metagenome assembly OBLU01 (sample SAMEA3539304, study PRJEB22396) | soil metagenome | biome: tundra; feature: field; material: soil | place: USA | collected 2010-05 | depth 0.15 m
TCGCGGAAGTGAAGCCCCGCCTCGCCGTCTACTCCCACATCGTCCCGTCGCCCGCCACGGAGAAGGACCTCGTCGCGCCGACTCGCAAGACCTACTCTGGGCCGCTCGTCGTCGGCTACGACCTCATGTGCATCTCGATCGGCGAGAAGATCACGGTCGAAAGGCGCGTCGTGCCCGCGGAGTGACTTTCCGGCGCCGCGGCCGCAGCTCCGATACGATGGGGGTATGAACCATATTCACCCCTTCGCCGCGGCGCGCTGAGATCATGCCCACACCCGAGGCCCTCCTGACGCTGGCCCGCGCTTTCCAGGAGAGCCGCGTGCTCCTGACGGGCGCCGAGCTGAACCTCTTCACGCTGCTGTCGAAGGAGACCCTGACGGCCGACGCGATCGCGGCGCGGCTCGGAGCGGATCTCCGGGCGCTCATGATCGAGCTCGACGCGCTAGCGGCGATGGCGCTCCTCGTCAAGGCGAATGGAACGTACCGGACGGCGCCGGACGCCTCCAGCCTCTCGGAGGACGCTCCCGACTCGATCCTCCCGATGCTGCTTCACGCCGCGGCGCTCTGGGACCGCTGGACGAGCCTGACGCGGAGGATCGGCGGCACGCCGCTTTCCGCGCGCCCTCCCGCGGACGTGACGCGCGCGTTCATCTGCGCGATGCAGGTCGTGTCCGCTCCTCAGGCCGCGCGGATGGCGGCGGACGTGGGGATCGGAAGCGCGCGCCGGCTCCTGGACGTCGGCGGGGGGCCGGGAACGTACACGGCCGCCTTCCTGCGCGCCGCGCCGGAGCTCGAGGCGACGCTCTTCGACCTCCCGCCCGTCGTCGAGATCGCCCGCGAGCAGCTCTCGAAAGCCGGCCTTCTCGATCGGGTCGCGCTCGTCGCGGGCGACTTCGAGAAAGACAAGCTTCCGGCCGGACACGACCTCGCGTGGCTGTCGGCCATCATCCATCAGAACGGCCCCGCCCAGAACGACGCGCTCTTCGGTCGCATCTTCCGCGCGCTCGCGCCCGGAGGCCGGCTCGTGATCCGCGATCACGTCATGGAGCCCGACCGGACGCGCCCGCGCGCCGGCGCCCTCTTCGCCGTCAACATGCTCGTCGGGACGGCGCACGGCGGCACGTACACGTTCGACGAGATCCGCGCGGGCCTCGAGCGCGCGGGGTTCGTCCGCGTCCGGGCTCTTCGCGCCGGCGAACAGATGGACGCGCTCGTCGAAGCGTTCCGGTCGTGAAATCTCTGTCCCTATACTCCGCGCGATGAAGAAAGCCGCTCTCGTCCTGCTCGTGGCAACCCTGTCTCTCCCTGCGCTCGCCGACAACGCGCTCGGAACGCTCACCGTGAACGGAAAGACGACGGTCCTCAAGGCCGTCGCCGCCACCGAGGAAGCGGGCGAGAGCGGGAAGAAGTGGCTCGTGATCCTCGCTTCCGACCGGAAGGTCGAAGGTGACCGCTCCGTCGCGCGCCTTGCGAAGCTGGCGAAGGACGGGCAGCTCCACGCCGTCCGCATCCTCTGGCTCGTCGGGACCGACACGGTGCGCGCCGTTCCGTACGACGCGAACCTGCCCACGAGCGGCCAGATGGGCCAGGAGAGCCCGACGCTCGACCTCCGGAAATACGGGTCGGGCCGCGTCGACGCGGAGTTCGAGTCCAAGATGATGGGGCAGGACTGGCACTTCCACGCGAACGTGAAGGCGACGGTCGTGCCCGGCGGGACCCTCGAGCTCGAGCCCGAGGCCCGCGACTCCGGCAGCAAGGCCCCGGGCGGCGACAAGAAGCTCGCGCTCGGGAAGCTCGGCTATGCATACAGCGAGGAATCGTTTCAACACGCGATCTCGGATGCGAATCTCGATGCGGTGCGCCTCTTCTTGCAGATCGGGATGTCCCCGAACGCGCGCGCGAAAAGCGGGACGCACCCGATGATCCTGGCGGCGATGGGCTGCGGCGACCAGGCGAAGGGCAACGCACCTTCCGAGATCCTCGAGGCGCTCGCGGCAGGCGGCGGCGACGTGAAGGCGGCGGACGGGAACGGCTCGACCGCGCTCCTCTGGGCCGTCGAGGGCGGCTGCTCGGCCTCGAGCATCAAGGCGCTCCTGAAGGCCGGCGCGAACCCGAACACCCGCGCCAAGGGCGGCGCCACGCCGCTGATGTTCGCGGAACTCTACAAGCGCACTGAGCTTGCGGAGATTTTGAAGAAGGCGGGAGCGAAGAAGTAGCGCGGAGGAGCGCGGTCGTTGGATCCTGCTCGCCTCGCGTCATCTTTCCGCTGATTGGCGCCGGCATCGAGAGGCGCGCCGCCGCCGTAAGAGCATCCATGGTAAGAGTCTTACTCCGAGGTGGCTCCCATGAAGATTACGTCCAAGGGCCAGGTCACGATTCCCGTCACGATCCGCCAGCGGTTTGGCCTGCTGCCGGGCACCGAGGTGACGTTCGAGGCACGGGGCGGCGTCGTCGTCATCCGGAAGGTGCGGGAGAGCGGGAGCCGGGGCGCGAACGTCGTCGCGCAGCTGAAGGGTAAGGCTACGTCCGGCATTTGCACGGACGAGATTCTCGCGCTCACGCGCGGCTGACTCGCTCGTCGCAATCTGTGATCGTCACCGGTTTGTTAGTTTCTAGCCTGACCGGGCACGCGCCTCTTGCTCCGCGACCGGAGTCGCGTACAGATGGTCGAGCTCCGCGTCGAGATCCAGGCCGCTTTTCGCCACGTCGGGATTCTGTCAGGCGCCGCGGTTTCGCGCGCCGGCACGGACGACGATCATGAGGGCGAGTTGAGGCGCGCCTCCATCCGTCTGACCGCCCGGTAGGTCAGGAGGGAGAAAACAAACGTGCAGATCGGAATTGCTGCGCCGACTGCCGCAAAAAGCATGATGACGAATCCTGGTTGACCGGAATGCGGCATTTGAATACTCCTTCGTGTAGCTTCACCAGCGGGGGAGGGTGCTGGCCATCAGGAAGGCCCGGAACTGCTCGTTCTTCGCGACGACGTCGTTGTGCTCGAGCGCGGAGTCGATGAAGACCAACCGGCTCTTCCGAAGAAGGTCCTGCGTGACGGCGCTCTCGGCAGCCGCGGCGAACGGGATGTCCCACGCGCGGAGGTCGTCCATGAGTTCGAGCGACTGGTCCCGCGTGCCCCCCTCCGCCGTGTAGATGTCGACGAGCTTGCCGGGGAAACGGTCGATCCAGTGGGCGAACTTCTCCGACTGCCCGTAGAGCGCGTCGAACAGGTAGACCTCGCGGATGTTCGCGGTCAGCCCGCCCCGCGTCAGGATGAACGCCATGACCCGGTACGCTCCGCTGTGCCCGGCCAGGACGATCGACCCGGGCTTCGCCTTTGCGATCACGCCGCGCGCCTTCAGCGTCGAGAGCACGTCGGAGACGAGGCTCGCGAAGACGCCCGTCTCCTCGAGCTTTCCCCCGAAGGAGTCGGGCGCGTTCTTCGGCCCCTCGGCGAGGACGAGGACCGCGTTCACGCCGCTCGCAGCGAGCTGCTCGGCGACGCGGAACTTGGCGAAGGTGTCGTCGACGTTGTTGCGCCACCCGTGAAAGTAGAAGACGAGGTTCGTGGCGTCTCCGGCGCGGAAGCCCTTCGGAACGAAGATCGCCACGGTGCGGTCGCTGTAGTGGACGTCGGCGGGGTACGACTTCCCCTCGTAGGTGTGCCCCTGGACGCGCTTCTCGTGCGGGAACATCGTGAAGGCCGACGTCGTCACGATCATCGTGCCGATGTCGGCGTACCGCTCTGCCAGGGGCTGGGCGACGGCGGGGCCCGCGGCGAGCGTCGCGGCGAGGGCGAAGGCGATGCGGATCCGGTTCATGGGCCGAGATGCTACAGGGCGAGGATGAACGACGCCGGGACGGCGTTCGTCCTCGCCCATTCTCGTCGTTTCGGCGCGGATGACCGGGCGGAATGGCCGCACCGATTTAGAGAGTTCGTGACAATCTGCCAAGATGGGCACCAAATTACGCTCTCCGAGGCGTCGGTCCCTCCGGGCGTTGGTGTAGACTCGACCACACTTGCCAAGGAGGCTCGTTAATGCAGTACCCGTACGCCAACTCGGTCAGCGGTCTGAAGGCCGTGATCAACCAGCTTCGCTCTGCATTTCCAGCGAAGGTCGGAAGCGACACGCTCAAGAAATGGAGCATTGCTCCGAATAATGAAGCTTACGTTCTGGGCGTGATCCGTTTTCTGGGCCTTGTCGACGATGAGGGAAAAAAGGTAGCAGAAGTGGCGAAGATCTTTGCTGCCAGTGACGCAGATTTCAAGGACCGCTTTGCTGCTCTCGTAAAGGACGCCTACAAAGGGCTATTCGAACAGTGGGGTGATCCTTCGTGGACGCTTGAAGAGGGGAAACTAATTCCCTTTTTTCGAGAGGAAGATAGCTCCAGTGCGCTGGTTGGCAAACGTCAGGCCCAGACATTTCGCGCGCTTGCGGAATTGGCTGGAAAGGCCGACGCCAAGGTGGGTGAGACGAAGACGGCGAAGCAGAAGGATTCGACGAAGGTTCCGAAAGCGGCCAGTGCTCGGCCTTCGATGCCCGCTGCCAAGAAAGTGGTGGATGCGCCACCCGGAGCGACCTTTGGCACGACACCTCAACTCACAGTGCGCATTGAAATCAATCTTCCCGTCGCTGACGATCAGGCGGTGTACGACCGGATCTTCAAGAGTCTGCGCGAGCACTTGGTGAATGGCTGATACGTACAGGCACTTTGAGCTGGTGGTAAGAGGGGCGGCGAAGCTGTCCCAGCCCGCACAGGAACGAGGCCCGGAGCATCCTTTCGACACGCGAGATATTCACCCATCGATGCCGCGAAAGGTGCGTGAGCTGTTCGACGACACACACTACTCGGAAGCCACCTTCGCTGCATGCAAATACCTAGAGGCCGAGGTCCAGCGACTCTCCGCGTCCGGCCTAAGTGGAGAGAAGCTCATGATGGCTGTTTTCAACGAGACCGGAGGCCCGCTCAAGCTAACTGCGTTGGCATCCCCGACCGAAATCGACGAACAACGAGGCTACCGGTTTCTGTTCGCCGGTCTTTCAATTGCGATACGAAATCCGCGGGGTCACGGCCCCTTAATCACCGACTCCATCGATACGTGTCTCGAGCACCTCTCATTCGTGTCACATTTGATGCGGCGCGTCGAGAGGGCTGGATTTGCGTTTCAATAGACGGCACACAGGCTAACCGGCGGACGGTCTACCTCACCGGCATCGCCGGCCTTTTCGGCTTCTGCGGCGGGTTCTTCTTCAGCTCCTCCATCGCGATCGCGATCGCCTTCTCGAGCTGCGGGTCTTTGCCGGCGATGACGTCCGCGGGCGTCTGCTCGACCTCGACGTCGGGCGGGACGCCGACGTTCTCGACGCCGAAGCCCTCCTCGGGCGTCCAGAAGCCGAGGTTTGGCGCCGTGACGACCGCGCCGTCCATGAGCATCGGGAAGCCGAGGATGCCGACGAGGCCGCCCCACGTGCGCTCGCCGACGAGCGTCCCGACCTTGAAGTGCCGGAACATCCACGGCAGGAGGTCGCCGCCGGAGCCGGCCGTCTCGTCGATGAGCATGACCTTCGGCCCCTGAATGGACGCGCTCGGCGTCTTGAGGTCCTCGCCGTAGCGCATCGCCCACCACGCGATCGGCTGCCGGGTGAGCGCCTCGATGTAGTAGTCGGCCACGCTGCCGCCGCCGTTGAACCGCTCGTCCACGATGATCGCGTCCTTCGCGGCCTGCGGGTAGAAGTAGCGCTTGAAGTACGTGTGGCCGAGGTTTGCCGTGTTCGGGACGTAGACATACGCGACGCGGCCGCCCGTCGCAGCCTCGACCTTCCGGAGGTTGCCCTCCACCCAGTCGCGATTGCGGAGCTGCGCCTCGTCCGCGACCGGGACGACGTTGACCGTGCGCGAGCCCTTGCCGTCCGGCGCCCCACCGACCGTGATCTCGACGATCTTCCCGGCCGTGGCCTCGAAACGCGCGTAGAGATTCTCGGGGGGCGCGAGGTCCTTGCCGTTCACCGCGAGGAGGTACTCGCCCGCCTTCACCTCGACGCCCGGCTCCGAGAGCGGCGCGCGCAGCTCGGGGTTCCAGTTCAGGCCGCCGAAGACTTTCTTGAACCGGTAGCGGCCGTTCGCGATCTCGTAGTCCGCGCCGAGGAGGCCGCCCGGCACCGGCGTGACCTCGGCCCACGACTCGCCCGGCGTGTTGCGGTGGTGGCCGATGGCGAGCTCGCTGCACATCCACTGGATGAGGCGGTTCAGGTCGCCGCGCGACGAGAGGTATGGGAGGAAGGGCGAGTACTTCGCCTTCATCGCGCCCCAATCGCGGCCGTGCATCTTCGGGTCGTAGAAGTAGTCGCGATTGACGCGCCACGCCTCGTCGAAGATCTCGGGCCACTCGGCGCGCGGATCGACGCGCACCTGGATCGCGTCGAGCTTGAGCTTGCCGTCCGAGCCCTCCTTGGGCTTGCCGTCCGGGCCTTCCTTCGCGTCGGGCTTCTTGGCGGACGAGGCGACGATGGACCACGACTCCTTCTGCGGCGACTCCTTCTGCAACGCCTCTTTCTGCTTGAAGAGGATCTTCTTGCCGTCGAAGGAGACGTAATAGTCGTCGGCCTCGGGGACGATCGTCTCGGTCTTGCGGTCCTTGAAGTCGAAGCGCTGGACGGACGTCTTGTCGTCGGCGGTGCGCTGGAAGAAGATCTGGCCCGCGCTGCCGGCCTGTAGGTTCGAGATCTCGGCGGGGTGGACCGGGAGGTCGATGATGCGGAGGCCGATGCCGTCGCGATCGATCACGACGGGCTCGGGCGGCTTCTTTGCGGCCTTCGCGTCCTTGCCGTCGTCTTTCTTGTCGTCCCTCTTCTCGTCCTTGGCAGCCGCTTCGCCTTTCTCCTCGTCGCTCTCCTTCGCGAGGGGCGAGGGCGTGCCCTTCTTGAGCGTCGCGACGTAGATCGCGTTCGTGGTGCGCGCGTCGGTGTTCTGCAGCGAGAACCAGTTGCGCTGCGGGCCGGCATCGGTGGAGGCGAGGAAGTAGAGGAGCTTGCCGCCGCCGTCGAAGACGGGGTCGGAGACGTCCGAGAGGCCGTCCGTGAGCGGGAACGACTTGTCTTCCTCGACGGAGTAGACGAACGCCGTGCGGATGTACGTGGGGCCGGAGAGCGTGTAGGCCACCCAGCGCGAGTCCGGCGACCACGAGCCGTGCAGAATCCGCTGGCGCGACGGCGCGTAGAGGCGCTCAGACGCGAGCTTTTTCGAGGCGCCGCTCGCGAGGTCGACGATCCAGAGCGTGAGGGAGTTGTCGGTCAGGACGATCTTCCTGCCGTCGGGCGAGAAGACGAGATCGTCGTAGAAGCCCGCGCCGGGGACCTTGATCTTCTTCGGCGCGCCCTTGCCGTCCTGCGCGCGGACGACGAGCTCGTTCTCGCCGCTCTCGTCGGAGACGTACGCGATCTCCTTGCCGTCCGGCGACCAGGCGGGCGCGCGCTCGTGGACGGCTACGGTGTTCGTCAGGTTACGTGCGTCGCCCTTCTCGGCGGGCACGGTCACGATCTCGCCTCGGAACTCGAACGCGGCGCGCGCGCCGGAGGGGGAGAGGGCCGCGTCGCGGATCCACTTCGCGCCCCGGGCCCAGCGCGGGCGCGTCTCGAGGAGGTCGCCGGCGACCGTGATCGAAAGGTCGGTCGTCTTCTTCGAGGCGGGATCGAGGAGGTGGAGCGTGCCCGCCTGCTCGTAGACGATGCGTCCCGCGGCCGCCGCGGCGCCGAGGACGGGGAAGTCCTTGTGGTCGGTCAGGCGCGTGAGCGCCTTCGACTTCGCGTCGTACGCATAGACGTTGAACTCGCCGTCGCGGTCGGAGCGCAGATAGAGCGCCTCGCCAAGCCACATCGGGTCCACGTCGTTGCAGCGCGCCGCGGGCTGCGGTACGCGGTCGATCGCGTTCGAGGCGACGTCGTAGAGCCACACCTTCGAGACGAGGCCTCCGCGGTAGCGCTTCCACTGCAGGTGCGCCGGGTTGTTCGGATTGTAGGCGATCGTCTTGCCGTCGGGGGAGTACGCGGCGCGGCTTGCATATGGCACGGCGAGGGCGGTCTCGGGGCCTCCCTCGACGGGCACGGTGTAGAGCTGCGCGTGCCGGTTGTTGGAGGCGGCGCGCGGCGAGGTGAAGAGGACGGACTTGCCGTCGGCCGTGAAGCCCTGCACGACGTCGCGCCCGGGATGCCAGGTCAGCCGCATCGGCACGCCGCCGGCGGTCGGGACGACGTAGACGTCGAGGTTGCCGGCCAGCTCGGCGCTGAACGCGAGGAGCGAGCCGTCGGGGCTGAAGGCCGGACGCATCTTCACGCCGAGGCCCGACGTGATGCGGGCGACGTCGCTGCCGTCGAGCCGGCAGGTCCAGATGTCGTTCCCGTAGACGAAGGCGATGCGCTCGGCCGAGAGCGCGGGGTCCGTGAGCATCTTCGACGGCCCGCTCGGAGCGGCCGCGGAAATGGCAGCAGTCAAGGTGGGCGCGGCGGACGAGAACGCGAGAGACAGGGCGACGGCGGCGAGACGCACACGCATGGGAATCTCCTCAGGGAAGGTTCAATCGCAGGGAATGGATTCTGGCACGGACAGGGCGCGCGAGGTCAGGCGCGCTCGAGCGCGGCGCGATCCCACCTGGCGAGGGTCGCCGCCCGGTCGTACGTGCTGTCGACGAAGGCCTCGATCGCGTCGTCGGGGCGCGGCGCCGCGCGGACCGCCTCGTAGGGGAGGATGAACTCCCCGATGTCCCGGTGGTAGAACGCGGCGGACGGCTCCACGCGCGCCTCCTTGAGGCCGGCGGGCTCGGGGACAGCGTACGCGTAGAACGCGGGTTCGAGGACGGGACCGCTGCCGGGCCAGAAACCGTGGCTGATCACCTCGTGCGAATAGGCGTCGCGCATGAATGCGGGGCCTTCGCGCGGAGGCGCCGTCCTCCCGGAGAAGCGGCTGACGGCAAGGTCGAAGCTGCCCCAGAAGAAATGCACCGGACTGCACTTGCCGATGAACGGGCAGCGCGAGGCCGTGAACACCCGCTCGACCTGGACGAGGATCCTCCAGAAGCGGTTCGCAAGCACGGGATCGTAGGAGTGGTGCTGCGTGTCCTTTTCGAACGGAATCGGAGCGGGGATTTCGACGGGGACCGGCCAGATCTTCACCGGCAACGACATCGCGTTGAGGGTCGCCATCACGTCGCGATAGAAGTCGGCGACGGAACGGGGCTCGAGTCGCAACGTCCGGCGGTCGCCGTCGGTCGTCCAGATCACGAGCTCGTGATCGATGAAGTCGAATTCCATCGTGAACGAGCGGGCTCCATGCGCCAGTGGCCGCGTCGTCAGACCGTGCGGAGCCAGATGCAGCGCGATCGCCCATCCGTGGTTGACCGGCGGCGCGAGCGCGAGCGCGACCTTTCCGACGATCTGCGTCCACATGTGCAGCGTCGCGTACGTGTCCTTCCATTCTTTGTGGGGGAGGGCCGGCCATTGCTCGTCATTCATGACATCGCGCATTCTCCCGAAAAGTCCCGCGAAATACGACGTGCATTCCGGCGCGTACACTGACTCCGCCCGCTGGAGGCGTCCCTTGGTGTGGAACCCCTGGATCAGAACCGCGGTGGCTGACCTCGCAGGCCGGCTGCGGACGCGGGTGAAAAACTCCCATCGGTCCCTCGGGCGGGAGTTGCAGCACGTCCTGGACGAATCGGCGCACACCTCGTGCTGTGTGGGGGACACCGTCGAGGGCGTCAAGAGCCTCGTCTCTTCCGTGCCCGCCGAGCCAACGCCTCGCGACCGCGAATCCGGTCCGAAGTAGCGGCTCCAGGCGGCGTGAGCCGTCAGAACCCCTTCGGCCGCTCTCCTCGCACCCCGAACGCCTTTTCGAGCGCGATGCCCACGCGTCCGATCGTCCCCTCGTCGAAGAGCCGGCCAATCAGCGTCACGCCGTGCGGGACGCGCCTCTTCGGCGAGAACGTCGGAAGCGGGCGCGCCGGATCCGGCGCCCAGTCGCTCCGCGCTTCGCCGACCTCGATGAAGCCCGCGGGCAGCGTGAGCGAGGGATGGCCCGTGAAGTTCGTGATCGTGAGGATCTCGTCGCGGAGTGACGGGACGAGAAGGAGGTCGACCCTTTCGAAGATCCGCGCCATCTCCATCGCGACTTTCCGCCGCAGCCGGTCGGCCTGCACGTAGTCGACCGCCGAGAGAAACCGCGACTGCCGGAACGTGTTCGGCCAGGCGTCCGGCACCTGCATCTTCAGCTGGTCGAGACCGCCGGAAAGCGTCAGCTCCTCGAACGCCGCGGCGGCTTCGGCGAAGAGAATCGTGTTGAGCGAGCCGTACGGCCAGTCCGGGAGGCTCACCTCCACCGGCACCATCCCGAGGCGACGGACGGTCTCGAGCGCGGCACGGTCGACCTCCGTGGCCGGGGTCTCCTTCATCCACGCGGGGAAATAGCCGACGCGCAGGCCTGCCACGGCCCCGTCCGCCTCGAAATCGAGCCGGCTCGGGACGCTCGAGACGTCGCCGGCGTCCGGGCCGGTGATCGCGGCGAGGACGAGCAGCGTGTCTTCGACGCCGCGCGCGATCGGGCCCAGCTTGTCCATCGACCATGAGAGC
>OBLU010006257.1_pt1 | contig 10613 bp, 6 predicted proteins | sample 1518681 | NCBI WGS metagenome assembly OBLU01 (sample SAMEA3539304, study PRJEB22396) | soil metagenome | biome: tundra; feature: field; material: soil | place: USA | collected 2010-05 | depth 0.15 m
GGCTGGTTATCCGTGTACACCCCCGCCATGAGTTCGATATAGGGGCCATATTCGCCGTTGGCATCCTTTTCGGTCAAGTTGCGGTCCCACGCATAGCCAAACTCGTGATTGCCCCACGTCCACTGCTTCTTGCCGGGGGAAATGTGATGGTTGGCGACGTGGACGATGCCAGCCTGCGCTTTGTAATCGTAGCCGCCGAAAAAGTCTTCCTTGCTGCCCATGCACATATAAGAGGTGGGCACGGGAATATTCGCGTAAAACGACAAGTCATTTGGCGCGTAAGCAATTGGCGCTTTGCTGCCGCAGTGCGGCGGATTGAAATTGGTTGGACGTTCGGCCGGTGGAACACCCGTTCGTTCGCGTTCACCATAGTCCACACCGTAATAATACCCCTGACACAACGGATATTCGCTCATCGAACGCCGAGCATGGTCGGCCACGTAAAAAACGTCCGGCGGGAAAAAGCTTTGATAGGCCTCATGCACGCGCGTCGCGACATTCGCCCACCAAAGAAATGTCTGGACGAACGGCGTGCGGTTGTAAGCGCGCACCTTGAGTTCCAAGTAAGCCTTGCCGGGATGCAGGCAGACGCCGTGCATGCCTTTCATGCGGCACATCGGATCGTGGTCGCTGCACCAGATCGTTTTGGAGCCGTCGGAGTGCTCTTCGATTTCAAAGTCCACCGGCAGAAACGTCGCGGGCCGATGGTGCTGCGGCCAGTTGAACTCGATACCACCTGAAATCCACGGGCCAGCCAAACCGACGAGGGCGGGCTTGATGACAGGCTGATTGTAGATCAAATCATAACCGTTGGTTTTGTCCTGCAACACGTGAACGCGACCGCCGATTTCCGGCAACACCATTGCCCGAATAAATTCATTTTCGATCCACACGGCTTCCCATTTGCGATCCACCGGTTTTTCTGCAATGCGATCCGTGAATGGCAGTGGATAGACTTTGCCACTGCTGCCCTGATAAACGCGCTTTTCGAGAAACATCGGGTTCTTGTCCGGTGGCGCGGGCATGTAAGTGGGTATCGCCAAATCTTCCACACGTGTTTGCACTACGTCGGCAGCCTTCAAGTCCCCGTTATGCAAGCGTGAATGCTCTTCGGCCGCGTTCGCGTTCTCGTTCACTTCAAAAATGTTCGCCCTGCTCATCGTCAAAATTTAATCCACCAGTTCACGTTCAATTTCTTCCAGCGTTTTGCCTTTGGTTTCCGGCTGCGGCAACCAACAGTCGTCTGCGGCCGAACTTGTCACTTAACGCGCCTGCGCTCAATGCGCCGACCAAACAGCCGATAAGTGCGCAACTTTTCGCCCAGCCAATTTGCACTTCGCTGGTCAGTTCAAAATATCTTTGAAAAAATGGTTTTGCGCCGCCGATGACAACCCAAACCCAACCAAATAGCAGACCGCCCAGCGCGGCAACCACCGAGATAAGCCATACGTAACCAAAACGATAGTCGGCTTTCAGCCTTAAGGTTTCATTTTGAGTTGCAGTGATCACGTTATTAAAAAAGTTGCGCGGGACAAATCAGGCGAAAAACAAACCTGACAAAGGCGCGCTGATTGGAATCATGAGTTAGTCTCCGACGGGCCAGTCACATTGTTGCAATTCGTGCCGCCTAAACCATTGGTCTGAGTTTGCAGTCGCCAATCGGTGTCGCGCGCACCTGCCACATAGTTCACATCAAGTTCATAACACGAAAAGTCATTCCAAATGACCTTCCCCCAACAAATCTGGTTTTCCAGTTTTGGCCACCGCTGCAACATTTACATTTTTCCGCCATGTTAAGACACGTTGCGAATTCCATTTGGTAATAACTGTTACCAATTTTCCAGATGTCCTCTCAAAATGGAATGGACATTCCAACAAAGCGCATGGATAATTGACCTGTATTTGCCCGCTTGGCCTTCTGTTCGGCTATCATCCTTTTCCAAACCGACCGACTAGGCACCATAGCGGCGTCTGTGCTCTGACGGCGAATGATTGTGCATTTTTCTGAAGGCGCGTGAAAAGTAAAATTGGTCGGAAAAACCGAGTTGATCGCTGATTCGCTTTATGGACAAATCTGTGGTGTTCAGCAGTTGCACCGCGCGTTGCATGCGCAAATGATTCAAATAACTCAGCGGCGCATAACCCGTGACGCGCTTGAATGAAGTTGTGTAATGCGACCGTGATAGATTTACGAGCGCCGCGAGTGCCGCAATTTTCAACGGTTCGCTCAGGTGGCTTTTCATAAATTCGATGCTTTTGGTCACTCGCTCGCGGACCGTGGTTTCACCGTAACCAAACTCGTCCTTGTGGCGCAGGATCAAACCCATCAGATGCGTCAACGAGTGCGCGGCGTAGATCAAGTGTGTGATCGTAAAGCCATGTTCGAGACCCTCCAAAACATCTTCAAAAAGCGAGAATAGCTGCACCCCTCCGCCCAGCGGTACTACCGGCTTCTCTCGTGTAACCCCGAGCCTGTCCAGGTAAATCGGCACATTTGATCCCACTGCGTGAAACCAATAAATCGTCCAAGGCGTCTTTTTTCCCGCTCCATAAACATGAGGTGTGGAGGCAGGCACCACCAACAATTGGTTCCTGGTCACTTCGTGCCTCCGTCCTGCGATCTCGCACCAGCCATTCCCCTCGGCACAGTATATAAAAATCGCTTCCGGGCACCCCCATTCGCGCGCGCAGACATGACCCTTGGCTTTCGGATAATATCCCGCGTCTGTCGGCAGCAGTTGCTTGAGCAGGGGATACTGCAAAGCCGTGGCCATGATCGGCCGTGGCAAAACCACGAGACGCTGTCCCGCGAACCCCTCATTTTTTTCTCGCCACTTCACAAGCAATTTGATTATTCGGAAAACAGATTTTGCAGAACTTTGGACAACTAGCAGAATGCCGACAACACCGCAATCTTTTGCGCTGCCCGGTCGTGATTCATCTTGGTTTTAATCAATCAAAACGGCGGCCATTGCAGTGTTCCCTCGCCAAATGGATCACGGTCAACAAAGCTGGCTTTGGGAATTTTGAAGTGGTTTTGCGCCCGCCCCTCCGGGTAAAAACAAGAGCGATGGAAAATGATGCCTTTTGGAACATTGCCCCAATACCCATTGAAATGAACAAACGGCGCCTCCGCTTCGACGGGATTGCTGAAAGCTCCAAGGAACCGAATGGATTTGGGAAGGAATGAAATTCCGTTACCATCATGACTTGGAGCAAGTGGAACAGAACCGTGTGGATTGGGCCACGGCTCATGGGAGCCCCATTCACAGAATACCGCCAAATGCTCGAACTGCTTGGACTGCGGGTCTTGCACAAGGTAGAGTTCTGCTGGATCCGCCGGGCTATAGTAAAAAGGACCGTCTTCATACCTTCGGTCGCGAGCAATGCGGATGACTTTTGCTTTGACACATTCCGTTCCCCCCTCCGCACGGGACCCGAACAATTCCTGTTCTCCGACGAATGTGGCCCCGGCCAAGTCGAACGATTCGAGAATGCAACCATGCAGCCCGTAGAATGCGCGGACAAGCCGGTCGCGCGCCCGGTCATATACTAAGACTACGGCCGTAATGTCTCCCGTATGATTTCCCCCAACCAAGGCTCCAACCGCCGTTGAGCGGTTAAAAGCGAACAAGTTCCAATAAACCAGCACCACGACGTTGCTTCCAGCGTCTTCAACCTGGGCATACAACCCAGCCCCGGTGTCAATCACGTCCTGCCACGGTTCGCCTACGGCCGCCCCGGCGTCCGGGATCAATTTCAGCGGCCCGGTTGGATTTTCTGCGGACAGTATATTTCCATCCCGGACGGAGACGATCAGACTCGGATCGTTGCGTAGTTGATCGATGGTGGCGATCCGGTTGTTGCCGCGAAACAAATCGCTGTGAGCCGCAAGCCATTGCCACGAGCAAGGACGGCATGGCTCTTGGGAATTTCCAACGACGCTAAACTTGTAATAGGGACGGAACCGTTGCGCCAATTGTTCTGCGCCCCCGACTTCAGCTTGTGCGCCGCCAGCGATCGCGGCAACCGCAATGGCGACGAGCAGACAAGACACCAGCCGATGAATTGGCTGAAGCGCATTCATCATTTGAGTTCCGGCTTCCCACAAAGTTTGTAAACGGCAGCATCAGCGGGGGCAATCTGGATGGTCATCGAATTGGTCGCCTGCATGACGGCGCCGCTCCAAAGTTCCTTCGCCTCAACCGGTCCGCGCGTTTTCAAACCGAGCCGGCGGAAGTCCACTCTGAAGTCCGCGCTCCGGTCCGAATAATTGAACGCGGCGAGATAAAAATGGTTTTTGTAATGGCAGGTGAACAAATTCGCCGCGCGACTTCCTGTGTCGCCCTCCACCGGCTGAAATGATTTTGGAAGTCTGGCGACGGCGTCAATTTCTGGATTGGTCAGGAACTTTTTGGCGCGTTCCTTGCCGAAAGCGTCGCCATCGCGGCTGAAATCGTCGCCGCAAATGAAAAGGCCCGTGATGGCGGCCGAAGTCACGCGCGCCCGGTTTTCGCTTTCGGAGAAGCCGTCCAGGACCATTTCATCTGGATCATTGAAATCATACACGCCGTCCAGCCACCAGCCGTAAGTCAGCGAGTTGAGCGTGTATTCAGTATCACCCATGCTGCCGAAGGCGTCGCAACCGATTCTTCGCGAATTGGCGTATTGCGACGGGAACAGCGGCGCAATGGACAAATTGAAATACATGCCTCCGCCCAAAGCGCATGAAACATATTTCATGCCTTCGTTGTAGGCTTGAATGCCGGTCGTCACGCGCGGATCGTAATATTTGTCAGCTTCCAGCGCACCGTAATTGAGAAAGTCGGCCTTCACATATTTGAAGCCCGCTTTCTTGAAACGCTTGAGGGTGGCTTGAATCAACTTTTGAGTTCCGGGATGAGTTGGATCCAAGGCCACACCACTGGTGATGTGTTGTTTCCGGCCATGAGCGTAGAGGAAGATATCCTTGTATTTGTAGGACGTGCCGGGAACCGGATCGTCATTTCTCTTGCCCCACGCAGTGAACGGTGTGAAGTAAATTCCGGCTTCCTGATGGTTTGCCTCGCAGTGCTCGACGAATTGTTTCAGTTGCTTGTTGCTGAGTCTGTCCCAGCCGGCGTCCAGGCCAATATAGGCAACGCCGCGGTTTTCAAACTGCGGAAGGTCCTTTGCGAAGAAATCGGAAACCTGAATCGCCTTTGAAAACGTCAAACCGAATTGCAGCTTTCCCCAACTGTTCCAGCCGAACGGAACGCCGCCCTTCCAAGGACGGGGCGGGGCGACGACCGCGTTGGCTTTGGCGTAAGCGTCCAGCCCGTCGCGCCAATCGGAAAAACAGCCGACAAAGATCTTCGGTGATTTGATGGTCGCGCTGCTGATTTTTCCATGCGGCAGCACGTCGCGCGTTCCGCCGGAGGTGATGCCGCCAAAAACCTCAAGGCTCGTGACGGCATTCGACACGGTCGTGGACCGGATTTCTGTCTTCCAGGTGTCATGCTCAACGGAGCCGACGATCATACCCTGGCGGCTGGCGTTGTTGTAAAACGCAGAAACTTCATAGCTCGTGACTCCCTCGCTGAACGGAATGGCATCGTATCGAACCCATTTGTCATTGTCGTAGGGCACAAACAAGGCGCGATTGTCTCCGGCAGGAAGATAATGCGTCGGAGTTTGCGTGACCAGCGGGGCCATGAAATTGGAAGTGGCCTTCGACTTTTGGGAAATTTTTACCTCGGTCAAAAAGTAATCCGCGTTTTCATACAGCCAGAATGTTTGAATCATCTTGTCGGCCCTGCCGTTGGATGACTCGACAATATATTTCACGCCGCGCCCGAAGCCGTCGTGAATCGCCTCGTGCATCATCTTTCGGGTTTGATAATCCATGCTGGTGACGGCCTGGGGCAGCCGCACCTTGGCGAAGGCGCGCGGAATCAGCATTTTCCCGTCAAAAAAAATATCCGCGAGGCCGTGCGCAACATCGTATTCGATGCGCCACTTGCCCAGTTGCATGACCGAAATGTTCTTTCGTAGCGTGGTCAAATTCGTCGCGGCAAAGTCTTGGCCGCCCGCGTTTGTGGCCGACACCGGGCAAAACTTTTCATAAGGTGAAAAGAACGTCTTCGGCTTTTGCGGTCGCAGGTAATAATCGACCTTCGGCAGAAATGGAAATTCGTAATCGCCCTGCGCGTCCGTCATCGTTTCAATCTCCATGAATTGTCCGGAGAGAAAGACTTCAACGCCCGGCAACGGCGCGCCATCGGAATTTTTGACGGAACCGATAATTCGGAATGAGTCCACCGGCGAGCGGCCAATCACAATGTCATCGAGATTGGGGGCGAATTCGTGCGCGTTATTGAACGCGATGGAGTTGGTCCCGGCGTTCAACGGCACCAACATCGTTTGGCTGCTGTCCCGGTTCGGACCGGCCGCGGGATGAAAAATCACATCGAATCGTGCGCTGCCGTTGACGGCGATGGTGGCCGCGCGGTCGTCGCCGACGTTGAAATACACCATCATCGGATACAAACCTCCGTGCGGAACCTGGACGCGATCAAACGTGACCGTTCCATTGTCCGGTCCGCCGATGTTTTGGACCTGTTGGCCGCCCGAACAAAAAGAACAGTCGGCGGCTTTCGCGCCTTTGGACAACACCGCCGACTCCGCCTGGTAGGTGGTTTGCGAAAGGGCTGCCTGGATGGAAAGGGAGAAGAGCAAAACGAATCCTCCCCACCCGCCAAACCGGCACAATGTTTTTTCCAGCAAAACACTCATTTTATTGTTGGGCTGAATACAAATCGGAGGCACGGGAGCTTATTCATGTTACTCAAGCGATCTGCCGCAGGTTCCGATTTCTATGGTGTTTCCAACAAATAAAACTGCTGCGGCGCGTTTGGAGCAATGCTGTTCATGAAATTGAAGTTGCCGCTGGCATCAAACGTGTTCGTGGCGAGGGGCGGCCATTGCGACACGGGCAACGCGAGATTCGTCGAGGCCAGCACGCTATATGGCCAGCCCGGAATGCCATTGCTGCCGGTGAAAATAAAAGAGTTTCCGCCCGCCGGCGCGGCCGTGACAAATTTCGGCGACGGCGGGCTGCTCGCGAGGGTGAGACGAAACAGTTTGGCCTGCTTGCCATTCAAACTCACGTTGAAGGAATTGCTAACCGACATGGCGGTTCCGTCCCATAGATTGGTGGCAGCAAAAATCCCCGGCGGCAGGCCCGCGCGACTCAAGGTCACGGTTTCATTCGTCGCACCGGACGTATAATTGAAAACGGCGATGCACCATGTTATGCCATCCTGCCGCATAAAGATATTCGCAGCGGTGGTGCCCGTGTTGCCCTCAACCGGTGTGAAGGTTTGACCGACGCGCGCGACGGTATTGATGGCAGCATTGGTCAAATAGGTTTTCGCCAAAGCAATGCTGGCGGAATTGGTCAGGATGCTGCCGTTAAGAAAAACCCCGGTGATCGCGCAGTTGATGAGACGGCTTTGGTCTTCATTGCTGTTGGGGCCGTTGTCAAAAACCATCATGTCGGGATCATTGAACGGGTATAATTTGTCCAGCCACCAGCCATAAGTCACGGAATTCATCGTGTATTCCGTATTGGAAATCCGGGACGTGTAGGCGTCGCAGGCGATGCGCCGGCTGTGGCCGTATTGATACGGAAAGAGCGGCGCGATGGATTCGCTGATGAACATTGTGCCAGCCACCTGATTCAGTAGGAATTGCATCCCTTGATTGTAAGCTTCGATGCCCGTCGTCACGTTGGTGTTATAATGGCCGCCTTCGAGCGCGCCATGCGAAAGGAAATCTATTTTGACATAATCAAATCCGTCGCTGATGAAACTGCCGATTTGATTGTAAATGTAAAGCTTGGTTCCCGGATGGGTCGGGTCGAGGGCCAGCGCGCCGTCGTAGGAAATGGGGCTTCCGTTGGTCGTGCGCAAGTATAAATCGCTCCAGTAGTAACCCGAGCCGGTCGCCATGTTATTGCTCCCCTGGCTGGCCGTTCCCCAATACGTGAAGGGCGGAAAATAGATGCCGGCTTTCTGCCCGTTAGCGTGGCAATGGCTGACAAAATTTTGCAACTGCGAACCGCTTAGGTTGTAGGTTCCATAGGAATCCAAGTTCACATATACGGTGCCCTGATTGGTAAAACCGTATGGCTGCAAGTTGGTGTGGATAGAGTCCGAAACGGCGATGGCGGCGGTATAACTGATGTGGCTCTGGTAATTGGTGACACCCCAACTGTTCCAGCCGAATGGCACGCCATTGGTCCATACGAGCCGGGGGGCAAAGTTCGTGTTTTCAGCGGCGAAATCCTCCATCGTCGTTCGCCAGTCGTTGCCAAAACCCACAAACATGGTGGGTGACGAAATGACATTTCCCGAGACGAATCCGTGCGGCGCGACGTCCCACGGCGAGGTCGCGCCACCATACACGTTCATTTGGTTGAGCTTGTTGTTTAAGCCGTTAAACCAAACCCCGCTCTTCCAGGTATCGTGCGTGACCGAACCCACCACCAGTCCGTTTCGGGTGGTGTTGTCATAAAACGCGCCGACTTCGTAGCTCGTGCCGCTGTTATTTATGGGCGTCGCATTGTAACGGACAAAACCGTCATTATCAAATGGCACGACCAGCGCGCGGTCGTCGCCGTAAGTGCCAATGTCCACTCCTCCGGTCGTGCTCACCACCACCGGACCCATCCAGTTCGCGCTCGCGTTCGTGCCGCTCATGGTCACGCGCGTCAGAAAGCTGTCATTTTGGTCGAGTGTGAAATACTGCGTCATGTCGGGCAGCCCGGCGGCGTGCGCGGTGACGGCGACCTGGTTACTGCCGACGACCGACCAGGTGCGGTTGCTGAAGTTGATGCCCATCACGTAGCCGCTGCTCAACCCGATGCCACTGTAAAACGCGGCAATCTTCGCCGAGTTCTGCCAGAAAAACGCCGCCGTGCCAGCATTCAAATTGTATTGAACCTGCACGTTGCCGTTCGACATCACCAAGAGATTTCCGGTTTGTTGAAAGGACGGCGCTGCCCAGGTAGCTATTGATGAAGTCACCCAAATGAAAGCCGTAAAAATTGCATTTTTGCAGATGAGTTTTCGCGCTTCCATATCAAGGCGGACGAGGGCCGACAATCCAATTCCGGTGCCAGTAGTATGTCCAGAGGTCCTGCAGTCTGGCCGGTTGGGCGTGTCCGTCAACGAATCCCATGATGATGGTGCCAGGCAAGACAGCTCCGGGAAGAACATTTCTGGGAGCCGAGCCTGCCCTGCCGCCGTGCCGCGCGATGCAGACCCGTGGCATTCCTTCGCTGGAGCTTTTGCTCATGGGATCGTAAAGATCGCGGCCCGGCGGGTCGGTCTCGATCGGATCCAAATTGATCCACGCACTGTCCATGAACATCGGCACCGAAGTGGGGTCCCGCACGGACGATTCGTCGGGATAATCCCATTCCGGGTGGGCGAGGCCATTTCCCAGTGCGACCGTCGGGTTTGAGTTCAACCATTTGTTGAAACCATAGCTGGACGAAAACGGAGTGGACAGCGTCCAATGCCAAGCCGCATCCGCTTTACCCGGCGGGTTCACTGCGCCAGCCGCCATCCCCTGATCCGGCGCGACGGGGCAAAACAGGACGTTGGTGGCGTTTCCGTAATAACCGAGCATGGCGCCCATCCAATCGCCCTGGCTCAGGATGGGATCGGCGGTAAGCGGCCCTACCCAGGTTTTCGTGTCGTCGGCATACATCTTTCCCGCCATCGTCAACTGTTTGAGGTCATTGATGCAGGAGATTTGCTGCGCCCGCAATTTCGCGCTTGCCAAAGCCGGCAAGAGAATCGCCGCCAGCACGGCAATGATGGCAATGACGACCAGCAATTCGATCAAGGTGAACCCTTGAGCGCTCCGTCGTTGTTCTGTCGCTTTCATCCGCACGAATTCATTCTTTGAAAAGCTACTCCTCCATTGCCGAAAAGCCAACCCGCTTCCGTCAAGGAGCCGCCGCGCAAAACCCCAGCCCGGCGGCCCTGGCTCCAAACGACGCTGCCGTCCAATGCCCGTTTATTGCAGTTCCTGGAGGATGTAAAACTCACTCGGATTGTTGGGGTTGAGGATGTTCGTGGACAAGTTGAGGCTGCCAGTGCCGTCAAAATTGTTCGTCAACACCGATGTCCATTGCGCCAGCGGCAGCGCCAGGTTCGTGCTTTGCAGTAAGACAAACTGGCCGCCCGCCAAACCGTTTGTCGCGGTGATCGTCAGTGTCGTCCCATTCACCTGAATGCTGCTCAACCGCAGCGGCCCCACCACGCTGAGCACGCTGAGGGTTCCGTTGACTGCCAGGTTGTTCGTGTTCCACGCCAAGCCTACCGCCAGCGGCGGCTTGGTCACAATGCTGGCGAACGCACCGCTGTAACCGCCGCCCGCGTTAAACAGCTTGAAACTCTTCCCGCCGGCCAGCGGTGTGGCGGAGATGTTCGTCAGCGTCAACGTCCCGCCGTAGGTCACCGCTCCGCCGACCGACAACACGTCGTTGGTGGTGTTGTTGAGTTTGAACAGCGCGTTGCCGCTCAACGTGGCATTGCTGGACACTGTCAAGATGCCGACAT
>OBLU010006259.1_pt1 | contig 10609 bp, 5 predicted proteins | sample 1518681 | NCBI WGS metagenome assembly OBLU01 (sample SAMEA3539304, study PRJEB22396) | soil metagenome | biome: tundra; feature: field; material: soil | place: USA | collected 2010-05 | depth 0.15 m
CACTGCCAATTCCTCTTTAGGACCAGCTTCCATGAGGGGCCGCAGGCTTCCTTCATTGCAAATTCAGGGCTCAAAGGGCGGCTGCGCCGTAGCCTTGCGGGCTCTTGCTGCCGACCCTTCCCGCTCCAGCCACGAAGTCCACACTGCCCGGACCCTGTTCTTTAGCTTTAACACACGCGATATAAGGGCGCCATCAGGAAACGGTGAGGAGCATGGGCGGAACAACACCCATATTAGAGGAGCGGCAGATTCTTCATCGTCTCACCGCCCCTGTGTAACTATTCAAATCAGTTGATCGAACAGGGTTCAAAGAGATCGCTTTAGAAGAGGTTCCAAAGCGACTGGTTGTAAACCTCGTGGTGGTACTGCACCTCGGAGCCCTTAACGAAGGTTCCCAGCTCGCGCGGAGAACGGTTGGCGGCGGCCTGTTTCAGCTCCGCGTAGCGCCCCTGCACGTCTCCACCCAGGATCTTGGCGATCCATGCCGAGGCCTGGAAGTCGTCAATCGCCTTCTGGATGTTGTCCGGAAGGTAGCGGCCACCTTCCCGCAGGTTTTCCGCGCCCGAGATCTCTCCGTCCACGCCTGTCTTGAAGATGCCGTAAAGCGAGAGGTATGGGTTGGCATCCGGCGCCACGGCCCTGACTTCAGTGCGCATGGACCGGTGGTTGCCGATGGGCACGCGGACCATGGCGCCGCGATCGACCGCCGAGGCACGAATCTGGTTCGGCGCCTCAAAGTGCGGGTCCAGGCGCCGATAGGCATTCACGCTCGAGTTGAAGACGAGGCAAAGATCGAGCGCGTGGGTCAGGATGCGGTCGAGGAAATTCCAGCCAAAGCTGGAAAGCTGTTCCTCGCCCTTTTCATCCCAGAACAGGTTCGTCTTGCCCTTGGAGACCGAAACGTTGGTGTGCATGCCGCTGCCGTTAACGCCCACCACCGGTTTAGGCAGGAAGCTGGCCGTGTAGCCCATGTTGTTGGCGATCTGGCGGGTCAGCAACTTGTAAAGCTGGATCTGGTCGGCCGCGGCCACCACCTCGGAGTAGCCGTAGTTGATCTCAAACTGACTTGGCGCCACCTCAGGATGATCTTTTTCGTTCTGGAACCCCATCGCCCGCTGTACTTCGGCCGAGGTGTCAATGAATTGACGCAGCGGATCGAGCGGCAGCACATGGTAGTAGCCGCCCGTGTTGATGAACTCGAACTTGCCTGTCTCGTGATATTTGCGCTCTGCGTCTTTCCCCGCAAACAGGAAGCCTTCGATTTCAGTGGCCGCGTTCAGCGTGTACTGCTTCTCCACAAACAGCTTGTCGGAGTAGTTCTTCAACACGCCGCGCAAGTCCCCCGTATACGCACTTCCATCCTTGTCCAGTACAGTGCCGAAGACAAGCACTTTGCCGGTGCCGAACACATCGGCAGGCACCCAATAGAAGGCACCCCAGTCGATACCCAGGCGCAGGTCGCTCTCTTTTTGCGCCGTGAAACCGCGAATCGACGATCCGTCGAAGGTCAAATTCTCATACGCTCCAAGCAGGAATTTCTTGTCGTAGTCGAGCAGGTGCAACCGGCCTTCGAGATCACTGAACAGAACGGTGACGGCCTTGATCCGCTTTTCGTCGGCAAGATACTTCAGGCGCTTTTCGCGGATCTCGTCAGCCGGTACCCGGTTGGTGCGATCGGCCTTGGCGGCCAGGTTGAGCTCTTCAAGCTCCTCATACGGGAGCGCGAGAAAGTTACGGTACTCAGTAGACATGGTTCTCCTTCTGGACAGAATCGTACAGTCCCGGCGTACAAGGCGCTGGTGGCTGTTGTAGGGTTTGTGCACGCAGGATAACGCCGCTGACCCCGTTGCGTATGTGATAAGCGAAATTTTCTTGGCTTTTGGCTTGATTCTTCGACATTTTTGGTCCGTCCAAATCGGACCAGATAGCGACGAAAACGGTTCAACAAGGCACCGGACAATACGGTAATCTGAGACTCTCAGGAGACCTCGTTGCCCATGAACAAGCTTCCTCGCTTTCCGGCAGCCATGCTTGCATCCCTTTCGCTCCTCTGCGCCCTGGCCCCGGCCCTCGCGCAAAAGGCACCGATTCAGATCACGGCCGACCTGTCAGACGCGCCACGTAAGCTCTATCACGCCGAGATCGACCTGCCGGTGACAGCAGGGCCGCTCACCCTGACTACGCCTAAGTGGATTCCCGGCAACCATCGACCGACTGGTCCGGTGGACGAGATAGCCGGCGTGGTCTTTTCCGCCAACGGCCAGCCAATCCAGTGGCGTCGCGACGATGTGGACCTCTACCAGTTCCACCTCGTTGTCCCGAAAGGCGTGTCCACGATCCATGCCCACCTGGATTGCATCGCCACGACGCGCATTAGCCAGAAGCTGGCTGTCCTCGAATGGGAAAAGCTGCTGCTCTACCCTGCCAACACGCCGGTTCGCGATATCCCCATTCAGCCCTCGTTGATCGTTCCTGCCGGCTGGGGCGTCGGCACCGCACTCACCCCCATCGATTCTGGTTCCTACCCGGTGCCGGCAGCGGGCAGCACTACACGCTATGCAGCGACCAACGTCGAAGAGTTGCAGGACTCGCCGGTTATCACGGGCCAATACTTCCACGAGTTTCCGCTGGCGCCCACAATCACTCCCAAACATTTCATCGATGTAGTCTCGGACTACCCAGAAGACTCAAATCTGCGCCCGCCTGTGCTCGCCGCACTCAATAACCTGGTGCGCGAGGCCGATGCCATCTACGGTTCGCACCACTACAACGTCTACCATTTCCTGCTCACGCTTTCTGATGTGGCCGGTGGTGAAGGCCTCGAACACGGCCAGTCGTCAGACAATGGCGTAGGCGAGAAGGGCTACGCAGACGACGCGCACATACTCACCGAAGCCGAATTGCTTCCGCATGAATTCACACACTCCTGGAACGGCAAGTACCGTCGTCCTGTCGGCCTGTATCAGCCGGATTTTGCCACTGCGCAGCAAGGCGCACTTCTTTGGGTCTATGAGGGGATGACCGAGTATCTCGGCGACTTGCTGGCCGCGCGCTCCGGTCTGGAGACGCAGGCGCAGTATCGCGACTTCTTGGCAGGCTCCGCCGCCAACCTCGACTACCGCCCCGGCCGGGAGTGGCGATCCACAAGCGATACGGCGATTGCCGCCAGCATCTTGCGCGACGAGGGCCTAGAGTGGTCCAACTGGCGTCGTGGCCAAGACTACTACGATGAGGGCGAATTGCTCTGGCTCGATACCGACACCCTGATTCGCAAACTCACACAGAACAAGAAATCCCTCGATGATTTCCAGAAGATATTTCTCGGCAAAGGCGGGAACACCGGGCCACTCATCGTCCCCTACAGCTTTGATGAACTGGTAAGCGATCTGAACGCAGTGATCCCCTATGACTGGGCGACGTTTCTCCATGAACGAGTAGGCAGGATCAACCCGCATGCCGATCTGGCCGGAATCGAACAGGGCGGGTACAAGCTGGTCTTCAAAGACCAGCCCAATGCCGTTTCGCGCATCGTCGCAGGCGTGGACGGGCCCCGAACCAGAGTTCTTAATTGCTGGTACTCGATCGGTTTGCGCCTGGGCGCCAACGGCAGCATCTCCGATGTGCGCTGGAACGGCCCCGCCGACAAGGCGCGCCTCGCGCCCACCGAGAAAATCATCGCCGTGAACGGACAGATCTATTCGAGCGACGCTCTGCGGGCCGCCATCCGCACCGCAAAAGGCAGCACCGACCCAATTCACCTCATCGTGCAAGCTGACTCCTTCGTATCCACCGTAGACATCGACTACCACGACGGCGAGCGCTATCCAGCCCTCGAACGCGTAGAGGGCACTCCGGCCTACCTCGACGACATCACCAAGCCGCTGACAGTACCTGAGAAAGCGCCAGAAGCACCCAAGAAAGACGACGAGTGACAAAGAGAGCTTTTTTAGGGCCCAGTGGTAGGTTGCAGGCTGTCAAAGGCCAGAATCGGCAGCCTTGACAGGCCCCGATGAATACAGATCACTGACATTTGACCAGAGCTTTGGAGTAATCTGAATGGTCAGGAGCCTCTTGCCTAAGATGTCAAAGCCGCGCCTTGCCGCCTTCGCTGTTCTGGCCTCTCTTGCTCTTCCATTCAGCGGGGTACAAGCGCAGCAGCCGGTGGTCCAGGTGCCTGCAGAGGACTACGCCCGCGCCCACTACACCAAGTATGAGTTCCGCATTCCCATGCGGGACGGCAAACGCCTCTTCACCGCCGTCTATGTGCCCAAGGATGTCACCGGCGGACCGTACCCGTTCCTGATGGACCGCACGCCTTATAGCGTCGCTCCTTATGGCGAAGATCAATATCCAAAGTCCCTGGGACCCTCAGATGAGTTCGAAAAGAGCGGCTACATCTTCGTCTACCAGGACGTGCGCGGCCGATGGATGAGCGAAGGCGATTTCGTCGAGATGCGTCCCCACATCGACGATAAGAAATCGCCCCAGGACGTAGACGACGCTTCCGACACCTACGACACCATTGAGTTCCTTCTCAAGCACGTCTCCAACAACAACGACAAGGTCGGCATTTGGGGTATCTCCTATCCAGGTTTTTATACCTCGGCCTCAATCATCGACTCCCACCCAGCTCTGGCGGCCGCCAGCCCCCAGGCACCCATGACCGACCTCTTTCTAGGCGACGACAGCTACCACGGCGGAGCCTTCATGCTTTCAGCCGGCTTCGGATTCTACGCACCGTTCTTTCATCCACAGGCCAAGCCGCAGACTCCCGGGCCGACAATTCCCTTCGATTTTGGCACTCCCGATAGTTACAAGTTCTATCTCCAGGCTGGGAACATCGCCAACCTCGACAAGCTTTACCTCAAGGGCTCAAACTGGCTGTTTAACGACCAGTTCAAGCACGATATCTATGACGACTACTGGCAATCCCGCGACCTATCCCGCCACATGAAGAACGTCCACTGCGCAGTCTTGGTGGTGGGCGGCTGGTACGACGCGGAAGACCTTGCGGGACCTTACCGCACCTTCAATGCAATTGATAAGTTCAATCCGGTAACTCCCACGACGCTGGTTGAAGGCCCATGGGTCCACGGTGGCTGGGCACGAGGCGACGGTAGCCATCTGGGAGACGTCCAATTCAACGCCAAGACCAGCGAGTATTTCCGCTCCAACATCCAGTTTCCATTCTTTGAGCATTACCTCAAGGGCAAGGGCGCAACGCAGCCCAAGGCCGTGGTCTTTGAAACCGGAACCAACCTCTGGCGCTCCTTTGATTCATGGCCACCCAAAGCCGCCATGCCCAGAAGTCTTTACTTCCGCTCCGGTGGCAAGCTCACCTTTGACGTGCCCACAGAAGCGAAGGGCGTCGATGAATATCTGAGCGATCCCAACCATCCGGTGCCCTTTGTCGGCTACACCACCAACACAGTGCCCCAGAGGTACATGGTGGACGACCAACGCTTCGCGAGTTACCGGCCCGACGTTCTGGTCTATCAAACCGACCCCCTCGAAGAGGACCTGACCATTGCGGGACCCATCTCGCCCAAACTCAAAATCGTCAGTTCCGCCACTGACTCCGATTTTGTTGTCAAGCTCATCGATGTTTATCCAGAGAACGCGCCGGACCCCGATAACTCGTTGAACGGCAATAAGCGCATCCTCGATGCGCCCCCTTTGCACATGGGTGGCTACCAGCAATTGTTGCGCGGGGAACCCTTCCGGGCCAAGTTTCGTAACAGTTGGGAGAAGCCCGAACCACTCGCGCCCGGCAAGCGAACCGACATTGACTTCACTATGCCCGACCTCTTCCATACATTCCGTCGCGGACATCGAATCATGATCCAGGTGCAGAGTTCCTGGTTCCCGCTCGTTGACCGCAACCCACAAACATTCACTGACATCCCTTACGCCCGGCCGGAAGATTTTCAAACAGCAACAGAACAGATCATCCGCCAGAAAGACGCTGCCTCCAGTGTAGAAGTGCTGGTGATGCCGAGGAATTAGCTCTTAGCTACTAGAGCGTGTTTCAAAAATAGGTTCTGCCTCAAATCAGGTACTTACGCTTGAGGCGGAGTTCTGTTGAGCTTCTGCCATGAAGAATCGGCAGAAGCTGTTGACGGACGAGCAGTGGAAATTGATTGAGCCCTTGCTTCCCAAGCCGAGGCAGCGGCGCGATAAGCGTGGACGACCACCATCTCCGAATCGAGCATGCTTGGAGGGCATACTGTGGGTTCTGCAAACGGGCGCGGCGTGGCGATTTCTACCCGAGGAGTTCCCCTCCCCCTGGACCTGCTGGCGGCGATTGCAGCGTTGGCAAGAGAAGGGTGTCTGGCTCAATGCGTGGCGGACGCTGCTTGGCACACTAGACGAGCGAGGACTGCTCAAATGGGACGAAACCTTCCTGGATGGCAGCTTTGCACCGGCAAAAAAGGGGGCTCTGCAGTCGGTAAAACCAAGCGCGGCAAGGGCACGAAGTGGATGGTACTGGTCGACGGTAAAGGTCTTCCGATGGGAGTTCGGCTGGAAAGTGCCTCCCCGAGTGAAGTTAACCTTGCGGAGGCCACGGTCGCCGAAGTCCGCGTTCCCCGGCCGCGAGGACGCCCGCGGCAAAAGCCAAAGCGCATCATAGCCGACCGCGGCTACGATTCCGATCCGCTGCGCGAGCGGTTCAAAAAGCGCGGCATTGAGCTGATAGCGCCGTACCGGAAAAACAACAAAAGACGGCGCTATGAAGATGGCCGCAAGCTCCGCCGCCGCAAGCGCAGATGGATCGTGGAGCGAACCAATGCCTGGCTCGGCCAATTTCGCCGCCTCCTGGTTCGTCATGAGCACCTGCTTTCCATCTACTACGCCTTCTTCTACCTGGCCTGCTTCTGGATCACACTTAGGAGGTGTTTTTGAAACACGCTCTAGCAAGAACTCACTGGATACTTTCTGATCCAACCGAAATGCTAGAAGCGAGTGGTCGATTTTTCAACCTATGAGGACCAAAATGCTGACTCGCAATTTTCGCTCCGTAGTGCTCCTGCCGGTCGCCCTTCTGTTGGCCTCGGCGTCTTTCATCCATGCCGAAGAAGGTATGTGGACCTTTGACAATCCGCCTTTGAAGCTTCTCAAGGACAAATATGGATTCACGCCTACCCAAGCCTGGCTTGACCATCTCAGGCTTTCAAGCGTTCGGCTCAACGATGGCGGATCTGGCTCGTTTGTCAGCCCCAATGGGCTGCTGCTGACCAATCATCACGTGGCCCGCGGTCAATTACAAAAAAATTCGACAGCCGATCACAACTACCTGCGCGACGGATTCTACGCCGTTACTCCCGAGCAGGAAATGAAGTCTCCCGACCTTGAAATCAACGTTCTCGTCGGGACGCAGGACGTGACCGAGCGCGTGCAAGGAGCAGCCAAGGGCATTCAGGACGAAACCAAGGCGCTTAAGGCCCGTGACGCCGAAATTGCGCTCATCGAAAAGGAAAGCAAAGAAAAAACCGGCTATCGCTCCGACGTCGAGTCCTTCTATCAGGGCGGCGAATACTGGCTCTACCAGTACAAGGTCTACACTGACGTGCGCATCGTCTTTGCACCGGAGGAGCAGGCCGCCTTTTTCGGGGGCGACCCGGATAACTTCACCTATCCGCGATATGACCTCGATATGGCCATATTCCGTGTCTACGAGAATGGCAAGCCGCTCCACACCGATAACTACCTTAAGTGGAGCGCAAAGGGCGCGGCGCCGGGTGAGCTGACATTCATCTCGGGCCATCCCGGCGGCACGAGCCGCGACAAAACCTTGGCCGAATTGCAGTTTGAGCGCAACACAATTCTGCCTGCAATCACCGAGTACTCGCAACGCCGCACCAACGCGCTCCAGGCGTTCGCCGCAATGGGCCCCGAGCAGGCTCGTCTGGTCAACACCATGATCTTTGGTCTACAGAATAGCCTCAAGGTCTATATAGGTCGTGCTGAAGCGCTGGGCGACAATGCCATCCTGGCCAAGAAGCAAGCCGAGGAAGCTGACTTCCGCCAGAAGGTAGCCGCCAATCCCGAATGGCAAAAGGAGTACGGTGACGCATGGGATGCGATTGCGGCCGTTGAGGCCAAAACGGCAAATGAGCGGAAAGCCATGATCTTTCGCCGCGCTGACAGCCGCCTGTTTTCACTTGCGCGCATGATTGAACAGTACGTCACTGAAGTGAAGAAGCCCGACGGAGAGCGCCTGGATGGCTATCACGACGCCGAACTCGAATCGCTTCGGTTTCAAATCCTCTCGCCAGCGCCGATTGAGATTCCTACGGAAAAGCTCTATATGACCACGGCCCTCAGCGTGGCCGGGGAGAAGCTTGGGAAATCTGACAAATACTTACAGTCGCTGCTCAACGGTAGCGATGTGAACACCTTCGTCAACTCCGTTATCAACGGAACCAAGCTGGCCGACGTTGCTGTGCGCAAGGCTCTCCTTGACGGCGGCGAAGCGGCAGTCGCAGCCTCGACTGATCCCATGATCGCAGCTGCTCGGCGCACCGACCCAATTGTGCGTGAGTACAGCCGCTGGCAAAGGGCCGAGGTCGCAAGCGTCCTTGTCCCAGCGGGCGAAAAGCTCGGCAAGGCTCGCTTCCTGGTTTATGGCAAGGATACGTATCCTGATGCCACCTTTACTCTCCGCCTCAGCTATGGCCCGGTCGAAGGTTTCCCCTACAACGGCACCATTGCGCCGCCCTTCACCACCTTCTATGGCCTTTATGACCGCGCGGCTAGCTTCAGCAACCAACCGCCGTTCGACTTGACGCCGAAGGAAGAGGCTAAACGAGGCAAGATCGACCTCTCCACTCCTCTTGACTTCGTAACAACAGGCGACATCATCGGTGGCAACTCGGGTTCGCCGGTCGTCAATCGCGACGGCGAGCTCGTTGGCTTGATCTTCGATGGCAATATCGAGTCATTGGCTGGAGATTATGTCTATGACGGAACCAAGAACCGTGCCGTCGCCGTCCACTCCGCCGGGATGATTGAGGGTCTCCGCAAGCTCTACGGCGCTGACGCGCTTGCCGATGAGTTGCAAGGCAAGCCGTAGATGAATCGCATCGCCACTAACAACAGGAGAATCTGCAAAGATTCCCCTTACCTTTTCAGCCGCCACAAGTGCTTCGGATGCAACTGAGAAAATTTCAAATCGTGTTCAACATTTGCTCAAACCGAAATTGACACGCGACGCCCACTTCGAAGCAGATTTATTGCGGAATATTGCTGGTTTGCACATTTCTTCTGACCGTTCCCGCACTGGCAGAAGGTGTGACAAAACTCAGCTTCGACTACGCCAGCAAGACGAGGACTTATTACTCCTTCGTGCCTGACTCTGAAGGCCCATTGCCTCTCGTCTTACTTTTGCATGGCTCTTGAAGAAACGGCCAGATTAGGGCCGACGCGTGGAAAAGCCTGGCATCGCGGGAGCACTTTATTGTAGTCGCGCCGGACGCATATGATTCTGCAGCCTGGAATATCAAAATGGACCCGCCGGACTTCCTGCACGCTGTGGTTCAGAACGTCAAAGCGAGACATGCCGTCGATGGAAACCGCATCTACCTGTTGGGGCATTCCGCTGGAGCTGAATACCCCCTGATTCTTGCAATCCTCGACTCCCATTTCTACGCGGCGACAGCGGTACACGCAGGCGCTTTGCAGCCTGGATTTTACAAGCTGTTTGCTTTTGCCAGACGGCGAATGCAATCGCGATCTTGATTGGAGATCAGGACTTGTTTTTCCCCTTGGGTCTTGTGACTGGGACGAAGAAGGAGTTCGAATCAAACGGCTTTATGATAGTGCTCACGGTCATTCCCAATCACGATCATAATTACTATTTGATTTCGGATGAAGTGAACGGAATGGCCTGGGATTTCTTGAAGAAGTCTCAATTGAAGCAACCGGAAGTCCTGGAGCCGCACTGAGTGGAAGCTTCGCGGATCTTCAATACACACCGACACCTGTACTGCAGAACAGCGCGGCCACGCGGTATTGGTTGAAATTCCCATCGAGGTCCTAGGCGGGGCAATTGCCCACAGCGGCCTTGCGAAAATGAGCCTGTGGAGAACTTGCACGAGTGAGTCAGGCAATTTGGTTAAATCTGAGTTCTGCCAGATCATCACAAAGCTCGGCTTGACACTGGCTATGCTGCGGCCTGCGCATAATCCGCGCGCATCGCTTCTATCCTGGGCGATGATCAGGCCCCGAGCCCGCAACAGATCTGCGATTGCGTCCTCTACCGGAACCTGAGTCAGCACCGGCAGGAAGTGCGCGTAGTCAGCAACCGCATAGAGCATCCCATGGAAGGCCACCACCGCAATGCCCACTCGGTCGAGATCTGGATTGAGCATGGCGCCACGGTTGTCAACTAAGTCCGTCCAATGTTTATGAATCGCGGCAGGATCGGAATCGATGGCCAGATTCTCTACGACAAGGCTAAAGTGGGCGCCTGCCAGCCCGGCACGCTCTTGCAAATCCGCCTCGCCCTTATAGCGATGCGAAGTCGCACCCTCTAACAGCCCGTGGTGCAAGTCTAGGTTCGTTTTCCGGATTTTGTTGGAGTATCCACAGGGATCGTTCGTAAGCTGTA
>OBLU010006261.1_pt1 | contig 10603 bp, 9 predicted proteins | sample 1518681 | NCBI WGS metagenome assembly OBLU01 (sample SAMEA3539304, study PRJEB22396) | soil metagenome | biome: tundra; feature: field; material: soil | place: USA | collected 2010-05 | depth 0.15 m
TATTTATAGAAGTAGTACACAATATTATAAGATTACAATATCGAAATTCATCTCCCCAGCAAGCTGACGGAGTATTCTTTCAATGCAAATAAATTTCACTTCTATAAATCTGCCCATTCTGCAATATAGGTTATTACGTCTACTGTATTTACACCAGCGAGAAGATGGCGCCAGTTCCATGCCTATAAGGCACTAGAAGCTTAGCGTAAAGCTATGCCTCATTCTCAATTAACCGCGATAGGCTTATGAGAACAAAGGGGAAACGCCCTCAAACAAATAATTCCTTAATGTTAAAATTTATTTTTATTTAAACCTTTACTGTCATTTTGGTCTGATTTTAAAATAATTAGCACTCTGTTGCCGTTTAATTTTGATTCATGAATTCTTATAAAAAAATTTTAATCCTTCTTATTATCTTATGTACAAGCCAAATACTGTTATCTTCCTTTTTGCATGTCCCTAAGCTTCACCTAAAGCGGATAAAATTTCCATATAGAGCGGCAGGTCTCTCAGACCGGGATGCAGCGGCACATTTATTAAGTCGTTTTACATTTGGAGCCTCTCCCGGGCAAATTGATACCGTAATTCACGAGGGCCTTGAACATTGGTTTTTCAATCAATTGCAGGCCTCTGCAAATGATGATTTTTTGGACACACTTTTAAATAAATATGATGATCTGCAATTAACAAACTCAGAAGTGGTTGATATTTTCCCAACCGGAGGGCGTGAAGTGCGCATGGCTATAAAAGATGGGGTAATTAATAAAGATTCAGTTGACAAACAAACCGATAAAAAAGCTTACAAGGCTGTTCTTGACGCTTATATGAAACAAAAAGGACTTAAGCCGCTTCAAGAGTTATTTAAACAATTTACCGGTCAGAAAATCCTTCGGGCTTCCTATAGCCAAAATCAATTACAGGAAGTTATGACAAGTTTCTGGTTTAATCATTTTAATGTAGCAATAGAAAAATATGATTGTGCAGAATTTATTCCTGCCTATGAAAGAGATATAATACGTCCTGGTGCTTTGGGAAAATTTGGAGATCTTTTGCTTCATACTGCACAATCTCCTGCAATGCTTTATTATCTCGATAACTTTAGTAGTTCGGTCGCAACGGACACGACAAAGTTAAACCTTACCGGAAATCCAGTTAAGCCAAAGCAATTGGAGGGGATTAATGAAAACTATGCACGTGAGGTAATGGAACTGCATACTCTAGGGGTTGACGGAGGCTATACGCAGCAGGATGTAACCCAGGCGGCCAGGGTGCTTACCGGCTGGACAGTATATCCTTTGGGCAATACCGATAACAGAGCAAATACCAGGCAAAGGATTACTAAGGATTCATCCCGTACACCAGGGTGGATACATAATGGAGATTTTCTTTTCAATCCAATCCGTCATGATAACGGTGAAAAAATAGTATTGGGCCACGTTTTCCCTAAAGGTGGCGGCTACGCTGAAGGAGAAGAACTACTCAGTATACTGTCGCGCAATCAATCTACTGCTAAATTCATTTGCAGGGAAATTGCCGCAAGATTTGTAAGTGATACTCCTGCCACGAGTCTGGTTGAAAAAATGTCCCGGACATTTATTAAAAAAGATGGTGATATTAAGGAGGTTCTAATTACTATGGTAAGTGCTCCTGAATTTTGGGCAGGTACAGCCATAAGAGAAAAAATAAAATCACCTTTTGAACTGGCTATAAGTTCAATTCGAAGCCTTAATGTAAATATTGAGGATCCAGGTCAGCTCAATAACTGGATCAGCAAGATGGGAGAACGCTTGTATAATTACCAGGCTCCTACAGGATTTCCTGACAGAGGACAATATTGGATTAATACTGGTTCTTTATTAAACCGGATGAATTTTGGTCTTGCTTTTGCCAGCGGACGCATCCAGGGAATTTCTCTTGACCTATTAGCCCTGACTAACCATCATGAACCGGAAAGTGCACTTGCTGCTCTTGGCATTTTCGGTAAGATACTCGTGCCGATGGGTGATTCTTTACAAATGCAGAAAAGACTAAGCCCTTTATTGAACGACCCGGCACTTGCTCAGAAAGTTTCCGCAGCCGCTTCGTCAAAAAATGCAGCAATGAATGAAAATAATGTAGATAGCCTCAAGCAGGTTACTGATGCATTAGCCTTGCAAAGAATAAAACAAAACAATATAATGCTGGCACAAGTCGTGGGTGTGTTGATAGGCAGCCCGGAATTTCAAAGGCGCTAATTTTAAAAACATATTTATGTTATCGAGAAGAGGTTTTATTAAAGAAGGAGGGCTTGCTCTTATAGGGGTAGGTCTGCTTGGCGGAATACCTGCTTTTGCTGCTGAAGCGGCTCTTTCTGAAAAGAAAAAGGGCTCGTATAAGAAAACAAAAACTCTTGTATGTATTTTCCAGAGGGGGGCAATGGATGGCCTGATGGCCGTAACACCGTTTACTGATCAAAATCTTCAGGCAGCCCGCCCTAATTTATTCATGACCGCTGCAGCTATTTCATCAACCGGCAGCATACCACTCATAGATCTAGACGGCAGGTTTGGTATGCATCCCATGCTTAAAACTTTTGAACCTCTTTTCATGGATGGCAGGCTTGCAATCGTTCATGGAATTGGATCTCCCAACAATACACGGTCGCATTTTGACGCACAGGATTACATGGAATCCGGAACTCCTTTTAATAAAGGTACTTCCAGCGGATGGCTCAACCGTGCAGTAGGTCTTTTGGGTCATGACCGGGCAACTCCTTTCCAGGCCGTTAGCCTTACTTCTGCTTTACCAAGATCTTTTTATGGAGATAATTCGTGTATTGCCATCAGCAACCTTCAGGATTTTACTTTGCAACTGAGGGGAAATACCAGGAGCATAAATGCAGCTGCTACAAGTTTTGAGGATTTATATGATCAAACAACAGAAGGTCTTCTTCAGCAAACCGCCAGGGAAAGTTTTGATGCTTTAAAACTCCTGAAGCAATCTGATATTAAGAATTATAAACCAGCCAACCAAACAATTTATCCATCTACAGCTCTTGGCAATGCGTTAAAGCAGATTGCCCAATTGATCAAGATGAATGTGGGGCTTGAGGTAGCTTTTGCCGAACATGGCGGATGGGACACCCATTTTAACCAAGGAACTGTTACGGGAGTTTTTGCAAATAGCGCTACAGATTTAAGTAACAGTATTACATCTTTCTGGAAGGACCTCGATGCATACCAGGATGATGTGATAGTAATGACCATGACAGAATTCGGCCGAACCGTGCATCAGAACGGCACTCGAGGAACAGATCATGGCAGGGCTTCGTGCAATTTCGTTTTGGGTAACAATATACAAGGCGGTAAAGTACATGGAGATGTGCAAACACTCATTCCTGAAAATTTAGAAGATCAAAGAGATCTAAGGGTGACAACCGATTTCAGAAGGGTGTTTAGCGAAGTAGCAGACAGCCATCTTCAAATTCATAATGACCATATTCTTTTTCCTGATTGGTCGGGCCATGGAATAGGTTTAATAAAAACATAAATAATTATTCCCCCTCATATATTCTTCGGGTCAATTGGTATTGCTTTATTGTAGTCTGCCAATGCGCCCTCCCAGTCACTATTGTTTTGTTTATAGACCCCTCTGGTAAAAAAGTAATCTAATCCCCATAACCAAAAAAGTCAATGGTTGATGGACTCGATATACAAAACCCACGGGAAGGACAGGAATTTACACCATGGCGGAATGTGACAATGACCTGGAGATAGCGCTCCATATCTTGATGAAAAAATGTGGAGAGGAATCCTGGATGAGCTAAATGCGATTTAATGGATTGCTCTTTTTATTCTATCCTGATAAACATCCCAAGTTAGTTGCAGTTCATCAATAAATATAGTTCCAATAGATTTAATGTTTACAAGCCAAATGGTAATTTATTTTTTATGCCATCACGAGTGCCTCCATTTGCCATCGCAGGAATGAGGTGTCATACTTCAGGAAATAAACTCTAAAAAATATTACAATTTGTTTCGACAACATACAATTGCTTTAATTTTATTATAAAATTATTATTATGTATTCTTTACAAACACAATTGAGCAAAATTAAAATAGGATATATTTTACCTGTGTTAATTGCTATTTTATTTATTCCATTTCTGGCTGAAGCGCAAACCACATCCCCAAGAGATTATTTTACTGTAGAAAATTATTACAAAGTAAAATGGGGCTTTGCAGAGGAATTTATTAATTTATGGCAAACCAACCACTTCCCTTTGTTGAGAAAGGCAATTGAGAAGGGCGATATCATAAGTGTTACGGCTTCTAAGCCCAGATATCACAGTGGGGAAGATACAAGATGGGATTTTAGGGTAACTCTGGTTTTTAAAAATTCTGAAGCAGCTTTTGACCCAGATCTTACGACTCCATATAAAATTCAGTTGTTCCCTGACCAGGCTGCTTACAACAAAGCAGAGCAGCATCGGTTTGAACTACTATTAGCTCATTGGGATGTAGAAGTAACGAGCGAGCGGATTGAGTAACCTTTTTCTTATTCAAAAAGAAAATCTGCCACATGTTGGTGGGTTTAATGGAATTTTGTGTTCGTCAAACTCGAACCACCTCAGATACCTATGTTACCAGCACTCTTTACTATTGCCCGAAGTTGGGTCTTACGAAACCGCATTTGCAATTAACCCAGCTATAAATGCAATAATCATATTAATTGCTGACATAAATAAATAGTCAACCCTTATAAACCAAATTTTCTTTAATAAGTTCATCAGCCATGGTAGGGATTCCTGTCCATGTCAATGAGCCTGCATAGCTAAAGGATGACGGATTTAATGCAATATTCTTTTTCCAAATTAATTCACCGTATTTAGAAGATTTTGCGTTAATAACCAAGTTACCAGGTAATGTTATTTCTTCATTCACACCTTCAGAAGATATAATGGCCGGGGAATTTGGATTTAATAAGCGGGCCCAATTAGCTTTTGTAGATGTGACAAACTTTCTATCGTATTGCGGGTTTAATTCAATACTAATTTCTAACACAAAACCCACGCTTACCGTGGGTTTTGTCCGTTTGCATATGTTGCGGAAAGCAGTTGCTGCTTGCGTTATACAGTTAATATCATTGCGGCATTAATTTGCCATGAATGGCCTGATCACCATTGGTGAAGATATAGATCAGCGGCTGCTGTGGAATGACACCGAGATTATATGTGATGGTTCTGTCATCACCTGGCGGCAGGTCGCCTTCAAAGACGGTAGCTACCTTTCTTCCCTGCACATCATAGATCACCAGCGATCCCCTGCCGGCTACAGAAGTCTTAAATTTGAAGTGCTCGATCGAAAGGTATGGGTTCGGATAGGCCATTACCGAGATGGGCTGGGCATAATTAATTGGACCTTTTTCAACTATCGGATTCTGAATAACAGTGGAATCCAACATTGGGTCGACTCCGGGATCCGCAGGGAGTTGTGCAAATGTTTTTGCAGAAAAAAGGCAAATGAAGAGTACGAAACCAGTGCAGATTAGTAATTGTATTTTCATAAATTTTGTTTTTGATATGTATGGTTTTCTCAAGGGTTATTTATAATCGAACAGTGTAAAAATCAATATTTACCAGGTTATATTTTGTAACATAAAAGGTAAACCGGTGTGGTTAAGTTTCTATATCACAAAAAAGTGACGGTATTTTACCATCACTTTTTTTGTTTTCAGGGGTTAGAAACGGTTAGGTTGGTCTTGGAGTGCCTGGTTTTTGGATAGATTATTAAGAATCTGATATTTGGATTGTTATTGCATAGGGTATTGATAATGTCTAATGCAAAAGTAAATTTTGCATAAACATTGGTTTATAGTAAGGGAATGAGTCGTTAGTAGAAAATCGTGTGGAGTTCAGTGGATAAATATCAATTGGTTCAAGCGCTGATTGATTCATTGATGTTGATAAATCTTATAAGCGTTCAATTAAAAGGAGCGCATATTTCCCGGGCACAAAAAAATGAAGGCTTTTTGCCATCATTGATTTTGTTTTCATAGGTTAGAAACCGTATGTTAGTTTTTGGATAGGGTATTAATGGATTCTGATGTAAAAGTAAAATTTGTATAAACAGCAGGTGTAGTAGGTGAATGAATTCATTGTAGAAAATTACCATAGGTGTGGCGGATAATACCTAAATTGTTCACACCAACTGCTGCAATAATAGCAATACTTCCCTGATAATAATCGGAAATGTAATCTTAAGAACCAAAAATAATGTTGTTAACTTTTGCCAAGTTGTTAAGTTCAATAATATTATGGCATTGTAATTTCTCAAAAATTCTTGCTTTGTGCGTACCAATAGTTGAGGTATGCAGGTTCAGCTTCCGGGATATTTCGGATACAGAATCTCCATAGGCAAGATGCTGAACAATTTCAAATTCCTTGGGCGATAATTTATCAAAGGGATTTTCTGTATTACGATTGGAATGTAAATCTATCAATAGCTTTTCACTCAATTCTGGACTCATATATCTTTTGCTATTTAAAACATTATCAATAGCTTTTTTTATTTCATCTATAGGCGCATCCTTTCTTAAATATCCCATGCCTCCCATTTTAAAATATCTTTTTGCATAAATTTCTTCTGCATTCATGCTGAACATAATAATTTTGGTCTCCGGTTTAAGTGATAGTATATTATCGATCATACCAAAAGAATCTATATTTGGCATATTTATGTCCATCATAATAAGGTCATAATTATGATTTTTTATTTTTTGAAATGCTGAATCCCCGTCATTTTCCATATCTATTTTAGAATGGGCCAGAAAACTTTCTATAACCTGCTTTAGCCCTATTGTTACAATAGAGTGGTCGTCAACAATTAAAATATCTGGCATACTAAAATAATTTAGTTCTTAAATAATTCTAAAAGGTACGAATTTTTAATTTTTAGATGTAAGAAAATTGATCCACCCGAAGCCCTGGTGTACAAATACTGTATTTCAGATAAATGCAAATTGCCAGGTTTATCAATGATGAAAACTGCTTTTATATGAATCCTGGTTATCCTTTTTCAATATCCATTTTTATCCCTGACAGTAACACATCCGCCCTCAAATTACCCTGTACTCCATTTCTATTTTATACCATATTTGCCGAACAACTGAATGCTTTCTATGCAACGCAACGTCCACTGCGTGAGACGTTGCTGAGAATGAAAAAGTGTTTCGTGAAATATGAACCGCGCAGAGCGTCAAACAACAACTGTAATACCGTCTATTGATCTCCGTTACGTAACCCTGAAAGCTCAGTTTGTTGCGAATTTATTGGTCAGAAGGTAATTATAACTGTCTTTTATAGCCTGGTACACATCTGTTGCAACCACATCCATTTCAATCACCATCCATTCTATGTAACCCCTGGCTGCTTTTGCAATTGCCCGAATGTTTTGGGCGCCTCTGCCTAACGGCACCATAGGATCTGGTTTGTCCTCAAGCAGTTTCTGGCTAAATAGGGCGGGGCCGTCTTTCATATGAAGCATTTTAGCCCTGCTACCAAATTTTTTTATTATTGCTGCCGGGTCCTGGCCTGCCACTTTTACCCAATAGGTATCAATCTCGAAAAAGATGTCTTTGCTTACACCATCCAGCAGCCATTCATAGACCAGTCGGCCACCCACCCTGTTGCGGTATTCCCACCAGTGATTATGTAGTCCGAACTGCAACCCGTTTGCCTTAGCAACCGCGCCTGCCTCGTTATAAATATCGATCAGTTCTTTCGTCCCATCCAGGCTGCTGTATCTTTTATCTTCAGGCCACCCATGCCAGATCACCCGCTTTGTATTAAATGCTTCAGCTATCTTAAACACCCCTTCTTTTTTATCGCCCACCGGTATTTCCGTATGACTGGAACATACCGACAAGCCGGCGTCCTTTAAGCTTTTCGCAGCTTGCTGCAGAGTAACATTTTCAGGCCAGAAAGCCGTTTCAACCACTTTTACACCAATGGAAGACAATTTGTGAAAGGTGCCGATTATATCTTTGGCTATATCATTGCGGACGGTATACAACTGCAATGCAGTTTTGGGAACATCAGTCACTGGTAAGGCATGGGCAGCTCCCGGTAAAGCTGCGCCCAATGCGGCAGAACCACCCAGCACTAAAAAATTCCGGCGGGAAAATTGGTTATTCATTTAGCAATCGTTTATTTGTTCATACCAAAAGTAATCAATTGTCTGACATGAGTTCACTTTTGCAATGGCCAGTCCGGCATTTGACGCAAGGTTGCATTAGCGAGAGCATTAGTGCTAGCGGGACGATTTTTTTTGTTTGGTTTATATTTAATTTTAAACGGGAAGGTAACGGATTCATTGATTACTCTATATGTCGTAGCCGAGTCTCTCGAAGAGGACCCGGCGGAAGGTTTAATATCTATTTGTTGATGCTACTTTCTATAACACGCCGAGTCCCTTGCAGGAGACCAAAAGGTGATAGAAAATTTGGATGGCCGCCCGAAAAAATGTCTTATATTTATAGTTCCACTTAACTGACCCACTAAAGAATGATTCCTTAATTTCTAAATTTTCAACATGAAAAAGCATTATGTTAGATTAATTGCCGGCTTTGTATTCCTAGGCCTGCTTTTTGTCGGCTTTCAATCATTCATCAACGGAAATGGTGACAGTAAAACTGTCAAGGGTGAAATCCTGGATATGAAATGTTATATGAATTCCGGTGCCCATGGTATGGGACACAGGGAATGTGCTACCACCTGCATAGACCAGGGCGCACCTATGGGTATTCTTACTGATGATGGTAAGGTTTACCTCCTGGTTGAAGACAGTAAGAACTCAGTTCCTTATGAAGCAGCCAAGAAATATGCCGGCGAACAAATAACCCTAACCGGTACTTTGTCTGAAAAAGGCGGACTACAGGCATTAATTGTAACAGATATCAAGGCTAATTCCTAAGAACCGGATTTTATTAATCTCTCTTTGCCATTGTTCGTCTTGTGACCAATAACCTTATTATTGCTAAAAATAAAATTTAAATTCATACGTTTTATACTTCTTAAGAATACAATTATTATCAACTGCCCAATCTTTTACTCGGTGACGATCACCTCATAGTAACTACAGGATTAAAGGTCATTATAGAAAATTTTCTTGCCCATAGTAAAGTTGATGTGGCAAATGACGGGGATTCAGCATTTCAAAAAATAAAAAATCATAATTATGACTTTATTATGATGGACATAAATATGTCAAATACAGATTCTTTTGGTATGATCGATAATATACTATCACTTAAACCGGAGACCAAAATTATTATGTTCAGCATGAATGCAGAAGAAATTTATGCAAAAAGATATTTTAAAATGGGAGGCATGGGATATTTAAGAAAGGATGCGCCTATAGATGAAATAAAAAAAGCTATTGATAATGTTTTAAATAGCAAAAGATATATGAGTCCAGAATTGAGTGAAAAGCTATTGATAGATTTACATAGCAATCATAATCCAGAAAATCCGTTTGATAATTTATCACCCCGGGAATTTGAAATTGTTCAGCATCTTGCCAATGGAGATTCTGTATCTGAAATATCTAAAAAGTTGAATCTGCATACATCAACAATTGGTACTCACAAAGGAAGAATATTTGAGAAATTACAATGTGACAATATTATTGATCTGGCCAGGATGGCAAAAGTTCATAATATAATTATTGGTTCTTAAGAACTTACTCTCTTTTTTCTTGGGTAATGTATAACTATTAATAAGGCTATTATTGTAAAAGCCTGGTTATTGCCCGTTACGTCTGCTATGATTTTCTACTAAACATTCATTTACTTTCTACAAACTGATGTTTTTGTAAGCTTTATTTTTGTATTAGAAATAACCAATACTTATTGAAATACAAATCCCAATATTAGTATTCTAAAAGTCTATCGAAAAACAACTAACCCGTTTCTAACCTTTGAGAACAAAAAGCGTGATGGCAAAATTCCGTCACTTTTTTGTTTTATAGAAAATTTACTACTCACGGTTCATTTCTATTTTACACTTAATAACCGGGTAAATGTAGATTTTTACATTATGCAATTTTAAATGCCCGCGGGCGCAACCATAATTATTAAAACCAAAAACCATGAAAACTTATTTTATCATCTACGGAGTTCTTGCATATTTGATTATTAGCTTTGCACCAATAAATTTTCATCCGGCCCCTTCTCCGGATCCGGGAGGTGACCCAATGGGTACAATGGTAAAAATAAAGCCAATAGTAAATAGTTCCAGTACCACCATTCACCAGGTATATTGATAGAAATAATAAAGTTGCTGGAACTTATAAAAACGATTCCGAAAGTAAATTAAAAATTGTTCAGCAACCAACTGAAACGAATCTTTGCAACAGTACCGAAGATGAACTTCAACAGGAAAATAGCTACGAAGTAAAATATAGAAATAGATAATGATATCATTTCAATAGAAATATATTTTTCAAAATGCCTGGTAAGTGGTCCATCAACCTTAAGCCTTTTTTATACATCTGGGTAATGTTAAAATTAGTTTAATCCGCTCTTATTCTGCCACAGAAATGTCTATTAATTCAGCCGGGGCAAA
>OBLU010006262.1_pt1 | contig 10602 bp, 12 predicted proteins | sample 1518681 | NCBI WGS metagenome assembly OBLU01 (sample SAMEA3539304, study PRJEB22396) | soil metagenome | biome: tundra; feature: field; material: soil | place: USA | collected 2010-05 | depth 0.15 m
AGCCCTGGCCGAGGATCACATCCTCGATCTCGCCCGCGGGCAGCGATGTCCGCCGCATCAGCTCTCGAATGACGCTCGCCGCGAGTTCCGTGACGGGCACGTCACGGAACACACCACCGAAGCCCCCGACGGCCGTCCTCAGGGGTTCGCAGATGACGGCGTCGCGCACAGCCGAGGAGCCTGCCACAAATCATCCCGGCACGCCGCCGTAGAGCTCCTCTTCGAGGTGCTCAAGCACTGCCCGCGTTGCCTGCGCCGTACCCACGGTCCCTCCCAGGTCAAAGGTCCGCAGACCAGCATCAAGCGCGCGCTGCACGGCCGATTCTACAGCCGCCGCCTCGCTTTCCAAGCCCAGGCCATGCCTGAGCATCATCGCCGCAGAGAGAAACATCGCCAACGGGTTGGCGATGCCCTGCCCGGCGATGTCAGGCGCAGAGCCGTGGACAGGCTCGAACAAGCCGGGCGTCGACTGGGCGGCGGGGGCGGCAGGCGGGTTCGTATCCCCCAAGGAGGCGCTCGGGAGCATTCCGATCGAGCCAGTGAGCATGGCGGCCTCGTCGGAGAGGATGTCTCCGAACATGTTCTCGGTGAGGATCGTGTCGAAGTGACGTGGCGCCGCGATCAACTGCATGGCGGCGTTGTCGACGAGGACGTGCTCGAGCTGGATGTGGGGAAACTCGCGGGAGTGCAATTCGCTTACGACCTCGCGCCACAACCGAGAGGTCTCGAGCACGTTCGCCTTGTCGACGCTCGTCACCTTTGCTCGGGCGGCACCAAAAGCGGTTCGCGCGATGCGCTCGATCTCCGCAGTCGTGTAGGCGCACACATCGGAGGCCGAGTCGGCGGTGCGGGTCTTCTCGCCAAAGTAGATGCCCCCGTCAGCTCGCGCACGACCAGCAGGTCGGTGCCCTCGATCCGCTCACGCCGCAGCGGCGAGGCGTCATACAGCGCGGGCAGCGGCTTGACCGGGCGCAGGTTCGCGTACAGCCCCAGGCCCTTACGTAAGCCGAGCAACCCCTGCTCGGGTCGCGGCTTAGCCGGATCGGTCGTATCCCACTTCGGACCGCCGACCGCCGCCAGCAGCACCGCGTCGGACTGGCGGCAGGCCGCGAGCACCTCGTCGGTGAGCGCAACCCCGTACGCATCGATCGAGGCGCCGCCGAACAGGTGCTGCTCGAACTCGAACTCGCCCACCGCTTCCAGCACTTGCAGCGCGGGCGCCATGATCTCCGGGCCGATGCCGTCGCCGGGCAGCGTGACGATGCGGTGTGCCATACGGCCCGGCAGGCTAGCGGTTGGGCGTGCCGCCCGAGCACCTCACCCGCCCCCGACCGATCGGAGATCGGCGCGTCCACTCGCGGCGTAGCGCTCCTCCACTCGCATGGTGTGATCGTGCTGCCCCCTCCTTGATCCATGCCAACCACAGTAGGCCGCGCCTACGACGAAACCGTCGATCGCGGGCATGAACTTGGCGAGGCCGGGGTGGGCACGCCCTTAATCCCAGGGGAGACAGCCACCGTCTAAAGCGCCAAGACCTCACTGCCGATCCCCAGCCCACACAACCAAGGTGGGTCCAACTCTCCGCTCGCGCCACAGGGTCAACACCCGGCCGGCTCTGACGGGTGCCAGCCCACGGGCCGTGGCGGAGAGCGAGTACGGCACTGGGCACGACCTGCTCGGCTCGGCGGCGGTCACCTACGCGACGTACACACGTCGCTAACGCCCTACGTACCTACCTTGCCTACCTGCGGCCCTCGCGCGCTTGCTTATCCTGGCGGTCTGGGAGGCGTGACGGGCGTACTTGCCGAGCTGGCAGCTATGATCGCCGTCTATCGTCAGCTCGGTGGACCTGAGCTGCCCTCCAACGTCGAGCGGTTTGCCTACGACTTCAACCGCATAGGCTCGTCACCCGAGCAAGTCGTGGGCGAGTCCATGAGTGTCCTCGGAATGCTCCAGAACTTTGCAGAGACCTTTCCAGCGAAGCGCAAATGAGCACTCCGCCTGAACGCGAGCCGACAGCAACAGCAGACAAGCAGGACTCCGAGGGGCGGGGACACGAGACGCGTACCAACCGTGTAGCGCCTCCGGTGCTTGCAGGAGGGGCGCTCCTCTTTTTCGGCGTCACGATTGGCGGATTCCTCGCCCAGCCGCTCGAAGCGCCGCACGCATGGCTTCTCGTCCCCGTCGGATGCACGATCGTGCTCGCGCTCGCCTGGGTCGCGCGCCGAGGACCTGAGCCTTCACCGCCAGACCATGACGCTGCAACGTCCACAGGTGATGTGGACGGATTCGCCACCGCTCTCGCCGCGAGCGCTGGCGTCGGCGCGATAACTTTGATCGGCCGCGCCGTCGATGAAGGCGCGCTAATCGGGACACCCCTTCTAATCTGCCTCGTCGTTAGCGTCGCGGGTGTCGCAGCTTACATCGTCACCCTACTCATGCATCACCCCAGACGGCGGTTCTGGCTGACAGCCTTGGTAACTGGCGAGGTTGCCGCCTACGTAGAGTGGCCATTTCGCCGGCTTCGGCCTCACGTCGCGGCCGTCGGTGCGGTAGTAGCGACCGCGGGCTCGATCGGCGTCTTGCAAGTTGCGCCAAGGCATCACGCTATTGACCAACTAGCCGGTGAATGGCGGGTAGCGAACTACTCAATTCTCAGCTCGAGCGGCTGGACCCCTACGCAGCGCTGGGGGGGCGAAACATGGCAAGTTGTTCGCCCACACGGTTGCAACGATCCCAAGTGCGGCTACATCGTCACATCCTCTTACGAAGCGCCGTTCCGCCTATACCGCCATGGCGACATCCTCGCTGGTTCACGATATGTGAAGTCCACGTGCGCAACACTGCTATCGAACGGCACATACGGAGTATTGACGCCCGAGCTTGGGAGGAACCGCGAGGAAATCACCGTCATCCCTCCCGAGCGACCAGGGGTGACGGAACCGCTCACCATTGTTCGCAGTGTGCAGGGAGAATCGACCCCTGACTCTGAACGTCAAGGCTGCCGTATCTCCGGCCGTGCCCAGCTAATGGGCCTGGCCAAAAGGAACTAGCATGCTGCGGGTTTCTGTTTGACAACGATTACCGCCATCGTCAACAGAGTCCTAGCGCGCCCGTCCCACAATGGCACTTGTGCGACACGGCGCTTACAAGATGTGGCCGGCTAGTAGCTGCTGCCGAAGCGGCGCCGGTTGACGTCATCGGCAGCTCCGCGTATGGCCGGCTCCTCCAAATACTCGGCGAGCCATCGAACAAAGTGCTCGGTCGCATTCTCAATATCCTTCACCATATATTCCTTGAGCAAGGATACTGCTGCGAGATCCACTTGTTCCAGGCGCTGGAGAGCGCCGAAGCGGAAGGGGAGCGCGCCGTCGAACTGACCGCGCGAGCGAGGTCTTTCTCCGATGATGGGCTCGAGGTCAACTTTCCCTGACCGCCAGAGAATCACGTAGCTGTGCTCATCGGCACCGTCGTGCACGGGCTTCGCATGCGTGTGCACTACGTAACCGAGCTCAAAGACCGGTGTCCATACCTCAGGTGGCTCATTTTGCCACCACCGCACCTTCGGCTGTGGCTGCCGAACCTTGCGGCTTACGAGACGTTCCGGCTCAATATGCTTCTCATCGGCCGCGAGGATGAAGGCAGCTGTCGCCCTGCCGACACGAGTCCGTTGCTCGTTAAGAGCCTCAGCGACAGCATTTTCCGGTCGACTTGCGCCTGCTGCTCAGCGGTACGAGCCGCAACCAGCTCTGCCTGACTGCTGCCCAGACCGCCATCATCGTCCAACACGCGGGTCATCGGTTATCCGAGCAGCAACGGCTGGACGTGCGCGAGCGTGATCATGTCGGCTTTCGCGCTCACCGCACGCGTCGCGGCCTCGTGCGCCTGGTCGAGCACCCAGCGCAAGTCGCAGCCGCGGGTGAAGTACGCACTCTGCAGCGCCGCCAGCGCCAGATCATCGATCAGATCCGCTACGGCGCTGTCGATGTCGGCCAGTTGGAGGCGCCGCTCGAGTACCCGGCGCAGAGCGAGATCCTCGGTCTCGGCGGGCAGTTGGGCGACCTCGACGCAGGTGAAGCCGAATCGTGACTCGACGTCCGCAACCGCGGGCAGGTCCCGGAAGCGTGGCTGTATTGCGACGATCAGATCGAGCTGGGGGTACTCGGCAAGCGTGTGGATCCCGTGCGTGTAGAGCTGCGTCAGTGCCTGCTCGTCGATCGTCCCGTTGGCGCCGCCGCCGGCGAAGTGATCAGTGTCGTCGATCACCACGAGCGGCCGGAAATCGGCGGCGAGGGCTTTGATGATCCGTCGAAACGTTGCCTCGGTCTTCGCCGCGTTGCGTCCCGCTGTGATCGTCTTGATCGCGGCGGTGAGGGTCGCGCTATAGCTGAGCACCTTCGCGTCGACGCCGATCTGGTGCGTGACGGCGGCGGGTGTGAGGGTGATCTGGTCGGCGGTAGCCTCGGCGAGCTCGCGCGTGTCGAGCGTCGCAAAGCGACCCTCGATCGCGATCAGATCCAGCATGAAGTCGAGAAACGCCGTCTGGTTCTTGAGCAGGGCACTAGACGCGCCGGTGTTGACGACCAGAGGCTGCACCGGCTTGCCAGGCGCGGCGCGCGCGAGCTGGCCGATGATGCTCAAGATCAAACTCGTCTTCCCCGAGCCGGCCGGGCCTTCGACGTGCACCCGAGCTGCCCCAGTGCTACTCGTGCAGGCCTGCCAGATCATCGCCTCGGGCCGATCCGGCCCGGTCACCGCGCCGAGGCGTTCTGAGGGCACGTAGCGCTCCGTGAGTTTCGCTCCGTCGGTCACCGACGCGAAGACGCGCCTGTCCGCAACGGCCTGGAGGCTCATGGTGCCGGCGGGTCCTGGTTGGGTAAGTACATGCGTCGGGGTCGCCCGCCCTTGGGGTTGCGAGCGGAAAAGCTGCGAAGCAATCCGAGGTCCGCCATGCTCGCAAGCGTTCGCGCGGCGTGAGCGCGTGTCCAGCCCAGCCGTCTGAGCAGGACCGGATCATCGGCGGCGATCGGCGCGTCGCGTGCCTCGACCTCAACGAGCGCCATGTACCGACTGCGACCCGCCGAGGACGCGATCGCATGGCGGCGCAAGGTGGCCTCCTCGTCGCGCTCGAGTGTTCCGTCGATGGTGCCGCGAGCGAACTGAATAACCTCGCGCGGAAACTCACGTATCGGCAGCACGGCATCATCCAGAACGGTCGTCAGCTCGTTGCCGTCGAGGCCCTGATGAAGCAGCTGCGAGATCTCTTCTTCGTTTAGCTCGCCTACCGTGAACACGCTGCGAAAGAAACCACTGGCGGGCGGCTGGTTCAGCGTGTTGCTTTGCACGCTGTCGGCCTCGATGACCCATTGGTGATCGAGCGCCCAGACCTCCTCGCGCAGGCGCCCGAATAGCTCAAACAGCGCGTCGATGTCATCGGCATCAAGCACGATGATCGTCGATGTTGGTGCGAGCTCGAGGTGACGTACCGCGCGCACGAGCTCTACAACTGGACTGACCAGCCGTTCGTCTGGCGGGAGCATGGGAAGCTCCAGAGCATCGGTGATCAACTCAACGAGCTGACTGACACCGCGCGCGGGCGCGGCGTTGACTATGGCGACGTGACGGCCGTTCTCGCGTAGATCGGCGGCCAGCTTGCGTAGCGATGTCGTCTTGCCCGACCCACGCGACCCGTTGACGAGGATGTTGGCCCCGTTGAGGGTCATTTCGAGCAGCTCGTGCTCGAACGACCGCTCCACGTAGAGTGCCGCGTCGGGCCCCGCCTGCGCGAGTGGACCGTCCTTAAAACGCATGATGCGCAAATAGTACAAAACCTTTTGCGCGTTGTCCACGGTTGAGAGCAGTTCTTCACGCTCGACACACTTGTCGCAGGTCCCCTGATCAGCCCAAGGGAGACAGTCGCCGTCTAAAGCGCCAAGACCTCACTGCCGATCCCCAGCCCACACAACCAAGGTGGGTCCAACTCTCCGCTCGCGCCACAGGGTCAACACCCGGCCGGCCCTGACGGGTGCCAGCCCACGGGCCAAAAGGGGGCTCCACATGCACGTATGTCAGGCGCGCGAGCAGTATGTCCGCTGGCTTCTCGTCACGAAGGATCTGTCGCCGCACACGATTCGTGCCTACGAAAGCGACATCGCGGCGTTCGAGCGCCATCTCGGCATTCGCGCGCTCGTCAACCAGATCGATCGAGACCCTCTCCTCGCCTTCATGGAGGAGCAGCGGGCGGCAGGGCTTTCCTCGACGACGATCAGGCGACGTGCCTCGGGCCTGCGCGGCTTCTGCAAGTGGTTGCTGTCGTGCAGTCTCTTGGACGCTGACCCGTGGGTCGGCACGACCGTCGCCGTCGGACGACCGCGCAAGCTCCCTCGGATCTTGGGCACGCATGACCTCGATCGCCTCTTCCTATCCCTCCGGAGGACCGCCGGCGTTGATGATGCAAGCAACTCGAATGAGGTGCTTCGTCGGCCCTTTGAGTCCACGACGCTACTCGCGGTCGCGCTGATTGTGGCGACCGGCGTACGCGTCAACGAGGTCGTGGGCATCAAGTGTGAAGACATCGACCTGCCCGGCCGGGGCCCGCTGTCCTCCCCTTGATCGACTCCGACGGTCCCAGGATGCCCCCTCTGTCCAGAAAGTCAACGTTTCAGGCGGGATGTTTCCAAGCGCCCGCTGACCCCAGGTCTGTGAGCTCACTTGTGCTCACCCGCACTCCCCAACACGATCACCAATAAGAAAGCACTGCTCCAGGAGCTCCACGCGGTGCACGTCGCGAGGCTTGCGGCCTCACCGACCCCGACGGCTTCCGGGCGGGTCGCCTTGAGGGAGCTGGTCGTCGATGTCTTTCCAGTCAGCGATGCGCAGTGGCTCGTGGACTGTTCCTCGTAGACGGATGGCTACGAGTTGGTTGACGATCTCCCAGCCGTCGGAGCGGCGTAGCAGCCCTGCTAGGCGGAGTCGGTTGAGGACCTTGCTGATCTCTTGTGATGTCGCGCTGCCGCGCTGGGTGGCGGCGTAGGGTCGTTGGCCGAGCGCGATCTGGGTGAGTACCTGCCCGCCGAGGCGATGAAGCGAGCGAGCGTGCTGGATTGCGCGGGCGGTCAATCCATCGTCGCGAAGCGCCAGATCGTACAATACGTTCTCCGCGTGCGGCAGCTGCCGACCCTCGGCATCTATGAGGTGCAGCAGGGCGAGCAGCATTGTCGTGGGATGGCCGCCGGTGAGGTCTGCAAGCTCGTCAGCTACCTCGGGTGGGACACCGAGGTAGTCGGCTACCTCTCGCCATGTCCCCGCGGCGGGGGCGTGAAGGGACAGCCACTGGCCTTGCTGATGAAAAGCTGCTCTCGGCCCGAGTATCTCGTCCCGTAACGCTTCGCGGCCTGAGATTAGGACTCGCATACGGGACTCGCGCTGGCTTAGCTCGCGCACGCCCCACAGCAGTCGGTCGATCTTCAGGGGATGGCGGGGTGTCAGCCGGGGGGCCTCGAGATGGTCGATCCACAGAATGAAATCCCGCTGCTCGGCGAGCGTCTGAAGCGCACGTAGCGCCTTGGTGGATTCGTAGCGCCCGGAGGGCCATTCACGCAGGGCCTCCTCGAGTCCTTCTACGCCTAGTAGCTCGGCGAGTTGCAGGCGTCCGTGCTGTATTCGGCTTGGCAGCAGCACTCCGCCGCTCAGCAGGGAGAAGTCGGTCCCGCCGAGCAGCGTGTGTGCGATCTGCTTAGCCAGTAGGAACCCGACGTGCCCATCACTGGCGGCACCGTCCAAGTCCAGGTAGATCAGGGGTGGCCCGTCGTTCGTGAGCCGCAGCGCCTGTCCGATCGTGCTTGTCTTGCCGACCTCAGCCTCGCCGAGCACGCCAACGACACGGTGCGCCGCGACTGCCTCGGCGATCCGTTGCGCCTCGCCAACTCTGGCCGCGGCGAGGGCAGCATGCGCCTGCTGGATCATTTCCATCACGTCCACGCACGGTCACCTCGTGCGTCTTTTATCGCGAGTTCCACCAGTGTGGCCGTGGCAGTGTGGTCCGGCTGCGCGACGGCGGCGCTGTGAGCGTAGGCGGCGATAAGCATCGTGCGTCGAGGGTGGCCATCCGACGCTTCCACAACGGCGAGCAACTGCTCGTCGGCGATTACGACGGTGGCCTCTGCGAATCGGCGGCGTAGGCCATGCAGCCAGTCCTCGGTCGCGATGTCGGGCAGGTGGACCTCCTGCCCTACGGGCGCGAGTGGCCTACCCGAGTCGCGTAGCGCCCGTACCGCTGACTGCTCGCTACCGGCGAAGATGAAACCGATCGGGACGTCGGACTCACGAGCCCACCGCGCTAGCTCCTCCTCACCCCCCGACAGGCCGGCGAGGAGGTGAACCTCGTCGAACAAGACGACAACGCGGTGGCCGGTCGCGCGGGCGTGCAATGCGAGGGCTTCGAGAACTCCGCCGAGTCCCGGCGTACCGTCGTCGGCGCCTGCCAGGAGTGCTGATACGGCGGCGAGCGCCTCGCCCTCCTCGGAGAAGCCGAGATCCTTAAGGGCAGCACCCAGTTGTCCGGCCTCTGGCGCTCGGCGGCTCGCGAAGCGCAGCAGTCGTCGGCCGGCCTGTGGTGCTCCAGCTCGGGCTGCCTGCGCCTGCCGCGCGATCTCGCCTGCCAGCCCTTGCGGGGTGGAGATCTCGAGCTTGCTGAGATCAACATCGAGCGCGACGACATCTTTGGCCCGCAGTCGAGCGAGAACCGCCTTTGCGACGCTGGTCTTCCCGATCCGCCTAGGGCCGATCAGCCACTGGTGCACTGCGCCTTCTACTCTCCGCTGGAGCAGGTCGATCGACGGCCGTCGGCCTATTTGGCGATCCTCCGGCATAACCGGCTGGTCGATCGGAAATAGAGGAGCTTGCAACGCCACAACGACTACTATACTACCTCTAGCGTTGTAAGTTTAGTCGCGCTCGAGTGGCCACGCCAGCGCGGCAACGCATTTACGCGACATCCACCGCGAGCAGCAGACGCGCCCCTACGCGAGGTCAGCCTGCGTGGCGTCGATCTCGACGACCGCGACTGACAGTCCGCGGTCCGGATCATCGTCAAATCGCCGCGGCACGCCGTCATCAGTGATGCCAGGTGGACTGAGTCGCTCATCCGATAGCGCACCAGCCAGGCTGAAATCGTCGGCGCTTTGCTCACTGGCTGCTGCAAAGTCCGCTGAGGCCGCCACTTCTTCGAGGAGTTGCGGCGGCTCCGTCCCGGTCCCCATCAGGAACAAGCCGTTTCTAAAGGCACGGTCGCCGCGTCCTTTGCCTCTTGTCCAGTGATACGCCTCCCCGACAGACTTCAACAGCAGATCCCAGACGACGCGATCCCACCCGATCGTCCCTGGCGGAGGCGGCAGCGTCGTCTGCCGCCCACCCGTCTGAAACACCATGTCCACGATGGTGGCCTCGAGCTGTCGGATCACTACCGACGGCGGAATGGCAGTCGTTCCATTGCAGCTTGGGCAGCCGTTGTTGCAGATGTCCAGAAATCCATACTGGGCGCCCGGATGAGGGCCCTTCGGCTTGACGTCCCGTTGCAGGTTTCCGAAAAACGTAAATTCAGGCCACATCGTGTAGAGCACAAGCTGCTTATACGCCGAGTCTTTGACGCCGGGATATTGTGGTGTCGTCCCGATCTTTGTCTGAAGCAGCAACGCTTGGTGCGTCACGACCGGACCGTTCATATATCGGACCACAAGAAGCAAGTCTCCGATCTCGCAACTCTTGCCTTTGTGCTTTCCCTTGTCGATCGTGACCTTCGGCCGTCCATGGCAGAACACCCCGCCGATACGAACATCGATACCGGGCAGCCAATTCTGCAACGCGATGTCGAGAGCGGGCAGACCGACGCGAAAGAGCCCGACGAGTGCGTCGATCTCCCATGTATTGCCCTTGCTCATCTTGCATCCGTCGCAGAGACCAGCGTTGACGGCTTTGCGCACCGCGTTGGGCAAGCTCACGCGAGGCATCCCGTCACCGAAGAGCAGGGCCGGGTCGCGGACATCAAAGCCTTGGGCTGGGATGCCTTCTTGGCCAGCCTCGAACATGACCGTCTAGAGTTTGTTTCAAGATGATGAGCAATACCCTACAACGTCTATAGGGTGATGAGATCCTAGCTGACCGAAACCAGAGAAGCGCACACATGCTCGGAGGCGCACACATGCTCGGGTTGGCCAGCTCTCCGTAGCAGCGTCCGCGCCGGTAACCGCGTGGTGGAGCATCTGGCGCTCGCCACGTGACTGGGACCACGACCAGGCGACAAGACATTCGCTCAGCGGTAGTCTGCCCCGTAGGCTAGCGTGGTGCCATGCCTGAGTACCGGTTCGTCTTTGCCGCCGACAGCCACGTCCGGCTGATGCAGAAGCCGTCTGAACCGGCAGGAGCGGCGCGGTTCGCGTGGGGGCCAACCGACAGGGTCCGTGTCCGGGACATGCTCGATGAACTGGACGGCGTGCCGCGCCACCGCATCCTCGGAATCCAAGTTACGTGCCAGGGCGACAACCTCGACGACGAGTTCGATCATGCCAACGAACTCGCCGAATCAACACTTATTTTGCTAGATCG
>OBLU010006265.1_pt1 | contig 10599 bp, 9 predicted proteins | sample 1518681 | NCBI WGS metagenome assembly OBLU01 (sample SAMEA3539304, study PRJEB22396) | soil metagenome | biome: tundra; feature: field; material: soil | place: USA | collected 2010-05 | depth 0.15 m
AGTATCAGGGGATCAGGTCATTCCCACCGCCCATTTATGGGCCGCGTACGTCCGAATGGGTGACATCCACCAGCCTCCAACGTAGTGGAAGAGCGTTGCACGAGGCCACTCGGTAGGTGTTGTTGCGACGATCGAAGCCAGTGGTGCCACTGTCCGCGGCAAGGCGCTTCGGGGACACTGACGCCCGACTCCGGTAGAGTCGAGGGTCGTCGCTCGGCAACCGACCCCCGTGAGGCCGTCCGGTATCGCCTTGCCTCATGCGCCTCGGCGCTTTCGGAGGTCCCGTGGGTTCCCTAGTTGTCGCACCCGAGCCGATGGTCGCTTCCGACCCCGCGGCCATGGAAGAACAGGCACCGGCAGTGGTGCACGCGACTCAGAAGCTGGTCACGGTCGCCATCGTGGCCGGGCCGGCGATCGCGCTTGCCATCGTCATCCCCTGGCTATGGGGGCACGCCGTCAATCTGTCCGACATCGTGATAGGACTCGTCTTCTACCTCGTCACCGGCTTCGGGATCACTGTCGGATTCCATCGGTTGTTCACCCACGGCGGCTTCGCGCCGCGCCGGCCGCTGAAGATCGCCCTCGCCATCATGGGCTCGATGGCGGTCGAGGGCTCGGTGACCAGCTGGGTGGCCACCCATCGTCGCCACCACATGTTCAGCGACTGCTCCGGCGACCCGCACTCCCCCCATCGCTACGGCGATCGCGGCACGGCTCTGCTGCGGGGACTTGCCTTCTCTCACGTCGGTTGGCTGTTCGTATCGGATGCGTCAAGCGCCACCCGCTACGCACCCGACATGCTGCGCGACCGCGACCTGCAGCGGATCGGCCGCCTATTTCCGGTCCTGGCCCTGGCGTCGCTCATGATCCCCTTCGGGATCGGCTACGCGCTGTCGGGGACCCTGACGGGAGCCCTCACCGCCCTGTTGTGGGCTGGCCTGGTGCGGATGGCGTTACTTCACCACGTCACCTGGTCGGTCAACTCGCTGTGCCACACCTTCGGCCGGCGGTCGGAGGGGACGAGGGACCGCAGCACCAACCTGTGGCTGCTGGCCATCGTGTCCCTCGGTGACAACTGGCACAACATCCACCACGCCCACCCCACCTGGGCCCGCCATGGCGCACGGCGGGGCATGGTGGACCCCTCCGCGTGGCTCATCCGTCGGCTCGAGCGCCTCGGCTGGGCGACCAAGGTCCGGTGGCCGACGGTAGGAACTCAGGGCAAGTCCCAAGACATGGGATAAATGAATGCTCGCCAAGATCCGAGGGGCCCTCGTCATCCCCGGTGCAAGGCCTGGGGCCGGTTAGCCCTCTGCCTGCGATGGCGCAAACGGGTTGATGATGACCAACTCACCGATGCGCCGGCCATCTTGAAGGTCCTCGGAGAGAAGTGTGCGAGCACCCGACCGTTGTGCAGAGACAACCACCAAGGCATCCCAGAACGGCATCTGGTGGCGATCCTCGAACTCGCAGGCGGCGAACACGTCGTCGACCTCGGGTCGATGGACCGGCCATGCCCGGTAAGTGCCGATGACCTCCCGGGCGACTCGTTTGGCGAGCGGCTTGGGCAGCTTGTGGGTGACGGTCACGTAGAATTCTTGGAGCACCTGCGTGCTCACCGCTCCGGTGCGTGATCCCCAAAGGTCCATGAGGACCGACCGAGCCGTATCGTGCTTCTGGCCGGCGTCGGTGTCATACGAGTAGACGAGAACGTTGGTGTCGACGAAGATCCGGTCATCGTTCATGGAGCGATTCCCGATCTGGCGGTGATCCACCGCCGAGGCGAAAACCCCCCTCCAACTGGCCGAGTGCGGTCTGTTGTGCGCGTTGGTAGACGTCGTCCTCGTCGACCAGCCGCTCGATCTGGCTGGCAACCAGCCTGCTCAGTGAGGTGGCACGGCGGGCAGCAAGCACCTTTTGCCTTGTGGACGGTCACGTCGTCGAGATGGACCGTGAGGTTCCGACTCATGGATCCATGAATGTCACATGAAATGCGTGTAGCACACGAAATACGTGTTCTTCCACCATCCGACCCACACACAGGGCCCCCGTCTGCACACCGGTTGCCTCGTGCCGCCGTCACGGGCCTGGCTCGAGGAGAAGGAAGTGGTTGGTCAGATGAGGCCAGTCGAGGCCGGCGGCCTCGATGGCTCGGGGGATCAGCTCGAGGGCGACGGGCGCCGTGGCCCGCAGCAAGCGCCACAGCAGGCCACCAACTGCGGCCGCATCAATCCGAGCGAATAGCGGCAGGCGCCGAGCCAAGTTGACCAGCGCAACGGTGACCTCCATGTGAGCGTATCCTCGGTTGCGCTCGACAGCCACGACGCGCAGAGCGGCCTCGGCAGCCATGGCTTCGTACTCCTGGAGTGACCGGTACACCACCTGGTAGGTGCCTGTCTGGACCTCAATCCCGGAGCGAATCCCCGATTCGCGCAGGATGATTCGGCCCCTCGGTGCCAGCCGGCCGAGCCGGACCAGCAGTGCCACAGCGTCGGCTCGATCGAGGTACATCAGCAGCCCTCCGAGCAGGACGCCCTGGAACTCGCCGTTGAGGGCCACAGTGAGGGCATCCCCCCGCAGCAGTTCGACGTTGCCCTGCCCGGCCAGGCGCCGCCGGGCTGCGGCCAGCATGCCGGCGCTTGCGTCCACGCCGACGACTCGCCCGTAGCGCTGAGCGAACAACTCTGTCCACGCCCCGGCACCGCACCCGACGTCGAGCACCGAGGCGGTGGGGCCCAGTCCGGCGAACCAACGGTCGACCACCGCCCGCTCGAGCGCGAACCGATGCTCGATGCAGCCGCGGGGCAGGCCCTGGTCATGGGCCATGTACGAAGCCGATTCGGCCTCGTGGGCAGCCTCCTCCCAATAGGAACGCACCAGCTCGTAGTCGAGGCGGTGCCCCTCACTTCGAGAAATCGACATCTGGGCTGACCCTAGCGTTCATGGCCTGGTGTCGCAGTCGTCGGTCTGAGAATGTAGGGCGAAGTCCACAGGGAATGCTAGATTTGATCTGAGCCGTCATCAGAGGTTCTCTCGTCTTTCGACGCTGGCCGTTCTGTGCCGTACCTCGAGAGTCATTCACCTGGCTGCGCATCGGACCACAGCGCAGCCACCGAAAGGCCTGGAGGCTTGCAGTGACGCAGACGGTGGGGGTTGGAGCGATGGAGCCCATCCCGGGAAACGTGCCGCCGGGGTCGCTGCCCGTACGCCGAGCGCTCATCCTCGCCGCCGGCCTTGGCCAGCGCATGCGGCCACTCACTGCCGACGTGCCCAAGTGCCTCGTCGAGGTGAACGGGGTCCCGATCCTGTTCTCCTCGCTGCGGGTACTGGCCTCCGCAGGGGTGACCGAAGCCATCATCGTGGTCGGCCACGAAGCGGCCCAGGTCCGCAGGCGGGTGGGGAATAATTTCGCCGGGATCGATATCGAGTATGTCGATGCCCCGTTGTTCGACACCACCAACAACATTCGCTCGCTGTGGGACGCTCGCCAATACTGCGACGAGGACATCCTCTTGCTCGAGGGCGACGTCCTCTTCGACCGCGACGTTGTGATGCGCCTGCGCGAGCAGGCCGGCAGCAGCATGGCCGTGGCTCCCAACAACGCCAACTTCTCGGGAACCGTCGTGTGCCGTGATGACAGCGGCTTCGTGACTGCCTTCATCCTGGGCGCCGAGCTGGACGGGCGCCTCAACGGCAATGATGCTCAGAAGACGGTCAATATCTATCTGCTGCGGGCCGAGGCGCTGCGCACCAAGATCTTGCCCGAGCTGTGCCGTCAAGTGGATAGCGGCAACGTGCAGGCCTACTACGAGACGGTGTTCCGCGACCTCGTGGCCGACGGAACGTTTGCGGATCTCGTGGCGGTCGACGTGTCGACCAGCCGGTGGTACGAGCTCGACGATTACCGCGACCTCGAGATGGCCGAGTTCATGTTCCTGAGCCGTGAACACCAGTTCGACCGCATCCAGTCACTGCATGGGTCGCACTGGCGTTACGGCGTCGTTGACCATTCCTACCTGTACAACCTGCACTTCCCTCCGCCCTCCATGCTCAACGTCCTCCGCGATGAGCTACCCGACATCGTCACCAACTACCCGGTTGGTCAGATGGAGATCGACCGCCTCGTCGCCCAATGGACGGCAACCCACCCGGCGAACATCGTCGTCGGCAACGGGGCCGCCGAGCTGATCAAGGTGCTGGGCCAGCACTTCATCGAGAAGCTGACGATCCCCGTCCCCTCCTTCAACGAGTACGAGAACGTCTTGCGGCCCGAGCAGCTCGACCGGGTGGCGCTCGATCCGGTGACCTTCGAGCTCGACCTCGACGCCTTCGCCGAATCGGCCAGGCAGGCGGGCTCCGACATCGCCGTCCTCGTCACCCCCAACAACCCGACAGCCCTCTCGGTCGACCGTCAAGCAGTCCTGGAACTGGCCCGCCGCCTGGCGGAGCACGGGTGCCGGCTGATCGTGGACGAGTCATTCATCGAGTTCTCCCGTGCCGGTCGGTCGGCCAGCGTCGAGGGCGACGTTGACAGCCACCCCAACCTGGTCATCATCAAGAGCATGAGCAAGGTGTTCGGCATCGCCGGCTTGCGCATCGGCTACCTCCTCACAGCCGACCAGCACTTCGCGGCTGCGGTTCGTTCCCATCTGCCCATCTGGAATCTGAACGGCATGGCGGAGTCCTTCTTGCGCCAGGTGGGCCGCTATCGGAGCGAGTTCGCAGCCAGTTGTGAGGTGGTGCGCGACACCTGCCAGGAGCTCTACCACTCGCTGTGCGAGTTGCCGGGCTTGACTCCCTTCCGGCCCGACGCCAACTTCGTGTTCTGCAAGGTCACCACACCTGGTCTAACGGGACCGGCGCTGGCTCGAAGGCTGTACGTAGAACACGGCATCCTGATCAAGGACTGCGCGTCGAAGACAATGCCCGAGGCTGACCGCTACCTGCGCATCGCGTCGCGCACCGCGATCGAAAACCGGCGGCTGGTCGACGCCCTGTCCCAGCTCGGGCTGGACCGGCTCTGAGCCGATCACCGGCCGCCGATGGGCGGGGAAACGCCACTCCGCCGCCTCCCACCATCCTGTCTCATCTGGCCGACGCCGCCAATCTGCTCACCCTCACCGGGCTTGCAGCCAGCATCCTGGCGATCACGCTGGCTGTGCGGGGCGCGTACGCGGGGGCCGCCATCAGCCTGGTGGGCGCTTTTGTCCTCGACGTGGTCGACGGCCCGGTGGCCAAGCGTACGTCAGGGCGCACCGGTGAGCAGGGTGCATTCGGGGCCAGCCTCGACTCGCTGGCCGACATGGTGTCGGCCGGGGCTGCCCTCGGCATCGTGATCTTGTCGTATGGCCACTTTCGGGTTGCGTACGTGCCCGTGGCCATGCTGCTCGCGGTGGCCACGGCTATGCGACTCAGTTACTTCAACGTCCGCGGCCTCGATGCAGCCTCGGGTACCTACACCGGCTTGCCCACCGACATGGCCATCATCAGCTTTGTGGCTGTAATGCTTCTCGATGGGCCGCTCGGTCCCGCCGCCTTCCGGGTCGCCCTCAGCGCCGCCGGGGTGGTGCTGGCTGTGCTCATGGTCAGCCCACTGCGTATCCCCAAGTTGACCGGGCGGTGGTATGTGGCCCTCATCATCTTGGCCCTTGCTCTGGCGGCGGCTCACGCCGCCCGGCTGATCGCCTGAGCCATCGACCGGACGTGAACGGTGTGATTGCCAACCCGGCTGTCAGACACGCTCAGATACCGTGCCAACCAAGAGCGGCCGGTCCGAGCTCGATCCAGCGGCACTGTCAGCGTCAGGGCCATGGATCATGATCACCCTTCTATGTCCCCAGGCTGGGCTTCAGCTGAGAGACCACTAAGGTTTTGCTCAGAGCGACCGAATGCGGGTTCGGCCTGACCGGTCAGACAGAACCCCGCTCGACCCGACCCGGTGGATGGTTCAGGTTGGACCTCTGCGTCGACGCCCGTGGAGAAGCCAAACGCTCGCCCCGATGACTATCCCGATGGCCGCGATGGCCGCGATGGCACCGGCTGGAACTCCGCCTCCGTTCGGCCGAGGCACGGTTGTCGGGGAGCTGGGAGCCGATGGGGTGGTGGTGGCAGAAGTGGCGAAGGCCACGACGTGGTCGGCAGAGGTGGCGACGAGGATCCCACTCCCTGTGCTGGGGGTGGGAAAGTGGTTGGTGGGCACGCCGATTGATGCCTGCTGTTTCACCGCGCCGGTGCTCGGATCGAGCCCGTAGAGTACGCCGTCCTGCCCGATGGTCCATACCAGACCCGCGGCCACGATGGGTGGGCCGCCACCGGTTCGGGATCGCCAAAGAACATGGATGGACCCGGGGGAAGCGCTCGCTTGCACAGCCACGATGCCGCTCAGGCAGGGCAAAAAGACAGTGGTCCCCACCACCGAGGTTCCTCCGTCCACATCGTCGCTGCAGACCGACCCCACGGTCGCCTCCTGCCCACCGATACCCCCGAGGCGGTTGCCATTGAGGAGGTAGGCGGCACCCGACTTGCCCGCCGCCACCACCTGACCGTTGGCCAACAGGGCGGGCTCCATCGACAAGTCGAGATCGTTGGCATTGTCCGAGGCCCAGCTGCGGGGGGCGAAGTACTGGAGGAGTTGAAGACTGGAGGACAACTCGAGCACGGCGTCGCTGTGGTCGTACGGGAGCTCGGACGACGTGACCGAGCCGTTGCCCACACCGACCCAGAGATCGCCGCGGTTGTCGACCGCCGGTGCTCCGCCACCCATCCAGATCCCCCCCTGGCTCTCATCGGAGGCGGAATCAACTTCGAAGGCCACCGGCGCACCGCCGGCCTCATCGACCCCCACCAGCCACCCTCGGTAGATCGAGCAATCGCCGTAATTGCCACCAAAGCCGAACACCACCCGGTTGGCGTCGAGCGTCAGTCCGGTGCGTTGCAACAGCGCCGCCGGCTTCGAGCCGGAAGGGTCCACGTCCTGGGTCATCTCGGTGCGGCCCGAGTTGGTGTCGAGACCGACAAGCACATGGGCCGGGTTTCCGTTCCTCATCTCGTCGGCCACCACGAAGATCTCGGATCGGGCCTGGTCGATGACCGGGGTGCCGGTGATACCCACGGTCGGGGTGATGTTGCCGCACGGGAGCGACCTCGACGGCACGGGGGTGCCGAGGTGGGTAGACCAATGCACGGCCCCGGTGGAGGACGAAAGTGCATAGACGGTGTCGTTCTCCGTGGCCACGAAGACCTGTCCTGAAGAAACAAGAGGTTCGCCGAAGAGGGCACCATCGAGCCTGGGCGAGGTCCAGGCCGGGCCGGCGGTGTCCACGGCAGCCACCGACTCCGCCACCCCGGTGCCGGCCGCGTCCTGGTGGTAGACGGGCCACGAGGGGTCTCCGGACGAAGTGGCCGACAGGGCCGTCTCCCCACCCGCTGCGGAGGTCGAGGCCCAGATCGACAACGCGGGGACAACCAGCGCGATCAGCATTGCCCCGAGTCGAAAGCAGCTCCGCCCATCCGGGCCAGGCTGGATGCCGGTGGCCCGTTCCCCGCTCATTCCCATAGCCGCAGCCTAGCGACGGCTGGCAAGTGTGAAAGATGCGAAGAGATGTCGGATGACTTCCGGCGGTGAGCCGGGTTCAGCGTACCGGTCCACCGTCGCGCAGCTGTTTGCTGTAGAACATGTCGGCGAAGCCATGTCACCCCATGCGTGCCTACATGCCGTCGTAGTCGGCTCCCGTCGAAGGCGGCAGCTCAATGTCCCATCGCCGCATGCCGTCTTCGATCCGGCCGACGATCGTCTGCAGGGCTGATACGCGGCCAAACCGCTTCTGTTCGGCATCGATCACGTCCCACGGGGCATCGGCATGATCGGTCGAGGCCAGCATGTCGTTGACTGCGGCTTTGTACTCGGCACGCTTCTCCCGATTGCGCCAGTCTTCCTCGGTCAGCTTCCATGCTTTGAGGGGATCATCCTGACGCGCCTGGAACCGATTCCGTTGTTCGTCATGAGAGATGTGAAGCCACAGCTTGATGAGGACCATGCCTTCGGCGGCCAGGGATTGCTCATAGGCGGAAATTTCCTTGTACGCCCGGCGCCACTGCGCGTCGGTGGTCAATCCCTCGACCCGCTCGACGAGCACTCGTCCGTACCAACTCCTGTCGAGTACCGCCATGCCCCCCCATCCCGGGAGAGCGGGGGAGAAGCGCCACATGAAGTGGTGCCGCAACTCATCGGACGTCGGCGCGCCGAACTGGGTGACTCGTACGTGACGCGGATCGAGCGGCGCCACCAGACGCTTGATCACGCCGCCTTTCCCGGCGGCATCCCATCCCTCGAAGATCACGCACACCGGGGGTCCGAGCCGCTTGTCGCCGAGTTGTCCACCGTTGATCAGCCGTAAATGCACCAGCCGGCGTTGAACCCGTGCCAGCTCCACCGCTTCTTCATCGCGGGACAGCCGTCCACCCAATTTGACCGATGAAAGCTGTGGGTGGGCCTTCACCACCTTGCTGGTCACCTGTTCAATGTAGGCCAACCGTGGCAATCCCACGTTCCCGATTGTCGCGGCTGGGCCCCGAACGAGGTCACTGGTGGTCGACCTCACGGCGTGAGCGCCACGACCCCACCGCCCCTGATGGCCCTCGGGCTGATATCTCGAGATGATCGCTCCTCGTGTGGATGAAGATCCGATTCCAACCGAACCTCCTTTGGTGGAGGCGTTTCGAACGCTCGGTGGGCCATGCGAAGTCGCGTGGCGGACTACCCATCGCCGCCGGTGAGTTCGGGGTAGCGGAAGCATCCGGTGAGGTGGTCGATCACCAACCCGGCCGCCTGCAGATACGAATAACAGATGGTGGGTCCGACAAAGCGGAAGCCCCGCCGTCGAAGGTCAGCACTGAGGGCCTCAGAAAGCGGGGTCGAGGCGGGCACCTGGTTGGGCAATGTCCACCGGTTGATGATGCGACGTCCACCGACGAACCCCCGGAGAAAGGAATCGAAGCTGCCCATCTCTTCCTGTACACGGAGCAGGGCGTTGGCATTCCCGACGGTTGCTTCGATTTTTTGGCGATGACGGATGATGCCGGGGTCGCCGAGAAGTGTCTCCACCTTGCGTGGGGAGAAGCGGGCCACCACCGCGGGGTCGAAATCGGCGAACGCCTGCCGGTATCCGTGACGGCGCTTGAGAACGGTGAGCCAACTCAACCCGGCTTGCGCGCCCTCCAGTACCAACAGCTCGAAATGTCTGCGGTCGTCGTGGACCGGGACGCCCCACTCGGTGTCGTGATACGGGGTCAACCATGGCCCGGTGGCCCAATGGCAGCGGGTCCGGCCGTCGTCCTTCCCTTCGGGTTCAGGTGTGGCCGGCATGGTGGGAATGTAGCCCTTCGATTCCGATCCATAAGACTGGCCGGCAGGACCCTCCCCGGTGTTAGCTGGTCGGTATGCCCCTCATCGGAGATTACGTGCCCAGTCCCGCCAAATGGGTCCGGGACCAGGTCGAGTTGTACGAGGGGTCCGGCGGCACCGAGGGAACCACCATGCGGGGTCTGCCGGTGATTCTGCTCACTACCAAGGGAGCGAAATCGGGCAATATCCGCAAAACACCTCTGATGAGAGTGGAGCACGCCGGCAGCTATGCCGTGGTGGCGTCCCAGGGCGGTGCCCCAAAGCACCCGGTCTGGTACTTCAACCTGCTCGCCAGTCCCGAGGTCGAGCTCCAGGACGGCCCTTCTCGATGGGACATGGCGGCCCGCGAGGTGACCGGCGAAGAAAAGGCGATCTGGTGGGCCCGCGCCGTCGAGGCCTATCCCGACTATGCCGACTACCAGGCGAAGACCGACCGTCAGATCCCCGTGTTCGTCCTCGAGCGGCACTCCGCCTGACGACCGCTGCTCCGTGACCATCTTCGTCTACCCAGGAGATTGACATGCCCATCAACGTCTCGCCTATTGCCGGCGTCGATGCCGGCATCAATGACATCCGCCGCCGGACCGCGGACCTGATCAACGCCGACGTGCTGCCCAATGAAGGGAAGCTATGGGGATCGACCCAAGGCAGGTCAGTCAGTGATGACGAGAGAGACCAAATCAGGCACCAGGCGGCAGGCCTTCGTGAGGAGGTCAAGGCCAAGGTACGTGACGCCGGCCTGTGGGCGCCGCACCTCCCGGCGGAATACGGCGGTATGGGACTCGATTTCCTCCAACTTGCCTATATGTATGAAGTCCTGGCCTATGCCACCGGGGCTGCGGCCATGTTCGGGGTGGCCGCTCCCAACTCCGGCAATGCGCGGATCCTGGTGAAGTACGGCACCGAGGAACAGAAGCGCACCTGGTTGCTTCCGTTGATCGATGGACAGTTGGAGTCGGGTTTCTCGATGACCGAGCCTGACGCCGCCGGTTCCGATCCGCGTTCCCTCACCACCGAGGCGGTGCGGGAAGGCGACGATTGGGTGATCAACGGGCACAAATGGTTCACCTCCAACGGTTTCGCCGCTGACTTCTTCATCGTGATGTGCCGAGCCAATGACCCAACTGGCGAGCTCGGCAAACCCGGTCAGATGACCCAGATCATCGTGCCCAGCAAGACGCCCGGGGTGAACATCA
>OBLU010006266.1_pt1 | contig 10598 bp, 5 predicted proteins | sample 1518681 | NCBI WGS metagenome assembly OBLU01 (sample SAMEA3539304, study PRJEB22396) | soil metagenome | biome: tundra; feature: field; material: soil | place: USA | collected 2010-05 | depth 0.15 m
GAGATGCGCGTCGACAGCCCGACCCTCGAGAACGTCTTTGTCGCCAAGCTGCGGGCGCTGGGTGAAAGCTCGACCACGGTTGAGTTTCCTGCAACCGAGAATCACAGCGGCCTGCGCGGTAACATCGCCGTCGGCGGGACCAGGCTGGTCAAGCAATTCGGCAGCTTCACCGCAGTCAACAACGTCAGCCTGCAGATTCGCAATGGCGAAGTCTACGGCCTGCTGGGCGCGAACGGCGCAGGCAAGACCACCATCATCCGCATGCTCTGCGGTCTGCTGGAAGCAACCAGCGGCAGTGTGGAACTGGCGGGCACCACCAAGAACCTCAGGTCCGCAGCGGTACTCAAGCGCATCGGCTACATGTCACAGAAATTCTCGCTGTACAACGACTTGACCATTCGCGAGAACCTCGATTTCTTTGCCGGCGTCTACGGCGTGCCGGAGCAGGAGCGCGAGGAGAAAATCCGCTGGGTGCTCGCCTTCTCCGGCCTCGAGGGAAAGCAGGGGCAGATTACCGGCAGCCTGCCGGGGGGCTGGAAGCAGCGCGTCGCCTTCGGCGCCGCCATCATGCACGAGCCCGACATTCTCTTTCTCGACGAGCCCACCTCCGGCGTCGATCCGCTGGCGCGGCGCGCTTTCTGGACCATGATCAATCGCCTTGCCGACTCCGGCGCCGCCATCCTCGTCACCACCCACTACCTCGAGGAGGCCGAGCAGTGTAACCGCCTCGGCATGATGGTCGCCGGCGAACTGGTCGCCGAGGGCACTCCCTCCGGGATCAAGGCCCGGCAGTCGGGTCACCTCATCGAGTTTGTCGTCGATCAGCCCCAACGCGCCGCCGATCTGCTCAAGAGCGGCACCGAGGGCTGGCGCGTCTCCCTCTTCGGCGAGCATCTTCACCTCATCACCGAGGATGCGCCCGCCACCGCAATCCAGCAGACCACCAGGCGGCTGGAAGAGAACGGCCTCCATCTCGTCAGCGCCCGGGAAGCCCGGTTCTCGCTCGAGGACGTGTTTATCGCCACCGTCGAGAACGCGCGCCTAAAGGGAAAAATCTCCGTTGAGAAGTGAGGAGCAGCAGGCATGAGACGAATCGTCGCGCAGGCACGAAAAGAGCTCACTCAGATTGTTCGCGACTGGCGCACCCTCGCCCTCGCGCTGGTGCTTCCCGTAATCCTGCTCGCGCTGTTGAGCGCCGCCCTTTCGCTCACCGTCACCGAACTCCCCATCGTCGTGCAGGACTTCGACGGTTCTCCGGCATCCAACGACTTTATCGACGCCTTCCGCGCCTCCCTCACCTTCCATGTCGTCGCCTGGCCCGTGAACAAGTCCCCCGACGCCGCGCTGGCCTCGAGCACCGCGCGGGCCGTGCTCATCATCCCGCCCCACTTCGGCCGCGACCTCGCCCAAGGCGTCAATTCACCCGTCCAGATCCTGGTGGATGCCTCCGACGCAAACACCGCCAAACTCGTCTCCGGCTACGCTACCCAGGTCACCAGCGCGTACAACCAGCACACCGCCGCTGCCCAGGCAGCGCCGGTCCAGACCGCCATTCGCCTGTGGTACAACCCAGGGCTCTCCTCGCAGAAGTTTTACGGCCCGGGAATCTTTGTGCTCGGCATCTCCATGTTCCCTCCCCTGCTCGCCGCGCTGGCCATGGCCAAGGAGGGCGAGCAGAGGACCATCCTTCAGGTCTACGTCTCCAACATCTCCGCGCGCGAATTCCTCCTGGGCAAGATCATCGCCTTCATGGCCGTGGCGCTCGCTGAGGTCCTGGTCAATTCTGCCATTCTGTTCACCTACTTCGGCCTCGCCTTCGCCGGAGATCCCACGCCCTTCATCGTCGCCACCATTCTCTACGTCTTTTGCGTAGCGTCGTTCGGGACCATGGTCGGGGCGAGGATCCCCAACCAGGCTGCCGCAATGCAGGCCGTGGCTCTCGGCGGCTTTCTGCTCGTCTTCCTCCTCTCCGGCCTCATATTCCCCATCCAGAACATCCCCGTCGAGCTGCGCTGGATCTCCAACTTCGTCTGGGGCCGCTATTACATTGAAATCGTTCGCGATGCCCTCCTGCAGGGAGGCGGGTGGCCTGCTGTCTGGTACAAGGTGCTCATCATCGGCGTCATCGGCGCCATCTTCTACACCCTCGCATGGCGCGGTATGAGAAAGATGCAGGTGAAGGTATGACCATCAAGGACCGCCTCACTCGCCTCTTCAGCTACCGCCTGCGCGCCCTCATCAAGAAGGAGTTCAACCAGATCGGCCGCGACCGCCGCCTGCAGCTCTCGCTCATTCTCCCGCCCGTCCTGCAATTGACGCTCTTCGGCTTTGCCCTCAGCGCCAACGTCACCGATGTCCGCCTGGCCGTGGAGGACGACAGCCACTCGCCCGAAAGCCGCGAGCTGATCTCCACCCTGACCCAGAGCAAGAGCTTCCAACTCGCCGGCTACTATTCCTCCGTCGACCAGCTCGGCGACGCAGTCAGCCGTGGCGATGCCGATGCCGGCGTAGTCGTCCCCTACGACTACGCGCGCGACCTGGCGCGCAAGCGTCCCACCACCGTCCAATTCCTCCTGAACGCCACCAACGCCAATACCGCAACCATCAGCCGGGCCTACGCGCAAGGTATTGTCCAGAGCTACAACAACGGCTTGAGGAGCCAGGGAACTCAGGTCAGCGTGATCCAGACGGACGCAGCCAACCTGGCTCGCCGCGGCCAGGTGCAGCTCATGCCCGCGTTTCTCTACAATCCGGGCCTGGTCGATTCCTGGTTCATCGTCACCGGGGTGCTCGGCCTCCTGCTCATCCTCAACAGCTCCCTGGTCGCCTCCGCCGCCATGGTGCGCGAGCGCGAAGCCGGCACCATCGAGCAGTTGCTCATGTCTCCCGCCAACACAACCGAGATCATCATCGCCAAGATTGCCCCGCTGTTCCTGCTGCTCTCCCTGATGATGCTGGTCGCCATCGGCGTCATCCGGTTCGTCTTCGGAGTCCCTTTCCACGGCGGCCTGCTGCTTCTGCTTGGCGCCGGCTCCATGTGCATCCTCTCCGGCATCAGCATTGGCACGGTCATCGCCACGTTCAGCAAATCCGCGCAGCAGGCGCAACTCACCGCCTTCTTCATCAACCCGCCGCTCTCCTCCTTGTCCGGCGCCCTCAATCCCGTCGAGGCGATGCCGAAGTGGCTGCAGCCTGTTACCGTGCTCAATCCGGTCCACCACTTCGCAACCATCGTCCGCGGAAGCATGCTCAAGGGCAGCGGAATCGCCGATCTCTGGCCGAACTTCCTCGCCTTGCTCCTCTTCACCGTCGTGTTGGTCTCGCTCAGCATCTCGCGATTCCGCAAACAGCTCAGCTAAGCCGTAAGGGATCATCGATATGAATCGTTCGCAGACAAAGTACTCCCCAATTCCTTCCGTCACCGGAGCCACACTCCTCGTGTGCCTGGCGACTCTTGCCGTCCCCACTCCAGCGCTTGCCCAGGGCCCTCCCCAGTCCACCCAGGCGCAGCACGCGCAGGCCAACCCCCTGCCGCTCTACGGGCGCGGAGGCGGCAACGGATCGGTCACCGCCGTGGAGTCTCCCATCGCCGGGACGACCAACAGCGTAGTCACCATCAACCCCACCGTGCAGGTCGAGGGTCCGTATGCCGGCAGCTCCAGCGGCGCGGCCAACCTGCCGTCCCCCGGCAAGCTCTCGCTTCGCGATGCCATCGAACGCGGCCTCAAGTACAACCTTGGCGCTCTCGGCCAGAGCCACGCCGTGCGTCTGGCCCAGGGCCAAAGCCAGGTCGCCCGCAGCGCCCTGCTTCCCAATGCCAGCGGCTATCTCGCCGAAACCCTCAACCAGGTAAATCTTGCCGCGGAAGGAGTGAAAATTCACATTCCCATTCCCGGCTTCAGCTTTCCCACTATCGTCGGTCCATACAACAATATCGATCTGCGCGGCAGCGTCTCACAGTCGGTCGTCGATCTCACCGCCTGGAACAACTATCGCTCCTCCAGCGACCTCTATCGCGCCGCCCAGTTTTCTGCCAGCGATGCCCGCGACGCGGTCGTCCTCGCGGTCTCCGGAACATACCTCCAGATCATCGCCACCCGCGAGCGCGTCAAGTCCGCGCACGCCCAACTGGACACTGCAACCGCGCTCTACCAACAGACGCTGCAGAAGCGGACCGTCGGCCTCTCGCCCCAGGTTGACGTCGACCGCAGCGAAGTCGAACAACTGACCCAGCAGGAGCGCGTCCTCTCGCTGGAAGCGGAGTTGGCCAAGCAGAAGATTGCCTTGGCGCGCATGACCGGCCTTCCTCCAAACCAAAACTATGAGTTGACCGATGAAGTCCCGTTTGCCCCTGCGCCCGCCCTCACGCTCGACAATGCGCTCCAGCAGGCCTTCGCCGGCCGTTCGGACATCAAGGCGGCCCAGGCCCAGGTTCGCGCCGCCGAACATGCTCTCTCCGCGGCCCGCGACGAGCGCATCCCTTCGCTGTCCGTCAATGGCAATTACGGAGCCATCGGGACCAATCCGGCCCAGGCCAAAGCAACCTTTTCGGCCGCGGCCACCCTCAGCATTCCCATTTGGCAGGGAGGCCGCACCGAAGGCGACATCAAGCAGGCCGAGGCTTCCCTGGCCCAGCGGCAGTCCGAACTCGACGACCTCAAGGGCCAGGTTGAAAGCGACGTGCGCAACGCCTTCCTCGATCTGGACGCAGCAACCGGCCAGGTCACGCTCGCCCAGCGCAATCTTCAGGTCAACCGCGAGACGCTCGATCTGACCCGCCAGCGTTTCGACGCCGGCGTCACCGACAATGTCGAAGTCGTGCAGGCCCAGGAGTCCCTAACTGCTGCCGAGCTCGACGGCATCAACAGCGTATTTGCCCACAACGTGGCCAAACTCTCCCTCGCCAGGGCAGTCGCCAGCGGCACCGGCAACCTGCAGCAATTCCTCAATTTTCAATAGGTTAGGTTTTCCGCGCAAAAGAGGCCGGAACTGCGTCCGCTCATTGCCGGAAATCTGACGGAAAATCTGACCAGGAGCGCATTCCGGTTGCCGCTCGGAGCTGCCGGGCCAACACTGCGCCCCGCCCAAGTCCCGCCTCGCACTTGCATACTGCTCAGCGCGACCCGTAACATCGTTGCCGGGATGTGCAAGCCCTTTTATTGTGCTCTGACGCGGAACCCTTCTTCGGTGACGCGCAACACAGCAATCATGAGCCCTCAACCCCGAAAGTAGATAACGACGAAAGAATTGTCGCGAGGCGGATTCCGACGCATGGGTGAACCGCACGCGACTCAATCCGTTCGACTCTGTTGTAACTCCGAACGACTGAGCCTGCGTACAGCCACCCCCCTGCTCGTCCACCGCCTCCGCGGATCTATCTCGCATTACCAAGGAGCAGCTACATGACCCAGCAGGTTTCGCGCAAGGCGCAGGTTGCAAGTGCAACCACCTCCCCAACAAAATATGTCTATTTCTTCGGCGACGGCAAGGCTGAGGGCAACGGCGGCATGAAGGATGTGCTCGGCGGCAAGGGTGCCGGCCTCGCCGAAATGACCAACGCCGGATTGCCCGTTCCTCCCGGATTCACCATTCAGACCGAGGCCTGCCGCGAGTACATGCTCGGCACGCTCAGCCGCGAGGTCAACCAGGAGATGCTCGCCGCCCTCAGGCGGCTTGAAGAGTTGCAGGGGCAGCAGTTGGGTGCGGCTGAGAATCCCTTGCTGGTCTCCGTCCGCTCCGGCGCAAAGTTCTCCATGCCCGGCATGATGGACACCATCCTCAACCTCGGCCTCAACGACAAGTCGGTCGAGGGTCTGTCCAAACGCAGCCAGGATCCCCGCTTCGCCTACGACTCCTATCGCCGCCTCATCCAGATGTTCGGCAGCGTCGTCCTCGACATCAACAAGAAGAAGTTCGAGCACATCTTCGATACCGTCAAGCACCGCGAGAAGGCCAAGTTCGACTACGAACTCAAGGCCGGCGCGCTCAAGGAGATCGTCGCCGAATACAAGAAGCTCATCCGCAAGGAGACCGGCAAGGACTTTCCCCAGGAGCCGCTGGAGCAACTGGTGCAGACCCGCGACGCCGTCTTCCGCAGTTGGAATGGCAGCCGCGCCAAGACCTATCGCCGCATCAACCACATCGACGACTGGCTGGGCACGGCGGTCAACGTTCAGTGCATGGTCTTCGGCAACATGGGCGAGAGCTCAGGCACCGGCGTCGGCTTCACCCGCAATCCCGCTACCGGCGAGCACGCCTTCTTCGGCGAGTACCTGATGAATGCGCAGGGCGAGGACGTGGTCTCCGGCATCCGCACGCCGCTTTCCATCAGCGAACTCGAGCGCGCCATGCCCAAGGCCTACCAGCAGCTCCGCGACATTACCCGGAAGCTCGAAAAGCACTACCGCGACATGCAGGACTTCGAGTTCACCATCCAGGACAGCAAGCTCTACATGCTGCAAACCCGCAATGGCAAGCGCACCGGCCTGGCTGCTGTCCGCGTCGCCATCGACATGGTTGGCGAAGGCCTCATCACCCAGGAAGAAGCCGTCATGCGCGTCGAGCCTAACCAGATCTACGACTTCCTGGTTCCCCGCCTGGTCGAGAAGGACGCAAAGGTTGAGGTCCTCGCCACCGGCCTGCCGGCCTCGCCCGGCGCCGCGGTCGGCCAGATCGTCTTCAGCGCGGAAGATGCGGTCAAGGCGCGCGCCAATCACACCTATCAGGACATCATCCTGGTCCGCGGCGAAACCACCCCGGAAGATATCGCGGGCATGGAAGTTGCCTCCGGCATCCTCACCTCGCGCGGCGGCATGACCTCCCATGCGGCCGTCGTCACCCGCGGCATGGGCAAGTGCTGCGTGGCCGGCGCCGGCGATTGCGTCGTCGACGAAGCCCACAAGGAACTGCGCGTCAAGGGTCACACCTTCCGCCCGGGCGACTGGATCTCGCTGGACGGCACCTCCGGCCGCGTCATCGCAGGCCAGCTCAAGACCACCCCGGTTCAGCCCGACGATCCCGATCTGGTCAAGTTCATGGGCTGGGTCGATCAGTACCGCAAGCTGAAGGTTCGTGCCAACGCCGACATCCCCCGCGACGCCATAAAGGCGCGCTCCTTCGGCGCGGAAGGCATCGGCCTTTGCCGCACCGAGCACATGTTCTTTGCCGAAGACCGCATCGAGCACATGCGCACCATGATCCTTGCCACCAACGAGAAGGACCGCCGCACCGCGCTCAAGAAGCTCCTGCCCATGCAGCGCGCTGACTTCGTCGGTCTGTTCAAGGCCATGGAATCGCTGCCCGTCACCATCCGCCTGCTCGATCCGCCGCTGCATGAGTTCCTGCCCCAGCGCGAGGATCTGCTGGTCCAGATCGCCCATCTCGAGGACACCAAGCCGCGTTCGCCCAAGCTCAAGGAGCTGCGTCCGCTGCTGGCGCGTGTCCAGGAGCTGCACGAGACCAACCCAATGCTCGGCCTGCGCGGCTGCCGTCTCGGCATCGCCTTCCCCGAGATCACTGAGATGCAGGCTCGCGCCATCTTCGAGGCCGCCGTCTCCGTCAAGAACAAGGGTGGCGAGCCGCACCTCGAAATTATGGTGCCTCTCATCGGCTCCATCGAGGAGATGCGCAACCAGGCAGCCATCATCCGTCGTGTCGCAGACCAGGTCTTCAAGGAGAAAGGCAACTCCGTCGACTACCTGGTGGGCACCATGATCGAACTGCCGCGCGCCGCTCTCACCGCCGACGAGATCGCCGAGGAAGCCGAGTTCTTCAGCTTCGGCACCAACGACCTCACCCAGACCACCTACGGCATCTCCCGCGACGACATCAACAAGTTCCTTCCTGCCTACGTCAAGAACAACATCTTCAAGGATGACCCGTTCGCCACGTTGGATCAGAAAGGTGTCGGCGCGCTGGTTGAGATCGCCACCGCCAAGGGCCGCAAGACCCGGCCCAACCTCAAGGTCGGCATCTGCGGCGAGCATGGCGGCGACCCTGAATCCGTCAAGTTCTGCCACCGCATCGGCCTCAACTACGTCTCCTGCTCGCCGTTCCGTCTGTTGACGGCGCGCTTGGCAGCGGCGCAGGCGGCCATCGAAGGGAAGCAGGCCACCGAAGCGGAACTAAGCGGCCAGGTGCGCAGCGGTCAGTATCAGACCGCCTAGCCGCGCCAGGTCTTGAGTCGGCTGGTGTGCCCGGCAAGTCTGGTTCAGTGGAAACATCGGAGACACTGAATCAGATGAGCCGGGCACCCAGCCTTTTTAGGCTGCATTCCAGTCATCGTTCCAGCAGGCTGATGCGCGGATTCTCCATCACGTGAAGACGTTGGAGAATCTTGCGCGTAAGACCTGTAATCGGTATGCCGGCCAGTCGCGTCACCGGAACCCAGTGCAGGTCGCGATCGCCTTTGGCGATGGCGCGCCGCAGGGATTGCCCTCCCGGCTGCGTGTCTCCGCCCGGACCCTGTGGCTCATTGCGCCGCGCAGCATACACCTGCACATAGTAGTTCGTGTTGGTGATCGCGTGACGCACGCGCAGCACCGGCTCGCGCCCCTCCACAGCTTCCAGCGGCAGCGGTGGCAATTCAAACATCGCGGGCATCACCGCGGCGTTCGCTGCGCGATGTTCCAGCAGCACTTCGGTCGCCGTTCCCCGCTTGCGCAGTTCCAGCAGGCAGGCCACCGGCAGGCTGCGCTGTGGGGCTCGCGGCGAAGTCGCGTGTTCGCCCCGCGTGCGGCACAGCGCGTGCACCGGGCAGCGCAGGCACAGCGGCGCACGCGGCAGGCATACCGTCGCCCCCAACTCCATCATCGCCTGGTTGTGTTCTCCGGCGGTGTTGTCGACCACATGGGGACGCGCCTCTTCGCCCCCTGCCGGGGCCGTCGGATCTGCCGTCGCGGCCAACGCGATCCGCTCAGCCGCATCCCAGCCTCCCGCACCGCGCGGCTTGGGCCGCTGGTCCCTCACCAACTCCGTCTCCGCAATCGACGCCGGCGCCAGGGCCTTCGGCATCAGCGCCTGCGCCTGACCGCGGATAAACGCGCGTGCCGCGGCGGTAGCCTCGTTGGGCTGGCCCGTAAGCCGCAGGATCACGCGTTCCACGTTGCCATCCACCACCGCTACCGCCTCCCCAAAGGCGATGCTCGCAATGGCCGCGGCGGTATACTCCCCGATCCCCGGCAACGTGCGCAGTTCCGTTGAAGTGGCCGGCAGCCGCCCTTCCCGCTCCAGCACAATGAACTGGGCCGCCTTGTGCAGCATCCGCGCCCGGCGGTAATACCCCAGCCCCGACCACGCTGCCAGAACATCCGCCTCCGCCGCCAGCGACAGCGCCAGCAGCGTCGGGAAGCGGCGTAGGAACTCGTTGTAGTGCTCGATCACCGCGGCCACGCGCGTCTGCTGCAGCATGATTTCGGAAACCCAGATGTGATACGGGTCGTTCGAGTCGCGCCAAGGCAAGTCGCGTGCCTGCGTCCTGTACCAGGCCATTAGCCGGCCGCGGAAGTCCCCCGGATCAATCTCCCACGCCGATCCATCCACACCAGGAACCTGCGCTTCCCTCGTCCCCGGCGCTCGGGCTGCAGCTTTCGGTTTTCGCGCGCGTCCGTCCCCGGCCGCCGCGGTCTTGGCTGGCCGTGCGGCCTTCTTCGCCCTGGCCACGCCCGCAGTCGTCGCCCCGCCTCCTGGGCCGCTTCCGGAGTCTGCTCGCTTCATCCTGTCAGTCTATTCCGTGCCCGGAACCGAGTGGTCTTGCACTTCTGGGTTAGCCGTATCCCACGGCAATCGCCCGGCCTTACACTGGTGCGCATGAATAAGAGCATCTTGCGCCGGGATTTCCTCAAGCAGACCGCACTCGCCGCCGGCGCTGCTGCCATTCCATCGTCCCTGATGCCGGCGCAGCAGCCGCCTGCGCCCACGCCGTCCCCGGCGCCGCCCCGCCCGCATTTCCCCACCTCCGATCCTGCCTGGCAGACCACCTGGGACGCCGCGCTCGCGGTCCTGGCCGGCAACGTCCGCTCCATGCCGCGCTACGACCATCCTGTGCTGGTCGAGGGCAGCACCTACGCCGGCATCTGGCTGGAGTGCGCACCGCAGGAGGGCCAGGTCTACGGCACCCTCCAGCAGTACGTTGCCACACCCGAGGGCCAGCCCACCCCGCTCCAGACCGCTCGCGCCAATCACATGGCCTTCTTCGCCCAGCAGAAGCCCGACGGCCAGCTCCCCGCATCCATCAAGCTCGCGGACAAGGTCGGCACCGACGCCGGCTACGGCCAGATCCAGATGGTCGTCCCCATCGCCGCCACCGCCTGGGACATCTTCCAGCTCACCCACGACGAAGAACTCCTCGCCGCCGCCTACGTCTCCTGCTCGCGCTGGGACGCCTGGCTCCGCCAATATCGTGATACCCGCAAAACCGGCCTTGTCGAAGGCTTCTGCACCTACGACACCGGACACGACAACTCGCCGCGCTGGAAGGGCATCCCCAACCGCTGCCCCGACGCCGACGCGCGCAAGTGTCCGCCCATCCCCACCATGCCGCGCCTCTGCCCGGACCTCTCCGCCACCGTCTATGGCGGCCGCATCGCCCTTGCCACCAT
>OBLU010006267.1_pt1 | contig 10597 bp, 8 predicted proteins | sample 1518681 | NCBI WGS metagenome assembly OBLU01 (sample SAMEA3539304, study PRJEB22396) | soil metagenome | biome: tundra; feature: field; material: soil | place: USA | collected 2010-05 | depth 0.15 m
GCCACCCCGACCGCGATGAGGCCGTAGGCGACCGCGAGTGGTGCCACGACGATCGTCGCGTAACGTCCGACCGACGCGTTCCCCGTACGCATGGCACGGATGATCCCATCAAGGATCGAGCGATGAGCGAATTCAGTGGAGTCCCTGTAGCGGCCCGGACTCCAAGGCGTCAGGATTGACCGATGTCGACGACCGTTCTGATCGTCGATGATCACGCTGGCTTCCGCGAGCTCGCGCGCCGCATGCTCGAGTCCGCCGGTTACGAGATCGTCGGCGAGGCGCACGACGCCGCTTCGGCGCTGGCTGCCGCGGCGCGTCTTCACCCGGACGTAGTTCTGCTCGACATTCAGCTTCCCGATCTCGACGGTTTCGCTGTGAGCGAGCGTCTGGCGGCGGACGACGATCCGCCAGCCGTTGTGTTGATCTCGAGCCGCGATGAGTCCGCCTACCGACGGCGCCTGGCCGGCAGCCCGGCGCGCGGTTTCATCGCCAAGAGCAAGCTCTCCGGACTCGCCCTGGGAGCACTGGTGAGGTAGCCATGATGCGTCGCGGCTGGATCATCGCGACCGTCGCAGCGGCCGGGGTTGCCCTCGCGATCACGGCCGAGCTCGTTGCAGACGCCGGTCTCGGCACAAGCATCGCCGACCTCGCCACCGGACTGACGGTATTCGCCTGTGGTCTGTGGGGCATGCACGAGCGGCCCGCGGAGCTTCGCTGGCCGCTCCTGGCTTTCGCCGGGCTCGTCTGGTTCGCCGGCAATTTCGCGGACTCCGGGTCGACGGTGGTCTCATCAATCGGCGCGGCGCTGATCTATCTGCACCGCGGACCTCTCGTACACGCGGCCATCATCAGCAGCCGAGCGCGTTACCGGCCGATCATGGTTCTGGCCGTGATCGCTGGATACACCGCGGCGCTAGTTACCGGCACGCTCAACGGCACTCTCACCCTGGTCACCGCAGCGCTGGTGGGTGGGCTCGCCGCCTGGACCATCGTCCGTCGCGGCGTTCACGTGGCGCCGCACCAACACCTGGTCACGACCTCGCAACTGATACTCGCCGCCGCGCTGGCGCTGGCCGCCGTCACCGAGCTCTCCCACGTCACGTTTGCGGTCTCTCAAATAGCGCTTTACGGATACGAGGCGGGGTTGGCCGCCTCCGCCCTCTTGCTCGCAGCGGCGTCGCGCTCCGAGTCGCGTACACGAGCGATGCTCGCCGACCTGGTCGTTCTGGAACTCGGTCGGGCACGGAGGTCCGAGACGGTGCGTGGTGCTCTGGCGCGCGCGCTCGGGGACCGCTCGCTTCAGGTCGGCTACTGGGTGGCGGACGCGGGGCGCTACGTCGACGCCGACGGCTTCACCGTCACGCTGCCCGGCGCCAGCGACCAACGGGCGGCGATCGTCGTAGAGCATGATGGCAAGCCGATCGCAGCCCTCGTGCACGATCCGGCCGCACTCGAGGACCCGTCCCTGTCGGACGCAGTGCGAGAGGCAACCGAACTGCTGTTCGCCAACTGGAGCCTCGAGGCGGAGGTGGCAACCCAGCTCGGAGAGTTGCGCGCCTCGCGCGGGAGGATCGTAGAGGCCCGTGACGAGCAGCGCCGGCGCCTCGCCCGACTTCTGCACGATGGTGCAGAGCGTCGCCTCGTCGAGGTCGGCGTGGCCGTCGCGCGCGCTCGGGCGCAAGCTGCGCCGGACCTTCGCGACCTCGATCTGCTCGACGTGTTGACGCGCGAGCTGGAAGCCGCCCGTGACGAGCTCGGCGCGCTGGCCCGCGGCATCCACCCCCGCGCCCTCACGGAGAACGGCCTCGCCGCGGCCCTGTCGGCACTCGTCGACCGCGCCGCCATCCCGATCGAGCTCATCGCGCCCGCCGAGCGGATGCCGGCGCCCATCGAGGCCGCCGCATACTTCGTCTGCTCCGAAGCGGTCACCAACGTCGCCAAGTACGCGCATGCCTCACGCGTGCGCTGCGAGGTAGTGCGCCGCGACGAACTGGTGGCGGTGGCAGTCGTCGACGACGGCGTCGGCGGCGCCGATCCAGGAGCCGGGTCCGGGCTGCGCGGCCTTGCTGACCGGATCGACGCGCTCGGTGGCCGTTTCACCGTCACCAGCCCGGCTGGCAAGGGGACGATCATCCGGGCGGAGCTTCCGCTAGAAGGGTCGCGGTAGAACGGTGTTTCGGCGACGGGGATTCTGTACGCTCCGCCCGACCGTGGTGACCCGGACCGGCCTATCAGTGCTCGCTGTGGCGGTGGTGCTGGCGGGGTGCGGCAGCTCTACCGACGGGAGCACGAGCAGCACGCTCAGGCTACGCGCAACGCAGACGAGCTTCACGCCCATAACAGCGGGCACGGGAGCGCTGCAGCCAGGCGACGCGTTCGTCACGTCGAGCAACATCGCCGGTGGGGGGCACGAGAACGCCTACTGCGTACTCGCCGAACGCGCACACACCGACTTGTGCATCGTCACAGTCGTTCTGCCACGGGGCCAGCTGAGCGCTCAGGGTGTTTTCGTCAACGCGCCGAAGCTGTCCGGCACGATTGCAGTGCTCAGCGGGACGAAGGCGTATGACCGGGCCGCCGGCAGCCTCACCACCAACGGACTGATCGCTCACAGCGAGTCGATCACCATAAACCTGAGCTGATCATGGCCGATCCGCAGCTCATCCGCCACCATCTCGCGACACTGCGAGGCTCGGCAGAATGAGCGTGCGCGGCCTGCTGGTCGTCGCCCTCGCGCTGGCCGCAGCCGGATGCGGCTCCGCAAGCGGGACCAGCAAGGTTGGGGCTAACGTGGTCACCCCGCGCACCCTGAACCTATCCATGCCAACCACCAACGTGGGCGTCGGCGGGCAATTTACCGGGGGCTATACCCCCGGAGCGACCCTGTTCAATCCCGGAAGCAGCTTCATCATCTGGAACCTGCTGCAGGGATCGGGGCTACAGGTGATCTACTGCGTCGTTGCCCGCCGGCAACCCGGCCAGACGTTCTGGTGCGCGGACACCTACGTGCTGCCGGGCGGCCAGATCGACGCGGTCGGCGACTACGACAACTCTGCGGGTGGCGATGCCGGCACGATCGCGGTCGTCGGCGGCACCGGTGCCTACGTGGGAGCACGCGGCACGGCCACCACCATCAACGACGACCCAAACATCACGATCCGGCTGAAATGAGGCGGGCGACCGCAGTCGCCGTGATGCTCGCTGCGATCTCACTCACGGCCTGCGGTGGGGCTACGCCGACTGGCACAGTGGTGCTGCGGATGGAGAGCCCCGACCCTGCCGGCATTGAACACGACCCTGCAGTCGAGTTCTTCGTCAGCGCCGTCGCGAGGCTGTCGGGCGGACGGCTGCGCATCGAGGTCGAGGACTACCCCCGCGGCCCGGACGGATCGGTCGACGAAGCCGGCGTCCTGCGCGCGGTCGCCGGCGGCGGAGCCGATCTCGGCTGGGCGCACACCGGGAGCTTCGACGACGTCGGCGTTCACGCATTCGATGCGCTCGACGCGCCGATGCTGATCGACAACTACAGCAGCGAGGCGGCGGTGATCCGCAGCGGTCTGGCGAAGCGGATGCTCGCCGGGGTCAAACCCGCCGGGCTGGCCGGACTTGCCCTACTAGCCGGTCCGCTCAACAGGCTGATCGGTACCAGCACGCCGCTGCGGGGCGCAGGCGACATTCGCGAGCGCGTGTTCGCTCTGCGCCCCTCCTCGGTCGCACGGATGGCCGTTCGCGCGCTCGGCGGTGACCCCTCGCAGTTGTCGTATCAACTGGTTTCCGAATACCCCGGTCTCTACGTCAACACAGCGCAGCAGCCAGGCCCACCGGCGTTCCTCGACGACGATCTCGACTCGATCTTCTTCGATCGCTACGGCGGGCGATGCGCAACCCAAGGAGCAGGCTGCGAAACGAGCAGACCGTGGGTCATGACCAACGTGGTGCTGGGACCCAGCACCGAGGCGGTCGTCGCAAACCTCGCCCGCCTGCGCCGCCTTTCCGCACGTCAACGCTCGTGGCTAACGCAGGCGGCCGCCGACGCAACGTCCTACTCGACGCTCGTCGCCGACCAGGACGCCCGGCTCGTCCCCCCACTCTGCGCCGCGGGTGTTCGCTTCAGCACGGCGTCGCCGGCGGCCGTGGCGAACCTGCGCCGCGCCTGGCGCCCCCTGTACGCAAAGTTGGAAAGTGGACCCGCCGGTTCGGCTATTCGGACGATCCTTGCGCTGAGCAGCCGGACTCCCGCGCCGGCGTCGCTGCCGATTCCGCGCGGATGCCACCGCCAACCGCGCCAGCCATACACGGCGCACGGCGTGCGCTCAACCCTGCCTGACGGCGTCTACCGCATCCAGGTCACGGCAGCCGATATCCGTGCCGCCGGCGCGCAGGGACTCGGTGGCGTGTGGCCCTTTGTGGAAACACTGACCCTTCGCGACGGCCACTGGCGGCTCGACTTCACCGAGCCGACCAGCCCGTTCTCAGAGTACGGCACCTACGCCGGCACACCCTTGCGTACGGCCTGGTGGACCGGCCGGGCCGGCCAAATCGAGGAGTCGTTCTTCTCGGTCGTCGTCACCCGCGACGGACTGCGCTTCTACATCGTCCAGTCCTGGGATGACTATCGCGTCGAGCACGCGCTCTACGCCTCGCACCTGTGGCAGCGCATCGGCGGCTGAGCAGCCTCGTCGACGGAGGCGAAACAAGAACGCTCGCCGACTGCCTCGAGCGACGATGGCGACCTCGTAGCCGACGTTAAGAACAACCGCGGTCGTCGTTGACCTTGAACCAGCAGAAATCAGCCCAAAGCAGCCGAAATGCGCAGCAGACGCCCGCGATCGCGCGAGGCCGCCCGGCCGCTGCGGATCCACCGGCGCACCGTCTCCGGGCTGCGCCCAACACGACTCGCCGCTTCGCCGACCGTGATCAGGACGACGAAGCGACGCCCACACGCGGACACCCGCCAGAACCCCATTGATCGTTAAGGACAACGGCAGGCCCCGTTGTCCCGAAGCCAGCCGAAATCAGCCCAAATCAGACGAAATTCAGCTCCGACGCCCCTACCACCAACGTGCGATTTAGCAGGCAAAACGCGCTGATTCAGGCTCACCGACGCGTCGCCTTGTAAGCGATAGGTCAGGGGTTCAAGTCCCCTCTCCGGCTTCAAATGACCTGCAAAACAGGCAGGTTTGAATGGCCTGACGATCGGCACGCTCTCGCTCGCGTTGCGAGAAGCGGGAGCGGCGACCTGGGCGCGCGTCAGACTCGTTGGTCGTCCCGTGCGCAAGCGAGCTACGCGTCGGTGAAGACACTCGCTCTGCCAGGATGGCTTTTGCGTAAAGCGCGCTGATCTGCGGCTGCGGCGGTAGGCGGTTAGCGGGTTAGGCTCGTCTGGCACCGCTGGCGAAGCCAACGTCCGTCGGCGACGGCTCCGAGCGGGCCGGGACCGAGGGTTGGAGCTCGTGCTCTACAAGGAGGCCGCTCGACGGGCTGAGCAGTGTTGGCGCTCGCGGCGATCCGGCTAGAGCCGGAACAGGGCTGAGAGCGCGGCCGCGGGCGCGCCGCTCCTCAATTCTCTCGCCGTGGAGGCCGATGAAGGGGATGTAGACGTGCGGCTCCCAGGATGTTGTTTTGGTCGACTTGCGATCTGATCCGGCTTCGAGCTTCTCCTCGCAAGAGGAGATTGAGCACCTGTGCATGCGCAGCCTGCTCGCGGACCCCGAGGAAAGGGTCTTCGTCAAGGACCGGGAGAGCCGGTTCCTGCTCGTCAGCGCGGGCTGGCTTGCGAGCTTCGCGCCGGGTTGCTCGTTCGACGAGGTGATCGGCAAGACGGACTTCGACATCTTCAGCAAGCCGCACGCGGTCGCCAAGCTCGAAGACGAGCAGCGCATTCTCGCGACCGGTCAGCCGATGCTCGCCAAGGTCGAGCGTGAGGCGTTCCGTGATCGTCCCGATGCCTGGGTGTCGACAAGCAAGTGGCCGCTGCGCGACGAGCACAGGAACATCATCGGCACCTGGGGGATCTCCCGCGACATCAGCGCGCAGATAGGCGCCGAGCAGGCGCTGGCCGCGAGCCGCGCGCAGTTGCGCGCGAGCGAGCGCCAGCACCGTCTGCTGTTCGAGCACAACCCGCACCCGATGTTCGCCTATGAGCGAGCGACGCTTGGGATTGTCGCGGTCAGTAACGCGGCCGTTGCCAGCTACGGCTACTCGCGCGAAGAGTTCCTCACGATGACGATGAAGGAGCTCATGCCAGACGAAGATCACGAGTCGCTGGAGCAGTTCCTCAAGACCACCGTGAGCGGCGCACAACCCGGATTCGTGCAAGCCAAGGTGTGGCGCCATCGATACAAGGACGGCACCACCATCGACGTCGAGATCACCGGCGACGATCTGAACCTCGACGGTCGCGAGTGCCGAATTCTGCTCTGCCAGAACGTGACAGAGCGAAACAAAGAGCACGCCGAACTCGCGCTCGCCCGCGAGCAGTTGCGCGTGAGCGAGCGCCAGCACCGGACGCTGTTCGAGCACAACCCGCAGCCGGTGTGGGTGTACGACTGCAACACGCTTGAGATCGTCGCGGCCAGCGACACGGCTGTTGCCGCCTACGGCTATTCGCGCGAGGAGCTCCGCTCGATGACGGGCAGAGACCTGCGGCCGCCGGAGGACGTCGCGTTCTATCTGACCTACGTCGAAACGGCGACGGGGCAGGAACGCCTCGGCCTCCCGGGCGCCCAGCCGCACCGCCACCAGTACAAGGACGGCACGATCATCGACGTCGAGATCACCAGTGACGACCTGATCCTCGACGGCCGCGAGTGTCGGATGGCGATCTGCCAGAACGTGACGGAACGCAACAAGGCGGCCGCAGAGCTTACGGCCGCGCGTGACCACGCGGTCGAGGTGTCGAAGATGAAGTCGGCGTTTCTGGCCAACATGAGCCACGAGATTCGGACGCCGATGAACGGCGTGATCGGCATGAACGAGCTGCTGCTCGACACCGAGCTGGCCGACGAGCAGCGCGCCTACGCCGAGCAGGTGGCCAGCTCGGGCGAGCAGATGATGGCGATCATCAACGACATCCTGGATGTCTCGAAGATCGAAGCCGGTCAGCTGGAGCTCGACGTCACCGACTTCGACTTGCACGAGACGATCGGGCAGGTGTGTGCCGTCGCGGGCCTACAGGCCAACGCGAAAGACATCCAGGTCGACGTGCAAATGGCCGATGAAGTGCCGCAATACGCGCGTGGGGACCGCCGGCGGTTGCGCCAGGTTCTTTTGAATCTCCTCTCCAATGCCGTCAAGTTCACGACCGAGGGATCGGTCGTCGTCAGCGTCAGCGCAAAGCCACAGCCGCATGGTGGCGCTCGGATCCGCGTCGATGTCGCCGATACGGGCATCGGGATCGACCCGGCGGCTCTGGATCGCCTGTTCGAGCCGTTCACGCAGGCTGACGCCTCGACGACGCGCAACTACGGTGGCACTGGCCTGGGCCTCGCGATCGCGCGCGAGCTGGTCGAGCTGATGGGCGGAACGATCGGCGCCGAAACGAGTGGATTGGGGCGTGGCAGCACCTTCTGGTTCGAAGTCGCACTTTCCGTCCCAGGCCCACAGATGGTCGATCGCCCCGTCTCGGCGGTGTGAGCACCGCCGCGCACCCGTTGTGATTGACCGTGCCGCTTGTGCTGGTCGCTGAAGACAGCCCCGTGAACCAGATCGTCGCCGTCGCCGCGCTTGAACGCTGCGGCTGTCGCGTCGACCTGGCCGTCGGTGGTCCCGAGCCACGTCCCCAACTGGAGAGCGCGAAACTCCGCGAACCCAAGCAGTTCTTCTGCAAGTTGCTCGGCCGTCGGGCGCTGTTGGGCCAGGAACCCATACGGGTATGCCGCCGCGTGCCGGTACGGGCCGGTCATCCGCGGGAAAGCGATTTGTGCGTCGATGAACGCTGTGAGCTTCTCTTGTTTGCTCATGGGCGTGTCGACCCCTCAGGGCCTGCGAACGCTCAGATCGCGAGCCCGTGCCGCATCGTGTTCTCGCTGACTGCGCGGGGCTCCACGAACGACAGCAGATAGTCAGGCCCGCCGGCCTTGGTCCCGGTCCCCGACAGCCGGTTTCCGCCGAACGGCTGGCGGCCGACGATCGCGCCGGTGATCCCGCGGTTGACGTAGAGGTTGCCGACCGGCGTGCGCCCGCGGACGTAGCGAACGGTTCCCGGGTCCCGCGCGAACAGACCGCCGGTCAGCGCGACCGGAAGCTCGTCGATCAGGTCGCACGCGTGCTCGACGTCACGCACCCGTTGCACCGCCAGCAGCGGCCCGAACAGCTCATCGCGCAGGAGTGGCGATGCATCGGGCAGATCGGCGACCACGGTCGGCGCCGCGAAGTGACCTTCGGACTCCGGCGCTGGCACCCGGGCGATGATCCGACCGTCACGTTGCGCCTGTTCGCCGCAGCTTCGCAGGCGGTCCTGTGCGGCTCGCTCGATCAGCGGCGGGACCTGCGTCGCCAGGTCCTCGGCCTGCCCGACGATGAGCACGCCCGCCGCGCCGCCGAGACGTTCGGTCAGCGCGTCGGCGAGCGGGTCGCAGACGAGTACGCGAGAGGCCGCCGAGCATTTCTGCCCGCCGTAGGCGAACGCGGAGGAGACGATCGCGGGCACCGCCTCGTCGAGATCAGCGTCGGCCGAGACGATCACGCAGTTCTTGCCGCCGAGTTCGGCGACGACACGCTTGATGTGGTTCTGCCCCGCCGCCATCTGCGCGGCGCAGCGAATGATCTCCAGTCCAACCGGCTGCGAGCCGGTGAACGCGATCGTGTGCACGCCCGGATGGCGTACCAGCGCCGCTCCGACATCGCCCTCACCGCACAGCAGCGACAGAGCCTGCGCGGGCACGCCACCGGCACGGAGCGCCTGCACCAGCATCAGCGCGCAGCCCGGCGATTGTTCGGCAGGCTTGAGGATCACCGCGTTGCCCACGGCCAGCGCCGCCGAAGCCATCCCGAGCGGGATCGCGAGCGGAAAGTTCCATGGGGAGATCACGGCCGTGACTCCGCGCGCCACGTAGCACAGCTCGTTGTGCTCGCCCGGCACCTGCAACAACGGCCGTGGAAGATCGAGCTCGATCGAGGCCCGCGCGTAATACTCCAGGTAGTCGATCGCCTCGCACAGCTCAGCGTCGGCCTCGATCCACGGCTTCGCGCACTCACGAACCGCCAGCGCGGTCAGCTCGAGCCGCTGCTCGCGCATCCACGCGGCCGCGCGGATCAGCGCGCCCGCACGCTCGACCGCGCCGAGCGCCCCCCACCCTCGGGCGGCGCGAGCAGCCGCCGTGACCGCCGCGTCGACATCCCCGCTGCGAGCCACCGTCGCCCGGGCGATAACCCGATCGGGCGCGCCTGGATCGTGTGAGCGCAACTCGGGCCCGCCCGCCGTCCGCGTCTCGCCGCCGACGATCACCGGCACCTCCAGCGGCAGTCTTGCGTCGAGCCCGGCGAGCGCCTCAGTCAGCGATGCGCGCACCGGCGCGCGGCGCAGCTCGAGCACCGGCTCGTTCTTGAAGGGTTGAAGGTCGGTCATCAAGGTTTGCGCGGATCTGTACGGGGCGGTGGCTCGCTAGGGCGCGGCGAGGAGCTGATCGAGCGCGACCCCCTGCGCCTGGGCCTGCAGGAAGCTGTCGTTGCTCGTGTTCTCGAGCAGACGCCTGACCAGGTAAGCCATGCCGGCGACCATATTGCCGACCGGGCAGTAGGTCCTGACGCGCAGGGCGTTCGTCGCGAGCGCGTCCTGGAGCTCGTCGCCGAGACCCCGCAGCACCTGTATCTCGAGGTCCTCGTCGAGGCCGCCCGTCGCGCGGTTGTAGGCGATCGCGTGCGACACCGAGCGGAGGTTGTGCGAGGCGATCGCAACGCGGAGCACCGGGCCGGCGTCGAGCAGGCGCGCGGTCAGCACCTCGAAGTTGCGGTCGCAGTCCGCCTTGGACTCGTACACCGGGGTGCTCCAGCCGTGCTGTTGTGACTGCACCAGCTCATGGTCCCAGTAGGCGCCCTTCACGAGCCGCACGACCAGCGGTGGCGTCCGGGCGCTCGAGCGCGCGAACTCCAGGATCGCATCGAGCGTCTCGGTCGAGTCGCGCAGATACGCCTGCAACACGAGTCCGGCGGATGGCCCCCTGGAGAACTCAGGGCGCGAGAGCAGCTCGAGCACGAGCGAGACCACCGCCTCACGCGAGTCAAGCGACTCCATGTCGATGTGAAGGTGGGCTCCGAGTTCTCGGGCGGCGCGCAGCAGCGGCACCAGTCGTCGCGCGGCGTCGTCGCGCCCGAGCTCCGGTGAATCCGGCCGCAGAAGCGGCGTCAGCGCCGACACCTTGACCGACACATTCGCGCGCGGCAACGGGCCGGCGCTGTCGCGCTCCAGTGCGGGACGGTCCGGCCAGCGTCTGACGATAGCGCTCAGATCACCCAGCGCGGAGCTGCAGCGTGCCGCGTAGGCATCGGCTTCAGATGCCGTCACGGTGGCCTCGCCGAGCAGGTCCACCGACGATGCCACGCCGCGCTCCCAGAGGCCGCCGAGCACGCCGCCGGCAGCGCTCAGCGTCTCGCCGAC
>OBLU010006268.1_pt1 | contig 10597 bp, 21 predicted proteins | sample 1518681 | NCBI WGS metagenome assembly OBLU01 (sample SAMEA3539304, study PRJEB22396) | soil metagenome | biome: tundra; feature: field; material: soil | place: USA | collected 2010-05 | depth 0.15 m
GCTAAACACAACGACCTAATTCTTTGCGGATGAAAAGCTCTAACGGGCCAAAGACCTTCGTCAGTGGAAGTGGAGCGCGGCATTCATGCCGCTTCAACGACGATTGGCAACCGTATGCAGAAGCGGCATAAATGCCGCGCTCCACGCCGGTTTTGACAACATCCGCAATAAATTTTGTCGCCTTGTTTAATCGCGCACCGACGATATTGAGATCCGCGGGGTTTTCCGGCTCCGCGCGGGCCAATTTCAGGATGGGCAGGCTTCATTTCGGGATTTCCCAGCGGCCTGCAAACGGTTATGCTCCGCACGCAAGTTATGCCGCAACTGAAAATCACCGCCGACGCGACCGCCGGCGCCTCGCCTTGGCGCGACCAGCCCGCCGAACTCGGCTACGCCATGCCCGCCGAATGGGAGCCGCACGCGACGACGTGGCTCGCCTGGCCGCACCATCAGGCCGACTGGCCGGGCAAGATGGAAGCCATCCGCTGGGTCTATGGCGAAATGGCGCGCAAAATCTCACCGGGCGAAACCGTGCGCCTTCTTGTCCGGCATCCGGCGGAGCAGAAACTCGCCGCCAGCTATCTCAAGCGCGCCGGCTGTGATTTGAAACAAATCCGGTTCATCGTCTATCCGACCAATCGCGGCTGGATTCGCGACACCGGGCCGGTGTTTGTCAAAAAACAAATTGGTAGGGACGCCGCGCTGCGGCGTCCGTGGACATCGCAGCGCGATGTCCCCACCTCGGAAACGGCGATTGTTCATTTCCATTTCAATGCCTGGGCCAGGGACAACCACTGGCGGAAGGACCGAAAAATTCCCGAAATGGCGGCCCGCCTGCTCGGCAAAAAATTATTTCATGCCCAACGCTCCGTTCCGGCTTCACTCCGCACTCCGCACTCCGCACTCCGCAATTTTGTTCTCGAAGGCGGCGGCATTGAGGTGAACGGACGCGGCACGCTGCTCACCACGGAGGAATGTTATCTTCACCCGACAATTCAGGTCCGCAATCCGGGCATGACGCGGGCGCAATACGACGAGGCGTTCCAAAAATATCTCAGCGTCAAAAATCCGCTTTGGCTGCTCAAAGGCCCGGCCGGCGACGACACCCACGGGCACGTGGACGACATCTGCCGCTTTGTGAACCGGAAAACGCTCGTGCTCATCCGGGAAAAGAACCCGCGCGACATCAATTACAAGCCGCTCGCCGAAAACTGGGAGCGCGTGCGGAAGTTCCGCCTCGAGGATGGCGCAAAACCCGAAATCGTGCCGCTGCCCATGCCCGCGCCGCTGTTTTTTGCCGGCCGCCGGCTGCCCGCGAGCTACGCCAACTTCTACATCGCCAACGCCTGTGTCATCGTGCCGACGTTCAACGACCCCAACGACCGCGTCGCGCTGGGCATTTTGGGCGAATTGTTCCGCGACCGGCCGGTCGTCGGCATTCACGCCGTGGATTTGGTGCTCGGCTCCGGCTCGCTGCACTGCCTCACGCAGCAGCAGCCGGCGTAATTGGAGCGCGGGCGGCTCGCCCGCGAATTTCCTCCTACTCACGCGGACGAGCCGTCCGCGCTCCATGCAATTATTTTGGCGCGGCGGGCGCGACTTTGACCGTGCCGGCAAAATCCGCCTCCGCCGCGAATTTTTCCAGCGTCTTCAAATCCTGCGCGTAAAACAGGACGTGCTGAATCACGCCGTTGCGGTCAATCACCAGCGTCACCGGGATTTTCACGATATCCTGATACGGCGACGGCACATATTGCAGGATGGCGAGCGGATAATTGACGCCGTTCCGCCGCGCGAAAACTTTCTGCGTCGCCACATCTTCCGGACTCAATCCGACGATGGCGACATTCTCCGACGGAGTTTCAGCGCGCAATTTGACGAAATTGGGGGTTTCTTCCAGACATGGCGGACAGTAAGTCGCCCAAAAATTGATGAGAACCCGTTTGCCTTTCAAATCGGCAAGTCGGACGGCCTGACCGTCAAGGTTGGTCACGGAAAAATCCGGCGCGCGGACGCCTTCCCACGCCAGCAACGCCTTTTGTTCCTCATCCAACGGCGGCGCCGAAAAATAATAAAACGTCTCGAACGCGAGCAATGCCAGCGCGGCGGCAAGCAGCGTCACCGCGAAACGCAATTTTAGCGGAGTCGGATTGGTGCCGGAAGTTTTGATTTCGCCAGTCATTCAAATTGAAAAAGATAGCGCAGGTTTCCGGCCTGCACAATTCGGCGTTTCGCTGAAGACCTCCCAGCGCCGTAGGTGCGATATATTTGTAGTTCTGCATTGCGTAAAAATCATAAGCTCCGTGAGGAGCGACATCGCCTGGCGGCAGGCGGAATATGCCGCTCCTGAAGGAGCTTGAAAATGTTTTGGGGATGCGAGGCTACAAAGATTTCGCCCCTGACGGGGCTGGGAACAGCGCGCCGGGTGCGCCGGGACGCCGTGGTGCCATGGCGGTTTTTTCTCGACAATATTTTGCCGGCGCAAAGTCAACAAAGTCAAATTTGTGAAACGGAAACGCTCGCGGCACGGCCCCACGCCGCCGGCACGAATTCAATGGAAATAATTCTCGACAGCAGGCTGAATACAGGCTACATTCAGCCTATGAAAACTGCCAGCCGGCCTCGTCTTGGAAAGGGGAAAGTCAACCTGCAGTCACAACTGTTCACTTTGAGCAATGCCAAGACTTATCTGGGCCGCCTGATGGAAAAGGCCGGCCGGGGTGAAACGGTTTACATCGTCCGGGGGCGGCAGCGGTTTGTTTTGCAGGAAGTCCCGGAAATTGAGCCGATCCCCATCCGTCCTCCCGATTATTTCGCCAGCGCTTATAGCCGTGCCGAAATTCAAGAGGACAATCGGTTGGCCAAAGCCTCGGTGATCCGCGCGCCCAAGGACCTTGAGTAAAAGAAGAGTGCCGTGAGACAATGGGACATCTTCATGTTTCCGTTCAGCCGGGAACGCCGGCACCCCGCCGTCATCATTTCCAACGACGAAACCTGCCAGAATCCCGACATTGAAGAAGTCAACGTCCTGCTTTGCACCCCGGCCAAAGTGAACCGCGGCGCGAAATCCACCGAAGAAACTCTGGATGAGGCCGACGGGCTGGATTGGAAAACTCTCGTTCGCTGTGACAAGATTCATCTGCTGCCCAAGTCACGCTTCGACGACAAAAGAGGCAGCGTCACCGGGGAGCGCCGCCACCTGATTGCCCGGAAAATGGTGGAAGTGTTGCGCCTGCCCATTCACCGCCGGTAACGACCGCATCGCGCTGGGTATTTTGGGTGAATTGTTCAGGGACCGCTCGGTCGTCGGCATACACGCCGTTGACCTGGTGCTCGGCTCCGGTTCGCTGCATTGCCTCACGCAGCAGCAGCCGGCGTGAACCTTTGCGGGTAGCAACGGTCTTAAACTGCAAGCGGTTTAAGACCGTTGCTACCACAACAATTCGGACCGCGCAGCACGCCGTCACCCGCCGCCAAAGTTGATTCATTGACTTCGGCGCCCGCATCGTTGAGAATAATTCCATGAAAACGACGGCATTTGAACTGGCTTTGCGCCGCTGGCCTTATGGCCTGGAACTGCAAACGTCGCGTCATGGTTTGGTGCTGCGTCCGCGCCATAAAACGCGCGCGAATTGGGCCAGGGCGTTTCGCCGTCCGCGTCCTTCTTCCGATGACCTTGCCGCCATGCGGAGTTTGACCAACGACTTTGATCACAAGGAATGGGAATGGTGATCGAACGGTTCGGCATTTTTCTTGTCCGGTTCGATCCGGCCGCCGGCGCGGAAACGGCCAAGACCCGTCCCTGCGTCGTTGTCTCGCCCGATGAACTGAACCGCTCGGTCGCCACCGTCATCATCGCGCCCATGACTTCGGTGCGTCGCGGCTGGCCGACGAGAATTGAAATCCATTTCCAAGGCAAGCCGGGCGAAATCGCGCTCGACCAAATCCGCGCCGTGGACAAAATCCGGCTGGTGAAACGCCTCGGCAAACTGGATTCGGCAACCGCCAGTGCCGTCCTGGACACGCTGGGCGAACTCTTCGCGCCTTGATTTTTGCGGTAGGGACGCCGCGCTGCGGCCGCAATGGTAGGGACGCCGCGCTGCGGCGTCCGCACCTGGATGGGCGGAACGCATGGGAAAGAACGCGCGATTATTGTATCGTTCGATTCCGCCGCCTGACGCTGCGCTCGGCGACGGGGACAGCGCAGCGCTGTCCCCGGACAAGACCAAGCAAGCGGTTTTGGCCTGCCTTAAAACTGTTGTCGGATGTTCTTGCGGTAAATGGTTGATTTCACTTTCTGCTTGAAAAACAGAACCAAAAGTTGGAAATTCTTACCATGACAAGCACCATTACCACCAAAGGCCAGACCGTCGTGCCGAAGGAATTGCGCCGGAAATTTGAACTCGACTCCGGTGCTGTTCTGGATTGGCGCGCCGAGGGTGATTCCATGCGCGTGGTCAAATTGACACGATCCGCAAAAGGCGGCTTTATCCAGGCGCTGCGCCGTCTGGGCCGCGTGCCAGCCTTTACACGCGACCACCGGCCTGTGGAGGACGCTTGAGATTCCTGCTCGACACCAACGTCATTACCGAAATCGCCAGGCCGCGACCCAACGCCCGCGTGTTGAACTGGCTTTTGGCGCATGAAATGGCGAGCGGCATCCCCAGCGTGGCCGTCGCCGAGCGATACCAGGGAGCGCATAACGCGCCCAAGGAACAACGCGTCCGTTTGCTGGCGGAAGTGGATCATTTCATCCGCGAGTTTGGGGAGACCGTGGTTCCGTTTGACGCGGAAGCGGCCAAAATGTGGGGCGAATATGTTTCGCGTCCCGCCTTGAAACAAAAACCTCGCAGCTACCCGGACACGCAGATTGCCGCCATTGCCTTGAGCCGGGGATTAACCGTGGTCACGCGCAACACGCAGGATTTCCCGGAAGTGCCCGTGCTTAACCCGTTTGAGGATTAACCTGCAACAGACTTTTTACAACGAATGAGAGACATTATGATCAAAGAGCATGAACGAGTGGTGTTAAAAGTGTCCATCCCGGAGGAGGGTCTTGAAACCGGCGACGTGGGCACGGTGGTGCATGTTTATCGTGACGGACGCGCTTACGAGGTGGAATTTACCACACTCGCGGGAAAAACGGCGGCCGTCGTCACGGTGGAGGCGAGCCAGGTTCGGCCCGTGAGCAAACGCGAGATCACCCACGCCCGCGAATTGGTTCCAGCCTGATTTGTGAGCGCACACCCGTTCCCAAAACCATGAACAAAATCAAAGAACTGGATGTCGTGGCCCTGACGTGTGACCTGCCCGAACACAAGCTGGCACGCGGCGACGCAGGCATGGCGATGGTGCGCGAACATGCCTGCCTGCTATATCGCGACAAACTGCCGAAAGTGTCGGTGTGCCTTGCACAAATCGAATAGTGCATATTATGCCAGTAAAATAAGGCGATTTCGCTGGTTGCGGCTTTGCCGCGCCGTGCATTTTTGTGGCTGTGGTTTTAGTTGTTTTGCTCCAGGCGGTTCCAAGGCCGCGTGAATGAGGAACTCCGAACAAAATGATGCAATAGCGGGTTTTTCCTTTGCGGAAGCCCATCAATCCCCCAATCCAATAATCCGCTTTCCTATCCGTGTGCATGCCTGTCCATCCGTGGTTTATGATTGCTTCGCGCGAAACACGCCACGAAACGCCAGGTGGAAGTTCAAGCTTCAGCTTGTTCGGGCGCACGCTGAAGCGTGAACTCCAACGCCAACAAACGTGCCGGATTTTGGCAACGCCGGGAGCGCGGATCGTTGCGGCTGCAACGTAGGACCGGCGTCGCGCCTGTCTCTAACTTGAAAAAACTCCCGCTTGAGCGGTCTTGGCACCGGCAGGACGACCGCCCGGTCAAAATATAAAATGCGCCGCCCCACAGGTCGCCACAACCCACGTTCCGAAATCGCTGGATATCAATGGCAGGCCTTGACATAAGCTGCCAATCCAGTATTTTGACGGCATGAAAGCAGTGACCATCAACATTTCTTTGAACCCGGAGCTGGCGGATTTCGCCCGGTCGGATTCGGCAGCGCACGCGTTTGACTCCATGAGCGAATACATGCGCGATCTGATCCGCAATCGGCGGGAGGAACAAATCAAGGAGGACGTGGCATTTTTGGAAAAGGCCATCGAGGGCGCGCCGATTGGCGATCCTTCGGATGAGGAAATGGCCGAGATTGTGAAAGCGCAGCATCGCCTCCGGGCGGAGAGGAAAAAACGTGCGAGTCGTTCTTGATGCCAATGTCGTTTTCGCCGGGGTGGGGTGGCGTGGGGAAGCTTACGATTGCCTGCTGGCAATGGCGAAACGGCGAATCACCGTTTTCACCACGCTGGAAATTCTCGAAGAAGTGCGGGCCTTGGTGGCGGATCGGGGGGATAAATTCAAATATCCGCCGATTACCACGTTGAACTGGTATTACGACCGGGTGAAAGTGGTGGAACCATCTCCACTGGGCAAACAGCGCAGCCGGGACGCGAAGGACAATCCTTACCTGGCCTGCGCCCTGGCTGCCGGGGCGAAAGTCATCGTTTCACGCGATGATGATTTGCTGGCGTTGGAAAAGCCATTTGGAATTCAGATTGTCACGCCGCGCGAATTGCTGGCGAAATTGGCCAAGCCACTTTAACCGGCGCTTTGAGTTTGGACGGACAGCCAAAACGATCTGCCGCCGCTGATGGCCCGGCTGGAAAAGCATCTGGCCGCGCCATCGGGAAATCCAGGCGCAAATCAGGTTTTGAGCGCTCACATTAACACCGCACTTCAGTGCGGTGACCGCCCGGATTTGGGAACAGAGCCGTTTTAACGGCTTCCCGGCATGGTTGAGATTGCGGCAAAAAGAAACCGTTGAAACGGTTTGGTGGTTTGAGATCGCTTTCCACCGCGCTGAAGCGCGGTGTTAAGGAAGTAGCGATATTACTGGCACGGCTTATGTTAACATCAACACTACTTTAGGATTTGAGTCAGTGGTGGCTACTTGCGGGAATTATACCTTTGAAATAGATAACGTCGCTTACGGCAGTAGTGGTGTTCCCGACGGCGGCATGACGGTTGGGCTGCTGGGGATGGCTTTGGTGGGAATGTCCGTCATCAGGCGGAAGCTGGCCAAGTAAGGCAATCGGCATTTCAAATTCCGGTTTTCAAAAATCAAGCCCGCGGTTTTCGCCGCGGGCTTTTTCATTCCCGCGATTCCCCACGGCAGAAATTCCCAACGGAATTCAATCCATCAGCCGTAGCACGTCCCGGCAGAGCGTGCCAACCTTGGAAAATGGAAGAGCGCGGCTTTCTGCCGAAAGCCGCCACGCTCCTTGTGCAGCCGGGAAATGAACCAGGGAAAAGGCAACCTCGGACTTGACAGCGACACCGTTTTGGTGTCTATTCACTTTGTGACAGAGATTACCTCCAAGCAACTTCACGAGCAAACCGCCGCGATGCTGGATCGGGCCAAGAGTGGACAGCGGATGCGGGTGCTGCGCAACGGCAAACCGGACGCCTTGCTGGTTCCGGCGGATGAAGCGATTGACCCATCCTGGAATGAAATCATGGCGGAGGTCTGGGCGATGGCGAAAGAACGACGGGGAAAAGGCATTCCGCCACGGCCCAATCCCGTTTTGGAGGAGCGGAAGCGCCGGCAAAAGGTCATCTTGAAAAATCATGCTCGTTTACGCTGACACGTCCGCGCTAATTGCCTATTTCCACCCGGATGATCCGTTCACGCTATTGGTGATGGATGCGGTGATCCAGGAGGCCCCGGATTTCGTGTATTGGCCTTTTTTGCGGTTTGAAGCGCGGCACAATCTGCGGATGCTGCGGACTGATGCCGCCGGCGAAACAGCTTGGCGGGCGTTGCGCGCGGCGGAAAAGACGTCAGCCCGTCTGCGCTGGCAGGGAGAACTGACGGCGGACAAAATGCTGGACGCCGCCGAGGAATTGAGCGCGGAACGCGCGCCGGAAATGAAGTGTGGCGGCGGCGACGTTCTCCATGTGGTGGCGGCGCGAAGAACGAGTTTGCTTTCCGGGCTGGATGAATTTTGGACTTGTGACGCCGGCCAGGCGGAGTTGGCGCGGATCGTGGGATTGAAAACCCGGCTGTTCGAGCTGAAAAATCCGACCCGCCGGGTTTCCAACTAACTGCCGGTTGTAACTTTGAAATTCCGCAGCAGGAATGGCCGCCAAAAGGCGCAAGCGGCACAAAGCCAGAGGTTGGGGAAGCCTTGGATTTGCCGGCCTCGCGCTTTTTGGCATCAGGCAAAATCGTCTGCAAGTGGCGGGGTAATTTCACCCCCATCAATTCAGAAAGCGCCGGTTTTTCAACCGGTGCTTTTTTATTCCCGCAACTCCCCATGGCGGAAACTCCCCGCGGAATTGTGTCTGTGCCGCTTCCCGTCGTGAAATGAATCAGGCCGCCGCGAGCGGGAGATTTTCCACGGATAGTTCCGGCATTTTGCCCGCGGCCAGAACTTCCCGCGCGTCGAGAATTTCGATGCCGACCAGCTTTTCGTCCGCGCCAATGTTCAGCGCCACCTCGTCGTTGAGGCGCACGGTGCGGCACTCGTGCTTGCCCTCGATGAGGCGGATATACACGGCGTCAATTTCGGAATCGTAGCTGATTTTCATGGCGAACCTTCCTAAAAGTAGAACGTATAGACGGTAATGACAACTATTTCGTTGGCTTCCTCCTGGATGACCGGCGCATCTCAATTTTTACGCACTTGAAAGCCGCCTCTGATTAACACCCTGCTTTAGCGGGGTGTTCAGCGGGAGTAAGGCCCGCCAACCGCTTGAGCGGTTTCCCGTGCGCCGATAAACCGCTAAAGCGGTTTCTGCCACCACCGTGACGGCAAACACCCCGCTAAAGCAGGGTGTTAATGAAAAGGCTGTAAACACAGAGGCCTTCAACAGCGCGATACCCCCTCAGAAATTGAGATGCGCCCCCTTGATGACCGGCGCAACTTGTTTGACGGCATAAAATTTGTTCTGCCACCTTTTGCGGAAAGGAAAATTGTAGCGGCAAAATTCGCGTCCGTGTTTGGCCGGCTCGCGCGTGCCTTTGCGAATGGCTTCGGCGACTTCGGTTCCCGTCGCGCCGCGTTCCGCGGATTGTTCGCGGGCGTGTTTGGTGAGGCGAATGGGTTTCACCGTGCGGTCATTATATTTTTTCCCAGAGCATTCCGCAACGCTGCTCGATAAAACTTTTCCCCCGCGCCCGTCTGGACGTTCGGCCGGGCGGAACGCATGGGGAGAAAACGCGCGTTTTTGTGATATGCGATTCCGCCGCCTGACGCTGCCGCTCGGCGGCGGGGGACAGCGCAGCGCGATGTCCCTACCGCAATGACAATGGTAGGGACGCCGCGCTGCGGCGTCCTCGCCCGCCAAGGCGGAACGCGCGGGGAGGGAACGCGCGCCCGTTTGCGTAGGGCAGGCGTCGCGCCTGTCCTACGGCATTGATTCGGTTCAGAGTTTGAGCCAAAGCCGCAAAGCGGAACGGACCGTCTCCAAAACCTTGCCGTCAAATTGGCCGGGCGCTTTGCGCGTCAATTCCGAGAATTTGACCGGCAGTATGCTTTGGGCATTGATGTAGCTTTGCTCCCGCAACCAGGTCACACGCGGCAAGGTCACCTCGTAAGGAGTGCGGGAAAATTCGGTGGTGATTTTAACCACGCTGGCCAACGCCAGCCGTCCATCCGGTTGACATCCCACCACGAACGCCCAGCGCGGTTTGGCCGCCATCCCGAAGTCCACAAACCACGTCTCGCCGATTTGGGGGATCATAATTCATCCCAGAGCTTGACCCGGCGTTCTAATGGCCCGACGACCTCATCTTCCGGCGTGTCGGCTGTGAGTGGGAATGGGACCGCCCGGCGCTTTACCATTTGTTTGAACAACAGCCGGACTACGTCGCCCGGCGCAATGCCGATTTCCTCGGCAACCTTGCTCGCCTCGGCCAGCAGGTCCTGCTCAATGCGCACTCGAAATAATGCGGTCATGGCTCAAATGTGACACGATTGAGCGCAAGCGCAAGCTTAAACGGAGGCGGCAGAGGGGCGCATCTGTTTTTGGCAGGGACGGCACAGCGCGATGTCCCTACCACAAACTGTTTTCGGTCTGGTGTTCGTTGGTGGCAGCGCCGGTCGTTTTTATCTCGCCCGCCGCAGTTCCGCCACGGCCAGTTGATTTGTTTTTCGGAAATCCAGCCCGCGGTTTCCGTCCGGGCTTTTTCATTTCCACTGGGACGCCGCCACCGGCTGTTGGTTGGTTTCAGATTTCCACTTTCACGCCTTGCGAAACGTCCAGTTCAGGTTCAAATTCCGGTCATGCAATTGACATTGCCCAAGACTGTCGAGACGGCGCTGTCGCCGCGCAAGGCTGCCTTGCATCTGGCCATCGGCCTGTTTGTTTCCGAAGAAGCGACGCTGGGCCAGGCGGCGGAAATCGCCGGCCAGACGCAGGCGGCGTTTCTGAAGGAACTCGGCGCGCGCCGTCTTTCCCTCCACTACGGCCCGGCGGAACTGGCCGAGGATTTGAAAGTGGTTGAATCCTTTCGCCGCTGATGATTGTCGT
>OBLU010006269.1_pt1 | contig 10596 bp, 15 predicted proteins | sample 1518681 | NCBI WGS metagenome assembly OBLU01 (sample SAMEA3539304, study PRJEB22396) | soil metagenome | biome: tundra; feature: field; material: soil | place: USA | collected 2010-05 | depth 0.15 m
AGCGTCGCGTTCGCAATGCGAAGGTCGAGGGTTCGATCCCCTTCTCCTCCACCACCTAATTCCTTGATTTCCTAGACTTTATCGACTTTTGCGGGGTTCTGGTACGTTCAACGGTATGCCTTTTCCCGGCTACTTTCTCAGCCGCTTGTGCCAGGTGATCCGGCGCAAGGTGCGAGTACCGAAGCACCATCGCGTAGCTCGACCATCCGCCGAGTTGCATCAATTCGTGCAAGCTCACGCCGCCCTGGACGGCCCACGCGGCGAAGGTGTGGCGAAGGTCGTGCCACCGCAGCGGGCCGACGTTGGACCGCTCTACGGCGTTCTGGAACGCCCTCGTGTTGCAGTCGTCAATCGGCTTGCCTTCGTACTGGAACACTCGCTCGCCCGTAGGGTTCAAGGTCTTGAGTTTAAGAAGCACTTTGATAGCTTTTCCGGCGAGCGGAATGCCGAGCGTCTTACCCGCCTTCATGTGAGAGGCGGGAACCCAAAGCATCGCCCCCGATGCGGTCGCGGTACGCTTGGCAAGGTTCACTCGATCCCACGTCAGAGCGAGCATTGATCGCATACGCAAGCCGGTCAGCACGGCGAACTCCGCCGCGAGCTTCAAGTGCGGCGGAAGTTCCGCTTCGAGCTTTGCGAACTGAGCCCGCGTCAACCACCGCGGCTCCGCCGGCCTCGCGTTATGCATAGGCACCTTCGGTGCTGCGTCGAGATACCCCCACTCGGTTGCGGACTTCCTCAAGATCGCTCGTAGGAGTGCCATGTGCCGGTCGACCGTCGCCGGGGACCGGCCCTCGCGCGCCAGCAATGCGCGCAATACCTCAATCACGTCGGAGTCAATGTCGGATAGCGGCGCGTCTTTGAGTTCGGGTTGTCCGCAGAACCAATCGACAATAAACCGATCCTTCGACTTTGTGCGCTTCGCTGTCTCAGTCAGCCAACGGGCAGCGGCTTCGGAGAACGGAGTTGCACCACGGTCCCCAAGTTTGTGGAGGCGCCACAGGCGCCCACGTTCGCGCTGCTCGTATTCCTCGGCGGCTTCGCGGTCGTCTGTGCCAGTCGAGCGCCTAACCTTTGTGCCAGCGACTTGTAGGCGGAGCCACCAATACGGGCTTTTGGGCTGACGGTAGAGCGGCAACGGACATACTCCTTGAGTAATTCTGGCATGAATACCCAAGCCCGGCCAACCTTACACCCCGGAATCTCGCCAGCCCTCGCAAGGCCCGCAAGCGTGTCCGTATGGATTCGCAGGAATGCGGCGGCTTCGAGAAGCTCGGCCTCAAGACGCTCGATCTTGCTCGCCTTGTTTGCTTCCTCGACTGCCCACTCGCGGAGAGCCACATCAAGGTAAGACTCGACTTGCAGCGACCGTGAGGTCGCATCTATGAAGCTCATAGCGATGCGCTCCGTATCGCGGCGAGGCCGCTCATTGCTGCGAGCCTTCCGTCGATACAAGCGCGCCGGGGGCGGCGGAGCCGTACAACTTCCCGAATGCTGTCGCGTTCCCGTGGACTGCATCAAGGGCAGTCTGGCCTAGTGTTGACGTGCGACCGGGTTGCAGCATGGCGGGGTTGGCGTTATGCCGTTGAAGCCATTTGGCGGCGAGTAGCCGGGCCGCCGGAATCAACGCGAGACTAGCGCCGCCGGTGGCGTGCGCTGCCATAGCGCCGGCCGCTGTGTTGAGTGGCGACGTAGGCAAAGCCGCGCCGTTCGGCACCGAAGCAATGCGAGGGGCACTGTTCGCGAAGTCCGCAATAGTCTTGAGATCGCCGTCGCCGCGCATACCGTGCAACCGCTCCCACCGTGCAACCGTCGCCCGCGCTTATCCTCTCAGCCTGTCACGCTTAGACCCTGTCACACATCAAGCCCTTTGAGCAGATCAGTTTCCAGACTCTTGGCCTTCAGTGCATCCAGATAGCCGGCCCATGCCTGCATGAGTGCGCGCCGTTCGTCCATCCGCTGGCTCCCGACCGCAGTGTCATCGCCTTTAGTTTGGTTGAAGACCCTGGGATTACCAGCGGTCTGGTTGACTAGGCTCAACGCTGCGCGACGAGTTGATCCTTCGATTGCAGCTTAACGAGTGCCGCTTGGATTCCAGTCAATTGCTGCTCAAGTGACGCGATTTTTGCTGCCTGGGCATTATTCTGGTCAGCCTGTGCTGCATTGATCCGCTGCTGCTTCTGCACTTCATTGAGCAGCATCGGCGCGAGTTCGTCATAGCGCACGCCATCGATGCGGCCTCTCTCATCGCGGATCACTAGCTCTGGATATACCTTCGCGACTTCCTCGGCGATCAGACCGTATTGTACGGCGCCGTTTGGATCAGTCTTGAGGTGGAAGCTGACTGGTCGCAGCTGCTGTAGCTTCTCGGTGTTCGAGCCCATCGGGGCTATCGCCGTCTTATACCGCTCGGACGATGCCAACACGCCGAGTTGTCCCCAGGGAGTGACGTAGACCGCGCTGCCAGAGATTTTGGAAGTTGTGATGCCCGCTATCCATGCCTGGGTCTGCGCATTTTGCGTACCAAGTCGGATCGTATTGCTTTCATTGGTATCTCCTGAACCTTCCGCACCAATGAAAATGTTATTTACACCAGTTGTCAGGAAATAGCCGGAAGAGACGCCTATGGCGATATTGCCAGACCCTGTGGTGGTGTTGACGAGGGCTTGCACTCCAAAGGCGGTGTTACCGATGGCGGTTGTGTTGCTATATAGCGCTTGGTACCCGGAGGCGGTGTTGTTGCCACCGGTCGTCGTCGCATAAAGCGCCTGAAACCCCGAAGCGGTGTTGTTGTTGCCGGTCGTGTTGAAACGGAGCGCGTCCCTCGCGGTGGCGGTGTTGTTGTTGCCGGTCGTGTTGAAACGGAGCGCGTTCAGCCCGGTGGCGGTGTTTTCGCCGCCGGTCGTGTTGTGCTGGAGCGCGTAGGCCCCGGTGGCGGTGTTTTCGCCGCCGGTCGTGTTGTACTGGAGCGCGTAGGCCCCGGTGGCGGCGTTTTCGTAGCCGGTCGTGTTGTACTGGAGCGCGTAGGCCCCCGTGACGATGTTAAAGTTGCCGGTCGTGTTGGAAAAAAGCGCCTCGAACCCGGACGCGGTGTTGGAGAAGCCGTTGTTCAGGCCAGCAGGCCCGCCGAGTGCCCCGGTCCCCATTCCCGTGTTTTCGTTTCCGTCGCTCGTGTCGTTGGTGGACGGCACTTGCCCGTAAACCGCTCCCGACAGCAACGTCAGCGCCATCGTCCATTTTGAGATAGTGTTCATTTGATGCCCCCGCTTTGGTTCTTGTTGCGTCGTTCGACCGAGTGACGCCAGGGGGGCATTGCGCGCTTCAATGAAGAATTAGTCAATGCGCGGAATCCGCGCCCGGTTGGAACCTGATGGAATTAGGAAAGACGGCGCTTTTTAGAGAGTATCAAGCGCTTATCCAAACAATCGAATAGGCTACCGATTCCGACCACGAACATTGCCAGCAGCACTTGAGTTAAGGGAATTGGCCTATGCACGAAGAAGCGGTAATCACGATCAATGGCGCTAAGCTCACGGACGCGGAATCGATGAAGTTGATTCGTCATATAATGAGTACCGCATAGCCCATACATGGAAGGAACGGGGAATAGTATGCAAGTATTTTTGTGCTGGTCGGGACCGGTTAGTCACGCAATCGCAGAGGCATTGCATACGTTCCTCGGTGATACCATTCAGGAACTAAAGCCCTTTCTGTCGTCCGAGAATATTCGGAAGGGCGACCGATGGCGAGTCGAAATTAGCCAGCAACTTGCCGATTGCAACTTCGGCATTCTCTGTCTGACCAAAGACAATCTTGTGGCACCGTAGATATTGTTCGAGGCGGGCGCGCTTGCAAAGAACATCACGGCAGGCCGGGTAGCCGCACTACTCACGGATGTTAAGCCGACAGACGTAATAGAACCGCTAAGCCAGTTTCAGCAGACCCGAATGGAAAGGGCTGATATTTTGCGACTGGTAAAGGATTTGAATAATTTAATAGCAGAACCGCAACGGCTTCCGCCGGATCGGCTTGAACGTTCATTCGTCGTTAACTGGCCGAGCTTAGCGGATAAGCTCGCGGCTGCGATCAAGTTAGCCGCGCCAGATAGTGACGCGGCACCTTCGCGCAGCACCACCGACATGGTCGCCGAGCTTCTCGAACTCGTAAGAGAAATTAAGCGCGAATCTGCGGAGCGCGCGGCAACCACCGGTCAGTTGTATGGTCGGTCAAATGTGTATGCGGGAGGCGTAGTGCCGCCTGGGATTGCTCAGGGGTTCTACAATCTAGGGACTGGAATGCCCATGGGCCACATTACACTGACTGGTAGTAACACCCCAGATAACACGCAAGTTTCGCAGGCGCCCGAACCAATAAAACCATTGAAATTATAAACCAACCGAAGGATGTGGACACCACAGCGACTTCGAAATAGGTTCACTGATGCACGAAGAAGCGGAAATTACGATCAACGGTGCCAAGCTCACGGACGCGGAATCGATGACGGTACGCGTCGCTATCGACACACTCGCGAACGTACTTGCGGAAGGTCTTGGCCTCAAGCACGACGGCATACCGCTCACCGACCGATACATGACTTCCCTGAGTAGAATTCAGACTCTGTTAGAAAATAGGGAAGCGCGAAAACAGTAGTCAGGAAGCACGCCGGCAAGGGACTGAAATGAAGAAGTTAATTTTGAGTGCCGCAATGTTGGCAGCTACAGCGCATGCCGCCTGTCCGATTAGCGAGCGCAATTACCTCGATCCGCAGTAGCAAGGCTGCTTATGATGCTTGGATGAATTGCACTAGCGTGGCCGTCGATCAGTTTCTGCACGCGATGGACCAGCAGGCGATTTTGTATCCCCGGTTTGGTATTGCTTGGCGCGCGCCGTAAAGCTTGGACACACCAAACGCATTTTGGAGGCTCGATTTTTTTTGGGCGCATATTTTTTACCGCTGAAAAGTTTCCGGCCCTGCTAGACTCCATGCCGTTACAAGACGATGGAGCATTTTGGCATGGGACAAAAAAGCAACCAGGAACTACGGGACATGGTAGTGGCGCTTCAGGAGCGCGTCGCCAAGTTGGAAAAACGCTGCGGGGAAAGTGAGCCGCTCAATGTGGATAATGATGATGACCCCACACACGAACTCCCTACGCTGGAACAAGCGCAGCAAGGAATAGTGAGGCCGACAAAGCGCTGATTTGCATCGAGACGCCAAGATCGCACGGTGTGAGGGGTAACAAGGCACTACCCGGACATGCGTACCAGCAAGACGCGTCTAACTTATTGATATTGCCTCTCCCGATGATCCGGGCGAGGGCACCAGTGAATTGCTCAGTATCCTCTGCGCCCTCAGGGGCGAACCGCCGTCACCTCGATCTCCACCAGAAAACCCGGATTGGCGAGCTTGTTACTTGAGAATGCTCCGGCCCGCTTCGCGGCGTGATACGTGTCGATGCACCGCACGGGGGAGTGCGGCTTCATGCCGTCCTGGATCATCCGGGCGCTGATCTTCTTGAGGTCAAACGCTTTGGTGTTGTGACCGACCACAATATCCGCTTCGTCCAGCAGACTCGCCAACTCGGCAAGCAGCGCCTTATCGTCGCGGACCTTACCGGCCCCACGGCCGGATGTGTCGGTGTAGCTCACCTTCTTGTCGCCGTACCACTTCGCGGCGAAGGCCAGGACGCTCCAATCCTCAATGACTTGATCGAGTCCGACGTATTGGTCGCGAACGCCCCAGACGTGAGCCGTGATCGGTGCGGTTTCGATATCGACGATTAGGATGCGCGGCGCGCTCTGCGGCGCGGCCTTGTGCGCTCGCGGGGTCATGCCGCCGCCCCGGAGGCTTGTAGCGGCTTCGCCGCGGCGGGCTGCGCCCATACGAGCTTGAACCAGTCGCGTGACGGATCACGCGGCATCGTCCGCCACTCGCGGTAGCCGGCGGTGATCGGCTCGTTCACGTAGCCATTGAAGGATTCGCAAGCGAGCTTGTAGCCCGCGCAGAGGGCGGCGTAGGGGCATCCGCCGTGCGCCTCGCAGGGAGGCGCCGGTTGCGCCTTGATGGCGTCGGAGCCGATCTGCCGGTCTAGTTCGCGGTCGAGGGTGCGGGCGGACGGTATGAGGTTGAAGATTGACATGGGGTTGGTAGTCCTATCGGGCGGGGGTGATCCGTGAGCCGGCTGGTTTGGCTTCCCTTTGGCGAGGGAAGCTTGGCGTCAGCACGGGACGGGGCGGGGAGGGTGCAGTCTTTGCGACTTCGCTGGATCGAGTTGCCGGATAGGCGCGGGCCGACTGAGCGGAATCAAAGGGGAGACTGCAAGACCTTTGCCATCGGAGCGCCGGTAGCAACGGCGCGGATAGGCGGGGAAACTAAATTCGGGAAGCCTCACGCTTCGCTGCGCGTCGGGCGATACGCGCGGTACGGAAGGCGAGCCGTTGCTCACGCTCAAGGCGCTTGATTGCCGTGAGGCGGGATATCGCATCGAGGGGAGCCGGGGGCAGGGCTACATCAGACTTCGGGTAGCAGACTTCTTGCGCTTGCATCTCGCGATCATTGAAAGGGCGATACTCGCCGAGCGATTCATCCCAAGGCGCTACTCGGGTCGAGATGACCCGTTGGCGGACACCTGCTAAACCAGCACCGTTAAATTTGGCAGTTCGAGCGGAGCGGCCGCTTCGGAGCGGAGAATCAGGCGCTTCCCGGGCCAACTGCGGACACACAGGAGATCAGACGGCCAACCCCATAGCTGTCATTCGCGACGAACCGAGAGCGAGCATACAGCGCAAAGCCCCGTACCAGTTCTCATACAGGCCGAGCAGCGTCGCTCACGCGATTTGGGCAACACTACGCAGCAACGATTGGCTGACCAGAGCCGCGGCCCGCACCGGTTATGCATCTCGCACAACCTCTGACGGATGCCGTCGACGCCCGCACTCAGATACCGATGCGAATCCTTCCACAGGCGGCAGCCTACCGGGTGCGCGATACTTTGCGGCCACCGTGGCTGCAGCCTTCATCGCATCGAGTTATTGTTGTGTCGTAATCAGTTCGATCGTGCTGAGGTCAGCGATCGCGCCCCTTGCCATGACCACAATCTCGGCCGTAGTCCCGGCGAGGACCACGCGTTCTATGTCGGTACGCTGACAATATTGCAGCGAATCGGAATAGCATGCGACGACTTGTGACGACTTCGGAACCCGCGTATCCTCAAACAAGTTTCGTATTTTTTCTGCTATCTATGGAAGATTCCATGGGATTCGTTCGGCTTCCATTGATCAACGCGCTGCGGACTGTTGGCATCTCGCGGATGCTCGTCGGCGGACGCCGAATTCGGCAAATCACAAACCCGAATGACGCGACGGCTTTTATTGACCGATCCGCGGCGCTCGCTCTGCTTGCATTCCTCGTTCCGGAGCGGCTCGCCGCGACACTGTGAATCAGGTTAATAGAGCGATACCGCGCGAAAAATTTCGACAGGTCCGTTCGGTTTGGCGCAGAGTCTTTTCGGTCGTCTATCTGCTGATACCCCTCAGAAGTTCTGTGCAAGTGCTCATCTCAACGCGCCGATTGCCATTGAAACCAAAAGAGCTGTGGTCTTTGAACTTCATGAGACCCCATTTGTCGAGATATTTTACTTTGGCGCAACGAATTGACTGCGCCATCACTCATTATAGCTTTGAAGGGCAGAACTACGGCCCCACCTATCACCGCTCTGTCTATCAGTCGCCGCGCGGACTCGTGCTTTGGCATCGAGTCGTAGCCGGCACGCGTTACACAATTACGTTGCGCGCCACAGAAGACAGAAGGAGGTACGAAGGCGATCTCAACGTTTTGTGCTTTGTCAACGATACGCGCGTTTGCCGTATATCTTTCTCCTACGTAAATGGCAGTCTGTTCGGTCTCCAGCCCGAGCGCACGATGTTTGTCACCAGAAATCAGACTGACCGCAACCCGGAGCTTCAGCGTTTTCGCGATACCTTCAAACAGAATTCGCCAGCCTATTTTTGCCTCGCCTCGGTGTGTGGGATTGCGATGGCGAATGGCATGCGCGCGATAATCATGATCAAGGATGATGCGCAAACGTCGTACGGCGAGCGATACGCGGAAGGCTTCAGGAATTCCTATTCCGCACTCTGGGAAGCATTTGGAGCGCAGGAGATCGACGACCGACACGTCTATACGATGTCTATCCCACCGAAGTTAAAGCCGCTCTCAATCGTGAAGCATAAACATCGGGCCGTCGCGAGGCGCCGAAACTGGCTGGAGATCACGCTTAACACGCGACAGGCAATGCTCGAGGACAGGACGAGCCGGGTTCCTCCATTAATCGAAGGAGAAGCCTACGCGTTGCTACCGTATCTCGCGGAAGCGCAAGCCAAGCTCAAGGCCGCGAATCAACGTTAGCCGCACTTGGTCGATCCGCTGACAGCATGGGGTGACGTGCTAGTGGAGCAGGGACACGCAAAAGATGCGCTGGCGAAATACGACGGGGCGCGCTCATCAAGGACGCCCGGGAGGCAATAGCGAAACAGAAGAGCAGATTATACTGCCGCGAAGCGGCCAGTCATCCCAGTCAACTTAGGGTCGAAAGCGCCAGTTCGTTGACTACGGTCGGCACTCGGCCACTATGAACCGTACACGAAATTTGGATGCATGCTTGGAAGCGGTTGTTGGCGCGCGGGGCTGCGGCAACGAAGTGAGACGATTGAAATATCATTCGCGCGGCGCATGCGATGCAGAAATTGCGACGACCGAGATACTGTAGCAAGCTGCCGAAAATTAGATCCGGCGGCCCTCGAATCCACTTGGATGACGCTTTGGGATAGACCCAACAGTGATGACACTGGGTGCCACTTGGTGGCTTTGCCCCTTGTTGACTCGACTGTTGGGTCTACCCCGGCTACGAAAGGTACGCACTTCCGACTCAGGCGGTCACGGAGCGATTCAGCTCCGAGCTCACAATGCTGAAGGCCTTTTTGAAGCCCAGGATGTACGCAGCGCGTAACACCAGGGCGGTGACAAGGACGGCCAGAACTGTTCCGAGGCCGGACACCATGAATTCGCCTCGCTCCGTGCCTTCAGGCAATTGCGAAATCGCAATGGTCAAAAGCATCGGCGCGCCGATCGCTACGGCTGCGAGCGTACGGTAAAAGAAGTCGCCGTAATATTTGGTCAAAGTCTTCATATCAATCTCCTGTAACGTTGGTTTGATTCAACGGCACAAAGTTTGTCATCGGTAGGCGTAAAGTGCAGTTAGCAAGATGTAAAGGATCGAAAAACTCATTTCGCTAATCGACGCTGCTACCGCCTCTTTCACTGCGACACTTACACGGATTTACATTTCCAACGTACTGTGTCGGCCGCTCGCGACAATAATGAACGACCCGCTCCTCAAGAATCTCGCATCTGACCCCCGTTATAAGGCGTTCTTGCGCAAGATGAAGTTGTCGGAGTAGTCGCGCCGAGACGCCTTGCTTCCGTAATTGGTGTGCCCGGAAGCCGCCGCTGGCAAGAGGCGGCTCCGGGTCCGATAGTTGTCATCGGCTACCTGCGGTAGGTTTAGCGGCTGTGCATGCGGAATCCGTACGTTATCGCAGCGCGACCTCCCACCGTCACATGACAGGAGAAGATCGCGCTGAGTGGCATTGAATTACTTTGCTTTGGTGCCGCTCGGATCATCGGCTGGGTTGACATACGTCAATGCGAACGGACCCATCAGATTCACTTGAACCGTCGCGCCCGTTTTCGTCCAGGCGTAATGATTCATATGCGCAGGCGCCACGGCATAGCCCCCTGCGGTAAAGGCATGGCCCTGCGTTGGGTCCAGCTTGTCGCCCATGCCAATGTAAAACGTGCCCGATAGCACGGTGACGTGTTCATCGGTCGGATGCCAGTGCGCGGGTATCTTGTAGCCTGCGGGCATCTTTAATCGCAACACAACGGCACCGCTCGCGGCGGGATCGCCCGATAAGACGGCGATCATAGCGCCCTTGGGCAGCACCGGTGGCGCTGCGGACCATTTCACGTCATTGGAACTCATAACCGTTTGGGGCTCCCCGCCACCGAACGCGAGGCTGGTGAACGCTACCAGAAACGCGAGTGCCGTGACTTTAGGCATTACACGCAAGATTGACCTGTCCATACACTACCTCCCCCTCATAAGTGAACGCATCGACTTGCAGAGCGCACCGATAGTGACACAAACCTGAACTATACGACGATATCCCCGACGTTGATTCGCGTTGGACGTCGCGCTCGGCTGCATTCTTCGACGCCCGATACCCGACGTTCGCGAATGACAAGAACGGGTCAAGATTTGCCGGATGCCGACGGTTTCTGGTTCCTCGCGCTGAACGGCGGCTTCCGCGCCAAGATTCGGTCGCTGATCGGCCAACTTCGGACGGTGAGTGCCACGAACTGCCCGCCGCAAAGCGGCCGCCGGATGCTGGCGCCTAATCATTGGGAAAGGAACGTCCCGGACATTTCAAATTGCAATAAATTCGATGTCCGAAAACGGCGAGAAATGAGGGCGCTACTGGGTAATTATACGCGCCTCCAATCTCATATATGGTGCGTTATGACCTCGTTTCAGT
>OBLU010006271.1_pt1 | contig 10595 bp, 4 predicted proteins | sample 1518681 | NCBI WGS metagenome assembly OBLU01 (sample SAMEA3539304, study PRJEB22396) | soil metagenome | biome: tundra; feature: field; material: soil | place: USA | collected 2010-05 | depth 0.15 m
GTAGATGGCGACATCGAAGTTGGTATAATTGCCGGCGAGGCAACTGGCGGCCGGGCTGGCCGCGATCAGGAAAGTGACGGTTGCAAAGGCAAAACAGTTCAGGAATCGTTGTTTCATTTCTTTCACCCAAGGATGGTTCGTCGGTCTCAGCCTTGAAAAGCAAAAACTACCGTCGGGGTGCGGAAGATGCACGTCGAAAGTCGCGCGCGACCGGGTCTTGGTCCCCGTAGATGATGCCCCGGCCGCCGGTGGTCAGGTAAACCCGGCCATAAATGCGCGGATCGCCGATGATGAGCGGGCGGTCGGGAGCGCCGAACCGGTGCTGGTCGTCGTTGATGCGCACCCACGTCTGGCCGGCGTCGTCGGAACGGTAATAGGCGTGAAGTTGTTTGATGCTTCCCAGCAGGTAGAGCGCGGGGAAAGTTTTCCCGGGCGCGGCCTTTCCGAAACCGAGCGCGTCCGCGCCGCCGACGTTGTTCAGCTTGGTGAAAGAGGCGCCGCCGTCCGTGGAGTGGTAAAGACCGATGTTGCGGGAGCCGACCCACAGGTCGCCTTTCATCCCCGGAGTTGCCGCCAGCACGCCACCGCGGCCGGCGCCCTCCGAGACGGGAAGCGATGCCGCCGTCGCCTCAAAAGTCGCCGGTGAGTTTGTGCTGGTCATCAGCTTGCCAGCCTGGGCGTCGAACGCATAGAAGCGCGAAGCGCTGACCGGATCGGCGACGACACTGGTCCCGGAGGAAAGTCCCTCGCAGTTGGTCCAGGTCATTCCACGGTTCGTGGTGACGAAGGCGGAACCGCGTTGCAGCGCCCAAACAATGGTTCTGCCGTCGGCGCTCAAGGCAATCCTGCCTTGTCCACCACTTCCGCCCGGGGGATCGCTCGCGAGGGCTTCCCAGGTTTTGCCGCCGTCTTCGGAGAGGATGGCGTGCGCCGACAGGTCTCTGCCGCCGTTGCCGATGCGGACCATCAGTTCGGGTTTGTTGGCGGCAAACGCCAGGTCTCGCGTGCTCGACAATCGCGGCCCGGCGAAAGTCCCTTCCGCCGGCGAAACATCCACGTTGTCATGGCGGAAGCCGTCAATGTCGCCCACGCCGCTGATCAAATGGGCGCCGGCGGGCGGACTGATCAAAGCCAGCGGCACCGTTTCTTCGAGTCCCTGGTCGAGGAAGACCCAGTGCGTCGGCTTGCCGGAATCGGCTTTCGTGACATTGGTGCAGCACCAGATGCCAAAGCCGGTGGTGAACAAAACCTGATCCGAATCAAAGGGGTTGATCACGATGGTGCCCATCCAATGAGGCGTGCGGGTCCGGGTGTACGGCGCGCTGGAGTAATCCCACACGGTGGTGTTGCTTTGCCAGAGTTGCGTCCAGATCGCGCCGCCGTTGGTGCTGCGGAAAATTTCATCGTGCGGCTTCCAGTGGGCGAACGTGGTGGCCATGAGGATGGACGGATGTTGCGCGTCCACCGCGACGCAGCCGTAGCCGAACGGCTGGTCGGAATCCTTGGGCTTGACCGGCGTGATGTCCGTCCAGACGCCGTCTTTCGGGCTGAATTTCCAAACCGCGCCATCGCTCATCTGATTCGGTCCCGGCTCCCGTCCGTAGCTCAGATAGAACGTTCCGTCCGGCGACGGCACGAGGTGGTTGGGACGCAATCCCACCGGCTGATTGGCTACCGCCTCCCAGGTGACCCCGCCGTCGGTGCTGCAATAAAGATTGGTTTCCGTCGTGGACACCGCCGCGTAAAGCTTCGACGTCGGACTGCCCGGCTTGCCGCTGGCGGGATCAAAAACGACGGCGATGATGCCGACCGGTTGATTGCCGCCGAAACCCCCGCCGCGACGCTGGCCCGCGGCGTTGGTGGTTGTGGCGGAGGCGGCGGGCGGCGGTTGGTTGGAACCGATGTTTGGAAAACTTTCAACTTTCTGCCACGTCGCTCCACGATCAGCGCTTTTCCACAACCCATCCCGCCGCGAGCCGAAGAAAAGGATGTCGCCCTGGTTGGGATCCACGGCGAGCCGTTCCCCGTTGAAACGGCCCTGCTCGTTGCCGCCCATCTTGAACGGCACGTCGGTTCGCTTGAACGTTCGGCCCTGATCTTCCGAGCGAAGGATCGCCGTATTGCCCCGGCTGTAAGTGCCGGCGGCCAGATAAACGCGCCGGGGATTGTTCGGGTCCACGGCCATGCTCTCGATGCCCGTGAGATTGACGTCTTCCGCGCTGATCCAGTCCGTGAGGGGGATCCATCGCCGCGCCGAATCATCCCAGCGGTAAGCGCCGCCGACGTCGGTGCGCGCATACATCAAACCTTTTTGGCGGGGATGCGGAATGATGCCGGTGACGAAGCCGCCGCCGCCCATGGCGACGTTGCGCCAAACATAGGGTTCCGACGGCGGTGGTTGGGAGGCTGGGGATTGTGCCGGTGCGGAGCACGCCAGACCCAGCATGACCAGTCCGACGACACCATGGACTTTGACAATTTTTCCCATACGTTAAAATGACTCGACGGTGATGGGGGTTTTCAAACGTTCGTCAGCGGAAGAACCACCGACGCGGACTTCAATTTCCCCGCCTTCGACGGTGAAGGCGTGTTTGCCTTCATCCCAATAGGCCAGCGATTTTGCCGTCAGAGGAATTTCAACCGTTTTCTGCTCACCGGGTTGAAATGCCACCCGCTTAAATCCCCGGAGTTCCTGGACCGGGTGTTCCAATTCGGATTTCCGATGCTTGACGTAAAGCTGGACGACTTCTTCGCCTGTGCGGTTACCGGTATTTTTTACATTCACGCTCACGGTCAGGGAGCCGTCTTTTGCCAGCGTCGGCGCGCTGGTCTGCAAATCCGAATAATCGAACGTCGTGTAGCTCAAGCCGTAGCCGAATGGATACAGCGGTTTGCCCTTGAAATACATGTAAGTGCGCCCGTTGCGAATGTTGTAATCCATCATTGGCGGCAGTTGCTTGAGTGACACCGGCCAGGTCTCAACCAGCCGCCCGGCCGGGTTGAAATCGCCGAACAACACGTCCGCCAGCGCGTTGCCCTCCTCCTGACTGCAATGAGTCAGGTGGACGATTGCCGGAACATGTTTTTGGGTCCAGTTGATCGCGTATGGAAAACTGGAAATGAGCACAACGATGGTTTCGGGATTTGCCCGATGGATTTGTTTGATCAACTTCTCGTCCTCCAGCGTGATGGACTGCCGGTCCACGGCTTCCCGGCCGTAGCTGGGCAGGGCGACCTTCGCCCAATTGGTGTCGTCGCCCGTGGGATGATTCCCCACGCAGAGAACCACCACGTCGGATGCCCTGGCAATTTTGACCGCCTCGCCATCGGCGTTATTGGTGGCAAAGTTCACGGTGACGCCGGGGCCGACCTTGTTCTTGATGCCTTGCAGTGGCGTGACCATGTAAGGCGGCGTGCCGCTATACCAGTCGAGCAGGACCTCGTTCGCGCGCGAACCGATGACGGCGATGGATTTTAATTTCGTTTTGTCCAGCGGCAGAAGATTTTTCGAGTTCTTCAGCAGCACGATGGATTTTTGCGTCACCAGCCGCGCGACAGCTTGATGTTTGGACGTGTTCCACGGTTCGGGTTCGGAGGAGGCGCCGATGCCGGCGTAGGGATTGTTCGTCGCCGGGTCCAGCAGACCGAGCCGGATGAAGACGCGGAGAGTGCCTTTGATGACCTGGTCAATATCGGTTTCCGACAGGAGATTATTCGTCAGCGCACTCGTTGCTCCCGCGCGAAAAATCCGATCCAGGAACTGGTTGATGCCCGCCTTCACGCAGCCGGCGACCGCCTCGTTCGTTGCGGCGTAATAATGGTGGTGGGCGATCAGGTTCGGCATCGCCCCGCCGTCCGTGCAGATGATCCCGTCCACGCCCCATTCTTTAATCGCTACGTTTTTGATGACCGGCTGAACGGTGCAGGGGATCCCGTTCCACGCGTTGTATGACGCCATGAAACACCGCGCCCCACCCTCTTCAAAACCCATGCGGAAGGGCACCGAATAATATTCGCGGAACAATTGCTCGTCGAAATCCGATGAAGAACCGTCCCGTCCATTCTCGTTGCTGTTGGCAAAGAAGTGTTTCAGCAGGGAGGCGGTCTGCCAGTATTTCGGATCGTTGCCCTGGAGTCCTTTGATGAAAGCCACGGCCATGGTGCCGTTGAAGAACGGGTCTTCACCGTAACATTCCTCGGTCCGGCCCCAGCGCGGGTCGCGGCCCAGGTCCGCGTTGGGTGCGCGCACGATCAGGCTGCCGCGTTGGTATTTGGTGCTCTGATACAGGTAGCGCGCCTCGTAGCCTTCCACCGCGCCGGCTTGATGCATCACGTCCGGGTCCCAGGACTCGGCCATGCCGATGGCTTGGGGAAAAATGGTCGTGGGATAGGGAGGACGCGGCGCCCAATTACTGGGACCGCCCTGGGCGAGGCCATGAAGTCCTTCCACGTGGCCCATGGCCTTGATGCCGAGGCGGGGCACGCCGGGACGCGAACTCAGAAACGCCACCTTCTCCTCCAACGTCATCAAGGAGATGATGTTGGTGACGCGCACTTCCTCCGGCAGGCTTGGGTCTTGAAACGGATATTGATATTGGGCGCGAACCGGCGCGACCAAGACGGTAAAAAACAGGCAAAGTGCGGGCAATAAATGTGGTCGGCCATTCATGCGATTTGATTTGTGAAAAGGATTTTGTCCCGCTGCCGGCGAATAAACAACCTCGCAAAATTCATCGGTAGCGGTACAGCTTGACGTGCTGGATGCTGTAGTTGTCGCCGCGAAACCGCAGCGCCTTCCATTCCGGCACCTCGTCGCCGTTCAACCGGCGGCCCGGAACCCATCGGCCATTTTCATAAATGCCTTCCTCAACCGTGCCAATTCCCACACTGTCGGACGGGTTGTCGGCCGCGCTGAAATAGATGTTCATGCTTCGGCCAACGATCACGAAGTCGTCCGGCCCGGTCGAGATGAACAGGCCGGCAACGCGTTCGGGCAGAGTGTTCGTGGCCACCGTGCCGCCGCCGAAGGTGCGCGACGAATACCTCGCCTCAAGGTTGTAGTTGCCCAGCCTGACCGTTTGCGGCGCGCCTTCGCGGTCCAGGAGAACGGCGGTCATTGTGCCCCTGCCTTGAGCATCGAGAATCAGTGGCGCGACTTGGGAAAGGAGTTCGTAGCCTCGCGCCAGTTCGGTGTCCGCCCCCGCCGGGCGGTCAATCCCGAACGGCGAGAAGCCGATGGCGTCGTGCTTGCCGCAGGCCCAGATCGCGTGGGCCACGCCGCGCGCGTCGCCGCGGGACTCGGGGATGAACAGCGGGTTGCCGGATTGCGTGTACCATGCGCACCACTCCGTGAAGTTCGGCACGTAAATGTCGGGCGAGAGAAAATCGATCGCGTGCGCGCCGGCGCGCCAGATGTCCATCACGTGCGGCAGCGGGCCGCCGCCGGGATACAGGCCCGGCAAACCGGTGCTTGGCTGTTTCAACCAGGCGTTGACATACATCGGTAACGGATATTCCGCCTTGCCCGCCGAGGCGGCGTGGCCGATGTAGCGCGCGTAATTCCACGCCATGAAGAGTTCCTCGGTGTAATACGAGAACGCCTGCCAATCTTCCTTGTTCACCGCACTCTTCCCGAAAACTTCCTCCCACGTTCCGGAAGTCTTGAAGCCGTTTTTCTCCCACGCTTCGCGAAGCTGCGGGATCAGCGCGGCCTTGTGCGCCTGCAAGTAGTCCATCAACTCATTCGGCAGCGGTCCTTCGAATGCCTGGTTGGCCGCCGGGCAGAAATCACGCGGCGTGTCGAGCAAGCCGACTTCGTTCTCCACTTGGATCATCAGGACCGTGTGCCGTTTGCCGTCCACTTCGCGCAAATGCCGCATGAACGCGACGAAAGCGCGGGCATCGGCGTCGCGGTTGGCGTCGCTCAGGGTGGTCATCGTGGCCAGGCTTTCGCCCTGCTGATTCTGGGCGAGCGGGAAGCGCGTCTGGTTGGTCTTCACCCAGAGCGGCTGGTAATTGGACTTCCCGTTCTTCCAGCTTCCGAACCAGAGGAAAACCAGATGCAGATCGTTCGCTCGCGCCTCTTTGATCAGGCCGTCCACCACGCCGAAGTCAAACTTGCCCTCCTCCGGTTCGATTAATTCCCAACTGACCGTCGCCAGCACCGTGTTGAGATGCGTCGCCACGAGTCTGGGCCAGAGCGGTTTCATATACTCCAGGCTGGAGGCGCTGGAGTTGTTCAACTCGGCGCCCAAAACCAGGAACGGCTTGCCGTCCACAATCAACTGCGTGGCCGTGCCCTGCTTTTCGAGATGCGGAATGGAACTGGTCTGGGCCAGGGTTTCCTGCCACGCCAGCAGGCAGGCCGTGAGGCAAACCAGTTGAGTTGAGGTTTTCATAACGGGTCGAATGTCATGCCATTTGGAAACGTGCCGGTTTCCCGGTTGTTTGCGCGCTTTACCGCTGACCGGATGGCAGCTTTACGCTCCAGGTGACTTTGCCGGCCAGTGGATCGTCCGCCAGTTTGAACGTGTTGCCGGTTTTGTTCAGCGACAATTCGCGCAGCACATTGTCCGTGGGCAGATAAACCAGTCCTTTGGCGGTCTGGGTGTCTTTGGCGAAGGCCACGAGGTCGAGCTTCGACCAATCCATCTGCAGGGTGGATTGCGCGAGCTTGATTTGCGGCAGCACCGTGCCGTCGCGCACGAGCATCACGACGGGAATCTGGCCCGCTTCGATATGCTGCCAGCCGCCGGCGTAGGATTTCCCGGTCTGATAATCAATCCAGGTTCCCGGCGGCAGATAAACGTTGCGTCCGGTGGAACCTTCTTCCATGAGCGGCGCGACCAAAATGCTCGAACCAAAAAGATATTCGTCATCCACGTTCCACGAGCCGGGGTCGTCCGGATATTCGATGAACAATGCTCGCACCATCGGCAGGCCGTGCTCCGAACTGTCCTTGGCTTGCGCATAGACGTAAGGCATGAGTTTGTATTTGAGTTCGTCAATCACGCGGAATTCATCCATGAACGCGTTGCCGTAGTTCCAGGGTTCCTTGGGCGCGATGCCGTGGCAGCGGCTGTGGGAACTCAACATCCCGAAGGCCAGCCAGCGCGCGAAAAGATTTTTGTCCATGCTCGCGACTGAATTCGCCGTGAAGCCGCCCACGTCGTGACTCCAAAATGAAAAGCCGGAAAGGCCGAAGGACAGTCCGCCGCGCAGTTCGGCGGCCATGCCCTGGTCGGTGCTTTCGGCATCGCCGCCCCAGTGAATCGGATAACGCTGGCTGCCCGCCCACGCGCTGCGCGCCCAGAGGATGTTCTCGCCGGTGGTTTTTTTGGTGATGTCGGCCACCGCTTTATTGTAACGCAACGGGTAAAGATTGTGTTCGTAAAATCCCGTGCGTCCCGATGCATAAATTCCGTTCTCCGGCGCGGCCTCGCCAAAGTCCACCTTGATGGCGCCCACGCCCATTTTCAACAGACTGGCGAGCTTGGCTTGATACCATTCGACCGTCTTCGGATTGGAAAAATCGAGCACCGCGTCTTCGTAGGGCAGGTTGCCCTTGGCGTCGCGCACGACGAGATTGTTTTCCACCAGCTCGTTGAACAGCGTGTTCTTGGGCACGAAATACGGCAGCTGCCAGAGCGAGATGTGAAACCCGTCAGCCTTCAAATCCGAAATCATTTTTTGCGGGTCGGTGAAACGTGAAGTGGAAAATTGATAGTCGCACCGCCAGTCGGTTTCGAACCAGCCGGTGTCGAGATGAATCACGTCGCACGGAATTTTGTTTTCACGCAACCTGGCGGCGACCTCGCGGACTTGTTTTTCCGAGGAGTAGGTGCAGCGGCTCATCCACAGGCCAAACGACCAGAGCGGCGGCATCGGCGACTTGCCCGTCAGTTTGGTGTATTCATCAAGAATTTCCCTGGGTGAACCGAAAAACACGAACAGGTCCAGTTCGTCATCCCCGATCATCAGGGAATTGACGCCGTTGAACGAGTTCCCGAAGTCGCAGGTAATGGGCGAGGAGGTGTGCAGGAACATGCCATACCCGCGGCTGCTCATGAAAAACGGGATGGGCTTGTACAGGCCCTGGTTCTGGATGCCGTTCGCGTCGTCTGTCCACAGCACAATCTTCTGGCCGCGTTTGTTGAGCCCGGTGAACGATTCGCCGCCGCCGAAGATTTTTTCGCCGGGCGAAAGCATGAACACCGCGTCCATGCTGCGCGAATAATCGGCCGCGCGCCGCACGAAGGAAAAGGGCAGGATGGGCGTGAACGTGGTGGTGTTGTCCGAATCGTGGTCGGTTTTGGTCAAGAGGCGCCCTTGCGCATCGCGGAATTCGATGTGCCAGGGATTTTCCCAGATGGTGACCGAGCCAAAGTCGCTGGTGTAGCGGTGGCCGCCCTCGACCCGGCTGTATTTCCAGGAATGGTCCTGCGGCACTTCGCCGGCCAGCATCAGTTCCTCATATTTTTTATGGTATTGCGGGCCGCTCGTCAGGCGGATTCGCAAGGTCCGCGGAGAAACAAATTCAATGGAAAATGGCAGGGAGGGATTGGCGGCGTATTCGTTTTCCGGAAATTCATTCGGGGTGATCGGTTTGATGACGGCCAGCATGTTGTTGAAGGCCTGCCGGGTGAAATACTCGGAGCGTTGCCAGGTGATTTTTCCCGTGCCGGTGGCCGGATCGAAATCGGCGAGTTTGTCCGCCAGATAATAAAGATCGGAGAAATCCCGGAAATCGCCGCTGACATCCACCGGATCGTTGAGCAGCAAGGGAGTTGGATTGGCGGCTGCCAGCCGGCTGGTTACGCCCGTTAAAATGCCCGCGGCGAGGCAGGCCATCATTACCATGGTATTTCGTTGGTTATTCATGACACAAGTTGCGTCCATTCAGTCAATGATGGCCCGGTCCCGGTGTCAATGTCTTGTCATCAGAATCAACGACTCAACGGATTGGCCGTTTTTTGATAATCTCCCGTGTGGAGAACCTCGGCGCCTACAGTGCCCGCTTTTACCGCATCCAGCTCGGACCATGACCCTTTGTAAAAATTGTCTGCCGCCGACAGCAGAGAATCATCCATGCGAAACATAATTTCATCCATTCCCCAAAATCACGGATCGTATAATTTATCCGGCTATGTGTGATGTGACAAACCATGGGCAATTCGTGGGGAGCCCCGATTGGATTCGCCGCCCAAAATCATTGAAAGCTTCAACTCCGGGAAGCGGGTCTTTCAATTGCCAGTGCCGGGCTTGACCGGATAGCATTCGTTCAAATGAATTAGGACCAATTGCATCATGGAAACTGTTTTTAAAAATATTTCGAAAATCAAATACGAAGGGCCGAAATCCAAAAACCCGCTGGCCTTCAAACATTACAACCCGGCTGAAATCGTCGAGGGCAAAACCCTGCGCGACCATCTGCGCTTCTCCGTCGTCTATTGGCACACGTTCCGCAACGCGCTCTCCGATCCGTTCGGGGTGGGCACGGCGATCCGGCCGTGGGACGATGGCTCCAATTCGGTGGCCAATGCCGAGAATCGCGCGCGGGTCGCGTTCGAGTTCATTGAAAAACTCGGCGCGCCGTTCTATGCCTTTCATGACCGCGACGTCGCGCCGGAAGGCCAGACACTGCGCGAGACGAACAAAAATCTCGACGCCGTCGTCAAAGTCCTGAAAGGGGAACAGAAGCGCACCGGCATCAAATTGCTGTGGGGCACGGCCAATCTCTTCACCCATCCGCGGTTCGTTCACGGTGCGGCCACGAGTTGCAACGCCGGCGCGTTTGCCTTCGCCGCCGCGCAGGTGAAGAAGGCGCTGGAAGTCACCCACGAACTGGGCGGCGCGGGCTACGTTTTCTGGGGCGGCCGTGAGGGGTATTCCACCTTGTGGAACACCAATATGAAACGCGAGCTGGAACACCTCGCCAAATTCCTGCACCTGGCGGTGGACTACAAAAAGAAAATCGGCTTCAAGGGCCAGTTTTACATCGAACCGAAGCCGAAGGAACCGACCAAGCATCAATACGATTACGATGCCGCCGCGTGCCTGAATTTCCTGCGTGAATACGATCTGATGGGCCACCTCAAGTTGAACATCGAGACCAATCACGCCACGCTGGCCGGCCATTCCATGCAGCACGAACTCGAAGTGGCGGGTTCGGCGGGAGCGCTGGGTTCGATTGACGCCAACACCGGTGACGAACTGATCGGCTGGGACACCGACCAGTTCCCCACCAGCGTTTATCTCACGACGCAGGTGATGCTTGCCGTCCTCAAATATGGTGGGTTCACCACCGGTGGCCTGAACTTCGACGCCAAGGTCCGGCGCGAGAGTTTTGAGCCGATTGATTTGTTCCACGCGCACATCGGCGGCATGGACGCCTTTGCCCGCGGGTTGAAAATCGCGGCCGCCATCCGCAAGGACGGACGCCTGGCGGAGTTTGTGAAAGAACGCTACGCCTCATGGGATTCGGGCGTGGGCGCGAAAATCGAGTCCGGCAAGAGCGATTTTGCCGAACTCGAAGCCTACATGCTCAAGCAGGGCGAAGCGGCGCCGAATGTCAGCGGCCGCCAGGAATTCCTGGA
>OBLU010006272.1_pt1 | contig 10593 bp, 10 predicted proteins | sample 1518681 | NCBI WGS metagenome assembly OBLU01 (sample SAMEA3539304, study PRJEB22396) | soil metagenome | biome: tundra; feature: field; material: soil | place: USA | collected 2010-05 | depth 0.15 m
TTGCCAGCACCATCTGCTTTATTGGCTGCGTGTAAATCCCACCTCTCACCAGCGATTGTGTTTCCGGTCTTCTTCAGAAAAAGTAAAGCCAAATGTTACCCTATGAGAAATTCAATGGCCAACATTCAATGACCATCCTGGAATTCACCGGCGTCGTCGCGATCGTCTCCTTCGCCGCCGGTCTTCTCGGATCGCTCACCGGACTCGGCGGTGGTGTTGTTCTCGTGCCCCTGCTCACCATCTTCTTTCACGTGGATATCCGCTACGCCATCGGAGCCTCGCTCGTCTCCGTGATTGCGACTTCCTCCGGCGCCGCTTCCTCTTACGTGAAAGAAGGATTCTCCAACATTCGCATCGGCATGTTTTTGGAAATCGCTACCACATCCGGCGCTTTGCTCGGAGCCTTCCTGGCCACCAGGATTCCGACCAACATCCTGGCGATCATTTTCGGCGCTGTCCTGCTCTACTCAGCGTATCTTTCCCGCAAGACGCGTACGCAAGCCCAGCGCGAACTGCCGCCAGATGCGCTGGCTACACGTCTGCGGCTGAACGGCAGTTTCCCCGACCTTGCAGGCCCGCGCAGTTATAACGTCCAAAACGTGCCCACCGGTTTCAGCCTTATGTTTGGGGCGGGCGCGCTTTCTGGATTGCTGGGCATCGGCTCGGGCGCGGTCAAAGTTCTAGCCATGGATCAGGCCATGCAGATCCCCTTCAAAGTTTCCACCACCACCAGCAACTTCATGATCGGCGTTACCGCGGCCGCCAGCGCAGGCGTCTATCTCAGCCGCGGATACGTAGATCCCGGCCTCGCCATGCCCGTCATGCTGGGAGTTCTCGTCGGCTCCTTACTCGGCAGCCGCATCCTGGTCAAAGCCGAAACCAAGTGGCTCCGCCTCGTCTTCAGCGTGGTGATTCTCTTTCTCGGCCTGCAAATGCTCTACCAGGGAATCTGGGGGAGAATCTGATGTCCGCCGCCCAGTCGCCAGTGCGCCAACCCCGGCCCTTCCAACCCCAACCTTGGAGAGATCGCCGTATCGAGATCATCCTCGGCAACCTGCTCCGCATCGGAGTCCTGATCTCGGCGGCGGTCGTCCTCTGGGGAGCGAGCATCTATCTTTTCCGCCACGCGCACGAAGCCGCCGATTACCGCATTTTTCGCGGCGAGCCCTCCGAATACCGCACCATTCCCGGAGTCATCCAAAGCGTCATCAACGGCCGAGGCCGAGGCTGGATCCAACTCGGATTGCTCCTTCTGATTGCTACCCCCATCGCCCGCGTAGCTTTTTCCGTTGCGGGATTCGCCATCGAACGCGATCGCATGTACGTGGCCTTTACCCTGATCGTGCTCGCTGTTCTTCTCTACAGCCTACTCGGCTCGGGCCTGGGTTTTTGAGTGAACCGCAGGGGTTCCGCAATTCTTTCCAAAAGTCATCTGCCGGCGACGTTGCCTTACCAACGCCACGGCTCTTGACGGGATTCGACCGCCACAGTCTACTGTTCTAGTACGCTCATCTTGCATGATCAACGTCAGGGAGCTCACCGGAGAGGACACGGACGCGATTGCGTCTTTTCTGTCCACGCAGACAGGCTCGCCGAGGGATGCTCTTCGCCAGAGGCTAAATTGGCTCCTCCGCAATCCGGCGCTGAGCCCCGATATTCCCTTCGGCATCGGAGCATTTCGGGACACGTGTTTGCGCGGCGTCATGATCTGTGTACCCCATCGGTTTCGCGAGGGAAACATTACTAAGACCTGTGTTCTTTCCATTCTGTTCTATGCCGACCGCGACGCGCGAGGAGCGGGCCTGCGGGTGTTCTTGAAGTTCCGCGCCTTGGCCAGTCGATATCCTTTATACGTAGCCACTGCCAATGCCGTCGCCAGCCGGATATGGTTGGGACTCGGTGGAACGCCGGTAGCCGGGTCGGATTGCGAGTACGTCCATATTTGTCGCATTCTCCCCATCGGGCAAGAAGCACTGGCGCGCGCGATGCGACGATCCCCTTCGCATCCCCCGGCGCAGGTTGTCGACAACCCTTCGCTATACTCCGACAATGACCACTTGCGGCCTCTAGCAACTCCGGACGAAGCGGTCGCTATTGGAGCCGCATGCGCGCCGGAAGCGGGGCAATATGAAATTGTTCGAGATGTCGATTTTCTCCGCTGGAAGGTTTATGAAGCCGGCGAAAAGGCTTACGCATACCGGTTCGGCGACAGTCGATGTCGTTGCGTGTTTCAGCATTCCCGGCGCGGATATCGTCAGCAAATTGCCTGCACGGAGATCGAGGATTTGTGCGGCAATCTGGCAGCGTGCGATGTGTCTGACTTTCTGCGCTCAGTCCGGCAAGCGTTCTCGCCCGATATGATTATGTTTCGGGGTTGCTCCCGATTCGCGGGCATGGAAGGCTTGAAACAAAAGTTCAAGAAGCGGGGGTTTGCCTCCCCAACGGCATGGCTGATGGATCCAAACCGGTTGCTGGATGGGCGATTCGGTTACTCTCCGCTAGCGGGAGAGTAAGAAAGCAAGTCTGATGGGAACGGTCTGCCCGGTAACGATCTTGCCACCTCCAAGCGATCGACTCTGTCGACGCGGACGACCATGATGCGGCTACCGTCCCGACTACCCACGACGATGGGCAATGTTTTACGCTACGCGACAGGGCGTTCCGGCTTGGCGTCGCTTAGTTCGCGGCTCATTCATTCGCCCCAGAGTTTACGAGTCCTGATGTATCACGATGTTCCTGACTCCCTGGTCAGCCATTTCAAGTCGCACCTGGCTTGGTTGTCGCAGCGCTTTGAATTTGTGCGGCCGAGCGATCTGCTCCGCGAAACGCAGGTGAGCCGGCGGCCCAAGTTGCTGCTTACCTTCGATGACGGTTGCGCTGACAATTACGAATTGGTTGCCCCGCTCCTGGAGTCCTATGACGCGCGGGGACTATTTTTCGTTTGCCCGGCTTTTGCTGACATCGACCGGGAGAAGAGTTTCCGGTTGATGGAGCGTTCGGCCGCCGCCCTCGGCGAAAGCAATCGCGATTCCCGTTGGCAGCGGCTGTCGCGCGCGCAAATTGTGGAACTCGACCAGCGCGGCCACGGCATCGGCAGCCATACCCTGACCCACGTCCCGTTGGCCCACATCGGCGAAGCCGAAGCCGCGCTGGAGGTGAAACAAAGCGCAAAATCGCTTGCGTCGTGGCTCGGACACGATTGCTACTTTTTTTCCTGGACTTACTCCTGGGACGAAATTACAGCTCATTCTCTGGAAGTTGCGGCGGGCCACCACCGCTTCTGTTTTTCGCCGTGCAGCGGCCTCAATCCATGGCCGCAGCCGCCCCGCCTATTGGCGCGCACGGGCGTGGATGTTAGTAAGCCAGTATCCGATCTGCAGGCGCAGCTCTCCGGTCTGCAGGATCTGGCTTACAAGTCGAAGCGGGAATGGTTGTGGCGGCTGTGGTCCTCCATCAACGCCGCTGGAACGGCACCACCTTCGCCGTAGTGATCGCCTGCCCCACATGCCGCTGCGTCCGCCCGCAGGAACCTCTGTCTAAACACGCCGGCCGGCAGCTGCGGGCGCGGTGATTTCAATCACAGGGTTGGGTGAGGATGGGCACTGCAGCACCTTGCCAGAACGGCAGAAAATACCGTCCGCGGAATTCGCGACGTTGCAGTTCCAGGCAATCGGGATGGCTTGAGTTTTGCGCCCTGCTCAGCTCCCCGCGATTGGCCCAAGGGCACCCGCACAAGGAGGACTCACCATGGCATCCAACACTCTTACCATTACCGATAATCGCACCGCCACAAACTACACCCTGCCGATTGAGAATGGAACCATCCGGGCCATGGATTTGCGCAAGATCAAGACCGGCCCTGACGATTTTGGACTCATGACCTACGATCCGGCGTTTATGAATACGGCGTCCTGCCACAGCAGCATCACGTTTATTGACGGCGACCGCGGCATTCTGCGCTATCGAGGCTACCCCATCGAAGTGCTGGCGGAACACTGCACCTTCCTTGAGGTTGCCTACCTGCTGCTGTTCGGCGATCTACCCGCTCCCGAGGACCTGAAAAACTGGGTCGACCAGATCACCCATCACACCATGTTGCATGAAACGACCAAGAAGTTCATGGAGGGGTTTCGCCACGATGCCCATCCCATGGCCATGCTGGTGAGCACGGTAGCCGCCTTGTCCACCGTCTATCCCGAGGCTAGAGAGATTCACGATCCCGCCAACCGGCTGCTGCAGATCAAACGGCTGATTGGCAAAATGCCGTCCATCGCGGCCATGTCGTACCGGCACAGTCTTGGCTTTCCTTACGTTTACCCGGACAACGATCTCAGCTATCCGGAAAACTTCATGAACATGTTGTGGAGGATGGTGGAGCCGAAGTACGTGGCCAATCCGGTCATCGCCCGTGCCTTGGACATTCTCTTTATTCTGCATGCCGACCACGAGCAGAACTGCAGCACCAACGCCATGCGGGCCGTAGGCAGCTCCCAGGCCGATCCCTACTTGGCAACCGCGGCCGCGGCGGCTGCCTTGGCTGGACCTCTGCACGGCGGGGCCAATGAAGCCGTTCTGGTGATGCTCGACGAAATCGGCTCGAAGCAGAATATTCCTGCCTACATCAAGAAGGTTAAAGAAGGGCACGGCAAGCTGATGGGCTTTGGCCACCGCGTCTATAAGAACTACGATCCGCGCGCCAAGATCATCAAGTGGACGGCGGAGAAGGTATTCGCGGTCACGGGCGGAAATCCCAAACTTGACATCGCGCTGGAACTGGAGCGGATCGCGCTTGAGGATGAATACTTCGTCACGCGCAAACTGTATCCCAACGTAGACTTTTACTCGGGAATCATCTATCAGGCCATGGGCTTCAAACCGGAAATGTTTACCGTGCTGTTTGCCATCCCGCGCACCGCAGGCTGGCTGGCCCAATGGCAGGAGATGCTCACCGATACGGAGCAGAAGATCGCGCGTCCGCGGCAGGTTTACACCGGACACGAAGTACGGGAGTTTGTGCCGGCTGAAAAACGTGCGGCGGTCTTGACCACGACGCGTTAGAGACTGGCGTCGCCGTGCGGCGTTGGCAAACTCGTGGGTGCCCCACTTCTCGTCTTTCGAGAAGTGGGGCTTTCGGACGGCCGGGAGTTGCGGTCAAGGGGGACGGACGGGTTGAGTGCTAGGTCAGGATGGAGTCGTCCAGCCGTTTGCGGCGGAAGTCGGCGACGTGCTGCACGAAGGCCATGATCAGCGGATGGGGATTCGCCGCGCTTGACGAGAGCTGCGGTTGGAACAGGGTCGCGATGTAAAACAAGTGCGCGGGAGATTCGATGGCCCGGCATTCCTCCTTGGAGCCGCGGGCTACGACCGGAAAGCCCGCTTCCATCGCCATCCATTCGAACTCGGGATTCAGTTCGTAGTTGCAGAAGAATTCTTCTTCGATCGTTTCTTTTCCATAAAATGCCGCCAGGTAGGAGCCGGGACGCAAGCGAATCTCGCTGACCTTTCCCGAGAGTTTAGGTGCGTTCGGATCGCGATTGGGAACGGCGCAGGCTACGGGATAGATGACGATGTTCTTGGCATGCGGGTCCTCTTCGGCGGTGGTGGCGTCGTGGATGCCGAGCACGTTGCGAGCGCACTCGATGAGCGCGTACTGGAAGCCTCCGCAGGTGCCGAGAAATGGGCGGTCGTGGACGCGGGCGAACTGGATACCTTTGAGCATCCCTGCGAAGCTTTTGTAGGGGCTGCCCGCCGAGGCCCACAGACCATCAAAGGAATCGAGGGTGGCGGCAGCGCCCGGTTCGAGCAGCGAAGGCGTCGGAAGCCATGCTGATTCCACCTGGAGTTGGAGCTTCCGCGCGGCGTGCTGGAGCGAATCGTTGGTCGCGTGATGGGAGCGGAATTCGGGATTGAAGTCGCCGAGAATCCCGATCCGGACGGATTCGGTCACAAGAGACATTCTAAATTAGCGCTTCCCACTTGGCGTTGAGCAATTAGCTACCGGCTTGGCCTACCGCAACTCCATCTGTGCCAGCAGCACGTAGAGGCCGAGGAGCGTGATGGCGGCGCCTCCCCAGACCAGGGCCAGGGCTGCGGCTTTCGAGCCGAGCGCATGGGCGAACTCCTTCTGGCTGCGGAAGGAGATCACGAACGTGGGGTGATTCGAGCCTTTCATCAGGACGACAGGCGGCGTGAGATCGAAGTCGGATGGCTTGGCCTGCGCTTCGTCGTCGTGGGCGGGGACTGGCGCGGGAGGCGCGTTCTCTTCGACGGCTACCGATTGGTACGGAACTCCGGCAGCAGACCATGCCTCTGGTTTCGTGACGCCGGCGCGAGTGAGCGCGGCCGCGATCTTTGTCTGCTGGCTCATTTCGTGAACAGTCGAGGGAGCCGCGGCAGTGGAAAGCCTGATGATCTGCGGGGCCGGGAGTTGCCCCGAAGAGCTGTTGGGCGCGGGGCTGAGCGGAGAATCGCTACGCGGCGAAAACGGACGCACCTGGACCCCCGGATTTTCAATCAGAGTTCCGGCCACAAAGAGCGCGTCTTCGGGCTCGATCAACCGTTCTTCGATGCGCAGGCGGCGAGAGGGAACGACGCCGTGCCGCGAAAGAAAAACGCTGACGCGCGGCGGAACGCCATCCTGGTCCGAGCAGAAACAGGATGCGGCATATTCTTCGCGATAGTCACGGTGCAGGTCGAGACCGGCCCCGAGTGGTTCGATGAGTAACCGGCCCGACGAATCGTCGATAAAGAAGGGCAGGTGGAGAGTCTCATCTGCAACTTTCTCCCATTCCTCCTTATTGCCACCGCCCTGCTGCCAGACGGTAGTGTGGTAGAGAAAACAAGGCTTGCCGGTGAGGGGCGCCGGCATGGTGTAGGGACCGGCAGCCCTGCCGTTGACCTCGACCAGTCCTAAGGCGGCGCTGCGAATCCTGGATGTTGGGGCGGCGAGAAACGAGCGCTTGCGTGCGAGCAACCGGAATCCGACAAAGAGAAAGCACAAGCCTCCGGCAATCGCGACCGACGAAAGAATCGCGAGGCGGTTGATCGGGATGAAGAGAAGAAGGCAGACGATCACAGTGCGTTCCTGGATTGCCTCGGATGATCTGATATGAGGATAAGGAAGAGATTTCAAAAGCGACACGGAGAAAGAGGCGGAACGGGCTTACGGAAGTAACGGTTACTAAGTACTCAGCTTGCCGATGGAGCGCCGGGCGTCCCCGCGCCCGGCTGGACCCTTCGACTGCGCTCAGGGCAGGCTCGCGAGGCGCTCGTCACTCCATCGTATGACTGATCACGTGGTCACGGTACTATGCGGTCACCGCGCGCGCTTTCAAAATATCGGCTACGGCGGCCATGGCTGCATCTACTTCAGCGTCGGTGTTGTAGAAGTGCGGGGAGAAGCGGACCCCGGCTTTGGGACGCCAGTCTACCAGGATGTCGCGAGCCAGTAACTCACGGCTCACCGGTTGAGAATCGGGCATGTCGATGGAGACGGTGCCGCCGCGGCGCTCGGGATCGCGGGGAGTGTTGACCCGCCATCCGTGCTGGTCGGCAAGTTCGATCAGGCGAGCGGTTTGCCGTTTGGACTTCTCGCGGATTTTCTCTACCCCAACGTCCTGAATGATTTTGAGGCCGGGCCGGGCTGCTTCGATGGCGGGAATATGCGTAGTTCCGTTCATGAATCGGAACGGAGGATCGGCGTAGCGAATGGGGCCGGTTGCGAATTCAAAAGAGTTTTCGTGCGCGAACCATCCCGTGAGTTTCGGCTCCAACTTCTTGCCCAGGTCGGGGCGGACATAGAGATAGGCAACGCCGGGGCCGCCGCAGAGCCACTTAAGAACGCCTCCGCAGGCGAAGTCGGCGCCAAGAGACTGGATGTCGACGGGGACGGTGCCGAGAGATTGGAACGTGTCGAGGATGACGTAGGCTCCAACTTTGTGCGCTTTGTCGATGATGGCTTTGGCGTCGTTGATGTAAGAACTGCGAAAGATAACGTGAGAGATGGGAACGATCAGCGTGTGCTCGTCGATGGCGTCGAGCAGGCGATCGGTGGGGACGGTGACGCCGTCATCCGTCTTGACCATGTGAACCTGCGCGCCGTACTGGCGCTGCGCTTCCCAGAAATACATGACCGAGGGAAAGTTCATATCGCTGTAAACGACTTTGTTGCGCTTGCCGGAAAAATCGAAACAGGAAGCGACTACCGCCTGGCAGGTAGTAACGTTCTGGTGGAGAGAGACGGAATCCTTCGGCGCGTTCATCAGGGCGCCGAGTTCGTTGCCGACTTCCAGGGCGAGCATCCACCAGCGTTCTTCCCAGGCGCGAACGCCGCGAGTCGCCCAAACGTCGGCGTAGGCGTGGAGCGCGTCGTAAACCCCGCGGGGCATGGCTCCGAGGGAATTGGAGATCATGTAGTTGGTGCGCTCGAGGATGGGGAACTCGGAGCGGTAGCGCAGAAGCTCGTCGGGCATGAAGCCCATTGTAATCTGGGGACAGCTTTTCGCTCTTGGCTGTTCGTTATCCGGGAGTCTGCTTAATCGGAGTTTCTAGGGGGCGGGCTCGCTGGTTTCCTCGGACTGCGGGCTTTCGTTTCCACGCACGTCCACTGCAGAAACTGAGTAGGAATAGGTTTTGCCTGAGGCGACGGCGAGGTCGCGATACGACGGCGATTTCACCAGTCCGGAATTCAGCTTGAGCATCGCCTTGGCTTCGGCGCCATTCGTTTCGGAGCGATAGACGTTGTAGCCCGCGAGATCGGCGTTCGTCACCGGCGCCCAGATGAGATCGATAAATGGTTTTTGTCCCTCGCCCGAGTACGCCGCCTGCAACCCCGCGGGTACGGAGGGCGGGAAGATGTCATGGGCGATGACGCGCACGGGCGGCGTGTCGTCTCCCTCAACCTGGACCTCGCTGTCGGGCCGTTTGACGATGCTCACGGCGGTGATCCGGTAGAGGTAGGTCTTCTCCCATTCGAAGCTGGAGTCCGTGAAATGCGCAGGGCCGGATTCGTCTAATGGGACTTCGCCGGCAATCGCGTCTTTGCCGGAACTTTCGTCGCGTCGATAAATTCGATAACGAAGTTCAAAGCCGGGAGAGTTCAGTGATTCGCCTGTGCTTGTCCAGGTGAGCACCACGCCATCGCCGGTGAGTTCGGTGGACAGGCCACTTGGCGGAGGCAGGGTCACGACGGCAGGAACGTGCACACGATTCGACAATCCAGCGCCGCGGGCGTTGCGGTTCAAGACCTCGACGGCGTAGGTGATTTCGGCGGCCGGGTCTTCTGGTTGCAGGGCTGCGGGCAGAGTTGCGGTGTAGGTCTGCGGGGCGGGGCGCGGGGTGCCTGATGTTTGCGGCGCTTCAGATAGCGGCGGCGGTAACATCGCGACGGGATTTCCGCATCCGGTCATCTCGGGCTGCAGTCGGTCGCGTTCGACACCGCCGCAGATCAGGGTCGGACCGATGTAACGCACGCTCTGGCGGTCGGTGGTGAACGTGGGCTCGCTCCAGTTCAGTGTGACGCGATTGCCTTTGCGGGTGGCCCGCAGATCGGTGGGAGGCTTGGGGAGTTCGAGCGACGGTGGCAGCGGCGGTCCGGTCTGGGCGCAACTGGTCAGTAGCAGGCAGAATGCGATCGGTGCGCTGAACTTTCCAAGAGATGGTTTCATGCGGAAAAAGAAAGAGTATCAGAGGCAGAGAGCGGATAGGCTCGAAACATTTCCTGTAGAGACGCGGCTTGCCGCGTCTCGGCATTACCGCATTGCTGGAGACGGGGCAAGCCCCGTCTCTACCGCAAATTCAACCAATGCCCACCACAGACTCATCCCGCCAGTTCGCGCACGGCTTCGCGAAAAACCTTGCTGTGGTAGTCGACGTCATCGGGAGCAGTTGCCGGCGACATCAGCGCCATATTGTGAAAGGGCGTGAGCAGGATGCCGCGATTCATGGCGTAGAGATGCATGAAGCGTTCGAGCTCGAAGTCCATGGCATCGTGGGCTTCGGTTCCATTCTTGGGCTCGTTGGGGCTGAAGAGATACTCCGCGCGGCAACCGAGGCGCGTGACGTGCCAGGGGAGACCAAAATCGTTGATGGCTTTTTGCACGCCTGCGGTCCAGCGCTCGGCCATGGGGATCATCCGGTCGAAAGCTTCTTTGGTCAGAACTTTTGTGAGCGTGGCGCGCATCGCGGCGAGCGAGAGGGCATTGCCAGCGAGGGTTCCACCGATGCCGCCGGTATCGCAGTCTTCGAGGCTGTGGCGCTCGAGAATCATGTCGGCGACTTTCTGAGTGAAGCCGTAGGCCGCGCCGGGGACGCCGCCGCCGATCGGCTTGCCGAAGACGAGAAAGTCGGGGTCGAGATTTTCGACGCCACTGAAGCCGCCGGGGCCGGCGCAGATGGTATGCGTCTCGTCGATGATGAGCAGCGTGCCGTGCTTGCGCGTGAGTTCGCGCAGCGCCTGATGGTAGCCGGGCGCGGGATGCACGATGCCGACGTTGGTCAAGGCAGGCTCAGCCAGGACGCACGCTACGTCACCGTGCGCGAGGTCGCTATCTTGCATCCGGGTGCCCACACGAACATCTTCAACTGGTCAGCGGG
>OBLU010006276.1_pt1 | contig 10588 bp, 10 predicted proteins | sample 1518681 | NCBI WGS metagenome assembly OBLU01 (sample SAMEA3539304, study PRJEB22396) | soil metagenome | biome: tundra; feature: field; material: soil | place: USA | collected 2010-05 | depth 0.15 m
GGCGCGCCCCTCGACCTCTCCCTCGTCGAGCTGCTGGCGACCGGCGCCCATGTCATCGGGGATCTCGTGACCAACCCGGGGGGGCCGGGTGGTTCCGGGGTGCAGTTCCTCGAGACCACGAGTTTCCCGGCCGGGCTGCGGGCCTCGTTCAACCTCGTGAGCTTCGACCCTCGGGGCATTGGGCAAAGTGACCCTGTGACCTGTGAGGGACCGTCGGGCATCAGGGCCCTGACCGCCCTCAACCCCGAGCCCCGGACGGCCGGAGAGGTCGCCACTCTCGTCCAAGCCGTGAAGGCCTTCGACCGCTCGTGCACAGAGCACACCCCGATGACGCTGCTCGAGCACGTCGGAACGCGCGACACCGTGCGAGACCTCGACCGCATCCGCGCCGCCCTCGGGGATGCCCAGCTCGACTACATGGGCTTTTCCTACGGCACTTACATCGGCCAGCTCTATGCCCAGATGTTCCCGAGCCACGTCCGGGCCATGGTCCTGGACGGGGCCGTGGACCCGGCGCTGTCGAGCAGCGCCAACGTAAGCCAGCAATCGGCGGGGTTCGAGACGGATCTCAAGGATTTCTTCGCCTGGTGCCCCGGCAACAAGACGTGCGCCCACGAGCTCCCCCGGGGGGCCAAGGCCGCTTACGAACAGCTCTTCAGCGGCTTGGCAGCCGGAGATCAACTGGAAGCGGACCTGCAACCCCAGTACGGAGGCACGCAGCAGGTCACCCTGGGCGTGGCCGAAACCGCCCTGGCAGGCTCGCTCTACTCGGACCAGACCTGGTCTTACCTCGCTTCGGGCATTGCCCAGGGCCTCGCCGGCAACGGCGGGCTGCTCGCCGTGCTGGCCTACACGTTCGAAGGGCTGATGCCGAACGGGCGGTTCGCCAACCTGCTCGCCGCTGGTACCGCCATCGGCTGTGTGGACCGGCCTTACCCCAAGCAAGTGGCCGCCTACGAAAACCTGGCCGCCCGGCTCGCCCGGCTCGCACCCGATTTCGGGCCGGCCGATGCGTGGGGCTACCTCACCTGTGCCTACTGGCCGATCAGTCCCGAGGGCAACGTGGGTGCCATCCACGCCCCGGGCAGTCCTCCGATCCTCGTCGTCGGGTCAACGGACGACCCGGCTACCCCATATCCCTGGGCACAGGCCGTAGCCCGGCAGCTCGACCACGCCGAGCTCCTGACCCGGCGAGGCCCCGGCCACACGGGCTACTCCAACAGCACTTGCATCCAGCATTGGACGGACCGCTACCTCGAAACGCTGGAGCTGCCGCCAAAAAACACGGTCTGCCCGAGCACCTCCTAAACGTTCCCGCGGTGTCAGGTGTTCGAGTCCTCGGGCGGGACGACGCCCGGATCCGGCAGCGGCGCGGCGGCGCTCGCGTGCAGCTCTTTGGGACGGGGCATGCCGAGGGTGTAGGCCGTCATCGACAGGGAACCGTAGGTATAGCCCTCGACGAGCACGTCCGCTTTCGATCCGGCCGCATCAGCCAGGCCGGCCAGGTACAGGAGCGGGATGAAGTGGTCCGGCGTGGGAACTGCGGCGTGGAAGTCGGCGTGCTCCGGCAGGGATTGGACACCGGCCGGCGCCGTCGTCATGTGCTCCCGGGCCGCCTCGTCAAACCGGTGAGCCCACGCCAGCCCGCCGTTGGGCTGGCTCCAATCGATGCGGCGCAGGTTGTGCACGACGTTGCCGCTACCGAGGACGAGGATGCCCCGGCGCCGCAACGGTGCCAGCCTGGCACCGAGCTCGAGGTGGTACTCGAACGGCATTCCGGCATTTATCGACAACTGCACGACGGGAACGTCGGCCGCGGGGAAGGCGTGCACGAGCACCGACCACGTGCCATGGTCGATCCCCCAACTGTCCGTGTCGAGGCCCACCCAGGTGGGCTTGACCACATCGGCGACCTCTTCGGCGACGGCGGGATCCCCAGGGGCCTGGTACTGGACGGCGTACAGCTCGGGGGGGAAACCGTAGAAGTCGTGGACCGTCCGGGGCTGCGCCATGGCAGTGACAACCGAGGCGTTGACGTACCAGTGGGCGGAGATTACGACGATGGCGCGTGGCCGAGCCACGCTGCGCCCGAACGCCCGCCATGCCTCCGTATAACCGTTCTTCTCGAGCGCGTTCATGGGGCTCCCATGCCCGATAAACGCCGCCGGCATCGTTTCAGTCGTCATTGTCTCTCCGCCGTCATCGTACGGCTTGCCACGTGGCCAGACCGGCCAGCACGACCAGGACCACGGCGGTGACGATGCGCACGGTCCGGATGTCGACGAAGCGGACGATGCCTTGCCCACCGACGACGGCCAGCGCCGCCACTGCCCACAAGGCCAGCAACGCGCCGACGCCGACCGAAAGGGGTGAATGGTAATGGGCCGCCAGATCGGCTGTCAGGACCTGGGTGAGGTCGCCCCATTCGGCCAGAAAGATGACTATGAACGCCGTGGTGACGGCCTGATGCCCTGAGCTCGCCTCCCGCGCCACGGAGGGCTTTACCTGGCGCGCCTTGGCGGCCTCGCGACCGGCGAGGACGGCCCCAGCTAGCAACATCAAGGCTACGAGGCCCTCCACCAGCCGGCGGGGCAGCAACTGGAAGAGGGCCACGCCGATCGTGGTGGCGATGGCCACGTGGACGACAAAAGCCCCGGCGGCCCCGAGCCAGACCGAGGTCGCCTGGCCACGCGTGGACATCACCAGGGAGGCGAACATGGTCTTGTCAGGCAGCTCCCCTACAAAGATGATCGGGAAAACGGCGGCGATGATGGCAAGGTGCACGGCTCCCTCAGGCCGGGACCAGGCTTACCTTCATCGAGTGGCGCGAATCAGCCACGAGGTCGAGGCCTTCCTGAAATCGCTCGAGGGGGAGCTGGTGTGAACATATCCGGTCCAGGGGCAAGGTCCCCGACTCCAGCATCCGGATGGCCGCGGGCCAGCAGTGCGGCCCGAGGTGGGCGCCCCGGATGTCGAGCTCCTTGTCGTCGCTGATGATGCTCCAGTCGACGGTGACGTCGGTCCCGAAAACGCTGTACTCGACATAGGTGCCGAGCTTGCGGAGAAGACGCAAGCCTTGGGGCACGGCGGTGGCGTGGCCGCTGCCTTCGAGGTAGACATCGGCGCCGAGCCCGTCCGTAAGGTCGGCCACGATCGAAAGGGGGTCGTCCTTACCCACGTTGACGGTGATATCGGCACCACAGAGCCTCGCCACCTCAAGCTTGTTGTCGAAGACGTCCAGAGCGACCACGTGCGCGGGGGACTTGGCCACGGCACCCACGACCATCCCCAATCCGATCGGTCCGCAGCCCGCCACCACCACTACGTCGCCGAAGCCGATATTGGCGCGCTCAACACCGTGGAGCGCGCATGACAAGGGCTCGGCGAAGGCGGCGTGGTGTGCAGGCAGCTCACGCGAGATGCGGTGAACGATCGCCTCGGGGGGGAACACCATGTAGGACGCCATGGCACCCGGAGTGCGGCGTTTGAAGCCATAGAGGTCATGGGGCGTGCACATCCAGTACTGGCCCCGCCGGCAGTAGTGGCATTTCCAGCACGGGACGATCTGCTCGGATACCACACGGTCCCCAACTCCGACTCCCCACCGGGCCCTGGCTTCCTCGTCCAGGCTGACCACGGTCCCTGCGAATTCGTGGCCCGGGATGACGTCGGTTTCGGCATAGGCCGGACGATGTTCGTCGCCCCAAAACTTGGCCGCCCCGTGATAGCACTTCAGGTCACTGGCACAGATCCCGACCGCCTCCACCTTCACCAAGGCCCCTCCGGCGACGGGTTGCGGTACAGGGACCTGTTCGAACCTGTAGTCGCGAGGGCCGTGGCACACTACGGCTGGCATGAAATCGGGCATAACCTTCCCTTCTTGACGACAACGGGCCCCTCTTGACCACAAACAGGCCCTTCTTGACGAGCTGCGGGTGCGTGACGACTTCGAACAACGTCCTCAGCATACTTTTGGCTGCTTTCTGGACGACTTCCAGCTCGGGGGCGCCACGTCATGGCGAGGTTCGCAGATCACGAGCGGGATGTCCCGCTCGGTGCGGCGCTGGTAACCGCCGTAGCCCGGGTTGGCCGCCACCACTCGGGGCCACAAGTCGGCCTTCTCCTCCGCCGATGCCCGGCGAGCCCGCATGGCTAGGTGCGCCCCGGCCATGGTCAGTTGGATCTCGGGATGGGCCAACAGGTTGCGGTACCAGTCGGGGTCACGGTCGTCCCCGCCTTTGGAGGCCACCAGGACGACCCGGCCGCCGTCGACGACAGGCGCGGTGAGCATGGTGGAGCGGGGCCGGCCCGACCGGCGCCCGACGGTATGGAGCTCGACGACAGGCATCCCCCCGGCTGAACCCAGGACGCGGCCGCCGGTCACGCGGAGTACCGTCCGATGAGCCCGGCTCATCGCTTTGAAACCGAGGTCGGCCAGCCACCGCCTGTGCATGACGCGACCCTACAGCGGGCGCACCCGACCGAGGTTCCCGTGCCTGCCCACCGCCGTTGGCACAGCCGGACCAGGCCCCGACCTGGACCGGGCCTACAGCTCTCGGGGAACGACCAGGGCCTCCAGGACCGCCCGCCCTTCCGACAGCGACGACCACGAGCCCTGGAAGGTGAGCCTTACGAGCGCGCCGGTCGGCAATTTCTCCCGCAGACGGGCGAGCACGACCGGGTCACCGCCGCCGGCGCACGATACGACCAGGTCGTGGAGCCCAGGATTGTGCCCCACCAGCATCACCGAGCCGGTCCCGTCCGGGATGAGCCGGAGCCTGGCCAACAGCTCGGCCGCGCCGGCACCGTACAGGCCGTCTTCGTACCGGACCTCGCCTCGGAGGGAAAGGGCTGCCAACGTCTCGCGGGCGCGCCGGGCGGTCGAGCACAACACGAGCGCCGGCTCCACCCCCTCCCCATGCAAGTGGGCGGCCATGTCCCGGGCGGCCGACCGCCCTCTTGGGGAAAGGGGGCGGGCGTGGTCATCGAGGCCGGGGACGTCCCAGCTCGACTTGGCGTGGCGGAGCACGTAGAGGCTACGGACGACTTCCACGAGTCACGGGCCTACCGACGAGCGGGCTCCTCAGAGCTTCATCGCTAGGCGAACGAGCGCGGCGAGCTTCGATTGGGAGATGGTGCCGTTGTTGACCGAGGCGGCATAGCTCTGTTTCCCCTGGAGCGTGGCGATCCCCGAGTAGGCGAAGGCGAAAACCTTGGGCAAGGTCATGCCCTTGGGCAAGGTCACACCCACGGGGATCCCGGGTATGTTCAGGGAGGCCGTGATCTTGTAGTAGACGGCCGTTACCCCGAGGCCCGAGTAGTCCGAAAACGAGACCTTGAAGTGGTTTATCTTTTCTTCACGGGCCACTTTCTCTTGTTCGGAGGTTTCCGCAGCCTTGAGGGTCGCCTCCGACACCGCCTTGTTGAAGACCTCGCTGTCGAGGTAGACGGTCTTCGAAGCCAAGGGGTTATCCAAGGTGGCCGCCACGGTGAAACCACAGCTGGTAGAAGTGGCCGAAATATTGAGCTTCTTGTCCACAACGTACGTATTGGTGTACTCGGTCGGGGCCGGGACCGTGTAACCCACGATGCTGGACACTTCCGAGGCGCTCACCTTGCTGCAAACCGGGATGGCCGGCACGACCCGTGACGGGGTGGCGGCCTGGGCTGCGCTCGGCAGGGCGACGCAACCGACGGCCGCCGCCAGCGCGACTAGCGACTTCGCCGGGTACCGGCCGAGCCGGGCCCGAGGGTCGGGTGATAGGCAACTTGCTGGTACGGGACAGAATGACATGAGGCGAGCCTAACCGCTGGCTCGCCGACCGACCGCCTGGACGACAAATCAGAAAAACAGGTCAACTGCCGTAACCGGCCTGAGCCGGAGGCCAGAGGACCGTCCGATTACAACCGCACCCATCCCGCCACTCAAGGAGCCCCCGTTGCGATCACGGATCACAGAGACACTGTCCTCTATAGACCTCCCCCTCCCCAGGGCTCGGGCCGCCGCCACCGCCCTTTCGTCCAAACGACGCTTTCCTGACGGAGCCGCGTGGCGGGTCGAAATCCCGTCGGTCGAGGGGCCGGAGGCGATGAAGGCCGTGATGGCCGAGACCGCGGCCCGGGCGGTGCCCGTTCACCGGGTGAGCCAGGGTAGCGGGGTCGCCCTGCTCACTGATCACGAGCTGGCCGAGATGGCCGAGCTCGGGCGGGCCAGCGGGTTGGAGGTCGTCCTCTGGGCCGGCGTTCGAGCCTCGTGGGACATAGGTGCCATGTCCAGGTCGGCCAGCGGGGCCACCGGTGCGGCCGCCTTACGGGGCGCAACCGGGATCGCGGCCGGGCTCGAAGAAGCCCTGCGGGCCGCCGATGCGGGCATCGGCGGGGTCCTGATGTCCGATGTCGGTCTGCTGTGGGCCCTCGGGCGCGCCAAGCGGGCCGGCCAGCTTCCCGGCGACTTCGTCCTGAAGACGTCGCTGGCGCTCCCGACGATGAACCCGGCCAGCGCCCGGGCCTACGTCGAGATGGGCGCCACCAGCCTCAACCTGGCCACCGATCTTCCCATCGCAGACATCGCCAGTATCCGGGAGGCCGTCGACGTCCCCCTTGATTGCTACATAGAGGGTGCCGACGACTTCGGCGCACCCTTGCGCTACCACGAGATCGAGGACATCGTGGCCGTCGCCGCTCCCGTCCACCTGAAGTTCGGTCTCCGTAACGTCGCCGGCGTCTACCCGTCCGGGGGGCACCTCGCCGCCACCGTCGTTTCCGCCTCCCGGGAGCGCGTCCGGCGGGCCGCCATAGGCATCGAGACGCTACGACGCAGAGCCCCCGAGCTGTGCGGGCCCTGAAACCCACGAAGGACGGCGCAGAGGGCAGCCCGTTCTCCGCCAGGCGGTGGAAGAGCCCCGTACGAGGGCCTTGGCTCACTTCTGTCTTCGGCCTCGTCCTGCTCATCGGCATACCGGTCGAGTTCGTCACGGGCCTCCTCTCCTACGCGGCTCTCGACCCCGGCTTGGGCAACGACCCCAACCCCGATCACGGCTTGTTCGGGCTCTACCTGTTCAACTGGGTGACGGCACCGGCCTGGCTCTACCGGGTGATCGAAGGCACCCACCTCACGCTGGGCCTCGTGCTCGTCCCGGTCGTGCTGGCCAAGCTCTGGTCGGTCATGCCCAGGTTGTTCTCGTGGCCGCCGTGGCGGTCGGTCGCTCAGTTCCTCGAGCGCGTCAGCCTTGTTCTCGTCGTCGGCGGCGCCGTGTTCGAGATGGTCACCGGGACCGTGTACATCGAGTACGCCAACCGCACCAATTTCTACTCCGGGCACTTTTACGGTGCCTGGGCCTTTATGGCCGGTTTCGTGGTGCACGTCTGCGTGAAGTTCGGCCCCATGGTGAGCGGTCTGCGGTCGAGACGGTTACGGACCGAACTGCGGACCGGGTTGGCGGCAACCCGGTCCGAGCCGTACGACGGCCGCCTCGTCGCGCTCGAGCCGGCCGACCCGACGATCTCCAGAAGGGGCGTCCTGGCCCTGGTCGGGGGCTCCTCGTTGACCGTGTTCCTGCTCACGGCCGGCCAGTCGATCGGTGGCGCCATGCGTAACCTCGCTCTGTTCGGGACGCATTACCGCTCACCCGGCACGGGAGCCAACCATTTCCCCGTCAATTACACGGCCGCTTCTGTCGGTGTCACGGCCGAGATGACGGGCCCGGGTTGGCGCCTCGTGCTCATCGGGGCCCATCGGGTCTCCCTTAGCCGTGAACAGCTCCTGGCGCTGCCCTTGATTACTGCCGACCTACCTTTGGCCTGCACGGAGGGCTGGTCGACACAGCAGCGCTGGACGGGCGTGCCGCTGGCCGACCTGGCCCGGCTGGCCGGCGCCGAAACCAACGCACCGGTACAGGTCAAAGCGCTCGACTCGCACGCCGTGACCCTGTCCGGCTCACAAGTGTGGGCGCCCGAGTCGATGCTTGCCCTGCGGGTAAACGGAGCTGATCTTTCCCTTGACCACGGGTTCCCGGCCCGCGTGATCGTGCCGTCGGCACCGGGCACCCACAACCTCAAGTGGATGTCCGAGGTCGTCTTCGGGGCGCGGACGTGAAGCGCCTGCGACGCCACTACGGGGCCGGCCCGCTGCACCTGGTCGGGCTCTTGGCCTGCTTCGCCGTCGCCGCCTACGCCGTGACTCGCGTCCTCGGCCAAGGAGGGTGGCTGAGCGTGTTCCAGTGGATCGTGGCGTGCCTGGTGCTCCATGACCTCATCGCCTGGCCGGTCTACGCCGCCGCCGACCGGTTGCTGGTCCGGGCCCAGCGCCGCCAGGGAGGCCCCCGTCGTCAAGCCGCAAAGGCGCCTCCCTCGGTCCCATGGGCCAACCATGTGCGGTTCCCCGCCGTCATCTCCGCCGTGCTGCTGGGGATGTTCTTCCCATTGATCTTCCGGTTGTCCCGGGCCACCTACCTGAGTACCACCGGCTTCAGCGAGAACGTCTACCTCACCAACTGGTTGAGCGTCACCGGGATCCTTTTCGCCGGCTCCGGGCTGGCCTACATGCTGCGGTTGGGGATGGCCCGTCGGCGCGCCCGTAGCCAGGACAACCTGGCGCCCTGACGGGTGCCCGGCGGTAACCTGCGTAGCCTGACTTCTTTGCCCCTCGTCGCCGCGACAGGTGGCCGCCCGGACGACGCCGGGGCGGTCCTGGACAGCCACACCCACGCCTGGCGTTTTTGGCCCTATGCCCCCCTCGTGCCCGATGAGGGCTCACGGGGGTCTATCGACCAGCTCCTGTACGAAATGGACACCCACGGGGTCGAGCAGGCCGTCGTCGTCTGCGCCGCCATCGGGGCCAACCCGGACAACGTCGCTTACGTCGCCTCCGGCCACGAGCGCCACCCCTCCCGCCTTCACGTCGTCGCCGACCTCGACTGCCCCTGGAGCACCACCTACCATCTCCCCGGCAGCGCCGACCGCTTGCGGGCGCTGGCCGACCGCTACCATCTGGCGGGCTTCACCCACTACGCCGGGGACCACAACGACGGTTGGCTGCTGAGCGACGAGGCCGAGGAGCTGTTCCGGGCGGCCGCTGATCGTTCCCTGCTCATCAGCCTCGCCGCTGGGCCCGCCTGGCAGGCCGACTTGCGGGTCATCGCCAGGCGGCACCCGTCGGTGCCGGTCCTCTGCCACCATCTGGGGGGCGTAAAGGCGGGCGAGAGCCCTTCCAGCGGGCTCGAGGAGGTCGTTGCTTCGGCTGGCGTTCCCAACCTTTTCGTCAAGGTCTCGGGGTTCTACTACTCGTCTCAGCGGGGCTGGGACTACCCCTGGCCGGACGCGGTGGCGGTTTTCAGGCAGATTTTCGACGCTTACGGGCCCGACCGCTTGTGCTGGGGCTCGGACTTCCCGGCTTCGAAACCGTTCTGCACGTTCCGCCAATCGCTCGAGGTCCTCCGTCGGCATTGCCCGTTCCTAACTCCGCAGGACCTCCGGCTGGTCCTGGGCGCGACGCTGCGGGGCGTGCTGGCAAAGGCTGGTCATCCGCCGGCCTGACCGGCCGCCCTGTGCAGGCGCACCATGTGCGAGTGCTCGACCAGGACGAGGGCTGCCATCGGGGCCGGCTGACACGAACCGAAGCTGGCCTGGCGGATCCCCTTTACCCGTTCGGAGAGGTCAAGCGAGTGGCCGAGGGCCAATGGACTAGAGCTCGGCCCAGGCCTCGGTCCCCGTTACGACCTTGGTGCCAGTGGCCTCCGACTCGGCTATGGCCAGGGCAATGAGGTGGTCCTGGCACCCATCTGCCAGAGGGTACGGAGGGGCGCCCTCGTCGCGGGCCCAGGCCCCGGTTGCGCCCAGGAGCGTGGCGATGGCGATGTCTTCGTCACTGAACCGGGCGCCCAGGAACGGGTTGCGGTAGACGACCTCGCCGTCAAAGGCGATGTGCTCGGTGTCGTAGCCGTCGAGGTTGAGGTCGTACCCCAACTGGGAGCGGACGAGGGACGACGTCAGGACCGTCCCGGGACCGGCGAGGCGTACGACGGCGTCGTCGACGATCTCGCCCCGGCTCCCCCGGACCACGATCCGCCGCGACCGGAGCCGGTTGTGCCACTGGTTGTCAGTGAAGTCGTACAGGCCGGACGGGCCGCCGAAGTCAAGGGTGGCCAACGTGGTCTTGGCGTCTTTGGGAGCATCGTCCCCCGTCCAGCCATTCCTGTTCAGCGGGTCGATGAGGGGGGCCGTAAAGGCGGTGGCGAAGACCGTGACCGGCTCGAAACCGGTGCCCAGCAGGCCCCGGATCATCGACACGGCGTGGTAATCGTGCGTTGACGAGACGTGTACGGACCCAACCTGGCCGATCACGCCCCGGCGCACGAGCTCCCGGCGGGCGGCATGGCCCGGGTAAAGCAGGTACTGCTCGGCCACCTGGACCAGGTGGCGGCGCCCGATGACGGCCCACAGCCCGCGCAGGGCGTCGGCATCCGCGGCCGGAGGGGTCTCGGTCAGGACGGGAATGCCCAGTTCGACAAACGCGGCGACCAATCCCGGGTTTACAGACCTGGGAACCGCGGTGACCACGAAATCGGGGCGGGTACGGCGAACGAGCTCT
>OBLU010006281.1_pt1 | contig 10585 bp, 9 predicted proteins | sample 1518681 | NCBI WGS metagenome assembly OBLU01 (sample SAMEA3539304, study PRJEB22396) | soil metagenome | biome: tundra; feature: field; material: soil | place: USA | collected 2010-05 | depth 0.15 m
AACCGGGCGACGAAGCCTTCTACTCAAGACGGCGTAAATGGCCACCGCAATGACGATGGAGGCACCCTGGAGTGTCTGCTCGGCGAAAATTGATATCCGGGTGAGTTCAAGCACGTTTTGGATCTCTCCCAGCAGCAGGGCCCCGAGCACCGCGTTCAGCGCTGTGCCCGATCCTCCGAACAGACTGACTCCCCCCACGACCGCCGCGGCGATCACGGTCAGATTCATCCCGGTGCCCGCAGTGGCATCGACATTGCCATATTGCGACGTGTAGAGCAGACCCCCGAGACCCGCGAGGGCCCCGCAGAGCGCGAATATCTGGAACGTGCGCAGTCGCACCTTGACTCCCAGGTAAATGGCCGCATCGGGATTCGATCCCAGCGCGTAGACGTCGCGGCCGAATCGAGTCTTGCGTAGCAAAAAACTCACCACGATGAGACAGAAGAAGGCAATCCAGATAAAGGTGCCGATGCCGAACCACGCGTTGCCCCGCAGTCCCGCCAACCAGGCCGGCACCTGCGTGAGGTACAACTGGGAACCATTGTTCAAAATGATCTGGACTCCGGTATAGATCGAGAGCGTCGCGAGCGTGGCGATGATCGCAGGCATCTTGAACACGTTGACGAGAAACGCGTTGCCCAAACCAAAGGCGGCGCCGATGCCCAGAGCCATCAGCACGCCCATCACCGGACCAATCGCTCCTGAGAAATGGCCAGACAATTCGCCGACGAGGTAGGCGCAAATTCCGACAATTGCCCCGACCGAGAGGTCAATTTGACGCGCCAGAATCACGACGGCTTCGCCGATCGCCACGATTGCGATGAGGGCCGTCGTGTTCAATAAGTTGTTGATGTTGGACAACGACCGAAAGTCGCCCAGCGTAACGGTCGCAATGAGCGTGATCACCACGATGAGCGCAAAGAGCGCAGTGTCGCTTCGTCGAAAAATCGATCGACCGAAGAACCGACGTAGTACCGTCCTCGTCGACGTGCTGAGGTTTGCTTGGGCCGCGACGGTACTCACGACAACGTCTCCGACAACACACCCGACGCGGCTTCGAGAATGACGTGGGGCTCCACTGGCGTCTCGAGTTCCGCCACGATGCTTCCCTCACGCATCACGAGCAAGCGGGTGCTCATGGCACGTACTTCTTCAAGTTCAGAGGAAATAAAGATGACGCTTACGCCAGCTTTCGCAAGGTTGGCGACAATGCCCAATACCTCTGACTTGGTCCCCACGTCAATGCCGTGGGTCGGTTCGTCGAGGATAAGAATTCGCGGTTCCGTGGCGAGCCACTTTCCCAACACCACCTTCTGCTGGTTGCCTCCGGAAAGCGAACTGGTGAGTTGATCCAATCGACCGGCTTGAAGTTGCACTCGCTTGGCCAAGTCGCCCGCTTGGCGATACATAATGCGCGTGCGGAAACGGCCGATCTTGTCCGAGATGCGTCCCCACACCGTCATCGTTAGATTGAACGGAACGCGCATGCCCATAACCAAACCGTTCGCCAAGCGGTCCTCCGGCAGGTAGGCAATACCGCAGTTGACGGCTTGGCGAGGCGATTTCGCCACGTAGGGGAGCCCGTCCAACGACATCGTGCCCGACGCCGCGGGAGTAATGCCGAATATTGCTTCAGCGAGTTCGGTACGCCCAGCGCCCACCAATCCCGCTATTCCCAGAATCTCGCCCTTGCGAAGACTGAACGACACATCTTGGAAATAGCCCGAACGAGTGAGATTCTTGACTTCGAAAATCACCTCGCCACTGGAGCGAGTGAGGGTCGGGTAGAGGTCGTTTATCTCCCTACCCACCATCATGTGAATGAGTTGCGAAATCGTCACGTCAGAGGTTTCGCGTTCAGCGATAAAGGCGCCGTCACGCAGGACCACCACCCGGTCAGTGAGGGCGGTCACTTCGTCGAGTTTGTGACTAACGAACACCAACGAAATGCCGCGCGCGCGCAGCGAGTTCAAGAGCGTGAACAGCGAGTCAACTTCACGGCTCGAGAGCACTGACGTCGGCTCATCAAGGATAAGCACTCGCGCGCCCGAGATAAGTGATTTGGCGATCTCAATAAGTTGGCGATCAGCAATGCCGAGTTGATAGACGGGAGTGTGCGAGTCAAGTTTGATGCCGATCTCGGCGAATACCTCATCGGTCCTCTGGTACATCTCGCCCCAATTGACCACGCCACGTCTCGTGGGCTGTCGAGCGGCAAAGACGTTCTCCGCCACGTCAAGGTCGGGGAACACCGCGGGCTCTTGGTACGTCGCCGATATGCCGAGCTCGCGAGCGACCCGAGGATTCGAAATACGTTGGACGACGCCGTCGACGAGAATCTGACCGCCATCAGGCTCGAGCACGCCCGTGAGAATCTTGACAAGCGTGGATTTGCCCGCTCCGTTTTCGCCCAGCAGACCCACGATCTCTCCGGGATAGAGCGAGAGGCTCACATTGCTCAGGGCTTGGAGGCCGCCAAAACTACGTCGAATGCCGAGCAGTTCGACGATCGGCGTCGCCTCGTCACGATTATTCATTGAACCGTCAACGCCCTCATGGTTTTTGCACGGTCGGCCCGCGGCAAACCCCATATTTGTCTTGTCTGGCCGTTCACCCGCGATTCCCCCACTCTCAAGACGGACCCAAAATCACCCGTCCTCAACCACTTTCCGACTACCACGTCTACGCAATCTTGCGAACTATAGCAAAAGTTTGCTCTTAAAGCATCACACCATGTGATACGTAACTGCCCAAAATGTGACACGTACCGATTACCAATAAATCCTGATCAACTGCCATAATTCCCGCTCCGAGCGATAAGCGATTGTTACTTTCGCGTCGCCTTACGCCTCTTTTGCCCTGCCGACGCGTGCATTCGAACGCGCTCCTCCAACATTGATAACCGATCGCGTGCGCCAGACGAAACGACCTCGTTTCGCTCTCGCGAACTGGTATTGATGATCGCTCCAACTCATCACTTCGCCCTTCGCGCGCGTGCTAACTACTCACTTGCATTCACTTTGGAAACGATACCAACATGAGAATCGTAAAGCAAACCAGCGACGGCGAGTCGTGCAGAAGCAGCGGGATCAGACCGGGAAAAGTGCCTATATCCCTTGTGATTTAGGTGAGATTGCCACTGTACGTATTGGCCGACACCGCCAAGGGATCTTCTGCGTCGGTTTGGAATCGATATTCCCATGCGTTAGGGTGTCAGTTTAGAAGTGCCGCGCTTGGAGCGCAAGGTGAGGAGATCAGTGAAGAACCTTCATGCATCACGTGAGGCACCCGAGAGCGGCGCAGTGCAGACTTATTCTCCTCTCACCATCACTCGGATCGAGACCATTCCACTGCGAGCCAAACTCAAGAAAGATTTCAAGGGCAGTCACTACCACATGACGCATCGCTCGACGCTCATCACCCGAGTGCATACCGCTGACGGGATAATTGGCGAGGCGTACGCGGGCGACGAGGACGCCACCCTTTTGGAGATCGAGCGGATTGTTCACTCGGAATTGGCCCCAGCGATCGTGGGCCTAGATGCCATGGAGACCGAAAAATGCTGGCAGGCCGGTTATCCCGTGACCTTCGACATTCTGCGGGACCGGCGACTCGGATTGGTCGCGCTGGCTGGTGTCGACGCGGCGATCTGGGATGCGGTGGGCAAGGCGCTCGGACAGCCGCTCTGGCGCTTGTGGGGTGGCTACCGGCGACGCATTCCGCTCATTGCCATCGGCGGCTATTACGGCGACGCCCTGGGCACGATCGAAGAGGAGATGCAGTCGTACGTCGAGATGGGTTTGGCCGGTGTCAAATTCAAGGTGGGGGGCCTTTCCGCACCCGAGGACGCGGAGCGCGTTGCTCGCGCCCGCGCCGCCGTGCCGAGCGGCTTCAAGATCGCCATCGACGCCAATCAGGGCTACAGCGTCGCCCAGGCGCTCGATCTGGCCAATCGAATATCCGATCTGGACATCATGTGGTTCGAAGAACCAGTCGGCTGGGACAATGACGCGAGAGGGATGCGTGACGTGCGCATGAGGGGTCCCCTCCCCGTCTGCGCCGGTCAAAGCGAACACTCTCCGGTCGGTTGTCGCAACCTCATGGAGGTTGGAGCAATCGATTTCTGCAACTTCGACGCCTCCTGGTCGGGAGGACCGACGGTCTGGCGCAGAATGGCCGCCATCGCGAGCACCTACGGCGTCGCGGTGGGACACCACGAGGAGCCACAGGTCTCTTCGCACCTCGTCTCCAGCCAAGCCCACGGTTCCGTCGTGGAGTGCTTCCATCCGGATCGAGATCCCTTCTGGTGGAATCTCATTGCCAATCGGCCGCCGCTCGAAGATGGGGAGCTGGTGCTCAGTGACGCCCCCGGGCTGGGTTGGGAACTCAACACCGACTACGTCGATCGTCATCGACTCCAGGCTGAGTGACGGTGACACCGCTTAAACCCGCGAGTGCGCCGCGACCGAGCGACAGCCGCAGCAGCATGCAAGAGGTCGCCAAGCGCGCCGGCGTGGCACCATCTTCGGTGTCGCGCGTACTCTCCGGGCACCCGAACGTCAGTGAAGTATTACGAAATCGCGTCAATGACGCCGTCTCGGCCATGGGCTACGAACCCGATCTGCTGGCCCAGAGCCTGCGTCGTGGCGCCACGATGACGGTCGGTTTTGTGGTCGCCAACATCTCTAATCCGCTGCTCTCGGAAATCGCGCTCGGGGCCGAGACGTGCCTGCAGGCCGCCGGCTACTCAATGCTGGTGACCAACTCGATGAGCGAGCCGGAGTTGGACGCGGAGCACATCCGGTTGTTCGCACGCCGTCGGGTGGACGGCCTGCTGCTCTCGATATCAAGTGAGAACTGGCAGGCAACGATCGACGCAATTAATAAGTCCGCCTTGCCCGTGGTGTTGGTGGACCGCGAGCTGAAGGTTAACCAGCCGGTGTCCGCGGTGTTGGCCGAACACGGCATTGGCATCGCCGACGCGGTGCATCATCTCGCCTCGCTCGGGCATCAACGCATCGCACTAGTGAACGGACCGGCCGACCTGCGTCCCGCTCGCGACCGGGCCGCGACCCTTCGCCGGGTATCGCGCCAACTAGGCATCACTTGCATCGTTCGATCCGGAGCCTTCACCGCCGAGCACGGCGAGCGGGCGGTTGAATTCCTGCTGGCCCAACCAGACCCACCGACCGCGATCGTCGTCGGCAGCAACCAGATACTCGTGGGCGTGCTTCGCGCGTTACGACGCGCGGCTCGCAGAATACCCGAGGACATCTCGCTGGTCACCTGTGACGAAGTGCCGCTCGCGGAATTCCTGGTACCACCTCTCGCCACTATCGAACGAGACCACTTCGAAATGGGCACTATCGCGGCCCAGCTGTTGTTGGAGCTTCTTTCCGGCACCAAGCCGCGGACCAAGAAGGTCCCTACCACCTACCTACCTGCGGGCAGCGTTGGACCTGCACCGGCGAGTACTTAAGAAACCAAAGGCGGCGTCATGGAATTTCTCGTTGAAATTGAAGTACTGATTCCCCCACTGATGGAAAAGCCAGACCGGGATCGACTCATCGAAGCAGAGCGAGTGCGCGGCAGAGAGTTAACAGCCGAAGGAATCATTCGCGCGATTTGGCGTATACCCGGGCGCTTCGCGAACTGCGCGATATGGTCCTGCGCCGACGCGACGAAGCTGCACGAAGCGATTTCGAGTCTTCCCATGTGGCCATTCTCGGATGTGCAGGTGACCCCCCTCGCCCAACACGCCCTCGCGACACACTGCCCGGGCCTTGCACCGGGACTCGTGGTTGAATAATTTGCTTTGAGCGACAGAGGACATTGAGATGGCAATTGACGCGGAACTCGCAACATTCCTAATCGAGCCGATTCCCAACAACATGGACAATGTTCTGAGCACACGCCGCCTACTCGCGGCACTCACTGAGACGGAAATCGCGCAGCGCGAAGCCCTCCCGTCCGGACTACATTTCAACGACCACGTAATCGGTGATGCTGACGGCGATCTGCAAGTGCCGGTTCGGATCTATCGCAACGAGAATGCTCCAGACCCCTGTGGCGCGCTGCTGTTCTTCCACGGTGGAGCGTTCGTATTCGGTGACTTGGAGTCCGAATACGAACGCTGCGTGAGGTTCGCTCACCAGGCGAACTGCGTGGTGGTATCGGTGGACTACCGACTTGCACCCGAGCATCCCTATCCCGCGGCAGTCGACGACGGCTTCGCGGCCCTTCAATGGCTACGACGTAACGCGAGCCAACTCGGCGTTGATCCAAATCGAATTGGCGTGGGAGGCGCCAGTGCGGGTGGAGCGATTGCCGCCGCCACGGTGTTGCGCGCGCGCGATGGCGTCGGACCTTCGATCAAAGCGCAATTACTCATCTATCCAGTCTTGGACAATGAGACGTCTTCGAGCTCAATCGAGCAGTTCTATCGCGCCGAGCCTTGGGACGGTGAGCGAACCCGGAAGATGTGGCGAGCGTATCTGGGCAATGACATCAAAGATGTCCCAACGTACGCGTCGCCGGCCCGTGCGCACGATCTGACCAACCTTCCGCCGACCTACATCATGACCGCCGAGTGCGATCCGCTGCGCGACGAAGCGATAACGTTTGGCCGACGATTGCTGAGGGCTGGTACCACCGTCGAGCTCCATCATTTTGCTCGAACCTTCCACGGATTCGACGTTGTCGCGCCTAGGTCCCGACTCAGCGAACTGGCACTTGACGAACAAATGGCATTCCTACTGCGAGAACTTGGCGCGTAAAATACATTGGCGGGAATCTACGGCTGGAACCTATTCTCGCTAATTAATTGGGGCTCACTTCTCTAGGTCGATCCGTAGCCGTCACGTCCTGTTCGCCCGCGACGTCCTTAACTCGGTCCGCGACACCAACTCACGAGGCGCTCAATTTCGATGCTGTGCCGTTCAGTCAGCGCCTCGCACCGTTCATGCGGCGGGTTGTGGCGGGGCTGGAGTACTGCACCCCGGATGCCGGTTGGGGATGCGAACCCGGGATGCAGTACTCCAGCCCCACCGATTTGACGGCGGTATTAATAGGGGAAGTCTTTTGCCTATATTTCATGTGACCGGGTCGACGCACTGATCTCTCGAACCGACTCATTGCGATACCCAGCCGCCGTCGATCGAGATCGGCGCTCCGGTGATTGTCTGCGCCGCGTCGGAGCACAAGAACACGGCCATCGCGCCGATAGATTCGGGTGACGTGAATTTCAGCATCGGTTGCTTCTCTCGCAACAATTTGTCCGTTTCGCTGGCCACGTCGGTGCCCGCTTCCTTGGCCCGATCTCGAAGTTGCTGTTCCACCAGAGGAGTGAGCGCCCAGCCAGGACAAATCGCGTTGACGGTGATGCCGTCATTCGCCAATTCGAGTGCGGCCACCTTCGTCGCTCCGACCACGCCATGTTTGGCGGACACGTAGGCCACCTTGTAGGGACTCGCCACGAGACCGTGCGCCGAGGCAATGTTGATGATCCGGCCCCACTGTTTGGCCTTCATCCCCGGAATCGCGGCCTTCATGGCGTGAAACACCGCCGACAAGTTGAGCGCGATGATGGCGTCCCACTTCTCGTCGGGAAACTCTTCGATCGGCGCCACGAACTGGATTCCGGCGTTGTTGACCAGTATGTCCACGCTTCCTAGAGTGAGCTGCGTCTTGGCGACGAGCGTCGCCACCTGGGCCGGCACCGTCAGATCCGCGCCGTCGTGGTCCACGTTCACGGAGAACTCGTGGGCTAGGCCCTCGCGCAACTCTTCAATCTCTGCGCGATCGCCAAAGCCGTTCAGCATGATGTCGACCCCCTCGCCCGCCAAGGCCCGGGCCACGCCCAGCCCAATGCCGCTGGTCGAACCTGTGATCAAGGCCACCTTGCCCCTTAAGTTCATTCGACACTCTCTCCTAGAGCGTCGTTGTTCGGCCCTATAAATATGAGTAGTTTCTCAACCGGGTCCGTGGCCGTCGCGAAACTCCTGATCGCTCCGATGATGCGTCCATGTGCCCGGGTGTTCTGGTTCGCGCCGAAGGGGGCCGAGGTGGCCACGTTCATGGGCAACACGCTCACTTCTTGAAGACTTTCAAGCGCGTCAAAGCGTTTACCCGTGGCTTCGCCAACAACGAGTCGCCCTTGGCACCCATGCGGCTGACCCAGCCCGCGATGCCGCCCGGGACGAAGATGACAAACACGACGAAAATGGCGCCGAGCAGGAATTGAGGCTGCGAAAGCGGCACGCGCAAGAACGCGGGCAACGTCGTGAACGTCGGTTCGGCCGCAACTTTCAGGAGGTACTGCTGGAGATAGACGTAGACCATCGCGCCCACGACGGCGCCCCACCGGGTTCCGGCGCCACCCAGGACCACCATGATGAGCACCGACAACGTGACGCTCGTCGACGCCACGACGCTCGGCACGGCCGTGCCGATGATGAGTATGTAGACCACGCCGCCGCCCGTGGCGATAAGCGAGGAGAGCACGAAGGAGGCGAGCTTGAACCGGAACGGCTGAATCCCCAGCACCTCCAACCTTCGCTCGTTCTCTCGGACCGCGACAAAGATGTGCCCGGTCACCGACTCGGTGACGAGCCAGACCACGCAGAAGGTAATGACCAGAAAGGCCAAGGAGACCCAGTACAGATTTCGCGTGTTCGAGACCGCTCCCGAAAGGAACGACGGCAGCCGCAGGTCCGACAGCGCGAGTCCGGTGTCGCCGCCCGTCAGATTGTGCGGGTTGTTTTCGATCAGGTAGAAAAACGCTTGCGCGAAGGCCAGTGTCACCATGGCGAAGGCAATGCCGTCGACGCGCAGGGCAATTGCCCCGAGAGCCACGGCCAGCACGAAGGCCACGGCGAAGGTCAACGCCAGCGCCGGCACCAGCGGCCAGTTCCAACGGGTGAGAGCGATGTCAAAGACGTAGGCGCCGGCGGCAAAGTACAGTACCGGGCCCAACGACAGCAGGCCAGTGAAACCGAACATCAGATCGTAACCGAGGGCCACGCCCGCGAACAAGAAGCACAGTGCCAGTACCTCCAGGGTCCCCGTCGAGTTCACGATGTCGAGCGTGCCGGGCAGCACCCACGCCACGTGCAGGCTCACGAGAGGTAACAGGCCAAAGACCACCAGCGCAATGGCCCCGACGACAGCCCCTCGGCGACGGCGTGCAGTGGTCGTCACGTGACACTCCCGAACAACCCTCGGGGCCGCCACTCCAGGACCACGGCCAATAGCAGCACCGTCGAGAGGTTCCCGATCTCGGCCCATCCGCTACGGCCGCCCAGGTAGAAGTTGGTGTAGTCCTGGACGAGTCCGACGGTCAGCGCCGCCACCGCGGAGCCCCTGATCGACCCGAGGCCCCCGATCACCACGACGATGAAGGCGAAGATCAAGAGGCTGTCGCCCTGATTTGGTGAGATCAGATCGCCACTGAACACCACGGCGTAGAGCAGGCCGGCCAGGCCGGCCATGGCCCCACCGATGACGAAGACGAGCGTGAACGCTCGGCCCACGTCAATGCCGAGGGCGCTGACCATGTCCCGGTTCTCGACGCCGGCGCGAATGATGATCCCGTAGCGCGTGCGGCGCAGGAACCACTCGAGCAAGAGAAGTACGACGACGCCGGCCGCCAGCGCCAGGAAGTCGGTATTGGGCAGGTTCATGCTGCCCACGTGCGTTGCCTCCAGGAGCCAAAGAGGGACCGGGATCTGGAGCGAGCTGCTGCCGAACCCACCCATCAAGAGCCCGACCACCGCGAGGTCCAGCCCAATGGTGACGAGTATTTGGCTCACCGGCCGGCCGTAGAGCGGGCGGATGAGCAGTACTTCAGTGATGCCAGCGGCCACGGCGCCCCCGAGCACCGAGGCGACAATCGCCAGGGCGAGCAGCGCGGGCGCGCCGAGCGACGACGGCAGATGGACCGCGACCTCCCAGCCGGCGTAGGCACCGAGGGTCATGAAGAGGCCGTGCGCGAAGTTGAGGATGTCCATCAGCCCGTAAATGAGCGACAGCCCCGAGGCGGCGAGAAAGTAGATCGCCCCGAGCGCGATACCGCTAAAGGTAATGACGAAAAAGACGCTCACGCCGCACCCGCCACGCCCAGGAAACGGCGAACGAGTAGTGGGTCGTCGAGGTCGCTGGCCAGTCCGGTGTGCACCACTTCGCCGTGATCGAGCACCACGATTCGCTGCGCGAGCCGCTTGACGACGCTCAGGTTCTGCTCCACCAACAAAATCGTCGAATGCTCGGCGGCCCGTTCGAGCACGCCCGCCAGATCGCTCACCAGACGTGGGGCGAGTCCTTTTGACGGCTCGTCCACCAGCAGCAGCGGCCGACCATTGAGCAACGCCCGGGCAATCGACAGCATCTGCTGCTGGCCGCCCGAGAGCGTGCCGGCGCGTTGGCGGCCCCGCTCCTTCAGTTCCGGAAACAGCGCAAACACGTCGTCGTAACGGGCATTGGGTCCGCTCTCGGCGAGGCGGAGATTCTCCTCGACCGTGAGGCCGGCGAAGACGTCGCGGTCCTCGGGCACGTAACCAACGCCGAGTCGAACGATCTGGTGAGTAGT
>OBLU010006282.1_pt1 | contig 10583 bp, 7 predicted proteins | sample 1518681 | NCBI WGS metagenome assembly OBLU01 (sample SAMEA3539304, study PRJEB22396) | soil metagenome | biome: tundra; feature: field; material: soil | place: USA | collected 2010-05 | depth 0.15 m
CAAGGTTGCGGCCGCGGCCCTGGAAGTTCGCACCGATCAACCCAAGCGTGAGTGTCGTACTCGCCGTGCATAACGGTGTCGCACTGCTCCCAGGCAAGATTCAGCATCTCCTTGACTTAGACTACTCAAACGTCAAAGAGATCATCATTGTCTCGGACGGCTCAACCGATGGTACAGCAAAATTGCTGGCTCAGCAGGAGCATGCGCATTTCAAAACCATCGTGCTAAAGGAGCACAGCGGCAAGGCGGCTGCAATCAACGCAGGGGTTGCGGAGGCCACTTCGGACGTAATCCTCTTCGTAGACATCCGGCCTGAAATTGCTCCGGGCGCGATTGCGCAACTCGTCGGCAATTTTTCAGATCCGAAGGTAGGCTGCGTGGCTGGTGAACTGATTCTGCGCCAGGATGGCCACGACTCCACATCTGAGGCAGTTGGCGGGCTGTATTGGCGATTCGAACAATGGATCAGGAAATGTGAGGCTATCTGCGACTCCCCGGTCGGGGTGTATGGAGGCTTCTATGCTATTCGTCGCGAGCTCTTTATTCGGCAGCCAGTTGGAATGATCCTTGACGACATGTTTCAGCCGCTCTCGATCATCCGTCAGGGCTACAGGTCCGTTCTCGATCCAGAGGCATGCGTTTACGACACATGGCCGAAGGCGGTTGAGAGCGAGTTTCATCGCAAGGTACGCACGCTGGCGGGAAACTTCCAGCTCTTTCAACTCGCGCCGTGGACGCTGACCCCTCAGAATCGAGTTTTGTTCCAACTTGTCTCGCACAAGGTTATTCGGCTCATAGTGCCGTACCTGCTGATTCTTTTGCTGGTCTCCGCAGTGGCGCTCTCAGCCGATTCTGCATTCTTTGCAGCGTTTGCAGCTTTTCAGGCTGTGGGCTGGTTAGTCGCTTTCAGCGGCTTGCGCTACAGGATCCCGGTACTGGATCGAATCGCGGCACCGGCCAGTGCGCTGCTGGTTCTAAACGCCGCCGCCGTTGTCGGGCTTTACAAATTCCTCTGCACGCGCGGCTCACTGTGGAAGATATGGAATTCGAGCAAGCCGGAAGCGATGGGACAACCCCTTGAAACCGATAACCACGCGCCGCCGGAAGGCGCCGCATCTGGCGCAGTAGCATCTAGCACTGTAATAGATGTTGGCAGGAGCTCTTGAATTGATTCGCAAAAACGAAGGGAACATCGGACCGCCATGACCTATAAAAAGAACGTGCTGTTCGTTTCCGTGCTGGGAATCGGCGCCATCGTGGCCGGCTTGGCGATTCACAACCACATTGTCAACGTCAGGGCTGCAAAGCTGGAGCACATCGTCCCGCCTGCGCCGTATTTTCCAACTGGCGCTATCTGGACACAGGAGGTGAGCAATACCCCCGTCGATCCCCAGTCGTCCGCGATAATCGCCTGGCTTGCGGACGCGGGTGGTTGGGGACGGGGAAAGATGCAAGTCGACTTCGGTATCCGCGTCTTGCAGGCCGCGGCCAGCACGCCGAAAGTCCCTTTTCGCAAAGGTGCGGATTGGATGGCTGCCGATTCCGACTACGTTTCCGAGATACCGCTCCCCACAGGAGGTGGCATTGAAGGGCAGTCCAGCTATCAGTGCGATATTGGCCAAAATGACTGCCATCTCATCGTAGTCGACCGTAGTCTCGGCAAGCTCTACGAAGCGTACCAGGCCAACTACGCAAAGAGCATGCTCACAGCAAACTTCGTAGCGGTATGGAACCTCAACCGCGTCTATCCGCCGTCGGGGCGTGGAGATCAGTGCACCAGCGGGGATGCGGCCGGCTTTCCGATCGCTCCGCTGCTCTTCAATGCCGACGAACTTGCTTCCGGAAGCATTAACCACGCGATTCGATTCATTCTTCCCAATCCGCGAATTCGCGCGAATGTTTTTGTGCACCCCGCTACGCACGCCGGTAGTCCACGGGGGCCGGCTTCTGCGCCGCCATATGGCGCCCACTTCCGGCTGAAGGCATCGTATGACATGTCGCAATTGACGCCCGCAGCGCGAGTGGTTGCGCGAGCAATGCAGAAATACGGCATGTTTCTGTCTGACGGAGGCAATATTGCCCTCACTGCTCAAAACGATGCTGACACCACTGCAAAGTATGCCGACGTCGAATTCGGTCCCCACGATTTGCAGGCACTGAAAGTGACTGACTTTGAAGTCGTCGATTTAGGAACTCCAATCCCATTGACATATGACTGCGTTCGAAATCGGTGACGCGGAGTTCCCGCGCGCAGTACTCTGCGAAGAAGGCTATCCATCTGATGAACGTGGGGCACGGTGTCGAAGTGTTAGTGTGCAGCAAAGGCCTGTGAAATCGAACATTCTTGCCGCCAGGGAACACCGAAACAGACGGTGCCGGACGTGTGCAGGCTGCTTTCACAAACCGTTTATGAGTCCCGGCCTGAGCGTAACCTGCCCGGAATCTGAGAGCTTAACTTCGACCGACGTCTAAGTATGCAGAGTGGTGCAGATACAGGCATGCATGAACGGGGAAGAGCGGCAAAAAAGGTCGCTCCAATGCCGGCTCGGATGGGTCAGAGATAGATCAAGTGGAGTTTTGTCATGAAGATCAGTGTCGTTATTCCGGCCTTCAACGCGGCAGTCTATCTGCCTCGATGTTTGAAGTCTGTCTTTGCGCAGACATTGAAGCCAGATGAGGTGATCGTCGTCGATGACGGCTCAACCGACAATACAGCGGCACTGGCAGCGGAGCTGGGAGCGAGGGTCATCAGCCGTCCAAACGGCGGGCTGTCGGCTGCCAGAAATACGGGGATCCAGAATGCATCGAGCGAATGGATTGCGCTGCTGGATGCCGATGACATTTGGGCGCCGGAGAAACTTCAGCGCCAGGCTGCATGCGTCCGCCCTGAGACCGTACTTGTTTACACCGGTCTCAGATACTTCGACGATAACGGCATTCGTGGTGAGCGGCCCGCGACCGACCCAATCTCGGCAAGGAAGATGCTGCGCTATTGCAATCCGATACCGTGCACCTATCTTGTCAGACGGGAGGCGCTCATGCAGGATGGAGGTTACCGCGAAGATATTCGCGCCTGTGAGGATTGGGAGATGCTGGTTCGACTCCAACGGCAGGGGAAGTTCGAGGCGATAGAGGACCCTTTGATGGATTGCTATCTTCATTCGGACAGCCTCAGCGCGAATCCGGAAGTAATGATGCGGTGGTTCGAGGCGATCATCGATACGACGCTGGTGGCCGATCTGCGGGGGTTAGATCGGTGGGCCTGGAGGCGACGGATTCGCGCAACACAGTTGACGAGTGCTGGGCTGATCGCACGGGACAATGGGCGCAAAGGTGAAGTTCGTTACATGTTTAAGTCGCTGTGTTCATGGCCGTCGCCATTTTGGCAGCCGAAGCGCTTTGCCATGTTGGCTGTAAGCGTAAGAAACAGATTTCGCCGGAATGGGAGAGTGTAATGAATAGAAAGCCTCGCATTCTCCTGATCCCGAACGTGGCCTGGTGGATTATCGGCGAAATGGGAAAGCAAATCATCGAGCGGTTTGGTGATAAATATGAATTCTACTTCCTGCCTGAGGGTCTGTTGGAAAGGCGCCCTGAGCTGCTCCAATCGCTGGTTCCGGCGGTCGATGCGATCCACTGCCTTAACGAGTCTTCGATCGAGTTGTTCCGCAACTTCGATCAAGAGACACTGCCTCCAATTGCGACTTGGATTCATCATGTCACAACATGGTCGCCCGATCACCAGATGGCTGTCGAGCGGAGTTCAGCCTTGACGGTCTGTACCCGCGGATGGAAGGAGTATCTTGAGGAGCGCACTTTAGGCAAAGTGCCTGTTACGATAGTTCCGCACGGGGTTGACACAGAGTTTTTCCGGCGGAGGAGGGTCAGTCGAAGACGTTTTGGTATTCCCGCTGACCGGTTCGTGCTCGGCTTTGTTGGGAACAAGGGCAGCGACTTCGACCGCGGCAGAAAGGGCACGGATGTTTTTCTCGACGTTGCTCGCAAGGCTGCGGGCCGCATACCCCATCTACATGTTGTGCTTGGGGGGCCGGGATGGGCAACGGAACTGATGGAACTCAAAGCGCAGGGCGTATCTGCCAGTGCTACTGGCTACATTCGGAAGTCGGATCTTCCAGCCTTGTACTCTGCGCTCGACGTTTACTTGCTGACCTCGCGTGTCGAGGGTGGGCCCTGCACAGTGTTTGAGGCCATGGCATGCGAGACGGCCGTTGTTTCGACAAGAGTGGGGGCTGTGCCCGAACTCATCGTAGACGGCGTCAACGGCTATAGCGCTGACGTGGATGATAGTGAGTCTCTTTTATCGGCGATAGTTGAGTTGGACCAATTCCCGGAGAAGAGAATTCAGATAGCGAAGAGTGGAAGGGAAACGGTGTCCACGCGTTCCTGGGGAATCGCGCTGAGCCCGCTGGAGGGTGTTTATGATGAGTTGGTCGAGCGGCGGCGCAGGATGGGCTCGCCGGTGCAAGGTCCGGCCTGGATGAAGGACCCGCAAGGACTCCTACGGGCCAGTTGTGCTGCGGACGCCCTGGCGAACGTGATACCACGTGTTCGGAAGGGATCAATCAGCGCCGCTAAAGGCATCGGTCTATTATTGGAGATGCTGAATAAACAGTCAATCATCGATATCACAAAGGGCGTGGCAATGCTCCGGGGAGTAGCCTTCAAGACAAGCACGCCCAAGTCGTAACTCCACATATTCTGATCTGGTAGATTTGGAATCCGAGTACGCCGGTGGAGAGCTGCTCGTCCTGAATCGGGAGACATGACGCCGCCGAAAGTTGACGCGGTTGGCCGGTAATCGAAATCAGCACGGGCATTTGCAATGATTCACCCCGATCAAATGAGGCTTTAGGCCGTCGCTAAACCTAAAGAACATCTGGTTGCAGTCAGAGCATCGATGCGCGCCGGGCTCGCGGAGTATCCCGGTAAAGGTCCATATAGGCATCGACCATAGTCTTTAGAGTAAAGCGCGTGTGGAACGCTTCTTCCGCATTGTTCGAGAATCTCTTCCGTTCATCGTCGCTGGCTGCCAGGCGCAGAATTGCCGCAGCCATCTCCGCTGAATCCGTCGCAGAAACCGTGAATCCCGCCTGCGCGATCTGCACAACCTCTGCCATTCCGCCTACATTGGTCACGATCGCCGGCAGCCTCAACGAGAAGGCCTGCAGGAGCGATATAGGCAGCCCCTCCGACTTCGACGACATAATAAAGGTATCGGCGGCGGAGAAGAACGGCGCCACATCGAGTTGCTGTCCCCAGAAGGTTACGCGCTCACCGATGCCCAACTCTACAGCCAGACACTCCAATATGGCACGCTCGCTACCATCGCCCACCATCCACAACTGCAGACTTGGAGTGGACGAAAGCGCGGCGCGAAAGGCATGGAGCAGCAGTGTGTGGTTCTTGACAGGCTCAAGCCGTCCAACATAGACCAGCGTGAATCCCCCCTTCGGCGGGCAATGATCCTTAGCCGCTCTCGGCAACGGAGCTGCGCCATTGTAAACGCGCACGATCTTTCTCGCCGGAATGCTATGAAGGCTTTTCAAATTGTTCGCAGTTGCGTCGCAGATACCGACGATCCAATCGCAAAACCTGGCTGCATAGGCGTACTTCAACTCGGCGACGACGTTGCGCGGCGGGGCCACCAGGCTATGGCGCGTCGATACAATACTGGGAACGCCCGCCATCCTGGCAGCCATGGCCGCATAGATCGTCGGTGTCGGATTGTGAAGATGGACTACGTCGGGATTCGACTCTCTGAAGATTCGGAAAAAGCTCCACATAGCGTCCAGCAGATGCCGGCCCACATTCGCCTGCACGGTGAAGCCCTCTTTTCGCATCTGCTCGCCGATTGCACCAAGAGCCGCAACTGCATAGACGTACGGATCGTGCCCCTGTTCCCGCTGCAGACGGCACATCTGCGACACAAGCGTCTCGGCGCCGCCCACCTCCATGCTGTCTACAACGTGCGCAATCCTCATAGAGCTTGCCTGAATCTCCAACAGCGCGGTACTTATCTCTGCTCCTGGATCTTGTCGCGGCAAGCTGTTCGACTGCTCGAATCAGTGCATCAGGTTCAAGATGCGGAGCATGATGTACAACCCCAGGACCAGCAAGACTGCCAATCCACCGGAATACGGCAGCAAACGCCTCAGCGGCATACGCGGAGCAACCATCCCTCTCTGCAGCGCCATCTCGTAGACCACCTCTGCCATGCCGCCCAGCAGGAACAACGTCAAGACAAACGCGCGAGACAGAAACAACCCTCCAACCAGGAAGCCCGTAAGCGACAAGACAACCAGACGTCCGAGGTTGTTGATCTCGGCTTTGTCGATGGTCTCAATCGTTCTTGCCGCCTGCGGAAAGAGTTCTGCTTCGGCAACGACTGGCTCTCCTTCACTGACGTTCCCGGGTGAAGCAACCACCAGGGCGTCTTTAACTGTTGCAAACATAAACATAGACCAGAAGAACAATCCGAATAAGCCCAGTTCTGCCGCGCAGACTGCGACCGTGTTGTGGGAGGTATGGCCGAGATATTCCGGCAGTTGTCCAAAACCCACTCCGAACAACGGATGAGACTTGAACAGTTGCAGGCTTTCGCCCCAAAGGGCCGTGCGGTCTTCGCCCGCAGTGGCAGAAATATCCCGTCCGCCCGTAAAGTGCAGTGCCATTGCAGCGGCAAACAGAACGCCCGCCAGCATCAGCGCAGGCAGCGTTCCAATGCGGCGCCGCGCCGCCACCACCGCAACCGCCATCAAGGCCACAAGGGCGCCGCGCGAGTGCGTCAGGATTAATCCAAAAAGCAATGCACTGACAGGGAAAATCACAAATGCGAGGTTCTGGGGAATCTTCTTCGCACGCCAGAAGATGAACATCAGGGGAATCACGCAAACGATTAACTGGCCAAAGTCATTAGGGTCGTTGATCAGTCCCAGGCCTCTTAGCCGGTAAATCCGATCGCCCGAATCGCTGTGCATCTCAAAAACATAGGGGTGCTCACTGTTCCACAGATCCTGATCGACGCTCCCAGTGCTCGCTGATATGGCAGGGTCGTCCTCTGAAACTCCATGGAGCAGATCGATGCCCCCCCGCGCAATCACAAAGAAACACACAAATAGCAGCATCAGAATGAGGGCCTTCAATTTCTTCTTCGAGTCACAGTGCAGACACACGAAGAAGTACGCCAAGGCATTGGGCATGAACACCAAGAACGCTTGTACACCTCCGCCGGCCCACCGCATCCCAATGAGCACCGACAAAATAACCGCAAACGCCAATCCAATCAAAGCGAGAGACTGCGGCGTTTTCAACGCGAACGATCGAATCATCGCAGGGAGCGAAACGGAGAGAATCAACACACCAAGAATCAGCTCGATGTGAGCAGCAGCGAGAGGCCCGAACAAGGTGGCGGGCGAGAGGTACGACGTGACGAGATAGAGAATGCTTAGAGCAAAGCCCATAGTGAATGTTCTGATTGGAGTTAGCTACCTTAATCAGGATAACCCAGATGGCAGCACCAAACCCATTGATTATATTCATCCAGCTAACACTCGAGCATTCCTTTTGCTGGCATATAGTGGCAAAGGCAACTCTCGGCCGAAATGATGGTGACGCGGCCCTATTCCAATGATTTACGCCGGAGGCGCTCTTGGGCCTTAGACCAGGGCAAGGGAAGCCAGGAGGAGTTGACTCCGCGCCTCAGAGTGATCCCAGCCTGTACGTTGTGGAAGATCTCGTTGACGCGGAAGCATACCGGACGAACGTAGAGGCTTCTCTATCGGCGCTACACTAACATTCACCCTGGTACAAACTACCGGGCAGTCCACGGCCATATCCCAAGTGCCGAATTGATGAACAGGCCCTGGCTGAGTGGCTACGCACCCGTTCGGTTGCGACCTTTCCGCCTGATTGGCTCTGAGAAGATACGGGATCGCGGGGTGGAGGGTAGAGTATCGCGTGAAAGCGCCGTTTTTCTACCGCAAATGCCGCGTTGGTCTTACAATTCCTCTCAGGCGCGGTACCATTTGAGAGAATCAAAGCCGACAATGGAGATTCAGGATTGAGGCGGTTCGCTAGTGGATACGCTCTGCGAGGGCAAGGTCAAGAGTAGTAGGCCTGCAATACAATTGACATCATAGGAAATCACAGAAACTACAAGGGCTGGTTTCTCTTGAGGCTGGAGGCCGCATGCGAGAAGGACGAGGAACTGCCGATAGTCATCAAGCGGCGTATCGCTCAGACTTGGATGGGCTTCGCGCGGTAGCAGTGCTGTCTGTAATTGCGTACCATCTATCGGCTAGACTCCTGCCCGGCGGCTACCTGGGGGTAGATGTTTTCTTCGTTTTGTCCGGGTATCTGATCACCAACGTTATCTGGCGCGAGGCGCTTAACAGGGAATTCACGATCGCACGTTTTTATGAACGCCGCGTACGACGGATTATGCCTGCGCTGCTTTTTCTCCTAATTGTTGCCTCCGCCTGCGCCACCGCGGTGCTTCTCCCAATTGATCTGACAGGCTATGCAAAGAGTGTCTTCGCAACCTTGGCCTTCACAGCAAACTTATACTTCTGGAGAGATACAGATTACTTCGCACAACTCGCCTCAGATAAGCCACTGCTGCACGTTTGGTCTTTGGGAGTCGAGGAGCAGTTCTATATCATATTCCCGCTCTTCGTGGTTCTATGTATCCGGTGGCGGCGTTCAGCCCTGTTGCCACTCACCTCCGTCCTTGTCCTGGCCTCGCTACTCGCCAATATATTGGCTAATCGAGGGGGAGTATCCGGGGCAGCCTTCTATCTTCTCCCAACGCGAGCATGGGAAATAGGCGCAGGCGCGCTTCTCGCGCTTGCCCCGCCTGCAAGGATTGCCCACTCATGGGCGCGACACTTGCTAGCACTTCTTGCGGCGGCGCTTCTGATAGCGGGTCTGTGCCTCAAGGAAACCTCTCTGGGCGGGCTGGTTCCGGCCGCCCTGTGGGTTGTGCTCGGCACAGTCTTGGCAATTTACCTGGGAAATGCCGGCGGCAGTTGGCTTACCCGCGGGCTTTCCAGGACTGCGCTGGTGTGGATCGGGCTTATCTCCTATTCTTTGTATCTTTGGCATTGGCCGATCTTCGTTTTCGCTCACTATTATCTTGTGCAACCTTCCTTTACACCAGTTGAGGCGACAATGGCAGTTACGCTGGCGTTTGCGCTTGCAACATTGTCGTGGCGCTATGTCGAGCGTCCTTTTCGTGATCGCTCGATGCCAATTAGCACTGTGCTGACTTGGGTCGCGTGCGGATGCTTGGTGGTTGCGGTCTCGTCCGTGACTACCCTTGCGTACAAAGGGTTTCCCTCGCGGTTCAGCCCGGAAGTGGCGCGCATCAACTCAGCGGTTGGCAGCCAATATCGCTGCAGTCTGAGTGAATATTTCTCCTTTGGCGGATTGCACGCCTGCCCCATGCTCTTGCCCAGCCACAATGCCGCGGATGCCACCGTCGCTCTCCTCGGCAACTCACACGCACAGATGTACGCGCCACTTGTCTCTGATATCTTGCGGGTCAACAATGAAAGGGGCATTCTCGTCCCGTTGAACAGTTGCCGGCCTATGCCGGACCTCAACCTTTCGTCGGAGTGCATGGCTCTCGCCGCTAAGAACCTAAATGCGATAGAAGGATTGCCCGGCATCCATGTTGTCATTATTGCTATGAGCTGGGATCCTCCGAGGTATACGCCAACGGGTGAGGTGCCGGAAGGAAGCGGATCAAAATTCCTGATCGAAAGCCTTGATCGGCTGATCGCGGCCTTGCAACAGCGCGGCAAAACGGTGGTGCTGGTTGGGCCACTTGCGATGCCAGAATCGGACACTGCCTCGATTGTGGCCCGTCAGATAGCATTCCGGCACAAGATAGATGAGCCGCTGTTTCTTCCTGAAAGCACGTTCATGGCTAAAGAGAGCAACATTATTGAGCATTATGCCTCCCGTGACGACATTATCTTTATTCGGCCGGACCGCATCCAATGCAGGCTGGACAGGTGCGACTACTTCCGCGATGGAGCGTCATTATTCGCGGACGATAATCATCTCGCCGAGGCCTCTTTACCATTGTTCCGTCCAGTCTTCGAACCAGGACTGCAGCAGGCTTTCCTTCGGGCCAATCGATCAAAGCGTTGATCGCGGCGCAGGTCTGCCTGCGTGAGAACAGGAAGGGCTTGTGCCAGGAGTCGCGGACCTACGTAACGTCGCCAAAGCGATGGCTGCAGGCCAGGCGCAGGAAAAGCAGGAAGATCGTGAGCGCTATGTGAAGAACAGGTGCTCCGAAGGCAAGCGTGCCGATTGAGGCTGCTTCCACTGGTCCGGGAGCCAGCTGGGTAATGCGCAGCAGGTAGCGTTGATAATCCACCTGATCGACCGCGCACCCCACTGTCGCGCCACCTTGTCGTACTCGCGCAGGATTGTGGGCAGACGCAGTTCCTTCAGATGGGTTCCAGCAGAAGTTGCGGCGTGTTGATCGCATGGGGCTTGGCAGGAATTCTGACTCATCTTCTACAGTTGGGGTGCATCAAGTATCCGTAAGCTAT
>OBLU010006283.1_pt1 | contig 10582 bp, 9 predicted proteins | sample 1518681 | NCBI WGS metagenome assembly OBLU01 (sample SAMEA3539304, study PRJEB22396) | soil metagenome | biome: tundra; feature: field; material: soil | place: USA | collected 2010-05 | depth 0.15 m
GTGCATTATCCATGCATCGAAGTTTTCAGAAGCGCCTATCTCGTCCACTGAAACCCCTGTCAAACTGATCCGAATTCAAAATCCATCAGTTTCTCGTACCAGAAGTAATTTTGGCGAACCGCAGGTATGAGGTAAACTGGATTAGATTGAAATCGCACTTGGTACAGAATTGGCCGGGTATTTAAGCTTGACCCAGGAGCCAATCGCGCAATCAGGGTGTAGTGAAGTCTGGAAGTCAAATTTAGCAATAAACGCAGCGGCATTTGCAGGATAAACTGGCGCTCGATTCTCCCGAACTCGAACACGATAGGACGCACCTCAACTGCCATGGTCTCTAAATTGGCGTTAGCAAGATTTGCCCGGAAGGATTTTGGGCGCCTACTTCTCCGGACACTCATGAAATTCTGCGGGGCAAGTATGGCGATCGGCGCATTTGTTGGTCTGGTGGGCTTTTCTCGCGCGTTTGAAGACGAATTGCTGGGCATTGCCATGCTGGCCGGACTGACTGTCGAAGCGTTTCCAGCCTGGCGCGGCGCACGCCTTTCCCCGGTTCAGGCGCTACGCCATGGGTAGTCACATTCTGGAAGTACGCAACCTGCGCAAGGACTACGACGAAGGACGAATCGAGGCTCTCCGCGGTGTCGATCTCTCCATAAACGCTGGCGAATTCGTTGCCATTAGCGGACACAGCGGTAGTGGTAAATCTACCCTGCTCCACCTGCTCGGCGGGCTCGATACCCCCACCAGCGGCGATGTCCTGTTCCGCGGTGCGCCTCTGGGCTCTTCTATTAGCCTCGACACGTATCGCTGCCATCATGTTGGATTCATCTTCCAGGCTTTTTATCTACTGCCCACCTTGTGTGCTGTCGAAAACGTGCAGGCCCCCATGCTCGCTACGAGAAATGGCGCCGTCAATCGCGAGGAACGTGCCGAGGCACTGCTGCGTGAAGTGGGGCTGGAGCACCGAATGCGCCAGCATCCGAATGAACTCTCTGCGGGAGAACGGCAACGCGTAGCGATTGCTCGGGCGCTGGCCAATAACCCTTCGATCCTGTTGGCAGATGAGCCCACTGGGAATCTCGACAGCACGAACTCCGCGCGAATTATGGAGCTCCTCACTGGCATTCGGAAGACCCGCGGCATGACCCTGATTGTCATCACGCACGAGGACGAGATTGCGAACTCCGCGCCACGTCACATCCGCATCCATGATGGAAGGATCGTGCCATGAGACTCGCCTCTGTTGTGGCTGCGGCAATGCTGCTCATTGCGACCACTGCGACCACTGCGCACGCGGCGGATGCGCGAGCGGTGATTGCCATCGCGCGGCAGCGCATTGAGACTGCGGATTTTCGCGCCACCGGACGCCTGGTGCGCGTGGATGCAAGTGGGAATCGAATCAACAATGCCATTACCATCAAGGCGCACTGGTTTCCAGGCGTTCTGCGCGCGCTCGTCGAGATCGTCCCACCCCGGACGCCGGCGGGAAATGCGCGCCACGATGCGCGCGTCAGTATCTTGCTTGAGATGCGACCCAACGGCCAGAATTCGATCCGGATTTTCCGTTCACACGAGACCGCGCCAGCCTCGTTGCCTTTTGATAAATGGAGCGAGAGTGTATTCGGCGGCGACTTCAACTATGAGGACTTTCTCCAGCCGGAGTATTACTGGCAGGGCCAGGCGATTCTTAAGAGTGCCAGATTTGGCGCTCGCGATTGCGATGTACTAAAGAGTACACCGGGCGCATTGGATCATTCGCACTATGCCGAGGTCCAAACGTGGCTCGACCACACCATCGGCTACCCTGTCTATGTGGAGAAGACGCTGAAAGATGGGGGAATCGTGAAGGAATTCACATACTTCGGTTTGAGCCAATCGGGCGGAGTCTGGTCAGCCAGACAGGTGGAAGTGACGATACATGGCCGCCCCGGATCGACCCTCCTGATTATCGAACGCGGAAGCACAAAAGCAAACCTCAGCATCAGGGACTTCAGTCCCGAGCAGATCAGCCAATTCGAGGATCGCCCATGACCCTTCTTTTCGTATTTTCGGTTGCTGTTGCGGCGTTGCTCGTCGCGGGATTCCTCTATCAACGCATCGGCGGCAGTCTTGACCGAAGGCGGTATACCGGTCCGGGTCGTTGGGTGGAAATTGGGCGAGGGCGAAGGCTTTACGTGGTCGAGAAGGGATCGGGCGGACCCGCCGTGCTCTTCGAGGCCGGCATCGCGGCCACCAACTTGAACTGGCATCACATACAGGAAACTGTTTCTCGCTTCACTTCCACAGCGTCTTATGATCGCAGCGGTCTTGGCTGGAGCAGCCCATCCTCCACGGTGCGCACGCCGGGAAACATCGCAGCTGAACTGCACACCATGCTGCAATCCGCCGGCATCAAGCCGCCCTACATCCTCGTGGGACATTCCTTCGGCGGGTTGGTGGTGCGCCGGTACGCGGTCACCTATCCGGAAGATGTCGCAGGCGTTGTGCTGATCGATCCGATGCGCTGCGAGGAGTGGCCGCCACTCAATCCGGCCAAGCAATCCATGATCGATCGAGGCAAGAAACTCTGTGGTTACGCGATTCCGATTGCGCACTTTGGACTGGCCCGACTCGCCGTAACCTCTCTGCTATGCCGTTCTGGGCGGATCTCGGGGCATCTGGCTGGTGCCGCAGGGGTCGGGGGCCTCCATGTTCTGAAACGGGTCACGGAAGAAGTGGGCAAGATGCCCAGGGAGGTGTGGCCTATTGTCGCCGCACATTGGTCGCGGCCGAGCTACTACGCCGGAATGCAACGCCATGTGGAAGCAGTCCCAGAAACAGTTCGTGAGATGGAGGACGCCGATCCCATTCGCGAGATCCCGGTACTGTTGCTGACGCCCGGAAAGTCGACCCCTTTCTCCACCCTGTGTCTCGACCAAATCGGGGACAACGTGCGGCAGGTGATTGCGTCGGCCAGCGCGCACTGGATCCATCTCGATGAGCCCGCACTCGTCGTTGATTCGATTCGCGAGATGGTAACGGCCGCAACCCCCGCGGAGATCCCGGTAACAATCTGACTCCGTTGCACTATTGCGGAAGGAATCGAGCAACGGGTGAGGTTGGCAACGCCGACTTCAGTCCATCAGCTCTGAAAATCGCTCCTGAAGCACCCGTCGAAGATACTTGCCGCTGTGATTCTGCGGCAGGTCGCCGGGAGCGAGAATCCAGATGCGCCGCGGCGCCTTATAAGCCGCGAGATTGCTGCGGCACCAATTCAGCAGGTCAACTTCTTCGGAAGAGGAACCTGGCTGCAATTCAACTGCGGCCACAGGGATCTCGCCCTTCTCCTGATGACGCAGGCCGAACGCGACTGCGCGGGCCACAGCAGGATGGGCCAGCATTGCTTCTTCTAGTTCGCGAACGTACACTGAGTAGCCGCCCGACTTGATCACATCCTTTGTGCGCCCCACAAGCCGGATAAGTCCAAGGCGATTGCGCGTGGCCAGGTCACCGGTACGCAACCAGCCGTCGCCGGTAAGAAGGCCCTGAGCGTCGCCCTTGTCCTTCCAATAGTGCGGAGTGAGACCGCGACGACGAATCTGGCATTCGCCCGCTACACCCGCTGGCACGGTCTGGCCATTCTCATCGACCAGGCGGATGCGAAACGGCGGCACGGGGAGACACAGGTCGCCACTCCCGCGCAGCAACGGCAACTCAATGCCCATCATGGCGAGGCCGCCCAACTCCACCATGCCATAGCCGTTCAGCAGAATGGGTGGGATACGCCAACCACCGAGCAGCCGGAATAGGGCTCCGAACTGACGCAGACGCAGTCTAACTTCGGAGGGAAGGTGGTCGCTGGCGGAGAGCCAAACACGCACACTCGCCAAGCGTGCAGGTGCGGGGTTGCTGTTGACCAGGCGGGCAAACATGGTGGGCACGCCAACAAAGGCGGTGATGCGGAAGCGCTCAACAAGGTCCAGCGCAGCATCGACATCGAAGCGATCGAGAAAACATCCGCGGATACCCGCAATTAGGCCGTACAGAGCAATGCTCACAGCCATTATGTGTGACCAGGGCAACGCTACCAGCGCAAGGTCCCGCGGGCCCAAAAATATCCCACAGAGTACCGTGGACGCGCGCGCCCCAAGCAATGCGTTGCTCGACAAGGCTGCGCCTTTAGGAAATCCACTGGTACCGGAAGTATGAAAGATGGCAACCGTTGCGGCCGGATCGATGGTGACTGGTGGTGACGGCACATCAGTCTCGGAGACGCGCAGGAATCCGTCGAGCGTCTCCTTCTCATCATCTGCCTGTATCCAAGTGCGCACATCAAGGGCCTGGCGATCGCCGATGGTCCGTTCAAATACCACTCTGTCGGTAACGAGAATCTCTGTGCCGCTATCAGCGAGAATCCGGCGCACTTCGGCAAGGGAGAACTGCGGATTCAGTGGAACCGCAATGCCTCCCGCGCGGATAATGGCAAGAAACCAATGGAAGCATTCCCGATTGTTGCTGCGATAGATGGCAACAGGCTGGCCCGGGCGAAGCGCGATAGCCTGACGCAGAAAAGCATCGATGGAGCAAACTTCTGCGTGCAGATCGGATAGATGAAAGGCGCCGCTTTCGTATACGGCGACTTCGCAATTCCCTTTCCGACGAACCAACTCATCCACAAGATTAGCGACCGTGACTCCGCAGTCCCGCGCGAGTTGATAGCGTTGGATAATACTCATTGCGCAGAGTCCGGCTTGCGGCCCCAGTCGCTGGCCACACAATAATGGAAAAGGCGGTCGAGATAATCGAGTACCGGTGGCGGACTCACCCCGGCAGGCTGCAGAAGACGTTCGGCATTGCTGGTGTCAAACTGCATGCGCATGGTGAAGTAATCCCGATAGGTGCGGCCGTCGCGCAGCACACGACGTTTACGTCCCCACAGAGAGAGAAACAGAAGCGGCCGCACCACGGCGAAGAAGAATCTCGGATCAACGAAACGCGGCTCGGGACCGTTGAAGTATTCCATTGCTCGATGGGCAACTTGCCGGATAGTCGCGCTGGCGCGCGGTCCGGCACAGAGGTGAACTGTACAGCCCAGGGCGGCTTCATCAAAGAGGAGTTGCGCGACGGAACTGGCGACAAAATCCACGGGCACAATGTCGAGTACCGCGTCAGGATAACCAGGGACGGTGCGCCAAAGGCGTCGTGCGTAGATCTTCAGCGGCCAGTACATCATCTTGAAGCTAGAGGTGACGCCGGTTCTGGAGTCCCCCACGATGATGCTGGGACGCAGTATCACGCCGGGAAGCGAACCGAGACGCGATTGTACAAAGGCCTCAGCCTCGGCCTTGGTTTGTTCGTAGGTGTTGCGATAGCTCTGGCCCGCGGCAAGCTCGTTTTCGCGCACCAGGTCGGAGCGCTCGCCGGCCACGTAGGCTGTACCGACGTAGGCGAAGCTTCGAAGCTGGCGCGCGCCGCCCGCAAAATCGAGAATATGCCGGGTGCCCTCGACGTTAATGCGGCGTGCCTCGTCGAGCGAATGATCGAACCGCACTGTGGCAGCGGAGTGAATCACTCGGGTTGTTTCAGCCGAAAGGCGCCCGTAAGCGGCTGGATCCAGCCCACAGTTAGGCTGGCTGACGTCTCCAGAAAAAACCTGAACGCGCGACCGCTCCGCCAAAGGAATGAATGAATCAGCGCGCTGCTGACCCGATTGCCCGGCTCTGTTGCGGATGAGCAGCGCCAGTGTGGCGTTCGGCTTCCGCTCCAGAAGTTCGCGCACCAGCTGCACTCCGAGGAAGCCAGTCGCGCCCGTAACTAGAATGAGCTCTTCATTGTTCATTTCAAAACCAGCCTTAGTCCGCGAACAATAAGAAGGCCGGCGAATCATGACCGCTGGGTGCCTGTGCGACGGGCTGCGCTACCGCTCATTATAGCCTGCGAGCAGTGTCTAGCTAATTGTCTCCTCGGGGCGGCAAGAGGATAACTTTACTCGAAGTACCCGGAATGGCCGCACTAGCCATGGGGTCAGAAAGCGCTATGCGTTGAGGCGACCTTTACCGCCTTCTTAGGCGTCTGCATGTTGCGGGGTCCCAGTCGGCAATCCGGGCCCGGCTAAGCTATTGAGATACGTTGTGCCGGAACGCATCAAGTCCGGATGGTTGTAGGGGCAGGGAAAAGTCGACAGCCAGACGCAACCCATCGAGCCCTTCGCCGACGACTACGCCGAGCGCACCCCTTGCCGCACAGACCTTGCGCGGATGCGAATCTACGTAGCGATAGCGGAGGGCATCTGGCGGCCGGAGGTCGAAAATTGGAAATAACACCCTGGACCTCTTATTCTGAATGGGCGCATCGAATACCGCCGCGACAAACTCGCAGCTCAACTTTCTTCAACGGGAAGACAAAAGGACGCATTCCAACTTCATGGCCAAATCATTGTCGTTCACGGGATTTGTTTTGAAGAACCTGTGGCGCCGGCGGCTGAGGACTCTGCTCACGCTGACTGGAATCGGAACGGCGGTGGGCGCGTTTGTAGGCCTGGTAGGCTTTTCGAGCGCGTTCGAACAGCAGTGGTTGCGTATTTACTCCAGCAGCGGCACTGACATCGCCGTGATTCAGGGGACCTTCCTGAACACTTCGCTGGACGAATCGACGACGGCAAAGCTCAGGGATTTGCCCGATGTGGCGCAGGCCTCGCCCACGATCTTTAACCTGATGGACCTGACACCGGATGTGAATGCGCTGGTATACGGCTGGAAGGACGATGCATTTCAGTTTGGTTCTCTGCAGATTCTTGCAGGGCGGCGATTTCGCAACGGCCGCGCCGAAGTCATGCTTGGCGATATGCTCGCTCAGGATCTGAAGAAGGCCCCCGGCGACATTCTTGAAATTCAGGGCACGCCGTTCACAGTAACTGCCATTTATCACGGCGCTTCAACGCTTGAGGCGGCCGCGGTTGTCATGCCGCTGGACCAGTTGCAACAGCTAAGCAGCTTGCAAGGCAAAGTTTCGACGATTGATGTTCGGCTGCGCCCAGCGCCTCGCGGAGAAACGTCGGAACAATACTTGAAGCACGCGCAGGCTGAGATCGAAGCTGCTCTGCCGGGAATGCGCGCTGTTCCCGCGGCGGAGCGCGCCAGCGACAATCAGTTTGTGAAGCTGGCCCACGCTTCCGCCTGGGGCACCTCTTCGCTCGCCATCCTCATCGGCATACTGGGAATCGCCAACACCATGGCGATGTCGGTTTTCGAGCGCACGCGGGAGATCGGCATCCTGCGCGCTCTGGGTTGGAACCGATGGCAGGTGCTGGCGCACATTGAGATTGAAGCAGTCACGCTTGGCCTGGGCGGGGGATTTCTCGGTATCGCTTTAGGATGGTGTGCTCTGCGGGTGCTGGCGGCTTTGCCACGGACCGCGAGTCTCGTTTCGGCGTCACTCCACTGGCAGCTTCTTGCCGAGGCAGTGGGAATCGCGGTGTTCGCCGGGCTGATTGCCGGAGCGCTTCCGGCATGGCGCGCAGGGCAACTCTCACCCGTGGATGCGCTGAGGCACGATTAACCGATCTCGCACAGGAACCGTTCGCCCAGTGCTCGCCGTGGGATCTTGCCGTTGCGATGGTGTGGTAAGTTGCTGGGGCCAAGAACGCAGATGCGGATCGCTCACATCGACGGGCGCACACCGTTGCAGTTCGACCTCTGCAGCGGGAATCGGGATACCTTCTACCGTAGCAGTTTTTACTGGCACCTGAAATCAATGAATTATTGAAGAGGGCAATGGCAAGATTTGGGGCATTTTGTTTTCCGGGAACCGGTCATCTCAATCCGATGACCGCGCTGGCGCATTCCTTGCAACTGAGAGGCCATGAGGTATCGATCTTCGGGATCGCGGACACCGAGGCAGGTGTGCGTGCCGCGGGTATCGAGTTTCATCGGATCGGCGCCGAAGACTATCCGCCCGGCACCCTCAAAAGGCTGGACGAGCATTTGGCGCGGTTAAAGGGGATCGCGGCCTTTCGATTCACATTGGAGCGGGTGAGGAATTCGACGCGGATGATCCTGCGCGACGGGCCGGAGGCGGTGCGGACAGCCAACGTAGAAGCGCTGCTGGTCGACGAGGCGGAGTTTGCTGGAAACGTGGCAGACCATTTAGGCCTGCCCTGGATCTCCATCGCCTTGATTCCTCCCCTGCTCCCCGACGACCGGTTTCCGCCCTTCTGGCTCGGCTGGCCGGCGGGACAGGATCGGCTCAGCCGTTTGCGGAACCGCCTTGCAATTCATTTGCTTTTGCGGATCGCAACCCCCATCTTCAGAGAAGTGAACCAGCAGCGTAGCGCATGGGGACTGAAGCCCCACACGCGTCCCGATGAAGGGCTATCGCCTCTGGCGCAAATTACTCAGTTGCCTGAAGCACTGGAGTTCGAAATCCGCGGCAAAAAGCCAGCCGGGCTTCACTATACCGGGCCGTTCGTACACGCTCAACAGCGTCCTGCCATCGACTTTCCCTGGGACCGCCTCGACGGACGCCCACTCATTTACGCATCGCTGGGCACTCTCCAGAACGGTTCGGAAGTCATCTTCAGAACGATCACAGATGCCTGTGCCGGACTCGGCGCACAATTATTGATTTCGCTGGGCGGCGGACTCGATCCGGTAAGACTGGGAAAGCTGGCCGGCGATCCGCTGGTGGTGCGCTTTGCTCCCCAACTGGAGATTCTGAAGCGGGCCGCGCTGGTGATCACGCATGCCGGCCTGAATACGGTCCTCGAGTCGCTGTCCGAGGGAGTGCCGCTGGTGGCCGTGCCCCTCGGCAACGACCAACCCGGGGTGGCGGCGAGGCTCAAGGCACGCGGAGCATGCGTGGTGGTTTCACGGCGCCGGCTAAACCCGGCCCGGCTTCGCAAGGCAGTCATGCTCGTGCTTCAAGATGCCAGATACCGTGAAGCGGCCCAGGTCTTGCAGAGAGCTATCCAGCAGTTGGACGGACCAGACCGCGCTGCAGATCTCATCGAACAGGTGCTGAAACTCCGTTCGACCCAGCCCCTAGCCTGATCCGCCTCGTTCATCCCGGAAACTGGCCACGGATCTCTACTCTTTGGCTTTTCCCTCACTTCGCATCCTCACTGCTTGGAAAGATCTCCTTGCGCACCAAGTAGGTTTCACGGACGACGGTGCAGAGAATGGCCAGCGCAGAAACGCGTGCCTATTGAGAGCCATCCTCGGTGATCGCGGCCGTATTACCGCCCCAACGGTCAATTACTATTTGATCAACATCCCGGCCCGCCTCCGGCGGGGATGATACTTTCCATTCCGTCAGACTGCCGGTGACAGGATTCAAATGAAAAGGGTGACAGCATAGTCCTTGGGATGAGCGGCAGGATGCTTCTGGAATGATTGGCAGGATCAGCGAAAAGCAGCGCGATAGTATCCACAAGATCGTTACCGAGACGATCGACGCGGGAGCCACTCTTGTTGAGGGCGGAACATATGAGGGTCTTCTATCGCCCAACGGTACTCAAGAACGTTCCTCGGACCTCCCGCGCCTTCAAAGAGGAGATCTTTGCCCCAGTAGCGGTGATCGTTCCCTACAAAGATGAAGAGGATGCAATTCGCGTAGCGAACGAAACCGGGTTCGGTCTAGCTGCGGCGGTCTTCGGCGAATTGAGCATGCCAAGAAAGTCTCGGCGCGGATCAAGGCGGGCATGGTCCATGTTAACGACATGACCGTGCTTGAGGATGCCCGCGCGCCGTTCGGGGGATCGGTCTTTCCGGTAATCCCACGCGGATCGGCGGTTTCGCAGACCTTGAGGAATATACGACCTGGAGATGGGTGACTGAAGTGCGGAGTCCACAGGCCTACCTGCTGCCAAATAATTAGTCGGCAAATGCCCGGTGTTTTATTGTTATGGCGCGTTTCCGGTTTGGGGCCATCACACTATGTTGGCCTTGTCTTCTTGAGATAGGCCACCTGCGAAATGCGCATCGAGACTTGAATCTCGCTTAATCTCGTTGCATATGTTCTCGCATTGTTCCCGTCATCATACGCTGCAATTTATGGACCTCTCTAAGCCTTTTCGAATCATAGGGTATCCGACTCTCTAATGTCCGACGCCAGCCTTTTTGCGGCCACCGATCGATTGATCTTGCAAACAATTGAAATAATTAGACTTGTTGCAAAAGTAAAAAGCCTCCGCTCTGCAGAGGCTTTCATGCTGGAGCTTCTAAGTTATTGATTCTAGATGGTGGCCAGAGACGGGATCGAACTGCCGACGCCGGCCTTTTCAGGGCTGGCGTCAGCCAATATTCGCTGACGGAGTTTTCAATTTATCACGCTTTGAGATCAAAGTCCGAAGGAGAAGCATCGGTCCGTGGTATCCATCTATCTTCAGGAAATCTGATGAACGAACGAAGCGGGATATGGAAGAGGGGTCGGACTAAAGTCGGACCAATACCAGGGACCAGATGACTGGGACCCGCATAAACACTGGTGTTTGACTCTCTTCAATAAAGGTCTGCAAAACCTTTGCCGAACGTAGTGCAGAAGTGATCCGGAGAAGAGTAATCTCGATTGTGAATTAAGTCGCGGGGGTATAAGCGGGGGTATCTTT
>OBLU010006284.1_pt1 | contig 10581 bp, 9 predicted proteins | sample 1518681 | NCBI WGS metagenome assembly OBLU01 (sample SAMEA3539304, study PRJEB22396) | soil metagenome | biome: tundra; feature: field; material: soil | place: USA | collected 2010-05 | depth 0.15 m
ACAATCCCCCCAATGACGGTCGGGAACGATCTTGAACAGTTTTCCACTCCAGCCATTTCCGACCGTCATTGGGGGGATTGTTTTGGGTTATGTTTTGGATTGTGAAAACTCGGAGTTTTGGAATTCAGGAAACAGCGGGAATGCATTTGAACGTTATTTCACCATCGATTCTATGTACCTGCACTTGTACTTTCTTTCCGCGTTTTATTGCTTGACTACGCAATCCATCGACCATATTATCTGTACATCTAATTTCGTTCCAGTCCTTTCCCCTAACTATTGTTCGTGTATTTCCGTCAAACCATTCTTCTGGGTAATGCGTACGTCTTGGAAAGACACTCATTTAGCATCCACTTAGCTGGTGATAGAGAGGTAGTCTATCGGTTGTTACCATTGTTGGATGCAATGCAAGAGCATCCATTATGGATTGTCTAGTATCGGGAGTCCATATGTCTATCTGAATACCACTGTTCATAAGCGTTTTTACCCTGGACATTGTAAGGTATCCTAGTAGTGCATCTTCCTGCATTGATCCACCAATACCATTGGATGGTGCTGGCCAGAATGACGCTGTAAGCAAATCTGTTTTCATTCCGGGATATGCGTGTCGTATATACGCAAGTGTTTTAACTGACCATCCTGATACCCTTACGAAATATCTGGCTTTGACGTCTTTGAGTATCTGTATGTATGTTGCGAGTTCTTTTGTGTTCCATGTTGAGGTTACCTCAATTTCTGCATTCATATGGTCATTTTTGACCTGCTGTAGATATTGCAGCATTGTGGGTATGTGCTGATTCGTGAATGGCATTCCGGGGGCATCACGCAATCGCATATGCATTAGCGTCCACGTCCAGTAATGGGCCGGTGTGTATTTGTGGCCAGTTACCGCGTAAAAGACGGAACCGCCATGCATGATAATTGGGTAGCCACTCCTCGAAAGCATTGTATCTGTTTCTATCCATTTTGCATGTCCATTGTGAGCAGCATTAATTGCAGCAATACTGTTCTCGGGATAGATTCCGTAAGGGTAGTGGTATCCTTTGTGTGCCATAACGATGGGACATTTTGTGCTCGTTGCTTGCCCCAAATTAGGCACCATTCCTATAATCATTGTAGCCAACATTATCGTGATTGGCCATATCCATCTGGGCATAACCGATCCGCCTATTTGTTCCCTGGCGTTTCGGTTTGTTGCTTTCTACATATGGCATGTAACTATTTTACCATAGTTGCAATCTTTGTTGCGACGGGCACCGCGTCGGTAAGTTCTGCGATACCTACGGCAATTAGCAAAAGTCCTAGCACTACCTCCCCAACTCGCATCCATAGATGGGGGTTTGACAGTTCGGATAGGAATTGTTCTAGTGAGGTAAGTGGATTATTGACCGTCACGCCTCCCCCGGGATTTATACTAAGTCCCGGTATTCCGGTAGGTGCATTTGCGTTTTCCGGCCTGTTGGAAGCGATGCCGTTAGCTGCCGATAGGCTTTTGTAGGGACCTTCAATGCCTCCTCCATTAGGTAGATTGAGTGCGTCGTTTTGTGTTCCCTCCATAACGGTGTAGATAGTTGGGGTACCTGATGATGGACTAGTGTTTACTACCCACCATTGGTTATTGCGAGTCTTTATTACGTGCTTGATTTGAACAGTAGGCATAACTTTTGATCCTTTTCTAATTGTTGACTATCTCGGTGGTTGGTACGTAGCCATACTTTCGGAGCGTTGCTGCGGGTAGTCCTTCCAATGTGTCGCCACACCCCGTGCAGATGGATTCGGTATTAGTTGTCATTCTGTTTACTTCTCCGCATGTGCAACGGACATCCCATTGCATTGCTGGCCTACCTCTTGGCATTCTATCCTCCGTTTATGATGCCTATTAGTTCGGTTCCGCCATACCCGTCGGGGGTGATTCCGGCGATTGCTAGGCTTTCATCGCTGAATGGATCTTCTAGGCCAAACCTCTTTTCGTATGGTTTTGTAATTCCGTCGGTCCATTGTACGATTGGATGGGATCGCCAGATTTCACGTTCACTATCATGGAAGAGTTCTCTGCCACGCTTGTTTGTCCATCTGGCGGATTGTTTGAGTAGCTTGCATTCTTGACCGTTCGTGGTTTTAGCGGCCAGTGACCAATCGCCACGCTGCAATGCCTGTAGGCATGAGATAATGGCGAATTCGGGATTGTATGTGGTTTCGGGAATCTTCCGGATTTTACCTAGTTGCCAGCTACGGAATGTCGCGGCGAGGCCACGTAGCTCTTTTGCGAAGCTCTTTGCGTTAACGCCCCTTGCCTTAAAGGATAGGTCGGGATTCTCTAGGTCTAGGTCTTTTAGCGTTTGAGCATTCCAGTAGACTCCAGGCTTGAATAGGGTCAATTCTTCATGTACTGTTCTCTCCCAATTACCAAGCTTTTCGTTTATCATCTTTTCCAGCTTGGGGTGTTCGGTAAGAAAGAATACAGCATCGGTTGCTATCATGGCAACCGCCTCTTTGCCCTGTGGATGCGTTCTTATTGCGTCTAGAATTTGTATACGGCAACCGCTGGTGATTAGTGATGCATAGATTGGGTTACCATACCTGGCAGCACCAATGCTCTGTGCGAATTTGCCATAAATCGAGTTGTAGACATTCTTGCGAGCTTTTCCTAGCGGTGTTTCTTTTCCTGCTTTTAGCCTATCTTCGTATAGGTCCTTTACTTTCCTGAGTGGCAGTTCACAATCGCATGATGGAGTTAGCTTCATCCATTCTTTGTACTGTACTTCACCAATGCATCCCGCTTTCTCGGACGCCTTTATTTCGTGTAGCCAATACCATCCATCTCTAATGATGAGTGGCCACGAAATGCCACCTTTAGTGTTCCGGAATGGTAGTGTACCGAGAAATGGGGGGTCATCAAATTCATCATTTATTTCACCATTACCACCAACGGCAACTTTGACTAGACAAAATTCATCAGGATTAAGCTTAGGAGGCTTTCCGTTTCCCTTTGTATAAAGAGCGTGCTGCAAGCATGGTAGACGGTAAATGATGTTAGGATAGGCGGAGTTAATGTCATACTCATAAGTCAGTCCAGGGATTACCCCATGTACCATTATCTCGAATCGTCCGCCATAGTAGGACACTTGTGCAGCTAGGCGGAACCATTCGGGAACTATCCTCGTATTGTGAAGATGCTTTCTTTCACATTCGCTTGCGCAACCATCTAGAACGTATCTAGTGACCATGTTTTCATTGTTGAGCCACGTTTGTGCAGCTTGACCAGGTCCGTAGTAATTGCTCCTATTGAGCTTAACTCCCATTTCACGGAATCCGCCGTCAAGCATTGACATTACGCGAGCGAGAATTTCGTTTTCGAGATTGTTGTAAGTACGCATTTTGTCATCTAGTGGAGCGTTTGGTCGATTCTTTTTACCCTCCTCGATTATTGCATACTCTTCCTTGGTGCACGGCTCATGAACTTTACAGGGATTCTCTTTACCTTTCTTGGTCACGCATTGATCGCAGTCTTTATGGACCCACTTTTTGCGATTGATTACCTTGAGAAAAGATGACTGCCAGAATGGGCCCACGTCATTAATGCACATGTATGGATTCTGTTTATGGTCACAATGTGGTTCCCAAGGCTTGTCACAACAATGAGTTATTCCGTTCGCCCAAACTTTCCTTTGGTGAACGTTGGGAAGTATCGCGCATTCGCAAACGGCTTTGCGGAACTTGAATTGTTTCATGCCGATACAGTCGAATTCCCAACCGTTGTATCTTACTACATGATAGCCACGCTTCCACTTTCGTGATTGCTTACCCTCTTGTGTGAGAAGCATTTTAGCGCGTTCTTCTGGCAACGTTTGAAACCAATTATTGAAGTCAAAGGCCAGGAAGAATCCGATGTAGATAATCTTGGGGTCGTTTATATCAAAGTGTGACCACAGGTAAGTTAGTATTTCGTCAAACGTGAGATTACGATTCGGATTTTCCAAAGATGGTTCGGTACCCATTCCAAGCAATCCATAGGGACTATCAGGGTGAGCCGTTATGTTCTCCCCATCTATGGCAACGAATTTCGCCGGCACGTTAATGGCAAGGGTATCCCCGTGCTGGCCAGTTACGCATTTCTCACAATAATCGGAGTTGCCACGTAGGGGAAAGCTTACTCTACATCTAATGCACGTACGTTCTGATCGAGTCATTAGTTTCATGTTCGTCCTTCCCCATTCTAGTGGTAGTAAAGGAATGCCCATTCGTCATCTTCCCAATCGAAATCGGGATCCGAGAAGATGTCATCACTTTCTATGTACTTCTTTAGGTACGCTTCCTTTGGTGCGTGCTTTGTTTTCGGATTCGTGAGAACGTTTCGCGCCGCACGATCATTACGATACTTATGACTACTAGAAAAGTCCCGAGCTTTTTTGGCAATTGCTGCCTGAATTAGTTCGTCAAGGGATAGGCCGTGACCTCTTGCCCTTTTTAGTGAATCACCTCTAACGTAACTTTCTTTGCCAATACCGCCTCTTGACAATCTGTCACGGTATTTTGGGGAAAGGTTGTCATAGCGTTCCGGAGAACGCGGCCTAGGCATTAGCCGCGACCATTGTATGGCACTTGACTTTTTGCGCTATTCTTGATATAATGTGAAGTAAGAAAGGTAGCCATCGGAAAAATCCTTTCGTTAGACGGTCTCTTCGGGAAGGGGAGACCGTTTAACTTTGTCTAAGTGATTTGACCATTCAGATAGAACGGTAGCAGAGTTCGTCTTTTGTTATCTGAATTGAGGATTCCTCCGCCGAAACCATCTCGATTCTTATCTGATTTCAGGGAAATTACCACAACTCTCCTCTTCCCTCTTGAGCATGCGGTATATGTAAGTGAGTTAGTCAGCAATCCATACCACGAATTACCGTCAGCAATGAACACCGCACCTATTGCTTCGGCACCTTGTACCTTGTGAACCGATACGGCATAACCCAAGTTGAGGATTCGTTCATCGCTAAACGCCTCCTCTTGGGTATATACTGCCGGAATGGGGTTTCCATCCCATTGAACTATTACAGGACCATTTAGTTCCGCTTCAACGATCGTTCCCATCTCGCCATTAAAAGCTCGCTGTATCGATCCATTGTTATGTGCAGCATTAGCTGACACGTCACCCTTATTCGACTTTACGGCCAGGACCCGATCACCGAGAATGGGAACCCACCATTTTCTTCCGGAGTTAATCCATCCTACCGGATTCAGTTCTTTTTTGAGTTCACGATTAAGTTCGTTGGTAGTAACAAGCCCAGTAAGGTAACTGGCCCGATTCTTGCTGACACCATTTTGCGGTGCAGTGATGAGAAGATCCAGGGGACTGCATTCCAGATCGCGGGCCGTTTCTCTGATTATCGCCATTACCTTTGTGATGGCATCTTCTCGTTTGGCCTTGTAGATTCTGAAATTGTCCGTAGAGTCGGGAACTCCTCTTTCGCGAATGTTAGTCAACGCGACTTGTATATCTGGCTGATCGGTACGGAAGCACTTGTCAAGAGTAATGATGTCAAGATTGCTCCCATTTACTAGGTCAATGAATGGTGATCCAGCATCGATCGGAGGCAATTGCTGACTGTCCCCCATTACGACGATGTTCCAATCTCCGGGGATAAGGTTTACTACTAGTCCGAAAAGCGTTGTCGAAACCATTGAAGCTTCATCGATGATGAAGATTCCAGGACGCGAGTTATCGATCTTCATCCCTATGCCATCATCCGCGTCTAGATTTATCCTCAGTAGTGAATGAAGCGTGTTGGGCTTGTACTTCATTTTGTTAACGTTAACATCTAGAGATATGAGTTCCTTGGAAACTCTTGTTGCGGCCCGTCCCATGAATGTGCCGACCGCAACGGGGATGCGCAACGCTTCGCACGTTTTGACGATTTCTGCGATGGTACGAGTTTTCCCGTATCCGGGGGGAGCATCTAGGATCACCATTGGGTCCCGAAACGCGGCCAGGTATGCGTCACGCTGTTTTGGGCTCAGAGTTGGTGGAGGACTATAGGCGGTAAACTCTGTCCCGGTAAATTCGCTGTGAGAGCGTGCGGCGATAGCCTCTTCTGCTTTCGCGTACCGGATTTCCGTAATCCCTTCCTGGCTTACCCATCGGGGAGTCATTCCGGGACGTTCCTTGGGAACATCTACCGTCGTAACTCTATTGGTATCTTTGAGGTCGACAATCGCCAACTCAAATGCTCCGGGCGATTCCTTGACACCATCGGCTCCGAGGATATACCGGAACTCCGTTTTGACGGTCTTTAGCAGAACGTAGGTGTCTCCAGCGTATTGACGATAATTCCTGTTCTTGTCGAACCGTTCTCCCTGTAGAATATGACGCAACGCCAGTAGGGCAACTTCCGCCATCCTGTCGAGACTATCCAACGGGATGTTTTGTGCTTTTGCGAATGCGTCGGCATGCTCAAGCGTGTATCCCCGAATACCCCTGATGATAGTCCAGGGATTAAGCAGGCACTTTTTGACCTCATTATCAGCAGTGCGATATCTGGCTACCCGATGGTTCGCCGTTCTGTGGAAATCAATTATTTCCGCGAGCTGGAGACTCATTAGGGGAGTGAAAAGTTCCCTAGTGAAATCCCGAACTTCTATCCTTTCCGGCGTCCACCATTCCTTTTCATCGCACACGATTTTCCAGGCTTTTACCTGGCCAATCCCTTCATCGCGCAATAGCTGACGGAATCGGTCGGACGGACCCAACGGCTCCCATTCGGGACCGAACTTCTCGTATGGGTTTTCGATTATGATGGTCATTGTCTTTTTCCTTTTCTTATTCTCGACGTTCCATTGAATTGTGTTACGCTGCCACGCTTACGTCGGTTTTGCGTGGCGGCGTGCGAAACCATCCTGAGTAGCCACATCGGGCCCTTTGGCCATTGGCTACCGTGAACGAAGGAACTTCACCAATCTTTCCGCAATCGCACTGCGCGATGCAATACCCCCAATAGTAAGGTGTTGCCGTTTCGGGACTACACCTAATGCAACGGGGAGATTTGCATTCGTCTCGCCAAAACCATTCTGTATTACATTCGTACCTGATCTGTTCTATACTTCGCGGCTTAGGCATTGAATGACCTTTGACGCCGTACTCTTCTCCGTGATCAAGCCACCAAGGTTCTAGATGCACGTTTAGAATGGTCAAATGACCCCGTCGCATTCCGGGGATTATTTCTTGTTGCGCAATTGGTTCACGATGGCCGTTAAAGGCATGCGGATTGACAAAATCGACATTCTGTGGCATAATGTCAGTAGGACGGTTAGAAAGGGTTGTCACCCGAAACGCCTCCTAGGAATGGCCGGGGATTACGCCCCCGGTCATTTCGCTTATTGCACGGTCTCATTTTTCCTTGGCCTGCCTCTGGGCATATGAGCATAAGCTCTGGCTTCCTCTTCCGTGAGGTCATTTTCCAGAGCAATCGCATACCGGACCACGTAAGCGGTACCCTGATTATCGGGGACTTTCTCGACTGCTTTTGTCACGATGTTTTCCGGGACGATACTGTCAACGGCCCAATTGCCAGTTGTGAAGTTGGATTTCTGGCTAGGCATTGCAAGCTTGCGTGCTTCATGGCGTGGGATACCGGCGAGGCAAGCAAGCGCGTACTTGACGAGACTTGACTTACTGGCGTTTGTGAGTCCGGCATTCATGGCGAGATTTGACAATCCGTAGGGGGGAATACGGGCGCCAATCTGAATGTTTCGGTCGGACATTTTACGGCCTTTCTTTTGTCCGGGTGCTAAATGGACTAGTCGCTATACTCATTGTACCGGGTCTTGATCCCTAGCGCAACTCGACGTCCTGACCTGCATAAACGCTAGAATGTCCCGAAATGTCCGCCAGCCGGCTGCCGGGGGCATAATGAGACAATCCGGTCATCGGGGCCCATACTGTCCATTTGGTTCGTCCATTCTTCCTACCATTAGGCCAGCTAAGGCAACAAATAAATTTGCCACATTCTTTTATGCCCAAATCGAAGCGTTGTGTAGACCAATTCTCTCCGTATTTGCTTTGCTCTGGCCTCGCGTTCTAGCCGTTGGCATGCTATGGCGAACGCTTCTCTAGTCTCATATGAGTCAATGTAATCACCCCGTCTGGCTATGGTTTGGCTGACCCATTTCATGTTAGCTTTCTTCCTGCTTTTGAAGAATCAGCGCGGCCAATTTATCGTTAGATAGCATGGCTCTTTCTTCAAGCGATATCTCCGGCTTATACGACGCATATAGGGAGAGTAAGTCCAGGCGTCGCATGCGGCCCAATTCAAACACTGTATAGATAGGCGTTTAGTCTCCCTTTCGTAGTGTTCTGACGTTTGATGTTTTATTCTCGACTGTATATCTCTGTTCCCGTTTCCGTTCTGAGTGCATTGATAGCCCAAAGATTGCCATTGCACACGCTAGACATGCTGTCCACACAGCGCCTATGACAGCAAATATTGCTTCGGCTAATCCCATTTTATTTCCGTCATGACTATCGTTTCCATTCCTGATGGCAGCCCCTTGACGAACGCTTATCTAGCCTGTCTCCGCATACTGGACATTCGATTCTGTAAGTGAGTGCTATCCAAATCAGAAACGGAAGACTCGTTAGATAGCTAACGATGTTCCGAATGTGGATCATTGTTGTTCTCGTTTCATTTACGAATACGAAAGTTGCTGATTTTCATAGATATCCAAGGTCCCGTTATCACCCCATAGTATAGCTTAGGTTTATGCGCTTTCCTGGCTTTCAAGTATTTGTAATTGGCGTGACTATGGCCAGCGTGGAATGCTGCATATATGAAAATTAGGATGATAAGGTTATTATGCATTCCCGAATCACCATTGTCATTCCTTTCAGATACTCAATGGACGTTTGCGATTCTCTGTTCCCTCGCACATATGGCCAACGGCCACGGAATACCATTGCATGCACATCGGACATTGTGTAAAGTTCTTTTTAGGTCTACCTTGCGACCGTGGTTGGTGCTGATTCTTGGGTTGTTTCCTGTGTGGTTTTCTAGTCATTGATGATACGATTCCGTATTTCTACGGGTTTTGCATCGGCTTGAACATACGATGGCCACGGCTTCCTAGATGATACTATCGCTTTGGGCCGGACGACCTCGGCTGATATCACCTTTCCATTTGGTATGCCATTTAGTTGCATATTGCGATCCCGTAGCCGTTGTGACAGCATAAGCTTATCGCGCTTACGTGAATGGATCACGTAAGTGATTACTGCGATTGACGATAGGATAGCCATTCCTATTACAGCAGTCACGATGATAAGTGTAGCCTGGACAACTTCACCTACCCCATGTTCTATTGCCGTCTTGTGAGTAGCGATAACGATTCCGCCGATTACTAGTGCCACAGCGCCAGCGCTTATAGACCCCTTACCGCAACCATCGCAGTGAACTCCCGGACATTCCATTGTCTTATCTCATCCCGTTTCTTGTAACATAGAGCTGAACGATACGATCAGGAATGCGACCATTCGCAGCGCATTCCATCCCCTCACCTCTGGCCCATTGGCGTATGACCTTGCTCGCTTTGCGTGCCACGGTATTCCTAGTAGTCTTTCCATTCTTGGCAGCCAATACCGTCGTTGCCGTTGGCGCTTTGTGCGCACGTTCGATTAGTTCCGCCATAAGTCCGGTAAGAGCCTTGGTATGTGATGGACAGAGTTCCATTTCATAGGCGTTTCCACCGAACGTGAATGTGATTGTTGAGCCATTCTTACGTGTTTGGTGGAGGTCACAAAGCTTAGTCGTTTCTAGCATGTCTGCCCCTCTTTTCTTTCGCTTTCCTGATTCGGGTCCATATTGTCGTAATGGCGTTTTCATCATGCGTAACGATTGTTTCGGCTTCGGCGTTTAAGGCTTTCCGAATGACGTCCCCATCTTTCTCCCTACGTTCACGACTTCTATGTTGTCCCATTGGCGTTACCATTACTTTCGTTTGGATACTCGGGATGAATGCATGGCAATGGTTTTACCCCTCATGCCACATTTTCCTGTCGTTCCTTTACCGCGTTATCGGTAACCAATGCAGCACGATTTGCCATTGCATAGTCCCGGATGATTTTGGTATTTTCGATCTTATTAGTACTGGCCAGCATGTTCTGCACCCATACCTCATCCTGTCCATCACTGTAACACCATCGCCCCTTAGGCTTCTGCGACCTAGGCATTGGCATTGTACCGATTAGCATTTTCCATTGATTCTCACGATATCCAGCGATTCCACGGAATCCTAGAGAGTCGCGCAATCCAATTCCACCTGTAGACCTTTCGTCCAATCGCTGTCCAACGAATACAGCATGACAGTTAGTGCTACGTCCCATCCAAAGAATGGGTGCAACACCATCACGCCAGATAAGGGGCGTAGCGGGATCGTCCTTTTCTTTGATACTGCGCCAATGCGAAATACTCATTGCACTGAACATATTGACCTCATCTATGAACAGTACCTTAATCGGAAATTCAAGTGTAGGGTCAAGCTTTTGTGCATCCAATCGTGAAATCATTTCATTCTTGAATGTCATGATCTTAGCCCACA